>JAABUN010001147.1_pt1 | contig 62042 bp, 62 predicted proteins | sample 5559311 | NCBI WGS metagenome assembly JAABUN01 (sample SAMN10711877, study PRJNA513370) | rock metagenome | isolation source: Antarctica rocks | place: Antarctica: Victoria Land, Siegfried Peak sud
GCCTCACCGGCCGACGACGAAGCGATGCCGGCCGCGACGACGCCCGCCGCCGGCAGCGACCCCGGCCTCAAACCGACAAAGCCCGCCACAAGCGGGCTTTGCGCAACAGCCCCAACTGGGGGGCTTTACTAAGCGGGCTACGGGAATCGAACCCGTCTCTCGAGCTTGGGAAGCTCACGTTCTACCGATGAACTAAGCCCGCGGGAGGTCCGAGCTTACAGCCCTGGACCCGGACGGCCGCCGTGCCACCCCGGTAGCGTCCGCGGGCGTGCGCAACCCGTTCGGACGTCGCCCGCCGCCTCCTCCCGCACCGGGTTCCGACGCGATGCCGGACAACACCGAACTGGTCGAGCTGATCGGCCGGATGAAGCTCGACACCCTCATGGGTGACATGCGCCCGATGCACCGGGCGATCATCGCGAGCGAGCTGCTGGTCCCGCTGCTGGAGCCGCCGGCGGTCACGCCCGAGGGCACGCGGATGCGCTACATGACCTTCGACGACGCGGTCTTCGGGCCGGCATCGACCTTGGCGCTGTTCACCGACGCCGACCGCATGCGGGGGTTCTTCGGCTCCGACTCGTCGGTGGGTGCGGGCGTGCACGTCGGCTTCTGGGACGGCAGGACGGCCTGCAACGCGGCGATGGGCGCAGAGCTGCCGCTGCTGGCGATCAACCCACGCTCCGACGCCCACTACTCGATGCCGCCGCACGTCTACCGCGCGCTGGCGTTCGGATACGTGCCCTCGAGCGTGGCCGACGATCAGCTGCGCAGCCCGCAGATGGCGATCGCCCGCCCGATGTCCGGCCCGCCGTCGAAGCAGGAGCTCGACGCCTGGCACGGGGTCCTCGCGGAGCATGGCGCCGACGGCGCGTCCTGGTTCAACGTGCTGCTCGACGACGTGATGGAGCTGCGCTACGGGATCGGCGTCGCGTGCGCGCCCGAGGCCTTCGACGCCATCAGCACCGGCCTCGTGACGGCGTGGCTGGGGATCTGGCCGGTGAACACGCCGCTGTTCGTCCACCGGCTCGGCGACGACGAGGAGTCGGGCGCGATCCGCGAGGGCGGCATGCCGATCTTCCCGTGAGCCGGCGGCCTCTACGCTGTGGCAGCCGTGAAGCGCCTGCCCGTCCCGACCGTCGTCCTGATTGCCGCCGCCCTCCTGGTCGCGCTCCTGGTCTACGGGGTCGTGCAGCAGCAGACGGGGGTAGGTTCGGACGCGCTCGACAAGGCCGTCCAGCGCGGCAAGCGGCCCGCGGCTCCGGCGCGCGACATCCCGCGCCCCGCCGTCGGCGCGGGAGCGCAGCGCAAGCTCGCCGACCTGGAGGGCCAGGTCGTCGTCGTGAACTTCTGGGCCTCGTGGTGCGGGCCGTGCAAGACCGAAGCGCCCGTGCTCAACCGCGCGCAGGCCGATCTCGCCAAGGTCGGCGACGGCACGGTCGTCGGGGTCACCTACCACGACGCCGCCGACGCCTCGCGCGACTTCGCCAGGCAGAACGGCTTCGCGTTTCCGCTCCTCCGCGATCCCGACGAGACGCTCTTCAGCGCCTTCGGCAACAGCGGGATCCCCGAGACCTTCGTGCTCGACAAGCGCGGCCGGATCGTCGCCCTGAGCCGCGGCGAGATCAACCAGAAGTTCCTCGACACGGCGATCGCGAAGGCGCGATCCACAGCGTGAGCTCCAGGGTCGGAGCGCTCGCGGCCCTGGTTGCCACCCTGCTCCTCGCCGCCGCTCCCGCGCAGGCACTCCCGCCCGCGGAGCGCGGCGCGGCCTTCAACCGCATCGAGAAGAAGACGATGTGCATCGAGTGCAACGTGCCGCTCAACATCGCGGAGGCCGCCCAGGCCGACGCGACCCGCGTGCAGATCCGCCTGCTGCTCGATCGCGACCTCTCCGAGCAGCAGGTCCTCGACCAGCTCGTCGAGGACTACGGCGCCAACATCCTGGCCTCGCCGAAGGCGGAGGGCTTCAACGTGCTGGCCTACGTCGTGCCGCTCGCGGCGCTCGCGGGGCTGCTGGGGCTCGGAGCGGTGCTTCTGCCGCGGTGGAAGCACAGCTCGGGCGAGGGCGACGGCCCCGACGACTGGGCCGGCCCGGGCAGCGACGACGGCCCCCGACCGGGCGGGGGGCCTCGGCCCGGGAAGCCGCTCAGTCGGGCGGACAACGAGCGCCTCGACGCCGAGCTGGCCCGGTACGGCGCGTGAGCGTCCTCGCGGCGTCAGTCAACCCGACCGTCTTCGCCGCGTTCACCGCCGGGCTGCTCTCCTTCGTCTCACCCTGCGTGCTGCCGCTCGTGCCGGGCTACCTCAGCGCGGTCAGCGGCCTGCAGCCCGGCGGGACGAAGGACGAGCGTGACCTCCCCGCGATCCTCTGGCCGGCGGTCGCGTTCTGCTTGTCCTTTACGCTCATCTTCGTCGCGCTCGGGATGTTCGCCACCGGGCTCGGCGCCCCGCTGGCCGACCACCGCGACGTGCTCAACAAGGTCGCCGGCAGCTTCCTGGTGGTCTTCGGCGTGCTGCTCGTCGTGAGCCGCTTCACGCGCCTGGCCAACCGCGAGTTCCGCCCGCACGGGCTGATCGAGCGCGCCGGGAGCGGCGGCCCCGTGATCGCCGGAGCCGCGTTCGCGATCGCCTGGACGCCGTGCACGGGTCCGATCCTCGGCGCGATCCTCGCCACGGCGGCCCAGAAGGACGGCGTGGGCGGCGGGGCGTTCCTGCTGGCCTCCTACTCCGCCGGGCTCGCCGTCCCGTTCCTGGCCTCGGCGGTCGCCTTCGAGCGCTTCGCGATCGGCTTCCGCTGGATGCGCGACCACTACACGGTCATCACGGTCGTCTCGGGCGCCATCCTCGTGGTGGTCGGCGTGCTCGTCTTCGACAACGAGATGACCCGCCTGGCCGCCGAGGCCCGCAGCGCGATCGACGCGCTCGGCCTCGACCTCGGATTCTTCGAGCGCTGAGCGCTGCGGCCTTCGCGTCGAGCTCGCTTAAGCGAGCCCACCCGCGAACGCCGGCTCACATCTCGTCGGGCGCCGACACGCCGAGCGTCGCGAGCGCGCCGGCCAGGGTGCGCTGCGTCGCGAGGCAGACCGCCACGCGAAACGCCTCGCTCGGCTCGCCACGCACCTTGCAGTCGCGGTAGAACGCCGCGGAGCTCTGCGCGAGCTCGAGCACGTAGGTCGCGACGCGATGCGGCGCGCGCCGCGCGGCGGCCTCGGCGACCTCGCCGGGCCAGGCCAGCAACGCACGGACGAGCGCCCGCTCGGACGGGTGCAGCTCCGTGGCAGGCAGCGTGGCGTCGGCCGCCGCGGTCGCCTCGCGCAAGATCGCCGCCATGCGCGCGTGGGCGTACTGCACGTAGTAGACGGGGTTCTCGCTCGACTGCCGCTTGGCGAGCTCGAGGTCGAGATCGATCGTCGTGTCGTGCGAGCGCTGCAGCAGGTACCAGCGCGCGGCGTCGACGCCGATCTCCTCGATGAGGTCGTCGAGGGTGACGAACTCCCCCGCGCGCTTGGACATCTTCACCTGCTCGCCGCCCTCCGAGAGCGACACGAGCTGCATGATCAGCAGCTCGAGGCCGTCCGGAGCGCCGCCGAGCGCCTCGAAGGCGGCGTGCATCCGCGGGACGTAGCCGTGGTGGTCGGCGCCCCACACGTCGAGCAGCAGGTCGAAGCCGCGCTCGCGCTTGTCGAGGTGGTAGGCGATGTCCGAGGCGAAGTACGTGTGCTCGCCCGTGGCGCGCTCGATCACGCGGTCCTTGTCGTCGCCGAACTCCGAGGTGCGCAGCCACAGCGCGCCGTCGGAGCGGTACGTGCGGCCCTGGCGGTCGAGCACGTCGAAGGCGTGCTCGACCCTGGCGTCGTCGTGGAGTCCCTTCTCCGAGAACCACGTGTCGAAGCTGATCCGAAAGCGCTCGAGCGACTCCCGCGCCACGTCGACCATCAGCGCGACCGCCCGCTGCCCGAGCTCGCCGAGCTCAAGGTCGGCGGCGCCCGGGATCTGCTCGGCCAGGCCGGTGACGTACCCGCCCTGGTAGCCGCCCTCCGGGACCTCCTCGCCGCGCGCGCGGGCCCGGACGGAGCGCCCGAGGAGCTCGACCTGCGAGCCGAAGTCGTTGACGTAGAACTCGCGGTGGACGGAGTGCCCCGCGAGCTGGAGGCAGCGCGCGAGCGCGTCGCCGTAGGCCGCGTTGCGTGCGCCGCCGACGTGTACGGGCCCCGTCGGGTTGGCCGAGACGAACTCGACGTTGACCTTCCGGGGCGTCTCGGGCGTGCTGCTTCCCCATGCCGCGCCCGCGTCCAGCACCCCCGCGAGCGCACCGGCGTGCCAGGAGTCCGAGAGCACGAGGTTGAGGAAGCCCGGGCCGGCGACCTCCGACCGCGCGAGGTCGCCTCCAAGCTCCCCCCCGAGCGCGGCGGCGAGCTCGGCCGCTATCTCGCGCGGCGGACGGCCGAGCGCCTTGGTCAGCAGCATCGCCGCGTTCGTCGCGTAGTCGCCGTGATCGGCCTGCCGGGGCCGCTCGAGCGCGGGCGGCGCCTTGGGCGTGCCGCCGAGCGCGGCCGCTGCACGATCGACGGAGGCCCGGAGGTCGCGCAGCGCGTCACTCATGCGGGGTGATGCAAGCACGTGCGGGGCTGTGGCGTCGCCCGCCCGTTCGCGAGCGCCCGAGCCCTGCCGCTCAGCCCGGCTCGAAGAGCTGCTCGAGGCGGTCCATCGTCCGCGGGGTGCCCATCGCGACCACGACGTCGCCCTCCCGCAGGACGGTGTCGCCCGGGGGCTGCGGCTGGAACTGGCCCTCTCTTCGCAGCGCCACGATCATCGAGCCGCCGCGGACGTCGGCGATCGCCCGGCCGATGCCCTGCGCGCCCGCGGCGATCTCGAGCTCCTCCAAGCGGTAGTCGTCGATGACGTTTACCGAGCCCGCGACCTGCGGGTGCAGCGCCAGGCGCGCCATCTCGGCGCCCGAGGCCTTGTACGGCGAGATCACGCGGTCGGCGCCCGCCCGCTTGAGCTTGGACTCCGAGTCCTCGTCGGAGGCGCGCGCGACGATCGTCACGTCCGCGCGCAGCTCCCGGGCGGTGAGCGCGATGAAGATGTTCTCCGCGTCTGAGTCGACGCAGGCCACGACGGCCCGCGCGCGCTCGATGCCCGCCGAGCGCAGCGCGTCGTCGTCGGACGGGCTGCCCTCGATCGCGCGCACCCCGACGACGTCCTGGGCGTCCTCGATGTTCTCCGGGTCCGTGTCGATGACGACGTAGCGGGCGCCCGCAGCGCGCAGGTCGCGTGCCACCTGCCGGCCGACGCGGCCGAAGCCGCAGACGATGTAGTGATCGGAGAGGGCGTTGATCATCCGCTGGCGGCGCCGCTCGACGAGCAGCTCGCCGAGGTGCCCCGCGACGAAGAGCTCGGTCACCGTGACGAGCGCGTAGAAGAGCGTACCGACGCCCAGCAGGGTCAGCACCACCTTGACGACCTGCCCGCCCGTGTCCGTGGGCGCCTGGATCGAGCCCGTCGTCGCGATCGTGTCCAGCGCCCAGGCGAAGCCGTCCCAGGGGCCGACCTCCTCCGTGACGACGAAGCCGACGGTCCCGAGCACCAGCAGCAGCGCGATGAGCAGGCCGAGCAGCGCCAGGCGGCGGACGATCCCCTTGAGCTCCGGCTCAGATCTCAATGGTGGTACGGCTCGCCGGCGAGGATCTTGTGGCCGCGGTAGAGCTGCTCGAGCAGCACCACTCGCGCAAGCTGGTGCGGCAGCGTCATCGGCCCGAGCGAGAAGCGGTGCTCAGCGTGCGGGCGGGCATCCGCTCCGAGGCCGAAGGCGCCGCCGATCACGAAGCACAGGTCGCGCCCGGACCGGCGCCGCTGCTCGAGGAAGGCTGCGAAGGCCTCCGAGCTGAAGGCCTGCCCGCTCGAGTGCAGCTCGGAGACGAACGCCCCCGCTCCACCGCCCGCAGGACCCTGAGGCAGACGGCCAGGCACCCGGCCGCCGTCGCGCACCTCGACGAGCTCGAGGCGCACGTAGCGGCTCAGGAGCTTTGAGTAGTGCTGGACGTCGTCTGCGTAGGGCGGGCGCAGACGGCCGACCGATAGGACGATCACACGCATCGAACTGCGATGCTATGCCCCATGGCCGACGAGCAGCCGGGGCTCCCCGAGCGCCACATCAACATCCAGTTCGACCCGTCGCAGATGGCGGGCCACTACGCGAACTTCGCCAACGTGAGCCACTCGGACTACGAGTTCACGGTGACCTTCGCCCGGGTCGACCACGAGGTGGAGGACGAGGAGATCCCCGGTGTCGTCGTGACCCGCGTGAACCTCTCGGCGAAGTTCATGCGCGAGCTCATCGACGCCATGGAGGACAACTACTCCAAGTGGCGCACCCGCGAGGGGATCAAGAACCTCCCTGAGTTCGGCGAGGAGCAGCCCCCGCCGAGCGAGTAGGACGCGCGGCGAGCACCTCCCCATGCGCGTCGCGGTCCTCTCGGACATCCACGGCAACCGGCACGCCCTCGAGGCGGTGCTCGACGACGTCGCCGCCGTGGGCGCGACGGATCTCTGGTGCCTCGGGGACGTCGTGGGCTACGGCGCCGATCCCAACGACTGCGTCGCCCTGGTCGCCGACCACGCAGCGCTCTGCCTGGCCGGCAACCACGACCTCGCCGTCACGGGCGAGCTCTCGCTCGACGACTTCTCGCGCGGAGCCGCACTTGCAGCGCGTTGGACCCAGGAGGTCCTCGCGCCCGGAGGCGTCGACTTCCTCAGCGGCCTGTCGGCTCACGGACAGGCCGGCCCCATCGGGCTCTACCACGCCAGCCCGCGCGATCCCGTGTGGGAGTACGTGCTCTCCGCGCTGCTGGCGGAGCTCTGCTTCGACGTCCAGGCGCAGCGCGTCTCGCTCATCGGCCACTCGCACGTCGCGCTGAGCTTCGTGCGCCCCGAGGGGCATCCCGCTACGGGCGAGAAGCGCCGCGCCGGCGACCTGATGGACCTCTCGGCCGGGGAGTGGCTGCTGAACCCAGGCTCGGTCGGCCAGCCCCGCGACGGCGACGCGCGCGCCGCGTGGCTGCTGCTCGACACGGACACCTGGCGTGCGGAGTGGCGACGCACGCCCTACGACGTCGCGGGCGCGGCTGCCGCGATCCGCGCGGCCCGCCTGCCCGAGTCCCTCGCCGAGCGCCTGGAGTACGGGCAGTGAGGCTCCGCCTCGCCGGCCTCCTGGTGGCGATCTGCGCGCTTGCGGCCGGCTGCGGTGCAGGCAGCTCCAAGCTGCTCGACGGCACGCAGGCCGCGGGGCTCAAGGACAATCTCGAGCAGGTGCGCAGCGCCGTCGACGCGCGTGACTGCTCCGCGGCCGCGGCCCGGCTGCTCGAGCTGCGCTCGGGCGTCGGCAACCTGCCGGGAACCGTCGATCGCCAGCTGCGGGTGCGGCTGCGCGAGGAGATCGTCGGCAAGCTGGCACCGGCCGTCAAGGAGCAGTGCGACGACTCGAAGACCGAGGCGACGCCCACGGTGACCGAGCCGGCGCCGACGGCGCCGGTCGAGCCGAGCACCCCTGAGCCGGCACCGACCACCTCGACGACGACCCCGCCGACCGAGACGACCCCGCCGCCCACGGACACCTCCACGACGCCGCCCGTTCCGGGCGCGCCCGACCCCGTGGTCCCAGACCCCGCTCCGGTGAACCCGGACGGCGACGGAAACGGCACGGGCGGCGCCGGCGCCGGATGATGGCCGCGCGCACCATCGCCGGGCGCTACGAGCTCGGCGAGCGCCTGGGCGTCGGCGGCATGTCGACGGTGCAGGAGGCCTTCGACCGCCGCTTGGAGCGCCACGTCGCCGTCAAGCTGCTGGCCGAGCACCTCGCCGAGGATCCCCTGTTCGTCTCGCGCTTCCGGCGCGAGGCGCTGAGCGCTGCCCGCCTCGTACACCCGAACATCGTCCAGGTCTTCGACTTCGGCCTCGACGAGGCCTCCGGCCGCCACTACATCGTCATGGAGGTCATCCGCGGGCAGTCCGGCGCGGAGATCCTGCGCGAGCGCGGCCGCCTCGGCGTCACGGAAGCGCTGGACCTCGTCGGGCAGTCCTGCCGCGGGCTGGACTACGCGCACCGCAACGGGGTGGTCCACCGCGACGTCAAGCCCGGCAACCTGCTGCGCTCCGACGACGGCGTCGTCAAGCTCGCCGACTTCGGCATCGCCAAGGCGGTCAGCGAGGAGAGCTCGATCACGCAGGTGGGCTCCGTGCTCGGCACGGCCTCCTACCTCGCTCCGGAGCAGGCCCGCGGCGAGGAGGCGGGCCCGGCCGCAGACCTCTACGCGCTCGGCGTCGTCACCTACCAGCTGCTCTCGGGCCGCCTGCCCTACGAGGCCAACTCGCTGACCGAGCTCGCGCTCAAGCAGCAGCGCGAGGCGCCGGCGTACCTGCACGAGCTCGACCCCGCGATCCCCGAGGAGCTCTCGCTCGCGGTCGACCGCGCGCTGTCGCTCGACCCGCGCGAGCGCCAGGTTGACGCCGAGGCGCTGAGGCGGTCGCTGCAGGACGGCGCACAGGGGGTCGCCGACGACCAGACGGCGGCCACGCGCGCGGTGAGGCCGGGCGGGCTGGACACCGGTGCGACACGCGTGGCCGCGGCCACGCCTTGGGCGCCCGACGCGCCGCAGGCGCACCGGACCGCCGAGCATCCTGCGACCGTCTCGGCGCGCGTCCCCCGCCCCGCGCCGCTTCCCGCGCGCGGCGGCCCGCCGGCGCCGGAGCCCGTCGCAACGCCGCGGCGGCGCGGCTCCGGTCGCGCGAAGCGCCTGCTGGTGGGGCTGCTGATCCTCGCGCTGGTCCTCGCGGGAGGGGCAGCTGCGGTGATCTCGACCTCTCAGGACGAGCGCGGCACGAACCTGCGTCGGGTCACCGCCGACCAGGTCGGCGGCATCGTCGACGAGCTCTCCCAGCTGATCGACGACAACACGCGCTGAGCGGCGCGCTGACGGCGTGTCGCGGTTCGCACGGCCCAGTGATCCACCGCGCGCAGCTCGGAGAAGACCTCACAGTGGTTCCTTCGCCTCTCGCCGCCTCCATGCTCGCCGTCGTAGCAATCGCCTTCGCCGGCTGCGGAGGCGACGCGGCGCCCGCCACCTCCGGCGCGACGGCGCCCCAGCCCGCCGCGACGACGTCGTCGAGCGCAGCGCCCACCCCGGCCTCGAAGAGGGACCCGCAGCGCGTCGCCATCAAGGACTTCGACTACGCCCCCGGCAAGCTCGAGGTAGCGGTCGGCACGAAGGTCACCTGGAAGAACGAGGACTCGGCCAACCACACCGTGACCTTCGACAGCGGCTCTGAGAAGACCCTCGGCAACCAAGCCAAGGGCGCTTCCGTCACCATGAACTTCACCAAGGCGGGCACCTTCGCCTACCACTGCGACTACCACCCCAACATGCATGGGATGGTGGTCGTCCGCTGATGCACCCCAACGAGGAGACGAGCATGCCGGACGAACTGGCGATCGAGGAGATCGATCGCGACGGAGCAGTGGCCGAGGCCACCGCCGAACTGCAGACGACCCGCTCCGGGCTCCTGCGTCGCGTCGGCCTGGTGGCCGGCGGCGGCCTGGTCGCCGGGCTGGTGCCGATGGCGCTCTCGCGCGCGCAGTCGGGCACGTCGAAGAACGACGTGAAGATCCTCAACTACGCGCTGACGCTCGAGTACCTCGAGTCCGCGTTCTACGCCGAGGCGCTCGACAAGGGCAAGCTCACGGGCTCGGTGAAGAACTTCGCCGAAGTCGTCGCGGCCCACGAGGCCACGCACGTCAGCGCGCTGGAGAAGGCGCTCGGCTCGGCCGCCAAGAAGAAGCCGAAGTTCGACTTCAAGTCGACCACCGGCTCGAAGAAGATGTTCCTGAGCACGTCGAAGACGCTCGAGGACACCGGGGTCTCGGCCTACCAGGGCCAGGCCGACAAGATCGACGCGAGCGCCATCCTGGCCACCGCGGGCTCGATCCTCGCCGTCGAGGCCCGCCACGCCGCCTGGGTCCGCGACCTGATCGGCGCCGGCAAGGAGCTCAAGCCGGCTCCCGACGCGTTCAACCCGCCCCTGTCGATGAAGGAAGTCCTCGCCGCCGTCGGCGACACGGGCTTCATCAAGTCCTGACCATCCGGAAGAACCTGGAGAACAAGAACATGTCTAGAGACATCCCGATGGTCGACGTCAGCCACCTCAGCGTCCTCGACGCCGACGGCGCCCTCGCCGAGGCCGCCGACCGCGTCAACCAGCTCAACCGCAAGGGCTTCCTGCGCGGTGCCGGCGCCCTCGTCGGCGGCGGCCTGCTGTTCGGCGCCGTGCCGAGCACCGCGTTCGGCGCGACGCCCAAGGGCGACGTGGCGATCCTCAACTACGCGCTCACCCTCGAGTACCTCGAGGCGGCGTTCTACAAGGAGGCCAACTCCGACGCGAACCTGACCGGCGAGACCGGGCGCTTCGCCAAGCTCGTCGGCGAGCACGAGGACGCCCACGTCGTCGCGCTCAAGAAGGCCCTCGGCTCCGCCGCGGTCAAGAAGCCGAGCTTCGACTTCAAGGCCACGACCCAGTCCGAGGGTCCGTTCCAGCAGACCGCGATCGTGCTGGAGGACACCGGCGTGAAGGCCTATCAGGGCGCGGCCCCGGACATCAAGACGCCGGCGATCCTGCGTGCGGCGATCTCGATCCACCCGGTCGAGGCGCGCCACGCGTCCTGGATCCGCAACATCGTGGGCATGCCGCCCGCGCCGGAGGCGTTCAACCCCGCGGCCGACATGGCGACGATCCTCGCCGCCGTCCAGGGGACCGGGTTCATCTCGACCGCGAGCTCGGCGGCGCCTGGCAGCGCGGTCTCGGGCACGCCCGCGATGACCGGCTAGGAGCGGGACGCTCGCTCGAGCCGTCGGCCCCGCGCGGGGCCGACGGCTCAAAGCGGCCCGCCGCACCGCCGCTCGCTGCTCGCCACCTGCCGCACGCCTGTGCCCGCCATGCTCAAATCTCGCTTCGCCACCGGCATCGCCACGGTGCTCGCCGTGGCCGCGATCGCCTTCGTGGTGCGCGGCACGCTGCAGGGTGGCCCAACAAACGGCTCGGTCGTCCCGCCGGGCGTCGCGACCGCAGCGGGCTCTCCCGGTGACTTCTCGCTCGGCGCCGCCGGGCGCAACGTCGTCCCGGAGGACGCGAGCACGATCGCCACGGCGCGCAAGCGCTCGCTCCGCGTCTACGCCAAGCCGAAGGGCAGGCGCGCCAAGCGCGTGCGCCAGCGCGTCTTCCACGGCCAGCGCATACCGCTGACCTTTCTCGTCCGCTCTAGGCGCAAGGGCTGGGTCAAGGTCGACCTGCCCACGCGCCCGAACCAGAGCCGTGGCTGGGTGCGCCGCAAGGACGTCGACCTGAGCTTCACGCGCTTGCGCATCGAGGTGCGCAGGAAGGCCCACCGCCTCCGCCTGCTCGAAGGCGACCGCGTGGTCTCCAGCACGCCAATCGCCGTCGGGGAGGCGCTCTCGCCCACCCCGCCCGGTCGCTACTTCGTCACCGACGTCATCCGCGCGAAGGATCCGAAGGGCTTCTACGGCCCCTACGCGCTTGGGCTCTCGGCGCACTCGACGGTCTACACGAGCTTCGAGGGCGGCGACGGGCAGGTCGGAATCCACGGAACCAACCAGCCCCGCGTGCTCGGGACCGACGTCTCGCACGGCTGCATCCGCGTACGCAACGCCACGATCCGGCAACTCGCCAAGCGCGTCCCGCTCGGGACGCCCGTCGTCATCCGGCGCTGAGCGCCGCCGTCCCGGGCGCGGCACCGGCCCGCAGCGCGCGGGCGGTCGCGGCGAGGCTGCCGGCGAGGATCGCGTCGCGCAGGTCTGCCATGACGCGCTGGATGAACGCGAGGTTGTGGACGGTCAGCAGCCGCATCCCCGTCAGCTCGCGCGAGTGCACGAGGTAGCGCAGGTAGCCCCGGGAGAGGCCGAGCGCGCAGGCCGGGCACGGGCACCCCTCCATGATCGGCGCGTGGTCGTCCTTGAACCGCCCCGCGGTCAGGTCGACGCGCCAGCGCTTGTCCGGGTCCGCGATCAGCGCGACGCCGTGGCGCCCGAGCCGCGTCGGCATCGCGCAGTCGAACGTGTCGATGCCGAGCTCGACGCCGCGCACGAGGTCGTCGACCTCGCCGATGCCGAGCAGATGGCGCGGCTTGGCCTCGTGCTCGCCGCCGAGCACGGAGGTGGCCCAGTCGACGACCTCGTACATCTGCGCCTTCTCCGCGCCGAGCGAGCCGCCGATCGCGATTCCGGACGTGCCGCTGGCGGCGATGACCTCCGTGGACTGCTTGCGTAGATCCTCGTAGACGCCGCCTTGGGAGATGCCGTAGATGAGCTGCGCGGGCGCCCCGTGCTCGCCGTGCCAGGCCAGGCAGCGCTCGAGCCAGCGGTGGGTGCGCTGGGTGGAGCGCTCGGTGTAGTCGCGGTCGACGTGGAACGGCGTGCACTCGTCGAAGACCAGGGCGATGTCGGAGTTGAGCCGCGCCTGGATCTCCATCGAGGTCTCCGGGCCGATGAACTTCTCCGAGCCGTCCAGGTAGGAGCGGAAGCGCACGCCGCGCTCCTCGATGGACAGCACCTTGCCGAGCCGGTCTGAGCCCTGCGCCGACTTGCCCTTGATCTCGTCGGCGACCGTGCCGTGGCCCATCGAGAAGACCTGGAAGCCGCCCGAGTCGGTGATGATCGGCCGCTCCCAGCCCATGAACTCGTGCAGCCCGCCGAAGCCCGCGATCCGCTCGTCGCCCGGGTCGAGGAAGAGGTGAAAGGTGTTGCCGAGGACCATGTCGTAGCCGAGGTCTGAGACCTCGTGGGCAAGCAGTCCCTTGACGGTGGCCTTCGTGGCGAGGGGGATGAACGCCGGCGTGCGGACAGAGCCGTGCGCGGTCTGCAGAACCCCCGCACGCGCGCGGCTGGCGGGGTCTCGAGCGAGTATCTCCAAGGCGGGCAAGCCGCCGATCCTAGATTGCGGCCCGGCTCGCTAGCAGCCCGGGCTGCCGAGCCCCGAGGCGCCGACGCGCTCCCAGAAGCCGCCGAGCTGCTCCTTCTCCGCCGGGGTGAAGCAGTCGAGGAACATCGCGCGGACGCCGGCCAAGTGGGTCGCGCGGGCGGCGTCGAGCGTCTGGCGGCCCTTCGGCGTCAAGCACGCGAAGGCACCGCGTGCGTCCGACGAGCAGGACTTGCGCAGAAGCAGGCCGTCGCGCTCGAGGCGGTCCACGAGCCGGGTGAGCCCGCTGCGCGAGAGCAGGATCGAGCTGGCGAGGTCGTGCATGCGCATGCGCTCGCCCTCGGAGTCGGCGATGTACATGAGCACCTCGTAGGAGGTCAGCGGCAGCCCGTGCGCGGCCTCGAGCTCCGCGTCGAGCGCCTTGGTGAGCTTGGCGTAGGTCCGCAGGAGGCCACGCCAGGCGTGCAGCTCCTGCTCGTCGAGGTGGACGGGGGCGGCGGCGGAGCTCTCGGTGACCATCGTGTCGGGAGCCTACCGCGAACGGTTGCGCGTGCAACCACGTTTCCTCTATGGTTGCCCATGCAACCACTTCCTTCCACGCACAACGAAAGCCAGGTCCTCATGGCGAAGATCGCCGTCATCTACTACAGCTCCACCGGGCACGTCCATCAGCTCGCCCAGGCCATCCAGGCCGGCGCCGAGGAGGCCGGCGCCGAGGTGCGCCTGCGCCGCGCCGCCGAGCTCGCGCCCGAAGCGGTCATCCGCAGCCAGGACGCCTGGAACGAGCACTACGTCGCCACGAAGGACACGGTCGCCGAGGCCACCAACGACGACCTCGAGTGGGCGGACGGGCTCGCCTTCGGAACTCCGACGCGCTACGGCCTGCCGACCGCGCAGCTCAAGCAGTTCATCGACCAGACCGGACCGCTGTGGGGCGCCGGAAAGCTCGCCGGCAAGGCCGCGACGTCGTTCACCTCCGCGCAGAACGCGCACGGCGGGCAGGAGTCGACGATCCTCGCGCTCAACAACATCTATTACCACTGGGGCGCGATCATCGTGCCGCCCGGCTACACCGACCCGGCCCTGTTCGAGGCCGGCGGCAACCCGTACGGCACGAGCTGGCCGACCGGTGGCGGTGAGAGCACCGTGCCGGAGGCCATCGCCACGGCCGCGCGCATCCAGGGCCGCCGCCTTGCCGAGTACGCCACCAAGCTCACCGCCTAGGAGAACCGCCATGCCCCGACCCGCCTCCGGCGTGTGCCCGGAGGGCCTCCACCACATCACCGCGATCACCGCGGATGCTCCGCGCAACGTGGAGTTCTACGCGCGGACCCTCGGGCTGCGGCTGGTCAAGAAGACCGTGAACTTCGACCAGCCCGACGTCTACCACCTGTACTACGGCGACGAGGTCGGCGCCGCCGGCTCGATCCTGACGTTCTTCGAGCTCCCCGGCGCGCAGCCGGGGCGCCACGGGGACGGGATGGTCCACACGATCGAGTGGCGCGTCGGCTCTACGGAGTCCCTCGCGTTCTGGAGCGATCGCCTGGCAGCCGCGGGCGTCGAGGTCAGCACGCCGGACGGCGGCGGCGATGCACCGCCTCGCCGCCTCGCGTTCGCCGATCCAGAGGGCCTGCGCCACGAGCTCGTCGCCGTCGCGGTCCCCGACGCGCCGCTTGTCGCCCACGCCGACGACGTCCCCCCGAAGCACGCGCTGCGCGGCTTCGAGGGCGTTAGCGCCTACGCCGCTGATCAGTCACGCAGCACCGGGCTGCTGGAGCGCCTCGGCTTCGTCCCCGGCGCGGCAGCCGGAAGCTGGACCGCCCGCGGCGAGGAGCGCCATGCGCACCTGCTCTTCGAGCCTTCCCCCGGCCGCGGCGTGCCGGGCGCCGGCACGATCCACCACGTCGCCTGGTCGCTGGCCGACGACGCCGAGCTCGAGCACTTCCGCGCCCTCGCCGTCGAGGGTGGCGCGCAGCCCACGCCGATCATCGACCGCCAGTACTTCCACTCCGTCTACTTCCGCATGCCGGGGCACACGCCGCAGGCGGGTCCGGGCGTGCTCTTCGAGCTCGCCTCGCGCGACATCGGCTTCGACGTCGACGAGCCGCGCGAGTCGCTCGGCTCCGCGCTGAAGCTACCCGCCCAGTACGAGAGCCAGCGTGAGCGCATCGAGCGGGTGCTCACGCCGATCGTCAACCCGCGCCAGGTGAGCTGACGTCGCCACGTCCCTGCCCGTCCGCGTTCGCGGAGGTGCCGGCGACCGCACGCTCGTCCTGCTGCACGGGCGCGGCGCCGACGAGAACGACCTCTTCGGCCCACGAGGCCCGCGCGTTGCGGAGGCCGGCGGCGCCGCGGTCTCCTACCACGAGACGCCGATGCCCCACACGATCGACCCGCGCGTGCTCCCGGACGTTCAGCGCTGGCTGGGCGACGTGACGGGCGACTGAGCGCCGCGGGCGATGCTGTGGCCTCAGATCGGCGGGACGCCCACGGACCGCGTCAGCTGGTCGCCGCGTCGAGCAGCGAACGACCCGTCATCGCATCCGGCTGCTCGAGGCCCAGCAGGGCCAGCACCGTCGGCGCGACATCGGCCAGCACTCCGCCGTCTCGCAGCTCGACCGGGTCGTCGGTGGTGATCACGAGCGGCACGGGGTTGAGCGAGTGCGCGGTGTTCGGCGAGCCGTCGGGCTCGAGCATGTGATCTGCGTTGCCGTGGTCCGCGGTGACGATCAGCGCGCCCCCGGCGGCCTGCACCGCGGCGACGACGTCAGCCAGGCACGCGTCGACGGTCTCGATCGCCGTGACCGCGGCGGAAATGACGCCGGTGTGGCCGACCATGTCCGCGTTGGCGAAGTTAATGACGCCGAAGGCGGGCCGGTCTCGCCCCCACGCGGCGGTGAACTTGCCGGCGGCCTCGCGGGCGCTCATCTGCGGCTTGAGGTCGTAGGTCGCCACGTCGCGCGGGCTCGGCGCCAGCTCGCGCCGCTCGTTCGGGAAGGGGGCCTCTTCTCCGCCGTTGAAGAAGTACGTGACGTGCGGGTACTTCTCGGTCTCGGCGACGTGGAGCTGCGGGCGGCCGGTGGCGGCGACGAGCTGCGCGAGCGTCGTCTGCGGGCGCTCGGGCGGGAAGGCGACGGGGTAGTCCCATTGCTCGTCGTACTCGGCCAGGCAGGTGAACGACGCGACCTCCGGGCCGAGCGCCGCGGTGAGCTCGCGCATGCGGTCCGGGCGGAAGTTGAAGGCGATGACGGAGTCGCCGGGGCGGACGCGCGCCTCGTCGCCCACGGTGGTCGCGGCGATGAACTCGTCGGTCTCCCCGCGTGCGTAGGCGGCCTCGGCGGCGTCGCGCGCGGTGTCGACGTGGTGGCCGGCGATGCCGTCCACCAGCAGCGCGACCGCGGCGGCCGTGCGCTCCTCGCGGTTGTCGCGGTCCATCGCGTAGAAGCGCCCGACGACCGAGCCGACGCGGGCGTTGCCCGCCGCGTCGCACCAGCTCGAGAGCGCGGCGAGGTGGTCCGCCCCGCTCGTCGGCAGCGTGTCCCGCCCGTCGGTGAACGCATGCACCACGACGTCCGGCACGCCCATCGACGCCCCCATCGCCACGAGCGCCTCGACGTGGCGCTGGGACGAGTGCACGCCGCCGTCGGACACGAGCCCGATCAGATGGACCCTGCCGCTCGTGGCCCGCGGCATGGCGCCGGCGCCGGCCGGAGGGACAGCGCCGGCCGGAGGGACGGCGCCACCCGGAGGGACGGCACCGCCCGGGGTGCCCGCGCTGAACGCCGCGCTGAGCACCGCGTTCGTCGCAAGCTCCCCCGCCGCGACCGCCGCGTCGATGCGCGTGAGGTCCTGGCGGATGACCGAGCCGGCGCCGAGGTTCAGGTGGCCGACCTCCGAGTTGCCCATCTGCCCCTCGGGCAGCCCGACCGCCGGGCCGCACGCCGCGAGCTGCGTGTGCGGGTAGCGCGCCCACAGAGCGTCGAAGACCGGCGTGCTCGCGAGCGACACCGCGTTGCCCGGCCCCGCCTCGGCCAGCCCCCAGCCGTCGAGGACCACTAGCGCGACGCCGGGGAACGTCGTTCGGAGTTGCGCCCGCTGAGCGGGCTCGGATGCGAACGGCGCCCCCTGGTCCTCGCTCACGCGGCGGCGGCCACGATCGCCGAGAAGGTCTGCGGATCCAGCGAGGCGCCGCCGACCAGGCCGCCGTCGACGTCGGGCAGAGCGAGCAGCTCGACCGCGTTGTCGCCCTTCATCGAGCCGCCGTAGAGGATGCGCGTGCGCTCAGCCTGCTCCTTGGAGCGATCGGCGACCAGGTCGCGGCAGAAGCTCACGGCCTCCTGGGCCTGCTCGGGGGTCGCGACGAGCCCGGTGCCGATCGCCCAGATCGGCTCGTAGGCGATCACGACCTCGCCGAGCTGCTCCGTGGGAACCTTCTCCAGGCCCTCCTGGATCTGGTGGCGCAGCTTGCGCTGGGTGGCGCCGCGCTCGCGCTCCTCCTCGGTCTCCCCGACGCAGAGCATCACCTTCAGGCCGGCCTCCAGCGCGGCGGGGACCTTCTGCGCGAGCGCGCGGTCGGTCTCGCCGAAGAGCTCGCGCCGCTCGGAGTGCCCGAGCACGACCCCGTGGACGTCGAGCTCGGAGAGCATCGCCGCGGAGACCTCCCCCGTGTAGGCGCCGCTCTGCGCCCAGTGCATGTTCTGGGCGTAGACCTCGACGCGCGAGCCGCGCGTGGAGTCGACCATCGCGGTCAGCGCGGTGTAGGGCACGCAGAGCGCGACGTCGACGGTGTCCGCGGTGCTCACGCGCGGCAGCAGTCCCTGGATGAACTGCTCGGCCTCGTCGACCGTCTTGTGCATCTTCCAGTTGCCGGCGATGAAGGCGGTGCGGCTCATGCGTTCAGGACCTCGACTCCGGGGAGGGACTTGCCCTCGATGAGCTCGAGGGAGGCGCCGCCGCCCGTCGAGAGGTGGGTGACCTGCGACTCCAGGCCGAAGAGCGCGAGCGCGGCGGCGGAGTCGCCGCCGCCGACGACCGTGGTGCCGTCCGCCGCGGCCATCGCCTCCGCGACGGAGCGGGTGCCGGCGGCGAAGGGGGCGAGCTCGAAGGCGCCCATCGGCCCGTTCCAGAACGCCGAGCCCGCAGCCTTGATGACCTGCGCGTACCGCTTCGCCGTCTTCGGGCCCACGTCGAGGCCCATCCAGCCCGCGGGCACCTCGACGCCGTCGAGGGCCTTGACGTCGGCGTCGGCGGAGAACTCGCGCCCGAGGACCAGGTCGGTGGGCAGGAGCAGCTGCCCGGGCTTCGCCTTGGCGAGGATCTCGCGCGCGGGCTCGATGCCCTCGGCCTCGCACAGCGAGGCACCGACGCCGATGCCCTGCGCGGCGAAGAACGGGAAGCACATGGCGCCGCCGATCAGGACCGTGTCGGCGAGCTCGAGGAACCGCTCGAGCACCCCGAGCTTGTCCGTGACCTTCGCGCCGCCGACGATCGCGACCATCGGGCGGGCCGGGTCGGCGAGGATCGCACCGAGGGTCTCGACCTCGCGCTGGAGCAGCAGGCCCGCGGCGCTCGGCAGGAGCTTGGCGATGCCGTGGTTGGAGGCGTGCGCGCGGTGCGCGGCACCGAAGGCGTCGTCGACGAAGACGTCGCCGAGCGACGCGTAGCGCCGGGCCAGCGCCGGGTCGTCCTCGGTCTCCCCCGCGAAGAAGCGGACGTTCTCGAGCATCAGCAGCCGGTCGCCGTCGCCCCACGGCTCCTCGGGATCTGACAGCAGGTGGGCGTCGTCCTCCATCAGCTCGGCGAGGCGGTCCGCGACGGGCTTCAGGGAGAACTTCGAGTCCGCCTTGCCCTTCGGCCGGCCGAGGTGCGCGAGCAGCACGAGCTTCGCGGCGCCCTGCTCGAGCAGCTCGTCGAGCGTCGGCAGCGCGGCGCGGATCCGCGTGTCGTCGGTGATCGTGCCGGCATCGTCGAGCGGGACGTTGAAGTCCACCCGAACGACGACGACCTTCCCGCCGACCTCGACGTCCTCGAGGGTCCTCACAACACGCGCTGCGCGAAGTCCACCACGCGGTTGGAGTAGCCCCACTCGTTGTCGTACCAGGAGACGACCTTCACGAGGCGCCCGTCGATCTGCGTCGTCAGCAGCCCGTCGAAGATCGAGGAGTGCGGGTCGGTGATGATGTCGGTGGAGACGATCGGGTCCTCGGTGTACTTCAGGATGCCCTGCATCGGCCCGTCGGCGGCGGCCTTCACCGCGGCGTTGACCTCCTCGACGGAGGTGTCCTTCGCCGCGCGGAACGTCAGGTCGACGACCGAGCCCGTCGGGACGGGCGCGCGGATCGCGAAGCCGTTGAGCTTGCCCGCGAGCTCCGGAAGCACGAGCGAGACGGCCTTGGCCGCGCCCGTCGAGGTCGGGATCAGGTTGATCGCCGCCGAGCGTGCGCGGCGCAGGTCGGAGTGCGGCGCGTCGAGCAGGCGCTGGTCGCCCGTGTAGGCGTGGATCGTGGTCATCAGGCCGTGCTCGATGCCGACGCCGTCGTTGATCGCCTTGGCGAAGGGCGCCAGGCAGTTCGTGGTGCAGGAGGCGAGCGAGATGACCTCGTGCGCGCCCTTGTCGTAGGCGTCCTCGTTGACGCCGAGCACGAGCGTCACATCCTCGCCCTTGGCGGGCGCGGAGATGATGACCTTCCTCACCGAGCCGCCGAGGTGCTGGGCGGCGGCGTCGCGGGAGGTGAAGAAGCCCGTCGACTCGATGACGACGTCGACCTCGAGCGCGTTCCAGTCGATCTTCGCGGGGTCCTTCTCCTCGAAGACGCGGATCTCCTGGCCGTCGACGAGCAGGCCCGTGTCGGAGACCTCGACCGTGCCGGGAAAGCGGCCGAGCGTCGAGTCGTATGAGACCAGGTGCGCCAGCGTGGCGTTGTCGGTCAGGTCGTTGAACGCGACGAACTCGATGTCGGCGCCGGCGGCCTTGGCGGCGCGGAAGACGTTGCGGCCGATGCGGCCGAAGCCGTTGATGCCTACGCGGACGGGCATGTGGCGGTGCTCCTGAAGGTGTCTGAGGGGCGGACGGGAGGGCTCGGGACCCTACTCAATGGCCTCCGGAGACGACCTCGACGCGGTAGGAGTCGGGGTCGAGCAGGTAGCCCGCGTAGTAGGAGCGCCCGTACCGCGGCCGCGGCCCCGGAGCGCCTGCGTCGCTGCCGCCGGAGGCCATGCCGCTGGCGTGCGCGGCGTCGACGGCGGCGCGGCCCACGGCCTCGAAGGCGACGTGGCCGAACGAGGGTCCGGGTGCCCGGCCACGGGCGGCGATCCAGAAGCGCGCGTCCACCCGGCCATAGGCGATCGCCGCCTCGCCCTCGTGCAGGCGGCGGATCCCGAGGCGCGCGAGGAGCGCGTCGTAGAACGCGGCGGAGCGCGCGAGGTCGGCGACCTCGAAGGCGACGTGGTCGAACACGGCGCGATCCTCCCAGGCGGCGCGGCGGCGACAGCGGTCGCGGCGGCGGCGGTCGCGGCGGCGGCAGAGCCGGAGCACCTCTTCGAGCTCGCGTCGCCGGCTACGAGCGCTGGCCGCCCGCGGACGGCCACGGTGCCCACGCGGGTGGAGCGAAGGGCCGACCGCAGGCGCGAATGCGCGCGCTGCCCTCAGCGCCCAGCGCCCCGTCGCCCTTGAAGATCGCCCGCACGAGGGACTCGGCCGTCGCGCCCCTCCCCAGGCCGAGCTGAGCGGCGTGGTCGAGCACCTGCTCCTGGGTCAGCGCCCGCGCACTGCGCCCGGCCGCCGGCACGGCCGCCAGCGCGGCGGGCTCGCCGCCGGGGCAGAAGACCCCCCACCGCGAGCTGTAGGCGAGGACCCCGTCGATCACCTCCGACCCCTGATCGGGCACGAACGCGACGCCGTCGAGGCGACCCAGGCGGTAGGTGATCTCCGTCCAGCTCAGCTGCGTGAGCTGCGCCGCGCTGACCCACAGCACAGCGGCGCGCACCGCGGTTCCCGGACTCTCGAAGAGCGTCGCGGCCATCGCGCCGTAGGCCGTCGGATGCGCGGCGGCCCCGACGTCGAACCCGTGCAGCTCGCCCGCAAGCACGAGCACGCGGCGCTGCGCCCGCGGCAGGTGGGCGAGCTTGCGCGCCAGCGTGGCGGGAGCGCCGTTGGAGCCGATGGCGAGCAGCGGGTATCGCGGCTCCGCGTCCGGGCCGAGCGCGCGCGCGGCAAGCAGCGCCTCGCGCCGCGCGGGCTCCAGCTCGTCGAGCAGCGCAACCGTCTCCGCGGTGAGCACGTAGGAGCGCTCCGGGCGCTCCCAGGGATAGTCCAGCGCCGTCGCCATGCCCGCCGCGGTCAAGCGGCGCGGCGGCAGCGCCGCGAACGTCTGGGCGATGAAGGCGAGGAACGCGGTGTCGTCCATCCCCAGGCGCTCGAGCAGGAGCGGCTCGGTGATCGGCGGCCAGCTCACGCGACGGCCTGCCGACCCGGCAGCACCCGGCCTACCGCTTGGCGATGTCGCGGTGGGTCGCCTCGACGAAGAGGTCCTCGCGCGCGCCGTAGACCTCCGACAGGTGCTCGGCGATCGCCACGGAGCGGTGCTGGCCGCCCGTGCAGCCGATCGCGACCATCAGGTGGGCCTTGCCTTCCGCCTCGTAGCGCGGCAGGAGGTAGTCCAGCAGCGGCTCGAGGTGGTCGTAGAGCTCTTGCAGGTGCCCGTCGCGGCCGACGTACTCGACGACGCGCGGGTCCTTGCCCGTCAGCGGCTTGAGCTCGGGGACGTAGTGCGGGTTCGGGAGGAAGCGCACGTCGAAGGCCAGGTCCGCGTCGCGCGGAGGCCCGTGCTTGTGGCCGAAGGACTGGAAGGTCACGGCGAGCTTGCGGGTCGCGTCGCGCGGCAGGAACTCCTCGGCGATGCGCCGGCGCAGGCCGGTCGCGCCGATGCCCGTGGTGTCGACGACCGCGTCGGCATGCTCCTTGAGCGGATCGAGCAACGCCTTCTCCGCGGCGATCCCGGCGGTCACCGAGCCGGCCGGCGCCAGCGGATGGCGGCGGCGCGTCTCCTTGTAGCGGTTGAGCAACGTCTGCTCGTCGGCGTCGAGGAAGAGGATGCGGTGGGGGGCGCCGAGGTCGTCGAGGCCGTCGAGGACCGCGAGGAGCGCGTCGAAGAAGTCGCCTGTGCGCACGTCGGAGACGACCGCCGCGCGCTGCACCTTGGAGCCCTCGTGCAAGAACAGCTCGACCAAGCCCCGGATCATCTCGGGCGGCAGGTTGTCGACGCAGAAGTAGCCGGCGTCCTCGAACACCGCGAGCGCCGTCGACTTCCCCGCACCGGAGTAGCCCGTGATCACGACGAGGTCTTGCAGGTGCGGCGCGTCGGGCATCGCCGCCCATGATGGCGGAGGCGTCGGAGAGATCCGTGTCAGGTCCCCGTGCGGTTCATGAACTCGTAGAGCTGGCGTGCGGTCTTGCCCGGCAGCCCGGGCACCGACTCGAGCTGGTCGCGCGTGGCGCCCATGACCGCCTCGGGCGAGCCGAAGTGCTTGAGCAGCACGCGTTTGCGCGTTGGCCCGATGCCCGGCAGGCCGTCGATGATCGAGCTCGTCATCGCCTTGTCGCGCCGTCCGCGGTGGTGGGTGATCGCGAAGCGGTGCGCCTCGTCTCGCACGCGCTGGAGCAGCTGGAGCTCCGGCGTGTCGTGGCCGAGGAGGATCGGCTCGCGCTGCTCCGGTACGAAGACCTCCTCGATGCGCTTGGCCAGCGAGATGATCGCGACGCCGCGCTCGCGGAACTCCTGCAGCACCTTGAGCCCCGCCGAGAGCTGACCCGGGCCGCCATCGATGACCACGACGTTCGGCAGCGCGGCGAAGGACTCGTTGCGGTTGGGGTCGTGTGGGCTGAGGTCCTGCTGGACGGTCCACTGCTTCATGCGGCGGGCGAGGACCTCCTCCATCGCGGCGAAGTCGTCGGGCACCCCGTCCTCGAGGCCACGGATCGTGAAGCGGCGGTAGTCGCCCTTCTTCGGCGCGCCGCCCTCGAAGACGACCATCGAGGCGACCGTGTGGGTGCCCATGAGGTTCGAGATGTCGAAGCACTCGATGCGCAGCGGGAGGGTGTCGAGGCCGAGGGCGTCCTGCAGCGCGTCGAGCGCGACGACGCGCTGCTGGCGCGAGCGCTCGTTCTTGAGCTTCTCCTGGTCGAGCGCGAGCACGGCGTTGCGCTCGGCCAGCTCGAGGATGCGGCGCTTGTCGCCACGCTCGGCCTTGCGGACCTCCACGCGCGCACCGCGCCGCTCGCTGAGCGCCTCAGAGACAACACGCAACCCCTCGACGTCGCCCTGGACGATGATCTGGCTCGGGATGGCCAGCGAGCCGGAGTAGAACTGGAGCAGGAACTCCGTGGCGACCTCGCCGAGCTCAGCCTCCTGCACGTTCTCGAGGTAGAAGGACTGACGGTCGGAGAGCACGCCGTCGCGGATCTGGAAGACCTGCGCGTTCGCGTCGACGCCCTCGACGGCGACGGCGACCGCATCCAGGGTGCCGACCGCCTCGTTGGAGACGCGCTGGCGCTGGAGGATCTGCTGCACGGCCGAGAGCTTGTTGCGCTGCAGCGCGGCCTCCTCGAACTCCTGGGCGGCCGCCGCCTCCTTCATCCGCCGCTGCAGGTCGCGCTCGATCTCCTTGTAGCGGCCGCTGAGGAAGGCGACGACGCCGTCGATCGACTCCCGGTACTCGGCCTTGTCGACGCCGTAGTCGACGCAGGGCGCCCCGCAGCGCTTGATGTAGTAGTCCAGGCAGGGCGAGCCGGAGCGCCGGCCGGGCACGACCCCCGAGCACGAGCGGCACTGGAAGACCTTGCCGAGCAGCTCCAGGGTCGCGCGCGTGCGCTTGGCGTTGGAGTACGGGCCGAAGTAGAGGCGGTCGCGGCGGTGGCGCTCCCGGGTGAAGTAGGCGCGCGGAAACTCCTCGTCCATCGAGATCGCGATGAACGGGTAGCTCTTGTCGTCGCGCAGCTTGATGTTGAAGCGCGGCTTGTACTGCTTGATGAAGCCCTGCTCCGTGAGCAGCGCTTCCGATTCCGAGGCCACCAGGAGGAACTCGATGCGGTCGACGACGCTCGTCATCTCGACCGACCCGCGGGTGACCGGATTGGAGAAGTGGCTCGCCACGCGCTTGCGGACCGAGTTGGCCTTGCCGACGTAGATGACCTTCCCCTTCTCGTCGCGGAAGAGGTAGACGCCGGGGCCGTCGGGCAGGGTCTTGCGCTGTGCGGCCAGGCGCTCGGTGCGGTCGGACATCCACTTCGAGCATAGGAGCGCCGACGGCGGTCAGAGGAGCTCGCGGGTCTGCAGGGCGTCCGCTGGCCGCAGCCCCGCGCGGCGCAGCCACCCCGCACAGCTCGGCAGCCGGCAGGCCCGTCTGGTGGTGGTCGATGCGACGCACCGGGACCCCGGATGCCTCGGCGGCCAGCAGCGCCGAGAGCTTCTGGCACGTCGAGCAGCCCGGGACGTCGTAGACCGTCAGCGGTGAGAGTCCGGTCTGCTCATGTCGCTCGGAGGTACCCGCGCGTCCCGCCGGCGCACCGGGCGTCGACGAGCTCCCGCACGCGCTGCGTGGCCCGGCACCGGCGGCCATGGAGCACACATGTCACGGAGCTCAGGCGACGAGCCGCACCTCCATCTCGCCGGCGCCGGCCGCGTCGAGCCCAGCTCCTCCGAGGAGCGCGAGGATCTTGGCGACGTAGGCCTGCGTCTCGGGGAACGGCGGGACGCAACCGCAGGCCGCAACCGGAGCCGGCCCTGCGTTGTAGCCCGCCAGCGCCAGCGGCACCGAGCCGAACTGCCGCAGCAGGTCGTGCATGAGGTGACCTTGAGCGTCGATGCTCGCCGCCGCGTCGAACGGGTTGCGCAGCCCGTAACCTCGCGCCGTGGACGGGATGAACTGGGCGATGCCCTGTGCTCCGGCGCCCGACTGCGCGAACGGGTTGAAGCCCGACTCCGCGTAGATCTGCGCCGCCAGCAGCGCCGCGGAGATGTTCCAGCGCTGTGCCGCCCGCGACAGCGCGGGGGCGTACTGCTCCGGGACGAAGCTCGGCAGGGCCGTCCTTCCGTCGGCTTTGTAGCCCAGTGAAGCCGAGCCGGCGTTCAAGGTGAAGCCGAAGTGCCACGGTTCCCACGGGTAGCGGCGGACGTAGTGGAAGCGCTTGGCGTTGGCCAGCATCCACGGGTACGCGGCCTGCGGCCCGAGGTCGAGCTCGGTGGCCAGGCGGTGCAGCGACTTGCCGGGCGGCGCGACCCACTTGGGATCGGGATGCCGCGCGAAGAGGACTGCCTGCTCGGCGTCGGAGCGATAAGCGCTGACGACGATCAACCCGATGCCGTCGTCGCGTGCGGCCGCCGCCATGCGGTCGAAGGCGGCAGCGACGTCCGGCCGCATCGGCTTGCCCTGGCGCATCGCGTAGGGGCCGGAGTACTCGCCCGGGTTGCCCGGACCGGGCACGACGGCGCCGCCGGCGCCCGTCGTCAGCTCGGCCTCGGCGCGCGTCCGGGCGGCAACGCCGCCGACGTCGAGCTCGTCGAGCACGGTGACGCGCACGCGCAGCGGGGCCACCGAGGCGGCGCCGGGGAACGAGACCGCGACGGCGTCGACGCCGTTCCGGCTCGCGACGGCCTCCGCCGCCTCCCGCGCACGCGAGAGGTACTCCGTGCGTTCGAGGTGGCGCGGGTTACGCCGGCCGGAGACCACGGCGGGCTCGAAGACGTGTGGGTAGGCGGCGGCCATCGCCCGGGCCGCAGCGAGCGCGGAGAGGTCGGCGGCGCGCTGCTGGTCGCCGCGCCCGGTCAGGCCCGACGCGATCGCCGCGAGGACCGCCGCTCCGAGCAGGAGGAACGCCAGGCCGCCGACGACGAGCAGGAGGGCCTGGCCCGCCTCACCGGCGCGAGCGAGACGGACCGGGGCCGTTGCTGCGCCGCCGGCCCTCCGCGCGCTCGAGCCGCGCGAGCCGCCCGCCGGCGCGGACGCAGTGCCTCCCGGAAGCTCACTCACCGCGTTCATCGCAGCTCCTTGAGCGCTCGCGCCACGGCGCGGCGTCGCGACGCAGCGCCGAGCCGAGCGGGCAGGTGGACGGCGCGAACGATCGCGCCGGGCGCCACTTGGGTGAGCTCGGCGACGGCGAGGGCCGCAAGCGACGACGGCGCGTCTGCACCCACGACGACGAACACGACGTCGTGCCCGGCGATCACCGCGTCAAGCGCTGGGCCGCGTGCACCCGAGATCAGGGTCAGCGCCGGCGCTCCTGCGGCTCGGGTGCTGACCCCGGCGAGAGCCGCTCCGAACGCTGCGGGCGCGCCGAGGAGCGCCAGCTCGACGACGCGCCCGCGGACGGATGCGTCGTGGCCGTCGGCGACAAGGCCGCGGGCGACCCGCCGTGCCGCGGGCGCCGGCGGACCGGACGGGCCGGCCGGTCGCGCCGGCAGGACACCGCCCTCGGGCGGCGCAGAGCAGAGCACCGCGCAGCGCGCCCCCGGCAGACGAGCGAGCTGCGGAGCGAGTGCCCTCGCGAAGCTCGCCCCGGAGCGCTCGCCACCGAGGACGCAGACGCGCAGCCCGCAGGCGATGTCGTGGGCACCGCGCACCGCGAGCACGTCATGGGCACCGAGGGCGTCCGGCGCGCCGAGGGCGTCCGGCGCGCCGAGGGCGTCCGGCGCGCCATAGGCGTCCGGCGTGCCGAGGGCGTCCGGCGCGCCATAGGCGTCCGGCGCGCCATAGGCGTCCGGCGCGCCATAGGCGTCCGGAGCGCCATAGGCGTCCGGCGTGCCGAGGGCGTCCGGAGCGCCATAGGCGTCCGGCGTGCCGAGGGCGTCCGGCGTGCCATAGGCGTCCGGCGTGTCGTGAGCGTCCGGCGCGCCGGCGGCGTCGGACATGTCGCGAGCGTCTGGCGTGCCGTCGGCCTTCGACGCGTTGTGAGCGTCTGGCGTGTCGAGGGCGTCGCAACCGTTGAGGACGTCGTGGGCGCCGCGAATCGCGAGCCTGTCCTGGACGTCGTGGGCGTCGGAGGTGCGGCGGCCATCGGTTCGCAGCGACACCGATACCTCGGGCTCATAGATCCTGTGCGGTTCGTCGGCCGACGGCACCGCACGGAGGACGGGTCCGCGCGGTCCGACGGCCACTGTCGGCCGGGGCTTGCGACGCGCGCGCTGGCGCTGCGTCGGTGCGGGACCGGGCTGCTGCGCGGCTCGGCGCTGCACCGGCGCGCAACGCTGCGACGACGACAGCGTGGCGACCCGGACCGTCGGCACGGGCGAGACGGGCAGGATGGGCGGCACGGGCGGCACGGACGAAACGGACGAAACGGGCGAGACGGGCGAGACGAGCGGCGCCGGCGCCACCGCCGGGATGTGCATCACCGGCGGGAGGGGCAGCACTGGCGCCACCGGCGAGATCGGCGCGGGCGGGACGCGCGAGCGCGGCGGCGCTACGAACAGCGCCGCGAATCGCTCGGCGACGCTCATGCGTCCTTGCCCGCGTCGGCGCGGACGGTGCTCTCGAGCTGACCCGCGAGGCCCGGCACGAGCGTCGGTGGCCGCATACGCACGGTGACGGCCGGGCCGCGGACGGTGATGGCCATGCGCGTGCGAGTCCAGCCCGGCACCGCCGCACGCGCTGCGTCACCGGCGTCGGTGCGCTCGAGCAGCGCCACGGCACCCGCGCCCGCCGCGTGGCCGGCGAGCTCGCGCGTCGCGCCGGCAGCCAACAGCTGCAGCGCGGCGAGCATCACCGCGACCGCGACGGGCAGCATCGCGACGAGCTCGACGCTGGCCTGACCGCCCTGCAGCCGGTGAGCGTGGCGGCGCTCCTGCCCTGCGGCTGGCCCGATCCTCACCGCCGACCCGATACGCGTCATCGCTCGCCCTGCGGCGCGAAGCGCGCTTCGCGAGCCACCGAGCCGAGCGCGCCACCGCCCGGCAGGACCACCGGGACGGCGAGGCGCACCGACACTCGACCGTCCGCCCCCGTCCGCACGCGCACGTCGTCGCGCGCTCGCACGGGCAGCGCGGCGCGGGCGCCGGCCGCGGCATCCTGGCCGAGCGCCTGAGCGCGCGCGGCGGCACGCGCCGCGGTTCCGGCCAGCCAGACGGCCTGGCCGGCGACTGCCGCCTGCCAGCCGAGCACGGCGAGAACCGCCATGAGCGGCAGCAGCGCGACGAGCTCGACGGTCGCCTGCCCGGCTTGGGCGGAGGAAGAGGTGGAGCGGCGCGGCGACATGGCTGCACCATCGCCGCGAACCGCGTCACGGAACTAGACGCAGGTGTTGCAGAAGGACGCCGAGAGGCGCCCGAGACTCAGTACTCGTAGGAGCGGTAGAAGCGGTACACCACGACCAGCGCGTAGGACGCCGCGCCGATCACGGCGAACCACAGCAGCGTGCCCGCCGTCGTGTCGAACAGCCGGCCGCGCGCAGCCATCATCAGGACTGCCGCGCCGACGGCTCCGTAGAGCAGCCCGCGGTACCGGTCACCCAGCGAGAAGAGCGTGACTCGGTGCTCGCGGTACAGCCGCCAGCCGAAGAACGCGATGCTCGCGGTGATCAGGATCGACAGGATCGAGGCGATGAAGTCCGCGCTGCTCCTGCCTCCCGGGATCGCGTAGACCGCCGCGGCGAGCGCCAGGACGATCAGGACGTTGCGGGCGGTGGCGCTCATACCGCACTCGAATCTAGCGTCGCCGGCCCGCAGCGACATCGACTCCGCCTGGCTCAGGCGACTGGAGCCGCTTCGAGGTCGTGGTGGAGCTCGGCGGGATCGGTCGGCGACGCCTGCGGCGCGGGGACGTCGGCCGCCGCCTCGGCGCCGGCCGCCTCGGCGCCCGCGGGCTCGGGCGCGAAGCGGTAGCCCACGCCGAAGTGCGTGTGGATGTAGCGCCAGCCCGGCGAGGCCCGCTCGAGCTTCTGGCGCAGCTTGCGCACGAAGACGTCGACGGAGCGGTCGCCGCGGGCCATCGCGTAACCCCACACGCGCTGGTAGATCTCCTCGCGCTCGAGGACGCGGCCCTCGGCCGAGGCAAGCAGCTCGATGAGCTCGAACTCACGGCGGGTAAGATCGACGGAGGCGTCGGAGACGTACGCCTGGAAGCGGTCGGAGCGGATGAAGAGCTCGCCGGCGACGACCGAACCGCCCGAGCTGCGCGCCTCGGTCTGACGGCGGCGCCGGATGACCGCCTCGACGCGCGCGATGAGCTCCTCCGGGTGGCAGGGCTTGGTGAGCCAGTCGTCGGCGCCCATGCGCAGGCCGCGGACGCGCTGGGCGACCGTCGACTGACCCGTGCAGACGACGACGCCGAGGCCCGGGAGGCCGACGCTGAGCTTCTCGAGGTACTCCCAGCCGTGCGAGCCGAGCGCCCCGAGGTCGACGACGACGGCGCTGAGGCGCATGGCCACGAGCGTCTCGACCGGCACCGCGGTGGCCAAGACGCGGTGCTCCCAGCCCAAGCGCTCGAGCCGCTTGGCGAGCACCTGCAGGAAGCCGGAGTCCGTGTCGATCACCGCGATGCGCGGCAGAGCGGACCCGGGAGCCGCGGCGGGGCGCCCGCCCGCTGCGTCCGCTGAGAAGCGTTCCATCATGCGGCGGAGTGTAAGCACGCGATCGGACGCTCGGCGTCTGCTCCGTCCGGCGAACACCACATCTTCACAAGTTCACCGGACGGAGCGCGAATTATTGACGCCGCGTCTCAGCGCTGCTTGGTGAAGGGTCCGGTGATGGCGAACGTCCGCCCGGGCGACTGGACGCTGGCGAACAGCGTCTTCTTGTTCTGCGAGAAGGTCGGCCCGGTGAACTCGCTGCTGGCCGGGTCGTCATTGCGGGCGAGGAAGAACGTCTCTCCACGCTCGGTCGAGCCGACGAGGTGGTTCACGCCGTCGCCGTCCTCGGCGAGGATCACGCCACCGTAGGGCGAGACCGTGATGTTGTCCGGACCGTCGGGATCGTTGTCGTCGTCGTTCGGCGTGTAGGCGAAGCGGAGCTTCAGCTCGATCGTCTGACGGCGCGGATCGAGGAACCACACCTGCCCGTCGTGCTCGACTGCGCTCCCGTCGGTCGTCCGCGCGAAGGAGGCTACGAAGTACGTCCCGCCGTCGCCCCACCACATGCCCTCGAGCTTGCGCGAGCGCGTGACCTGGCCGTCGGCGAACTGCTTGCGCACCGACACCGGCGTGCCGTCGCGGTCGGGCACCGCGACCCATTTGACGCGGTACGTCGTCCCGGGATCGACGGCCACCGAGAGATCGGGCACGGTCTTCGCGTCGGCGGTCGTCGCGCGCATGGCCTCCAGGACGCCGGCGTCGTCGGCGAGCGCCCTCAGCGAGCCGTCCCGGAGGGGCAGCGCGGAAGCGGGCGGCGTGAAGCGGAAGAGCAACCCGTTCGGGTTGCTCGCGTCCTCGGTCATGTAGAGCTGACCCGCCTTGGGGTCGACGGTGACCGACTCGTGGGCGAAGCGCCCGAGCGCCTTGATCGGCTTCGGGTCGCGGTTGGCCTGCTGGTCGTAGGGGTCCACCTCGAAGACGTAGCCGTGCGGCTTGGCGAACTTCGCGCTCCCCTCCGTCTCCTCGCAGGTCAGCCACGTCTCCCACGGTGTCCGGCCGCCGGCGCAGTTGTTCAGCGTGCCGGCCAGCGACACGACCTGGCTGATGCGCCTGCCGCCCTTGTCGACCTCCAGCGTGGTCGTCCCGCCGTTGGCCGTCTCGTCGTACACGAAGCCCGGCACCCGCGGGACGGGGCTGGCCTCGCTGCCGGAGATCTCGTGGTTGAGGACCAGCACGCTGCCGCTGCCTCCCCGGCGGACGAAGGCCGCGGCGCCGTCGGGATCGCTCGGGCTGGGCTGACCGCTGTCCAGCCGGGTGACGCCCGATTCGGCGATCAGCTCATAGGAGAAGCCGTCGGGCAGCGAGAGCCGGCCGGCCGGGTCGTCAACCAGCGGGCCGTAGCCGACGATGCCGGGCTTGCCGCGGCCCGCGGCCTGCGCGGAGCCACCGAAGAGCAGCTCGAGCTGGCCGGCGAGCACGAGGCCGAGCCCGCCCGTCGCGCCCTTGTGCAACAGCGTGCGGCGGGACAGGCCGCCCTCGTCGGCGTGAGCGGCTCGAAGCTGGACGTCGGGCTGGGGCATGGAGGACCTCCGTGGATCTGGTTGCATGATCCTTCCAGCATCCAGGTGGCACGAGCCGCCCGGGTGACCGAGCGGTGAACGCCCGCGTCAGCCCGGCAGGGGATGCGAGGAGTCTGAGAACTCCCGGAACAGACCGGTCACCACGAAGGCAGTCTGCTCGCCGATGTCCACTGCGTTGTCGCCGATCCGCTCGAAGGCACGGGCGACCATCGTCATCGTCATCGCCCACTCGCGCGTGTCCGCGTCGGTGCCCATCGAGACCGCGAGCGCGAAGATCTCGCGGTTGAGGGCGTTGATCTGGCGATCCTGCACCACGAGCGCCTCGGCGAGGCTCACGTCGCGCTCGGCGAACGCACGCCGCGAGAGCGTCACCTCGGCGCGCGCGGCGCGCCCCATGCGCAGCACGCGCTCGAGGATCTCCTGCTGCACCGGCGGCTCGTGGCCGGTCAGCGGGATCAGCTTCGCGATGTTCACGCACTGGTCGCCCATGCGCTCCACGTGCTTGATCGTGTGCAGCAGCGCCGCGACGATCCGCAGGTCGCCGGCCACCGGCGCCTGCAGCGCCAGCAGCGACAGGACTCCCTGGTGCACCTCGAGGTAGCGGCCGTCGAGGCGGTCGTCGTCGGCGATGATGAACTCGGCCAGCTCGATGTCGTGGTGCTCGAGCGCCTCCAGGCAGCGATCCACCTGGCCGACGACCATGTCCAGGCCGCCGAGCGCCTGCTGCTCGGTGCGCGTGAGCTCGTCGCGGAAGTGCGGCCGGGTGGTGCGCATCCCCCCATGGGGATCGTGTCCGGGGACGGCCACCGGCTCAGCCGAACCGGCCGCTGACGTAGTCCTCGGTCTCCTGGTGGGCCGGCTTGGTGAAGATCGTCTCGGTCTCGTCGATCTCCACGAGGTGGCCCGGCTTGCCGGTCGCCTCGATGTTGAAGAACGCGGTGTAGTCGCTGGCTCGGCTGGCCTGCTGCATGTTGTGGGTGACGATGACGATCGTGTACTCCTTCTTGAGCTCCTGGATGAGATCCTCGATCGCGAGCGTAGCGATGGGGTCCAGGGCCGAGCACGGCTCGTCCATGAGCAGGACAGGCGGCTTGACCGCGGTCGCCCGGGCGATGCACAGCCGCTGCTGCTGCCCGCCGGACAGACCTATGCCCGGCTTGCCGAGGCGGTCCTTGACCTCGTCCCACAGGTGCGCGCCGCGCAGCGCGTTCTCCACCACCTCGTCGAGCTCCTTGCCCTTGACCTTGCGGCTGTTGAGCTTCAGGCCCGCGGCGACGTTCTCATAGATCGACATCGTCGGAAACGGGTTCGGCGCCTGGAAGACCATCCCGATTTGGCGCCGGATCTCGACCGCGTCGACGTCCTTGGCGTAGATGTCCTGGCCCTCCACCATGACGCAGCCAGTGCAGTAGGCCCCGGCGATCAGCTCGTGCATCCTGTTCAGTGAGCGCAGGAACGTGGACTTGCCGCAGCCCGAGGAGCCGACCAGCGCGGTGACGTGGTTGGGCTCGATCTTCATGTTGACGTCCTCAACCGCGAGGAAGTCGCCGTAGTAGATGTTGAGGTCTGAGACCTCGACGTGCTTGGCCTGGGTCATCGTGGCGTTCATGCGATGGGTCCGATCGTCGAGAGAGGGTGGCTAGCGCAGCTCGGTGCCGAAGCGCCGGTAGACCAGCCGGGCGATGATGTTCAGCGCCATGACGATGAGGATCAGCGTCAGCGCGGCGGCCCAGGCGCGGTCGATGTACGGCTGGGCGATCGCGCCCGGGTTCTTGTAGGAGTTGTAGGCGAATACCGGCAGGCTCTGCATGCGACCGTTCAACGGGTTGAAGTTCGTCGAGTCGATGACGCCGGTGGTGATCAGCAGCGGCGCGGTCTCGCCGATGATGCGGGCGATCGCGAGCATCACGCCGGTGACGATGCCGGCCAGGGCGGTGGGCAGGACGACCCTGACGATCGTCCTCCACTTCGGCACACCCAGGGCGTAGGCGGCCTCACGCAGGCTGTCGGGCACGATCCTCAGCATCTCCTCGGTGGAGCGCACGACGATCGGGATCATCAGCACCGTCAGCGCAACCGCGCCCGCGATGCCGATCCGCGTCCCCGGACCGAACAGCTCGCTGAAGAGAGCGAGCGCGAAGAGCCCGGCGACGATCGAGGGGATGCCCGTCATGACGTCGACGAAGAACGTCAGCGCCGAGCGCAGGCGTCCGCGCCCGTACTCCTGCAGGTAGATCGCCGCCATGATGCCCACCGGGACCGCGGCGAGCGTGGCGATGCCGGTGATCATCAGGGTGCCGACGATCGCGTGCTGGGCACCGCCGCCGGCGCCCACGACGTTGCGCGCCGACTCCGTGAAGAACATGCTGTCGAATCGCGCGAGGCCTTTGGAGACGACCGTGTAGAGCACGGAGATCAGCGGGGCCAGCGCGAGCGCGACGGCCGAGCTGAGGACCACCGTGGCGGCGCGGTCGGTCGCCCGCCGGCGCCCTTCGACCAGCGCCGACCAGACGGTCACGATCACCCCGGCGAGGATTGCGCCACCGACGAGCAGCAGGCCGATGGACGTGTCGGTCGCCACGACCAGCGCTACGACGAGCAGCGCGACGACGCCGTAGACCACCGGGACCGCGCGACGAGGCAGACCGCCGCCGGACCGGTCTCCGGCTCGCACCGGGCTGGATCTCGAACTGATCGCGCTGCCCCGGTCGGTGAGCTCGACGACGTCGTCCTGGCCCCCCTCGGACGCCTCCGGCCCGACCGGCGGCTCGGCTGCGCGGCGATCGGCGCCCGATCCGTCGGTCTGCCGGTCCCCGGCGTCCGACGACTTCTCCTTCGAGGTTCGCGGCGTGCTCATGCCCGTCACTTCTCGCTCTTGTTGATGACCGCGCGCGCGGCCATGTTGACGCCCAGCGTGATGACGAAGAGCACGAGGCCGGAGGCGATCAGCGTGTTGACGTCCAGGCCCGAGGACTCGGGGAAGTCGAGCGCGATGTTCGCCGCGATCGTCGAGGAGTTGCCGGAGGAGATGAGGTTGAACGTGTAGCCGCCGGAGACCGAGAGGATGATCGTCACCGCGAGCGTCTCGCCGAGCGCGCGGCCGAGGCCGATCATCGAGGCCGAGATGATCGCCGAGCGCCCGAAGGGCAGCACGGTCATGCGGATCATCTCCCAGCGCGTGGCGCCGAGGGCCAGCGCGGCCTCCTGGAGCTTGCGCGGGGTCTGGGAGAACACCTCGCGCGTGATCGCCGTGATGATCGGCGTGATCATCACCGCCAGCACGATCCCGACGACAAACATCGTGCGGCCGGTCGTCGAGGCGGGGCCCTCGAACAGCGGGATGAAGCCCAGGTGGTCGGCGAGCCAGTTCGTCACGCCCACGAGGTAGGGCCCCAGGACCGCGATGCCCCAGAGTCCGTAGACGATGCTCGGGATCGCGGCGAGCAGGTCGATCGCGTAGCTCAGCGGCTGGGCCAGCTTCGGTGGCGCGATGTGGGAGATGAAGAGCGAGACGGCCAGGGCGAGCGGCACCGCGATGATCACGGCGATCGCCGCGGCCAGGACGGTCCCGAAGGCCAACGGGGCGATGTACTTGAAGAGGCCCTCGCCGCCCGGGATGGCCTTGGGGTCGGCCCGGAAGGCGGGCACCGCCTGGATGACCAGGAAGACCGCGACGCCGGCTAGCAGCGTGAGGATGATGACGCCCGCACCGGTGGCGCTGCCGGCGAAGAGCTTGTCGCCCAGGCGAAGCGGCTTGCGCTTCTTGGCGGGGGCAGCGTCACTGCTGGAGTCGATGGTGCTCATGCGGGTCCTCCGGTGGATCGATCTCGAACGCGGGGCGGTCCGGAAGCCTCGCAGATCGCTGCGAGGCCTCCGGACCGCTATCCCGGGGTGCGTTCGGTGTTACTTGATGGCTTCGACTGCCGGCATGATCTTCGTGCGCAGCTGATCGGAGATCGGCGCGTTGCCGGCCGCGTCGGCGGCAGCCTTCTGGCCGTCGGCACTGATGACGTAGCTCAGGTAGCCCTTGACGAGGGCCGCCTTCTTCGGGTCGTCGTACTTCGTGCACGCGATCTCGTAGGAGGCCAACGTGATCGGGTACGCGTTCGTGTCTTTGGTGTTGCGATCCAGGTCGTACGTGAACACGTACTTGCCGGGATCGCTGCTCTCCTTCGAGGCGTCGAGCACGGCCGCAGCGGCGTCGGCCGTCGGACCGACGAGCTTGCCGCCGACCATGACCTTGACCTGACTGAGGTCGGTCGCCTGGCTGGCGTCGGCGTAGCCGATCGTGCCGTCGCCGCCCTTGATCGCGGCCACGACGCCGGAGGTGCCCTGGGCCGCCTCGCCGCCCTTGACCGGCCAGTCGCCGGTGACCTCGAAGGTCCAGACCTTCGGCGCCGCCTTGGAGAGGTAGTCGGTGAAGTTCTGCGTCGTGCCCGACTCGTCGGAGCGGTTGACCACGGTGATGCGGGTGGCCGGCAGGTTGGCGCTCGGGTTGTCCTTCTTGATCGCCGGGTCGTCCCACATCTTGATCTTCTGCTTGAAGATGCCGGCCATCGTGTCGGGCGAGAGGGTCAGATCCTGGACGCCGTCGAGCTTGAAGGCGATGGCGATGGGCGAGATGTAGACGGGCGCCTCGATGAGGTTTGCCGCCCCGCCGCAGCGCTTCTGGGCCATCGTGAGCTCTGTGTCGGCCAGCGCCGCGTCGGAGCCGGCGAAGTCGACGCCGCCGGAGACGAACTGCTCGCGTCCACCGCCGGAGCCGACCGGGTCGTAGGCGACGTTCGCGCCGGAGTTGGCGGTCTGGAAGCCGGCGACCCAAGCCTCTTGGGCGGCGGCCTGCGTGCTGGCGCCGGCGCCGGCGAGGTTGCCCGAGAGCTTGGCCTCCGCCGGAGCGCTGGAGCTGCCAGCGGGAGCCGCGCTCGAGGTGGTGTCGCTGCTGCTGCCGCAGGCGGTCACCCCGAACACGAGCGCGCCGGCACTGAGGGCGGCGCAGAAGTTCTTGGACTTCACGGACAATCTCCTTCGATTCGTTTGTCGTCCGGGCCAGGCTTGCGGGCGAACCCGACCTGCCTGTTACGGACACGTCTACGTGATGTGAAGAGGGTGTGAAGTTTCGGGCGCGAAGCGGTACCCGAAGCCCACGTGGGTGTGGACGAAGCGCCAGCGGGGCAGCGCCGTCTCGAGCTTCACGCGGACCTTGTGCACGTAGACGTCGACGGAGCGGTCGCCGTCGCGCAGCGCGCCGCCCCACACGCGCTCGTAGAGCTCGCCGCGCGACACGATCCCGCCCTGCGACCGCACCAGCGCGACGAGCAGCTGGAACTCGCGCACCGACAGCGTCAGCGCGCCACCCGCCGCAAGGACGAGCCCGTCGCCCGGCCGGATCTCGAGCTCGCCGGCCCTCAGCACCTCGTCGTTCTGCACGGCTGCCATCGGCTCGGAAGGTTGCGCCTCGGCGACGAGCTAGACGTTGCGCGTCGGTGAACCGCTTGTGAAAGAGCGGTGAAGGACCAGCGTGGCTCGCGGGGGTCGCCCCTAGGGTCCTGAGGCGATGCAACTGCTGCGCCGCCCCGGTCACGACCAGGCCGTCCTCGAGCTGCTGGAGGAGTCGGGCCGCAACGTCCAGCGCACGACGCTGCTGCTGCGCGACCTGCTCGCCGCCTGGCCCGAGCGTCCCGAGCTCGTCCGCGAGGTGCTGCTGTGCGAGCACGAGGGGGATCGCATCACCCACGACATCATCCACCGCATCGACGGTGGCAGCGGCTCGCGCCCGCCGCGGGTGCCGTTCGACCCGCAGGACGGGCACGCGCTGGCGACCGCGCTCGACGACATCGTCGACCTCGCCGAGCAGACCGCCGACGCGCTCGGCCTCTACGGCGTCGAGGCGCCGATGGAGCAGAGCACCGCGCTGGCCGAGGTGCTCGTGGGCGCAGGAGAGCAGGTCGCGCGGGCGCTGCGCTGCCTGCGCACGGGCTCCGAGCTCGCGCCGCACCTCGTGGAGATCCACCGGCTGGAGAACGAGGGCGACCGCCTGAGCCGCGACGCCATCGCCTCCCTCTTCGCCAACGGCATCGACCCGATGGTCGTCATCCGCTGGAAGGACATCTTCGAGAGCCTGGAGGCGTCCGTCGATGCCTGCGAGACGGTCGCCCACGTGCTCGAGGGCATCTCGCTCAAGCGCGGCAAGCGGCGCTGAGGACGTCAGCCCAGCCAGCCCGCGAGCTCGTCGAGCGCCTCGGGCCGCACGTAGTAGAAAGCCCATACCCCACGCCGCTCGGAGTCGACGGTCCCGGCGGCTCGCCTACGCGGAGCGCAGTGCCAGCTCGTCGTAGGTCAGCGCCGTGCGGTGGCGCGCGCGGCGCAGCACCGACTCGACGGCGCCGATGTGGCTCGGGTGGTCGAGGTCGGCCGGATGCAGGTCCAGCCGCAGCAGCGGACCGGCCAGGCACGCGCCCGCGCGGATCGCCGTGGGCGAGGTGAGTCGCCTGAGCCCCGGCCCGGAGCCGAGCGTGAGCGCCTGCGCGCGCGTGCTGCGGCGCCCGTGGTCCCAGCGCAGGCCGTGCAGCGACGCCCACCACTCGAAGCTCGCGGCGAGCACCCGCTGCAGCGCCGCGGTGTAGGCGTAGGCCGGGGCGACGAAGCCGCGCGGCTCGATCCCGGCCAGGCGCAGCAGGCGACGGCCGGCATCGACGGCGCGCTTGGCCTCGGCCTCGTCGAGCCCGACGAACTCCGCGCCGCCGCCGCGCCAACCCGCGCCGGCGGGGCGCGCGGGGCTCGCCGAGCGCCCCAGCCGGCGGTGCTGGAAGCCGTGCTGGGCGACCGTGTCGCCGCTGCGCACGCGGTCGGCGAGCCAGTCGACCAGCTCCGGGCGCCGGTCGGAGAACGGATGCAGGTCGCTCGCCGGGATGACCAGCAGCGTCACCTTCGCGATCGCGTGGTCGTCGAGCCAGTCGCGGATCAGCGCGCAGCGCTCGTAGGTCGCGGGCTCCACGTCGTGGAGCGCCACCGCGATGCAGCCCCCGGCTGCGGCCCGCTCAAGCGGCACGCCGCACCTCGCCGGCTGCCGTGGCGCCGAGGGCCGCGCGGTAGCCGTCGGCCAAGCGGCCGAGTGCACGGTCCCACGTGCGCTCGCGGACGGCCGCGATGGCCGCTTGCGTGAGGCGCTCGCGCAGCAGCGGCTGGGCGGCGAGCTCGACGATCGCACCGGAGAGGGCGTCGGCCCGCGGCGGGCGCAGCAGGCCGGTCACGCCGTCCTCGACGAGCGACAGCGGGCCGCCCTCGGCGACCGCGACGACCGGCAGCCCGGAGGCCTGCGCCTCTAGCAGCACCTGACCGAAGGTGTCGGTGCGGGAGGCGAAGAGGAACGCGTCGGCGCTCGCGTAGGCCGTGGCGAGCTCCTCGCCCGCCAGCCAGCCCAGGAACGTGGCGTGCTCTCCGAGCGCGCCGGCGACCTGCTCCTCCTCCGGGCCGCCGCCGGCGAGGACGAGGTGCAGGCGCTCGTCCCGCCTGCGCGCCTCGAGGAACGCGGCCACGAGGAGGTCGGCGCCCTTCTCCTTGCTCAGGCGCCCCGCGTAGAGCACGTTGAAGGCGTCGTCTCCGCCGCCCCAGAGCCCGGGAACCCGCTTGGCCGGGTCGAAGCGCCCCAGGTCGACCCCGCGGTCCCAGCGACCGATCCTCTCGCCCGGAACGCCCAGCAGCCGCACGGCGGCGTCGCTCTGCGGGCTCGGGGTGAGCACGTGCCGGCACTGGCCGTAGAACGCCGCCAGGGCCATCCGGGCGTAGAGCTCGAGCTTCGGGTCGAGGGAGCGCAGGCCCGCGTAGGCGGCGAGCTCGGTGTGGTAGCTGCCGAGGATCGGGAGGTCTGAGACCTTCGCGATGACCGCCGCCGCGATCGCCGACGGGCCGGGCGAGCACAGGTGCACGAGGTCGTAGCGACCGTCCGCGAGCGTCTCGACGAGGGCCGGCAGCCCCGGCACGCCGAGCTTGAGCCCCGGGTAGAACGGGACGTCGACCTCGGCCACCGCGGGCAGGCGGCGGTCGACGTTCGGGTCGGTGCCGACGATCTCCACGTCGAAGCCGGGGACGCCGCGCTCGCGGATCTGGTCGATCGTGTGGGTGACGCCGTGCATGCCGCCGATCCCGTCGATGACGAGCGCGACGCGCTGACGATCGCCCTCGCGTTGGACGAGCTTGCCCTTCTCGTTGCCGAGGAACGCGGCGGCCGGCGCGTAGGGGATCGCCGCGACGCAGGCGTCGAAGAGGCCGCCGGCGGCCTTGGCGTAGTCCGGCGACGGCGCGGAGACCTGCGCGACGACCGCGTCGACGGCGCGGGTCAGCTTGCGCTCGTGGGCGCGGCGCGCGCGGCGGAAGAGGTCGGCGTGGGAGAAGTCGTCCTCCTGCAGGTAGGCGAGGAGCTCGCCCGCGTCGAGCTCGAGCCCCACCGCCTCCAGCCAGGCGGCCAGCAGCGTGCGGGCGTCGTCGGGGCAGAGGTCGTTGCCCGCGGTGCCCGAGCGCTCGTCGCCCTCGAGCATGATGCGCTCCATCATCCGGAGGACCGCCTGCGGGTTCGGCTTGGCGCCGGCGGTGCCGTGCCCGAGCGCACGGGTGGCCAGGGCCATCGCGGCATGCGCCCACTTCGCGGCCGAGCCCTGCTCCCCCCTCGGGCCGGCGCGGCCGGCGCGGACGTACGCGAGGAACTCCTGCGCGGTGGCGCAGTGCGGCGTCTCGGTGAACGTGCGGCCGATGTCGACTCCGGCGTGGTCGTCGCTGCCGCCGATCCCCGTCCCGCCGTGGGTCTCGATGTAGATCGCGGCCGGCGCGTTGAGCTCGGGCGCGCGCGAGCCGTTGCGGGTCTCCCAGACCCCGAAGAGCTGCGCGAGGCGGCGGCGATGGCGCGGGGTCAAGGGCGCGGCGACCGCGTAGAAGGGGTGCGCGAGCGCAGTGGTGATCTCGTGCTCGTGGAGGTACTCCGCGCAGGTCTCGACGCATGCGCTGTGCGCCTGCAGCCACTCGTGGTCGCCGGGGGTGATCCCGTAGCAGAGCACGTGCACCTGCTGGGGCTCGCCCTTGAAGGCGACGGTGAGCTCCTCGGAGAGGAAGACGCGCGGGTCGTCGGCGATCTCCTCAGCGCCGGCGATCGTGTCGTGGTCGGTGAGGGTCACGAAGTCCATCCCGCGCCGCGTGGCGAGCTCGAGGACGTCCTGCGGCGGCGTCGCGCACTCCGGCAGCCCGAGCGAGGTCTGCACGCCGAGCTTGGACAGCACGGAGGCGGTGGAGTGGCAGTGCAGGTCGACCCGGCTGGTTCTGGCGGACGTCATCGATGCTCCGATCTCGATTCCCGTGGGCGCTTCTCGAGGAGCAATATCGCCTGCAAATCGCGGGAGTGTGTGACCGCACCGCCAACACCGTGTGATCGCGCTGTGACGGGCGAGGACTCGGCCGGAGCGTGTGCGCCAACCCATGAGCGCCCGTGGCAACTCGGGCCTGCCGCCCGGGTTACCGTCTTCATCGTGCCCTCGCCCCTGCTCCGCGTGCTGCTCCTGGTCGTTCTCATCCTCCTGCCCGCAGCCGCCCTCGCGGGCGCCGCGTCGCGCACCGGCACCAGTAGCCGCGACACGCTCCGCGGCACCGACGCCAAGGACGTCCTGCGCGGCCGGGGCTCCGCCGACACGCTCTTCGCCGGCGCGGGCAACGACCTGCTCTCGGGAGGCAGCGCGGGCGACCGGCTCTTCGGCGAGGCGGGAAGCGACAACCTCGACGGGGGCTCGGGCGACGACCGGCTGGACGGCGGCACCGAGGGCGACAAGCTCTTCGGCGACACGGGCAACGACGTCCTCGATGGAGGGCCGGGCAACGACGAGCTCGACGGCTTCGACGGCGACGACGTGCTGCTCGGCGGCGAGGGCAACGACCTGCTGGCCGAGACGCGCTTCGGCGACGACCGCCTGCTCGACGGCGGCCCCGGCGACGACGTGCTCATGGGCAACGCGGGCACCGATCGGCGGGTCGCGGGCGGCGACGGCGACGACCTGCTCTCGGGCGGCCCGGGCAACGACGGGCTCGACGGCGGCGCGGGCGACGACGTGCTCTTCCCAGGCTCCGGCCAGGCCAACGGCCGCGTCGCCCGCGGAGGGCCGGGGAACGACACGCTCGTCGACTCCGGCTCGGGCACCCTCGACGGCGGCGACGGGGACGACACGCTGTGGTCGTCGCTGGACCGCGCCTCGCCGTCGATGGTCGGCGGGGCGGGCGCCGACGTGCTGTTCGTCGGCTCAAACGTCAAGCTGGCCGACTGCGGCGACGGCAACGACGTCGCCTACCTGAGCGCGGCGGCCGCCGCCGTCGCCGCACGCGGGACGCTGGCGCCGACGATCGGCTTCGCCGGCTGCGAGCGGGTCGCCCTGGCGCCGCCGGGCGCCCGGCCGCCCACCTTCGCGAGCTTCGAGGACCGCTACCGCGCCGCGGGAGTGCCGTGGGACGACGACGTCGTCGGGCTCGCCCTGGCCTACGAGAGCCGACGGTCGTGCCTCAAGCGCCGCTCGCTGTGCCGCGCGAGCGGGCGCCCCCAGCGGATCGTCGGCACCCCCCGCGCCGACCGGATCTCCGGTGGTGGCGGAGACGACCTGCTCGACGGTGCGGGCGGGGCCGACCGGCTCTCGGGCGACCGCGGGCGCGACGTCATCTTCGGCCGCTCCGGCGACGACCTGCTGCTGGGCGGCCTCGGCTCCGACGAGCTGGAGGGCGGCCGCGGCGCCGACAAGATCTACGGCGGCGACGGGGACGACCGCATCACCGGCGGCTTCGGCGCCGACCGCATCTCCGGCGGCGCCGGCAACGACACGATCCGCACGGTCGGCGGCAGCCGCGACGTGGTCGACTGCGGCCCGGGCCGCGACCGCATCGAGAAGGACTCGCGCGACCGCACGCGCAACTGCGAGATCGTGCTGTAGCGCGCGCTCAGGGCGCGAGGTCGAAGGCGAACGCCCGGCCGACGTCCGGGCGGCGCTCGAGCAGGCCGATGCGGGCGTCGAAGCTCGCCCACTCCTCGAGCACGCGGCGATCGAGGCGCACGGGCGGGGAGAAGAGCGGCAGCGTCGCGTCGAGCTGGGCCCGCACGAGCTTCGGGTCCCCCGCGCCGGCCGCGTCGGCGACCAGGCGCGTCGCGCGCTCAGGGTCCGCGCGAGTCGCCGCGACGCCGTCGGCGACCGCCGCGAGGAAGGCCCGCAGGCGCCGGGGCTGCTCGCGCACCGTCTCGCGCCGGGCCATGAAGACGACCTCGGGGTAGGCGGGCGCGCCGAAGCGCTCGACGCGGAACTCGCTGGTGACCCGGCCGCGCTCGCGCAGCGCGACGCCCTCGGCGTTCCAGAAGACCGGCACCGCGTCGACCTTGCGGCCGAGCAGCGCGCTGACCGCGGTGAAGCCGATGGTGACCTGGCGGATCTTCGCGTAGCGCCCGCCGTCGGCCTCGACGATCGCGCGCAGGAACGCGGGATCCGAGGGCAGTCCGGAGACGCCGACCGTGCGTCCTTCGAGCTCGCGCGGGCGCCGGATCCCCGGCTGCCCCACGAGCGCGGCCAGCGGCTTCTGTACCAGCGCGCCGATGCCGACCACGTCGATCCCACGCTGTCGCGCCAGCCCGAGGTCGTGGATGTCGATGATCCCGACGTCGATGCGCCCCGCGGCCAGCAGCTTGAGCGCGTCGGGGCCCTCGCCGGGCTGGCGGATGCGCAGGCGCAGGCCGCGGCGGACGTCCGCGCCGCGGTCGACGGCCACGAACAGCGGCGCGTGCACGGCGTTGGGGGTGAAGTCGAGCGCGACGGAGAGCTCACGCGCAGGCGCCTTCGTGGTCGGTTCGTCGGCGCCGCCGCAGCTGGCGAGCACCAAGGCGGCCCAGGCCATGAGGGCGAGGCGGAGCACGGTCATCGGGCCAACTTAGAAGCGCTCGCTCGCCTACCGTCCGGCGCCATGGCCTTCTGCGAGGACATCCGGACCGCATGTCGCGCCGTCGTCGCCGCGGCGCAGTGGGTGCGGATCGACGACGACGCACTTCGTCGTATCGCGCCTGGTGAGCCACCCGCGCTCGATCCCGCCAGCCACTTCCTCGAGGGATCGCCGGAGGCCGTGGCGACGTACGTGCTCGCCCTCGACGCCGTGAACTTCGGATCGGGCTGGTTCGCCGAGCTCGAGCAGCGACCGGGCGGCTTCGGCTATGAGACCGTGGCGAGCGCGCTCGCCGAGCGCTTCCGCACCGGGCGACCTTGGACCGCCGCAGGCCTGCGCGACCTGAGCGTCGAAGCGGTGGCCGACCTCTTCGGCCTGGAGCGCGGACACGCCCTCGCGGGGCATTTCACCGCCGCCCTGCGCGAGCTCGGCGGCTTCCTCGACGGGCGCACCGGCCTGGAGGTCGTGGCCGAGGCCGACGGCTCGGCCGAGCGCCTGGCCGCGCAGCTGGCCGGCGGCATGGCGCTGTGGCGCGACCCGCTGGCCAAGCGCGCGCAGCTCGCCGCGAGCGACCTCGTGCTCGCGGGCGTGGCCGACTTCTCAGACCTCGGCGCGCTGACGCTCTTCGCCGACAACCTCGTCCCGCACGTGCTGCGCCGCGACGGGGCGCTCGTGCTCGACGCCGCGCTCGAACGCCACCTGGACGCAGGGCTGCTGCTCGCCCCGGGTCGCCAGGAGCTCGAGCTGCGCGCCGCGGCCGTCGTGGCCGGGGAGCGCCTCGCGCACCGCCTCGGCGTCAGCGAGCGCGACCTCGACGGGATGCTCTGGCAGCGCGGGCAGGCTCCGCGCTACGCCGACCCGCCGGCGCACCGCTGTCGCACGACGGCTTACTGAGGGTCAGCTGGGCGTTGCGCTGCCCGGCGCCGTACCTGGCCGAGTGCTGAGCGACCGGCCGATGAGGCGCGTCGGGACTCCTTACCGGCGCGTCGCGGTGCTTGGATGGTCACCGTGACCTGGGTGAGACTCGCAGCAGGCCTCCTCGCGGCCGTGGCGTTGGGCGCCTCCGGCAGCCAGGCCCGGGCGGCAGCGCCGATCGAGGCGCGTCAGTCCATTCCCCTGGGCTCGGCGGTCTGGTACGCCTGCGCCGACCCGGACTTCGGCGGCCCTCCCCCGCTGGCCTGCCAGGTCCAGCCGACCGCGCCCGCCACCGCGGCGAGCCTGGCTGCCCGCTACTCCGACGCGTTCACGGCGAACTTCGACCGGCTCACACCCGAGAACGAGTTCAAGATGCTGTGGACGGAGCCCGAGCAGGGCCGCTTCGAGTTCGCCACCGCGGACAAGCTGACGGCGTTCGCCGCCGCTCACCAGATGAAGGTGCGGGGGCACACGCTGATCTACGCCGGCTCGAGCCCGACCTGGATCTCCCAGCCGCGGACCCCGTGGACGCGGGAGACGCTGCTGGCGGCCATGACGAACCACATCACCACGCAGGTGAAGCACTTCCGCGAGAACTTCCCCGGCGTGGTGGACGAGTGGGACGTCGTCAACGAGCCCTTCGTCGACGCCGGAGGGCGCGACCCCAACGTGTTCCAGCGGGTGATCGGCGACGACTGGGTCGAGCAGTCCTTCCGCGCCGCCCGCGCCGCCGACCCCGACGCGCTGCTGATCCTCAACGAGTTCAACGCCGACGTCGCCGGCCCGCGCCAGCGCGGAGTCTTGGAGCTGGCGCGGGATTTCGTCGAGCGCGGCGTGCCGCTCGACGGCATCGGGCTGCAGATGCACATCGGCGTCGACGGCGTCTACCCGACGGTGGAGGCCCTCGAGGAGGTCATGGCGCAGTACGCCGCCCTCGGGCTCCGCGTCGAGATCACCGAGCTCGACGTCCTGCGCCCGGCGCGCGACGACGGCGGCCTGACCCAGCGCGCGGCCTACAACACCGTCGCGGAGGCCTGCCGGCGCGCGCTCAACTGCACGTCGGCAACCGTGTGGGGAGTCGCCGACCAGTACTCGTGGCGCACCGCCGACCAGCGCGCCGACCTCATCTCCGCCGCCTTCAGCGTCAAGGTCGCCCACGGCCTGGTGCGCTGCCGCCTCGCTGACCCCCGGCCTCCGACGGGTCCGTGGACGCCCGCGCCGTGCGGCGGCGCGCTGTTCACCGCCGCCACCCCGCCGCCCGCGCCGCCCGCCGCCGGCGCGCCGGCGCAGCCGGCGCCGGCGCCGGCTCCCGCCCCCGCGGAGCCCGCGCCCGCGACGCCCGCACCCACGCCCGCGACGCCCCCGCCCCCGCCCACGCCCACGCCGCCTGCGGTCGTCCCTCCCGTCCCGGTCGTCCCGCGCCAGGCCGCCCCGCCGCCGCCCGCGGCCGCAGCGCGCGTCTCGTCGCGCCTGCGCGTGCTGCGCACCCGCCGGGCGCCCGGCGCCATCACGGTCACCGGCTCGGTTGCACGGGCGGCGCGTGGGAGCGTCCGGGTCAGCTTCCGGCAGCGCGTCGGGAGCCGCACGTTGCGCCGGAGCGCGAGCGCCGTGCTGCGCCGGGGCCGCTTCGCCACCGTCCTGCGCCTGCGCGGGTCCCTGGCGCGCGTGAACCGGGGCGTGCTCACGGTCCGCTACGCGGGCTCGCCGGGTGTGCGGCCCGCTTCGGTGACGCGGGTCGTTCAGGCCGGCGCGCCGGCCTCGAAGGCCTCGAGCTCGGCGTAGGCCGCCTCGACGGCGCGCTTGGCCTTCGTGTGCCGCGCGGTCGACTTCGCCGTCTCGTACGAGGTCGCCCACGCAGCGGGGTCGGCCAGCGCCTCCTCGACCTCGGCGAACTCGGCTTCGGCGCTCTCGACCGCCTGCTCGAGCTTGGCCACCTGCCGCGCGCGGTTCTTCGAGACGGTTCCGGGAGCGGGCAACTTCGGCGCGCCGTGGCCGTTGGTGGCGACTTCCGACGCGCCGGATCCCGCGCCGTTGGGCGCGCCGTGGCGACCGGTCGCCGCCGCCTTCGCGGCGCCCCGCGGCGGCGCCTCGGACGCGTCGATGCGCTCCTCCGAGCGCTTGAGCGCCATGCCGTCCGGCCCACGCTCGGGCGCCTTCGCCGACGCCATGCCCGTCGGCTTGGGCGGCGCGAGCGGCTTGCGGCCCAAGAGCTTGTCGGCCTCGCGTGCGGCCCAGTACTCCTGCCAGCCGCCGACGTAGCTCTTCAGGCCGTAGTCCTCGACGGCGACCGTGCGCGTGCCGACGGCCTCGAGGAGCGCGCGGTCGTGGGAGACGAGCAGCAACGCACCCGGGAAGGAGAGCAGCGCGTCCTCGAGGGCCTCTCGCGACTCGAGGTCGAGGTGGTTCGTCGGCTCGTCGAGGATCAGGATGTTCGCGCCGCTGGAGACGAGGATCGCCAAGCCGAGGCGCTTGCGCTCCCCGCCGCTGAGCCCCGCGATCGGTTTTTCAGCCTGCTCGCCGGAGAACAGGAACTTCCCGAGCAGCGCGCGCGCCGCCTGCGGCGAGAGCTTCGTGTGCTTCGCGCAGGCCTCCAGCACGGTGCGCGCGTCGCCGTGCTCGAGCTCCTCCCCGTGCTGGGACAGGTAGCCGACCGTGACGTTGTGGCCGAGGCGCAGGCGCCCACCGTCCAGCGGCCGCCGGCCGGCCAGCGCGTCGATCAGAGTCGTCTTGCCCACGCCGTTGGGGCCGACGAGCGAGACGTGCTCCTCGCGCTCGATCCACAGCTCGCCCTTGTCGATCAGCACGCGCCCCGGGACCTCGAGGTGGCCCTCCTCGAGCTCGAAGATCACGCGGCCCGAGCGCTCGGGCTTCTTGAACGCGAAGCCCATCTCGCGCGTGTCGCGCGGCTCGCGCGTGAGCATGTTCGCCTTCGTTCTGTCGAGCGCCTTGACGCGCGACTGCGCCTGCTTGGCCTTGGTCGCCTTCGCCCGGAAGCGCTCGACGAACTGCTCCATGCGGGCGATCTCGGCCTGCTGCTTCTCGATGGCGCGGCCCAGGGCAATCTCGCGCGCGGCCTGCTCTCGGCGCCAGGTGTGCCACGTCCCCTTGAAGAAGCGGCCACGGCCGGCCTCGATCTCCAGCACCGCGGTGCCGACGGCCTCCAAGAACCAGCGGTCGTGCGCGATCAGGACGATCGCCGCGTCGAGCTCCTGCAGCGTCTTCTCGAGCCACTCGAGCGACTCGATGTCCAGGTGGTTGGTCGGCTCGTCGAGCAGCAGGAGATCCGGGCGGGCGGAGAGCGCGCGGGCCAGCGAGGCGCGCGTGAGCTGGCCGCCGGAGAAGGTCTCGAGGTTGCGGTCGAGGTCTGAGTCGGTGAAGCCGAGGCCGTGGATGACCGAGTTCGCGCCCTCGCGCCAGCCGTAGCCGCCGACGGACTCGTACTGGGCCATGACGCGCGCGTAGCGGTCGTAGACCTTCTGGTCGCCGGAAGCCATCTCGGCCTCGAGCGCCCGCAGCTGCTCCTCGAGCTCGAGCGGCTCGCGGTTGCCGCTGAGGACGTAGTCGCGCAGCGTGAGGCCCCGCTCCCGCGGCGGGCGCTGGTCGTGCAGGGCGATGCGGGTGCCCTTGGAGAACACCACCTCGCCGCCGTCGATCCCGGTTTCCCCCGCGAGGATCCGCAGCAGCGTCGTCTTGCCCGAGCCGTTGCGTCCGGCGACGGTCAGCCGGTCGCGCCGCTCGAGCTTGAACGAGACGTTCTTCCACAGGGGCTCGCCCACCATGTCCTTGGCGAGGTCCGAAGCGATGACGACAGCCACGGCTTACGAGGGTAGGGCGGCGATCCGCGCGAGCACCTCGCGGGCGGTCGCGAGCTGCTCGGGGCCGACGATCGCCCCCCACTCCGCCTCCATCTCGGCGAAGATCCGCCGCGCCTGAGCGTGCGCCGCGAGCCCGCGCGCGGTGGGAACCACGAGCTTCGCGCGGCCGTCGTCGGGATCGGGGACCCGTGTGACGTAGCCGTGGAGCTCGAGCGAGGCGACGTGCTCCCCGAAGGCCTGCTTGGTCATCCCGGAGTGCTCGACCATCTCGGCCAGCCGCGAGCCCTGGGGATCGAGCCAGCGGAAGACGACGCCGTTGGCCGTGATGTCGGGGTAGCCCGCAGCACCCAGGCGGCGGTGCGCCTCGGCGATGAAGCGCTCCTTGGCTCCCGCCAGCAGGTGCGGCAGCGCGGTGTAGGGCTCGGGGTCGGAGATGGCCATGTCGGGGTGGCCTCTCAGGATAGATCGCGTCGGAGAGCCGCTCAGCCGCCCAGCGCCCGGGCGATGGCGGTCGCGGCCGCCGCGAGCTCGTCCTCGGCCAGGGTGCGCGGGTCGACGAGCACCCGGCCGTCGGCGATCCGCGCGAGCAGCGGCGGGTCGCCGTGCCGCAGGCGGGCCGCGAGCGCCTGGGCGTCGGTTCCCGGCTCCCCGAGCGCCACCGCCGGACCGTGCAGCTCGAGCAGCGGCAGCGAGCCGCCGCCCGCCCGCGCCAGCGCTTCCACGACCGTTCCGCCGGTCGCCGCCGCGAGCTGCTCCGCGCGCGCCTGCAGCTCGTCGGGCGCGACGGTGAGCATGGCCAGGACGGGGAGCTCGCGGGCCGCCCGATCGCCGTCGCGGTGGAGCGCGAGCGTGGCCTCCAGCGCCGCCATCGGCAGGCGCCCGACGCGCAGCGCGCGGGCCAGGGGGTGCCGGCGACACGCGCCGACCGCGTCCGCGCTGCCCACGAGCAGCCCGGCCTGCGGGCCGCCGAGCAGCTTGTCGGCGCTGAAGCAGGTGAGCGCGGCGCCCGCGGCGACCGAGCGGGCGACGGGCGGCTCGCCGGCCAGCACGGCGAGCCCGCCGACCAGCACGCCCGAGCCCACGTCGTCGATGACGGACGCCCCGAGCGCGCAGAGCGCCTCGATCGCCACCTCCTCCACGAAGCCGACGCTGCGGAAGTTCGAGGGGTGCACGCGCATGATCACGGCCTCCGGAGCGGCGCTCAGCGCGTCCTCGTAGTCGGCGAGCCGCGTCCGGTTGGTGGTCCCGACCTCCACGAGCCGAGCGCCGGCCTGGGCGACGACGTCCGGGACCCGGAAGCCGCCACCGATCTCCACGAGCTGGCCGCGGGAGACGACGAGGGTGCCGCCGGCCCCGGCGAGCGCCGCGGCAGCCAGCAGGGCGGCGGCCGCGCCGTTGTTGACCACGAGCGCATCCTCGGCTCCGGTCAGCTCGCACAGCAGCCCGGCGACGTGCACGTCGCGGGCGCCGCGGCGACCCGTGGCGAGGTCGAGCTCGAGATTGGCGTAGCCCAGCGCCGCATCACGCGCGGCGTCCGCAGCTGCGGGCGCGAGCGGCGCGCGGCCGAGGTTCGTGTGCAGCACGACGCCGGTGGCGTTGAGCACGCGGCGCAGCGAGGGGCGCAGGTGGGCGAGCGCGCGGGCCGCGAGGTCGGGCTCGTCGGTGGCGCCGGCCAGCAGCTCGGCGCGACGGGCCGCAAGCACGGCGCGGGCGGCGGCGGTCGCCTCGGCGGGCGTGAGCGCGTCCGGCCTGCGATCGTCGAGCTTCGGCTCGCGGGGTTCCGACCGCGTCGACCTCCCGGACGGGGCGTCAGAACCGCCTCCGACGGCGGCGCCGTCGCCCGGCCTCGCGGCGGCGCCGCTCGCGAGCAGCGCGTTCGCGAGCCGGTCGACGGACGGCAACGTTCGGAGCCGCGCCTCGCGCGCGTCCGGGAGGCCCGCCCCGTCGGTTCGTCGCGGCGCCTCGCGCTCGTCGGCAGGGCTCATCCTGTCGGTCCGCCCTGCGCCCCGCGCGCGTCCCGGCAACTCACGCCAGCGCCTCGCGTCCGACCCGACGAACGCGGCGATCGTCCGGCAGGCGCCGGGTGACTCGTTCGTCGTCGAGGTGCTCCAGGAACGCCTGGGCGACCTTGCGCGACGCACCGAGCTCGTCGCGCAGGGCTCCGAGCGTCACCGCCCCGTCGCGGTCGATGGCCCGCAGCGCCGTCTCGCGCACCGCCTGGACGACGGTCGCGTGGGCGTAGAGGCGCCCGGATACCCGGACGGCGCGGCCGTCGGCGCGCAGCGTGCGCAGAGCCTGCGCCGCGGGGCCGATCTGCGCCTCGGAGCGCATGGCCGGCCCTGCCTCGAGCAGCTCCGCCTCGAGCGCCGACGCTGCGCGCTGCTCCTCGGCCTCCCGTGCCCGCTCGGCCCGCTCGACCGCAGGATCGAGCGGCTCCGGCTCCCGCTGCGGCCGCGGCGCTGCGGGAGCCGGCTCCTCGAGCTCCCCGTCGCGCCGGCGCTCCAACGCGGCGACGAGGTCGCCCCGCCGGCCATGGCGGCGCGCGGCGGCGTCGAGGACCACTCCCCCGCCGAGGGTCGCGGCCGGCGAGGAGCGGCGGACGACGAGCCGGTCGCCGTCGGCGGCCAGCAGCGGTCGGTCCAGACGCAGCTGCCAGAGGTCGCCTCCGAGCGCCATGATCCGACCGGGGGCCTCGCGGGTGCCGTGGTGCACATGGACGTCCTCGCCGTGGTGCGCGTCGCGGAGCGCGAGCGCGCAGTCAAGCACCGTGGACGCTGCGAGCGATCCCGGCGCGGCCAGCACGTCGCCGCGCGCCACCGCGGACGGACGAACCCCGGCGAGGTTGACCGCGACCCGCTGGCCGGCCTGCGCTCGCGCGACCGCCACGTCGTGGACCTCGAGCCCACGAACGCGGACGGGCGTGCCGGCCGGGAGAAGCTGCAGCGCGTCGCCGACCGCCAGCGCCCCGGCCCACAGCGTCCCGGTCACCACCGTGCCCCGCCCAGCCACGGTGAAGACGCGGTCGACGTGCAGGCGCGGCGGGGCGTTCGCCGCCTCGGCGCGGCTCGTCAGGCGGGCCGCGAGACGGTCGAGCGCAGCCCGCAGCTCAGTCAGCCCCGTTCCCGCGCGCACCGAGCAGGTCACGACGTCGCAGCCCGGCAGGAGCTCGCGGGCGGCGGCGGCCGCCGGAGCCGGATCGGCCAGGTCGGCCTTGGTGACCGCCACCACGCCGTCGGCCACCCCGAGCCCGCGCAGCACGGCGGCGTGCTCGACGGTCTGCGGCATCACGCCGTCGTCCGCGGCCACGACGAGGAGGAAGGCGTCGATCCCGCTGGCGCCCGCGACCATCGTCCGCACGAAGCGCTCGTGGCCCGGGACGTCGACCACGGACAGCCGGCGCCCGGAGGGCAGCACGAGCGGGGCGTAGCCGAGCACGATCGTCAGCCCGCGCTCGCGCTCCTCGGGCAGGCGGTCGGTTTCCACGCCCGTCAGCGCGCCGACCAGCGCGGTCTTGCCGTGATCGACGTGGCCGGCGGTGCCGAGGGTGAGTGGGCCATGGGCGGTCACGACGCAAACCAGGTTCCCACGACGGAGCGGCGAAGGAGTCGAACCTCCCCGGCACGGCATGCGCGCCGCCAACGGCTTTGAAGGCCGTTCGGGGCACCGGCCCCGGGCCGCTCCTGGCTCACCGCCCGACCGTTCGGACTTCCGCCCGCTGAGCGGGCGCAGATCCGAACGCGATCCGAGGGGCCTCGCGGAGTCTGTCACCGCACGGCGATGGTGCCCGCCGCGCCGGCGACCAGCCGGCCGACGACCGGCCCCGGCACCCGCTCGGCCGCGGCCTCGGGCAGCGCCACAAGCAGGCCGCCCGACGTCGTCGCGTCGGTCACCAGCCGCCGCCGCCAAGGCAGAACGCCGTCGCCGAAGCTCGTCCACTCCGACGCCCATTCCGCATTGCGGCGGCTGCCCCCCGAGACGCCCGCCTCGTCGGCCAGCAGCGCCTCGACCCCTTCGATGGCCGGCACGGCCGCAGCGTCGAGCTCGGCGGCCAGGCCGCTCTCGCGGCAGACGTTGTGGAGGTGACCGAGCAGGCCGAAGCCCGTCACGTCGGTCATCGCGTGCGCGCCTGCGCCCACCGCAGCCTCGGCGGCCTCCGCGTTGAGGGTGACCATGACGTCGACGGCGCGCTGCAGCAGCTTGTCGTCGGCGTGGCCGCGCTTGCGCGCCGTGACGATCGCGCCCACGCCGAGCGGCTTGGTCAGCACGAGCACGTCGCCGGCCCGCGCGCCGGCGTTGGTCACCATCCGCTCCGGGTCGACCAGGCCGGTGACGGCGAGGCCGTACTTCGGCTCGTCGTCCTTGATCGAGTGCCCACCCACCAGCAGGGCGCCGGCCTCGCGCACCACGTCCATCCCGCCGCGCAGGATCTCCGCCAGCACCTCCGGGCCGAGCTGCTCCAGCGGAAAGGCGACGATGTTCATCGCCGTCAGCGGCCGACCGCCCATGGCGTAGACGTCCGACAGCGCGTTGGCCGCCGCGATGCGCCCGAAGTCGTACGGGTCGTCGACGAGCGGGGTGAAGAAGTCGAGCGTCTGCACCAGCGCCAAGCCGTCGCCCAGATCGACGACCGCGGCGTCGTCTCCCGTGGCCGAGCCGACCAGCAACCGCGGATCATCCTGCCGCGGGAGCGCGCGCACGACCGGCAGGAGATCGGTCGCGGCGAGCTTGCAGCCGCAGCCGGCTCCCGCGGCCAGGGACGTCAGGGCGGGAGGGACGGAGGTCGCCATCCCGCTGGGCTACCCGCGCGTGATGGGTTCCTCACGCCGTTGCGAGCCGGCTGCCGCGCGCCCGTTGCCGGCGCGCGCGTCCCCGTCGGCTCCCGCGTGCCCGTCGCCGGCCACGGCGCCTGCGGTTTCGGCCTCCTCGCGTCCGAACAGCCAGTAGTACGCGCCGGACACGAAGACCGCAGCGCCTACCAGGTTGCCGAAGAAGGCGAACACGAGGTTGTGCAGGACGTCGCCCCAGCCGATCCCGGGCACGTTGGCGAACACCGCGGCGGGGAGGAAGAACATGTTGGCCACGACGTGGTCGAAGCCCATCGCCACGAAGGCGGTGATCGGGAAGAAGATCGCCAGCACCTTGCCGCCGATGTCGTCCGCGGCCATCGCCATCCATACGGCCAGGCAGACCAGCCAGTTGCAGCCGACCGCCCGCAGGAAGATCTGCAGAGTCGTCTCGGTCTCGCCCTTCGCCGTGGCGATCGCAGCCAGGCGCGCCAAGTCGACGGGCGCGGTGATCACCCCGGTCTTGACCGCGAGCACGTACGCGACGAAGAGCGAGCCGAGCGCGTTGCCGATCAGCACGAGGCCGAAGTTGCGGCTCAGTGCACCCAGGCCCACGCGCCGCTGCAGCGCGGCGAGCGGGATCAGCGCCATGTTGCCCGTGAGCAGCTCGGAGCCCGCGATGATCACGAGGATCAGCCCGAGCGAGAAGGCCGCGCCGGTGACCAGCGTGATGGCGCCGGTCTTGGGGTTCAGGCCGGCCGAGGCCACCACGGCCAGGAGGCTGGCGAACGCGATGTAGGCGCCGCCGAGAAAGCCGCCGACGAGCAGGCGGTCCCACGACGTACCCGCCTTCGTGATGCCGGCGGCGGTGCCGGCGACGGTGATCTCGGCTGGGGTCTTGAAGGCCATGGTTGCTCCTGGATCGGTCAGTGACGAGTGACGACGACGGGCTGGGCAGGTTCGGGCCCGGCGGCCGTCGCCTCCTCGCGGGCGGTGCGCGCGACGGCGACGTCGTCTTGGGCGGACAGTGGCCCGGCGCCGACCCATCCATACCGGAACAGGAGCGCTGAGGCGAGGAAGCAGCCGCCGGCGACGTGCTGGGTCCACGGGCGGCGCCGCGCGAGGCGCAGCGTCAGCCCGGTGCGCGCGAGCCACTTGGCCGCCTGGAAGAGCTTGCCCGGGCGGCCCTGCTCGAGGACGGAGCCGAGGCCGCCGAGCCGGTGCTCGTTGACCGCAGAGAGCAGCAGCTCGGCGGTCATCGCGCCGGTCTCGACGCGCCCGAGCGCGACGCGCGTCGGGTGGCCGGCGGGCATCCCGCCCGCGGCGAGCACCATGCGTGTGGTGGCCGCACCGGTCAGCGCGCCCGTCGCGACGAAGATCGGCCCGAGGAACAGCCGGGAGCGCGCCCACACGGGCACCGCGGTCGCGGCAAGCAGCACACCGGTGTAGGAGCCGAGGTAGCCGCCGACGACCGCGTTCGCGCCTCCGAGCGCCTGGGCTGTCGACTTGCGCCCGATCAGGTCGGCGCCGACCGCAGCGGCGGCAAGCCCCCCGAAGAGGGTCAGGCACCACGCCCCCGTGGACATCGGCGAGCGCGGCTTGAAGATGCGCAGCATGTTGTAGAAGCGCTCGGGCCGCCCGAGGTCCAAGATGAGCAGCGGCGGCGAGGGCACGAGCGCCGCCAGCGCGACGCGGCGGGCGACCGTGGCCGCATCCTCGTCCCCGGCCAGGTCGCAGGCGAGCGCGACGAAGGAGCTGCCCGCGGCCATGCCGCCGAACCAGAAGTAGAGCGGCACCTCCCAGGTCCAGACGGGCGCCCGCATGACCGGCCCCTGCACCTTCTCCGGCGACGGGCCGCCGCGCCCCCGGCGGTTCGCCGCCGCGACGTACCCCTCCGGTGGCTCCTCGGCGCTCGCGTAGGCGGTGTCGGCGCCGTAGAGGTAGGACCAGCGCCCGTCGGCCCAGCCGGGCTCAGAGAGCGCGACGCTGCTGTCCGGCTCCGCGGGGCGCCAGGACGCGGGACCGCCGCCCGTGCCGACTGCGGGCGTCATGTCGCGCACACCCGCGCCGGCCTCCGCGGAGCGCTGCGCCTCAGCCCGGCGCGAGACGATCGCCCGGGCACGCGCGCGCAGCGCCTCGCCCCGGCCGATCCCCGCGTCGCGATGGCCGCCGGCGCCCATCTCAGCGCTCCCGGCGCCGCCGCGCGCGGACCACGTCGGGGACGAGCGACAGTCCCGCCACCGCGGCGGCCGCGACCGCGCCGTAGCGGCGGCCCGTGTCCCGCGGGACGAGGAACGCCACGGCGACCCCCGCCGCGGCGACCAGGCCGCCGCCCATCGCCGCCAGGGTCGCGGGCACGACGTTCTCCTGGATCGGCGAGTCGGCGTGCGCGGGCAGGCCGAAGCGCTCGGGCGGCTCGGTGAAGAGGAAGAACGCGCCGAGGCCGCCGGCAAGCTGCTCACCCTCCGCGTCGCCCGCCCCGTAGAGGTAGGCGCCCTCCAGCCCGCGCTCGTGCAGAGCAGTGACCCGGCGCCCCGCGACGGACACGAGCTCGTCGTAGGGGCCGAACTGGATCGAGTCGGTCGGGCACGCCTTGGCACAGGCGGGCTCCATGCCGTCCTGCAGGCGGTCGTAGCAGAGGGTGCACTTCGCGGCCCGGCCGTCGTGGGGATCGCGCGCGACCACGCCGAACGGGCAGCTCGGGATGCAGTAGCCGCAGCCGTTGCAGACGTCGGCCTGCAGCACCACCGTCTCGAACTCCGTGCGGATCAGCGCGCCCGTCGGGCAGGCGTCCATGCAGCCGGCGTTAGTGCAGTGCTTGCAGACGTCGGACATGAAGATCCAGCGGTCCATGTCGGCCACCGCAGCGGCGACGTCGACCTCGCCGGCGTGCGCCCCGCCGCCCTGCCCCCGTGGCGCCCCGCCGTCTCGCGCCTCGGCCATCGAGACGAGGTCGGGCAGCTTGGAGGACCCGCCGCCCGAGGACTCCGCCATCGAGACCAGGTCGGGCAGCTCGTCCTCGGTGACCCCGCCGCCCGCGTCGGCCAGCGCGGCGGCCGGGATGCGCGGGATCGCGCCCCCCTCTCCGCGGGCCAGCGCCGCGGCCGCCTCCTCGACCTGCAGCGCGGAGGGCGCGAGCTGCTCGACGAAGCGCACGTGGCGCCAGCTCGCCGCCCCGAGCGAGCCCGTGTGGTCGTAGGAGCCGCCCTTGCGGAAGACGGAGCCGTCGGCGGGCAGGTCGTTCCACTGCTTGCAGGCGACCTCGCAGGCCTTGCAGCCGATGCAGACCGTGGTGTCGGTGAAGAAGCCCATGCGCTGGGCGCCCGGGTCGCGGACGGAGAGCTCGCCCGGAGCGGCAGCGGGGCTCATGCCTGGCTCGACGGCCCGGACTTGGGCCGCTCGGCCGGGTGGTTGCGGTCGACCCGGCTCTCACCGCGCGGGAACGACCCGACCCGCGAGGTCGCCGGCGTCGCGCGCCGGCCGGGACGCACGTCGCAGGTGAGCGCCTTGGTCGACTCGATGTTCGTGTTCGGGTCGCCCGACAGGTGGAGGATGTCGTTGGCGCTGTCGCCCGTGTTGGCGCCGCCGTAGCCCCAGTGCCACGGCAGCGCGACCTGGTGGATGGTGCGGCCGCGCACGCGCAGCGGCCGGATGCGCTCGGTGACCCTCGCGCGCGCCTCGATCTCGCCGCGCTCCGTGAAGACCACGAGCCAGCCGCCGTCCTCGATCCCGCGCTCGGCCGCGAGGACGGGGTCGATCTCGGCGAACATCTCGGGCTGCAGCTCGTTGAGCCACGGCAGCGTCCGCGACATCGCCCCGACGGTGTGATGCTCGGTCAAGCGGAACGTCGTCAGCACGCACGGCCACTTCGGGTCCTCGGTCGCGTTCATCGGGTTGTCGTCGCGCTCCCAGCGGATCGCCACGGGGTTCGCGCCCACCTCCGGGTAGAGCGCGTTGTCCACGGGGGACTCGATCGGCTCGTAGTGCGTCGGCATCGGCCCGTCGAGCAGCCCGCTCGGCGAGTACAGCCAGGCGCGGCCGTCGCCCATCATGATGAACGGGTTGTCGCCCGAGATGGCGTCCATGCCCTGTCCGCCGTCCTCCGGGGCGCGGTAGTCCGGCCGCTTGTCCACGGGGAAGTCGGGCACGTCGTAGCCCGCCCACTTCTCCGCGGCCTCGTCCCACCACACGTACTTCTTGCGCTCGCTCCACGGCTTGCCGTCGGGGTCGGCCGAGGCGCGGTTGTAGAGCATCCGCCGGTTGGCCGGCCACGCCCACGCCCACTCCGGGGAGACCCAGCCGCCCTCGGCGTCGAGGTCCCCGGGCTCGCGACGGCGGGCCTGGTTGACCCCGTCGGCGAAGATCCCGGCGTAGATCCAGCAGCCGCAGGCCGTCGAGCCGTCGGCCTTGAGCTGCGCGAAGCCCGGCAGCGGCGCGCCCGTGGCCACGTCGTAGCCGTTGATCTCGCGCAGCACGTCCTCGGCGTGCGGCTCGCGCGCCGGGCCGTGCTCGGCGTAGTCCCAGTGGAGGTTGACGATCGGCCAATCCTTGGCCTCGGTCGACTCCGCGTAGTGGGCCTTGACGCGCTTGGTCAGGTGGTGTTGGAACCACAGCTCGCTGCGCGCGTCGCCCGGCGCCTCGAGCGCCTTGTCGCGCCACTGCACGAGGCGCTGGGTGTTCGTGAAGGTGCCCTCCTTCTCGATGTGGGTCGCCGCCGGCATCAGGAAGACCTCCGTCTGGATCTCCTCCGGGCGCACCTCCCCGGAGAGCACCTCCGGGCTGTCCTTCCAGAACGAGGCGGTCTCGATCTCGCGCAGGTCGCGCACCACGAGCCAGCGCATATTGCGCAGCGCGCGCCGCATCAGCCCGCCGTTCTGCGAGCCGACCGCCGGGTTCTGGCCCATGACGAACATGCCGTCCAGGCCGCCGTCGACGGCGCGCATCATCGTCGGGTAGTGGGCGTGGTTGCCCGTGATCTTCGGCAGCGAGCCGAAGCCGTAGTCGTTCTCCTCCGTGGCCGCCGGGCCGAACCACGCCTTCAGCAGCGACGTGATGTACAGGTCGAAGTGCGACCACCAGCCGCGGCTGGCGCCTCCGCTCTCGATGTAGCTGGCGAGCGTCAGCTCCCCCTCGCGGGCACGCGGGGAGTGCAGGTAGCCCGGCAGCAGGTCGTAGAGCGTCGGGATGTCGCTCGAGCCCTGGATCGAGGCGTGGCCGCGCATCGCCATGATCCCGCCGCCCGGGCGGCCGATGTTGCCCAGCAGGAGCTGGAGGATCGCCGCGGTGCGGATGATCTGCACTCCCGTGGAGTGCTGGGTCCAGCCCACGGCGTAGCAGAGCGCCGTCGTGCGATCCCGCCCGGAGTTGGCCACGAGCGCCTCGGCGACCTCGGCGAACGCCTCGGGGGTGATGCCGCAGATGTCGTGGACCATCGCGGGCGTGTAGCGCGAGAAGTGGCGGCGCAGCACCTGGAAGACGCAGCGCGGGTCCTGCAGGGTCTCGTCGCGCCGGATCGCCCCCTCGTTCATGCCGGCGCCCGTGTTCTCCGAGAAGGCCTGCGTCGCGTGCTCGCGCTGTCCGGCCGCCGAGGAGACCCCGCCGCCCTCGTACATCCACGAGCTCGGGTCGTAGGTGCCGGTCTCCGGGTCGAAGCCGGAGAAGACGCCCGCGAGGTCCTCCGTGTCCTGGAAGTCCTCGCGCAGGATCGTCGAGGCGTTCGTGTAGCGCACGACGTACTCCTCGAAGTACCCCTTGGTCTCCAGCACGTGGTGGATCAGCCCACCGAGGAACGCGATGTCGCTGCCCGCGCGGATCGGGACGTGCAGATCCGACACCGCGCTCGTGCGCGAGTAGCGCGGGTCGACGTGGATGAGCTTGGCCCCACGCTCCTTGGCTTTCATCGCCCAGCGGAAGCCGACGGGGTGCGCCTCGGCCAGGGACGAGCCCTGGATGAGGATGCAGTCAGCGTGCTGGAGGTCCTGCTGGAACGAGGTGGCGCCGCCGCGCCCGAACGAGGTCCCCAGACCGGGGACCGTGCTCGAGTGTCATATGCGCGCCTGGTTCTCGATCTGCACCGCACCCATCGCGGTGAAGGACTTCTTGATGAGGTAGTTCTCCTCGTTGTCGAGCGTCGCACCGCCGAGGTGGGCGAAGCCGAGCGTGCGATCGACGCGCTTGCCCTCGTCGTCGTGGGTCTGCCACCCGGCCTCGCGGGCGGCGACGGTCCGCTCGGCGATCATGTCCATCGCCGTCTCGAGCTCGAGCTCCTCCCACTCCGTGCCGCCCGGCCGGCGGTACTTCACGGTGGTGATGCGCCCGGGCTGCTGCACGAGCTGACGCGAAGCCGAGCCCTTCGGGCAGAGCGTGCCCTGGTTGATCGGCGAGCGCGGGTTGCCCTCGATGTCGACCAGCTCGCCGCCGCGGGTGTATACGACCTGGCCGCAGCCGACCGCGCAGTAGGGACAGACGGACTCCGTGGCCTTGAGCCCGGAGATGCGCGCGCCGGCCTGCTTGGTCTGCTTCGACGCGGCGATGCCCCCCATGCCCCAGTCCGCGGCGCGGCCGACCATCGGCAGCTCGCGCAGGCGCTTGAAGGAGTCGGGGCGGCCCATAGACGATGCATCCTGCCGGAGCGGGCGGCGGTAAGGCAACTCCCTCCGGGCGAGCAGGTGCCGCACCTGCGGTGATACACTCCCCGGACCCATGGCGACTGCGCATCGGCGGATCAACGTGACCTGCGACCCGGAGCTGGCCGCAGCGATGGACGCGACGCGAGGTCGGCTCGGGGAGATGCCGGATTCCGCCCGGGTACGGGCGCTGGCGCTGGCGGGCGCGCGGGCGCTGCTGGAGGGAACCGACGAGGAGGAGGAGCGAGCGCGAAGGGAGTTCCTCAGCCGCTTGGACGTCGCTGTTCCCGCTGCCAACCGCAACCGGTCGTGGCTGAAGGACGTCAAGTCCGGTCCCGGCCGCGAGGGCACCGAGGCGCTCGAGTGGGTCCGCGGCCCCCGGTGACGCGGTCGCCGGTGTACCTCGACGCATCGGCGGCGGTCAAGCTCGTCGTCGAGGAGGTCGAATCGGCCGCGCTTGCGACTTGGCTCCTGCGAGCCAGTGACTGGGTGTCATCTGAGATCCTCGACGTGGAGGTCCGGTGCGCGGTGCAGCGCGGCGCGCCAACGCTCAGCCCCGTCGATGACCTGCTGCGGCAGGTCGAGCTGCTGACCTTCTCGCCGGCCGTGCGCCGGCGCGCGGGGCAGCCCTTCGCGCCTCGTCAGCGTGCACTCGACGCCATCCACCTCGCCACCGCGCTGAGCATCGACGCTCCCTTCACCCTCGTCTCCTACGACGAGCGGCAGCTCGCGGCCGCCGACGCGCTCGGGCTCCAGACCGCCAGCCCGGCTTAGACCGGCTTCGAAAAGGGGCGGCCGTTGCCTGATTTCGAAACCGGTTTCTAGCCGCGCGCGCCCTGCGGCAGTCCGCCGCCGTGGCGCTGGAAGGCCTCGAGGGCCGCGTTCTCCGCAGCCACGCGCGCCGGGCTGGCGCTCCCGTCGCGGAAGAGCTGCTTGAGCGCGACGAGGCCGTCGCGCGGCTTCGCGGCGACCTCGCGGGCGAGCTCGAGCGCCCGCTCCTCGGCCTCGGCGGCCGGCGCGGTGGCGTGGAGCAGGCCCACGCGCTCAGCCTCCTCCACCCCCACGACGCGGCCCGTGAAGACCAGGCCCTTGGCCATCGACTCGCCCACGAGCGGCACCAGGCGCGCCGGGCCGACCGGCACTCCGAGCCGCGCCCCCGCCCAGGCGAGCTTCAGGTTGTCGCCGCCCACCCGCAGGTCGACCCCCGCGACGAGCTCGGCGCCCGCCCCGACGCAGTTGCCGACCGCCACGGCGATCGTCGGGAGCGGAAAGCTCTCGACCGCGGCGTAGAAGCGGCCGAACGCCTCCATGCGGGCGACGCCCTGCTCCGGGCTGAGCAGCTCGGAGACGTCGGCTCCCGCGCAGAGCGCCTTGGTGTCCGTGGTGGAGAGGACGAGGACGCGCAAGTCCGGGTCGGCCGCAAGCTCGGCCAGCGCCTCGAGGAGCGCCGCGAGCAGCTCGGAGTCCATGGCGTTGCGGACCGCGGGCCGCGCCAGGCGCAGCACCTCGATCCCGGCGTCGACGCGCTCGCGCTCAAGGACGGTCATGGCCGGAGCTTCTATACGATGCAGGCGATGCGCCGCCTGCTGATCGCCTTCCCCGCCGTGCTGCTGACCCTTGCGCTCGCCGCCCCGCTCGCGGTGGCCGGCCCCCACGACGGTGGCCAGGGCTGGCTCGGCGAGACCGACGACCTGCTGGTCACCCAGGCCGGCTTCCTCCTGATCGCGTTCTTCCCCGCCTTCATCCTCTTCATGAGCATCGTGCAGTGGCGCCTGGACAAGCGCAAGTACGCCCGCAAGGCCGCCGCGAAGGTGCGCTCCAAGGACGCCGTCTGGAAGGGCGGCTGGTAGCGGCAGGTGCCGCCGGGATCCGGCGGCACGGTGAAGCCGAGCTCGGCGGAGCGGCCGTAGGATCGCGGCCATGAGCGCCGAGGCCGTGACCTACGAGAGGATCGGCGCCGCCGCCGTCCTCACGATCGACCGGCCCGAGCGCCGCAACGCGGTCGACGGGCCGACCGCTGCCGCGTTGACCGAGGGCTACCACGCCTTCGTGGCCGACGACGACGCCCGCGTGCTCATCCTCACGGGCGCGGGCGAGCTCGCCTTCTGCGCCGGAGCCGATCTCAAGGAGATCGCGAGCTTCGCCTCGCGGCTGATGCTCCCGGACGGCCCGCTCGGCTTCACCCGCCTCACGCCGCCCAAGCCGACGATCGCCGCGATCGAGGGCTGGTGCCTGGCCGGCGGCCTCGAGCTCGCGCTCTGGTGCGACCTGCGCATCGCGGGCAGCGGCGCGAAGCTCGGCTTTCCCGAGCGGCGCTGGGGCGTCCCGCTGATCGACGGCGGCACGCAGCGGTTGCCTCGGTTGGTCGGGCTGGGCCGCGCGCTGGATCTCATCCTGACTGGTCGCATCGTCGAGGACGGCGAGGCGCTCGCGATGGGCCTGCTCACCGAGGTCGTCGAGCACGGCAGCGCGCTGACCCGGACCCTGGCCTTCGCCGAGGCCCTCGCGGCCTTCCCGCAGGACACGATGCTCGCCGACCGCCGCGCCGCGATCGAGGGGCTCGGGCTGCCGCTGGCCGACGGCCTCGCGCTCGAGGCGGACGCGGGCCCGTCGGTCTTCGCCGCCGCCGTCGAGGGCGCGGGCCGCTTCGCCGCCGGCAGCGGGCGCGGCGGCGCGGGCGCGGGGATCTGAGCGGCCCCGCGGGGCGAGGTACTACTCCGAGGTGGTAAATAGTCCGCTAGTGGTGTAGGCTGTTGGAAGTGGTTCGGGATGCTCGCTCTCTTCCGCCTGACGCGCAGGCTGAGCTGCGCCGCACGGCAGTCCGTCTGGTCGGTGAG
>JAABUN010001148.1_pt1 | contig 61977 bp, 63 predicted proteins | sample 5559311 | NCBI WGS metagenome assembly JAABUN01 (sample SAMN10711877, study PRJNA513370) | rock metagenome | isolation source: Antarctica rocks | place: Antarctica: Victoria Land, Siegfried Peak sud
CGGTGAGCGGGGCGGAGGTGGGCGGGCACGGCGTGAGGGGGCAGGTGGGCACGGCGTGACGGGACGGGCATCGGGACGAACAGGGGCGGGCACGGCGTGAGGGAGGGCGGCGTGAGCGGGCACGGGCTAAATCGTTTCTTCTCCTATACTGCAATCAACAGATACCGCTCGAAGCTACAACCGCTTTTCAGGAGCCGACCATGTCCAAAAAACCTGTTATCGGGATCACCCCGTCCCCTTCAGATGATGTATTCGATCACGGGACGTTTCGCCGCTACAGCCTGGCAAGCACCTATGTCGATTCAGTTCTGGTGGCAGGCGGCATGCCCGTCATCCTGCCAGAGAGCGAAACGGATCTGCAATCGATTCTCGACACCGTGGACGGGCTCATTCTGAGCGGGGGAAGTGATCTCGATCCCACGTTGTATGGGGATTCAACGCTCCACGAATACACCTATGGAATCGACCCGGAACGCGATAGCTTCGAAATGGCGCTATTCCGACTTGCGGTGGATCAGGATAAGCCGGTTCTTGGCATCTGTAGAGGAATACAGTCGATCAACGTGGCTTTGGGCGGCACACTCATCCAGGACATCAATTCCACATTGCCGGCCCCTGTCGTTCATCGTCAACATTCGATCGGCAAGTCGCAATCGGACGTCTGCCATGAGGTGACCCTTGTGGACGAGGAGAGCCCACTCTTCGTCGCGATCGGGGCCAGACGCGTGCAAGTGAATTCCTATCATCACCAGTCGGTCAGGGAACCAGCTCCTGGTCTGAAAGTCGCCGCGGTCGCCAATGACGGTGTGATCGAAGCGCTTTGGCATCCAGGCATGACGTTTGGGCTTGCTGTGCAATGGCATCCGGAAATGCTTGCCGATGAGCACGATGAGCACGCCGCCCTTTTTCGTTCGCCTGTCGAAGCAAGTTCACGAGTTCGGATCACATCACATTAGCTTCAACGCTCAAAGCGAAAAGGGAGTGAGTCACAATGACCCACTCCCTTCTGTCCCGAGAGGATAAAGCTTAGCTAGCGAGAGAGACTGGCTCCCGCACGAGAGCATGCGCGATCGTTGCCTGCCGTCGGTGCTCATGAAACTCCTCCGGCATCGAAGCCATCAGCGCGTCGTCGACCGTGTTCGCCAGGATAAACGTCATCTCGTCCTTCAACTCCTGAGGCAAGTCGTCCAGATCAGCCTCATTTCGCCGCGGAAGGATGAATGTGGTCACCCCTGCGCGGCGAGCACCCAGCGCCTTCTCCTTGATCCCGCCAACTGGCAGAACCTGACCGCGAAGCGTGACCTCTCCAGTCATCGCCACATCCTCGCGGACGGGCACTCCAGAAAGCAACGAGATCAAGGCGGTCGTCATCGCTACACCAGCGGAAGGTCCGTCCTTGGGGATCGCTCCAGCCGGCGCGTGGATATGGATATCGGAATCCTTGTAGAACGATTCTTCGAGTCCAAGCTCCTTTGCCCGCGACCGAACGAACGAGAACGCCGCCGTTGCAGATTCCTTCATGACATCGCCGAGTTGCCCGGTGATGGTAAGGCCGCCCTTGCCGGGCATCTTGGTCGCTTCGATGAACATGATGTCTCCACCTGCTCCCGAAACAGCAACGCCTATCACCACGCCGGGCTGACTTGTGCGATCGGCAAGTTCCTCGTAGAAGTATCGAGGACGTCCGAGGTACTCCCGGATTTGATCCGAGCCAATTCCGGCCGGGATCTCACGCTCTTCGGCGACCGCCGTTGCGACCTTGCGACAGGCGGATCCGATCTCTCGCTCGAGATTTCGAACCCCGGCCTCCCGCGTGTAATGCTGGATAATGGCCATCAACGCCTCATCGGTCCAGATAATCTGATCCGGCTTGAGACCGTTGGCTTTCATCTGCTTTGGCACCAGGTAGCGCTTGGCGATGTTCAGCTTGTCCTCATCGGTATATCCGCTGAGATTAAGGATCTCCATGCGGTCTCGCAACGGCGCCGGAATCGTGTCCAACAGATTGGCAGTCGCGATGAACATGACCTTGGAAAGATCGAACGCTACATCGAGGTAGTGATCCCGGAAGCTGTTGTTCTGCTCCGGATCGAGCACTTCCAACAAGGCGGACGACGGATCTCCACGCCAATCATTTCCGAGCTTGTCGACCTCATCGAGAACGAAGACCGGATCGTTCGATCCCGCTCGTCGAATTGCCTGGATAATACGTCCCGGCATCGCTCCGACGTAGGTGCGTCGATGACCGCGAATCTCGGATTCGTCTCGCACTCCACCAAGCGACATCCGAGTCATCTCGCGTCCCATCGCCCGTGCGATCGATTGCGCAAGACTGGTCTTGCCCACACCCGGAGGGCCCACGAGGCAGAGAATTGGCTCACGATTGAGTTGCTCTTCGCCCTCGACTGCGTTCTGTGCCTTCAGCTTTCGCACGGCAAGATATTCGAGGATACGGTCCTTGATCTTGTCGAGCGCATAATGGTCCTCATCCAGCACTTGCCGAGCATGGGCGATATCGATTGCATCCTCCGTGCTGGTGTTCCAAGGCAGACTCGTCAGCCAATCCAGATAGGTCTTGATGACGCCATATTCAGCCGCGGCGGTTGGCAATTTGCTCAGCCGATCGAGCTCGCGGGTGGCCTCCTTCGCCGCCTCTTCTGGCATTCCCGATGACTCTATCTTCTCGCGAAGCTCAGCCACTTCGGCCTCTGCCTCGCTGCCTTCCCCGAGTTCTTTCTGGATCGCCTTCATTTGCTCCCGAAGGAAATATTCGCGTTGGGACTTGCTCAATTCTTCCTGGACATCCGTCTGAATCTTGCGGCCGAGTTCGAGAACATCGAGTTCCTTGGTGAGGAACGCGTTGAGCGTCTGCAATTTCTCCCGAACCGAATCGATCTCGAGGAGTTCTTGTCGTTCTTTTGGATCCATCCGCAAATTCGAGGCGACGAGGTAAACCAGATGTCGCGCATCGTCGTCGACATTCAGCGCCGCCGTGACCAATTCGTCCGGGAGATGTGGAACCAATGACACAAGTCGTTGGAACAGGTCGAGCGTGTTGCGCATCAGGGCTTGAACTTCGACGGTCGATTCGACGTGCTCCGGGATCCTGCGCACTCGGGCCTTGAGATACGGCTCTTCCTGCACAATCTCGATGATCTTCATCCGATCGACGCCTTGTACGGCGAGTCGGACGGTGCCATCTGGAACTCGCATCATCTGGTGGATCGTGGCTATCGTACCGATCTCCAGGATGTCGTCCGGACCCGCCCCTTCGACGTTGGAATCCTTCTGCATCACCATCGCGACCGTCCGTTCACCCGCCATGACATCGTCGATCAGGCGGAGAGATCGCGCCTGGGCCGCGGCGAGCGGAACGAGCGTAAGGGGGAGGACAACCGTTCCTCGCAGCGGAAGCAGCGGCAGGATCTCTTCCAGTTCGGACTCGATCGGCCCGTCGATCACCGGGACCGCATCTGCGTTCTGCAACTCTTCCGTAAAATCGGTTTCTGCCGGAACTCCTGCCTCGGGGGCGTCAACCTCGGCATCCGATGCCTGTTCGTTTTCTATCACTATGGAACCTTCTATCATCGCGTCCTGAGCTTCTTCGATGTGCTCGGTATCGACATCGTATTCCGTATCCGCAGATTCGGCTTGAACCGGGTTGTCGGATTGCTTGTGATCAGTCATGCATCTACCTCATCTTTCACATCGTTCCGCGTCTTGGCACGCGTCGGCACGATAGTTCTTCCCTGGGTCCGGGGCAGGCGAATATTCAGGAACCCGTTTTCATAGGCCGCTTCGGTGTTGTCGGCATCGATCGAAAATGGAATCAGCACCTCTGCAACGAATGCTCCGTATGGAATACGGGCCTCGTGGTAGGAGCGCTGATCGCATGTGCTTGGATCAGACCGCGTGCCTCGAATCGAAAGCACATCACCATCGATCACGATTTCGATCTGTTCGGGATTCATGCCTGCAAGTTCGGCAACGACTTCGAGGGCTTCAACTGTTTCAAAAACTTCCAGCGCTGGCCGCCAGCCGCCCCGATTGGAACTTCGGACTTGAGCCCGGGAGGAAATGAGAGGGCGGAACAGCTCATCCAGCTCTGAACGGCGAGTCCCGTCAAGCCGAGAGCGCTCACGTCTGACAATAATCATTTGGTCTCCTTCAAATTAACGACATATGTCGAATAGGGAAGTCCATGGTCGTGGATGCCTCCCTCCGATATGCGATGAAACTATTATATACGCTTTATCAGCAAGTTGCTACTCTTCGTATCAATCCCCTTGATTCCATTCCGTCATTGAATGGTCAGGACCGTGACGACACACACCCCCCACAGAAAGATGGAGGAGAAGAGCGGGACATCTTTCAAGAGGAGCGACTCTGGCGAACCACCCAGATTTCGGCCGTAAACCAGGAAGAGATAGCGGAACATCGCGAAGGCGACGAAGGGGATCGTAAGCATCATCGCATCGTTCTCTGGGACATAGGTCGAAACGAACGTGTACATCGAGTAGGCCATCAGCGTTGCGGCAGCAGTCAGTCCGATGAACTGGTCCAGTGTCGCCACGGAGTATCCGCCCAACGACGGCCGATGCAGCGACGCGCTTGTATCGAGCACCCGGATCTCGTTCCTGCGCTTGCAGAAACCCAGAAACAGGGCGAGGAAGAAGGTGCAGAGCAGCAACCACGAAGAGACAGGCACTGAAACGGCCGCGGCGCCCGCAACGGCTCGCAGGATGAAGCCCGAGGCAATCACGAAAACGTCAACAATCACGATGTGCTTAAGCTTGAGCGAGTACGCCACCATAATAGCCAGATAGGCGACACATACGAGCAACAGCCACCAGGAAACAACGACGCCAACCACGCATCCCCCAATCGTGAGGAATGCTGCAACAGTAAGTCCGACCCTGGGTTCAATCTGACCGGACGCCAGCGGTCGTGCACGCTTGACTGGATGGTGCCTGTCGCGCTCGATATCGATCCAGTCGTTGAACACATACACGGCGCTACTGATCATGCAAAACGCGACGAAGGCCAGAACGGCCCGGATCAATTCCTGCGGATCAGTTGCTCGTCGGGCGAATACCACCCCGGCAAACACAACGCCATTTTTGGACCATTGGATCGGTCGAAGCAATCGAATCCACGCCAATGCCATCCCATGATTCTTACGTGAAACCGGCAGCGGGAGTGGATGGACGCCAATCACATGCCCTTCCGGGCCAGTTGCACGTTCATCGTTTTCACTCACCCCACCAAGACGTTGTTTTTCCATGGAACCCTTGTCCCTTAGTCCAGACAAAACCACGAGCTTCCCCCGCTTTCCGAACCTACGAACGGTCTTTGATTTTCACGCTCTCGCCAGCTGCCTCGTTGATGCTGCGGCTGCGGTTACGATGGACGTGCTGCGAGCGTCGTCATCGCTTGCCATTTGCCGTGAGACGACTTCAAGGGACATGCTGGCCGTTGGTGCAGCAGCTCCCGGTCCACGCAGGATGCCTTCCGTGCCAGCTAGGTACTCGCGATGATGCGGGTAGTTTGACACACACCTTCGATGGACAAGATAATCAGGATGTCACCGTGCCATCATGCACGATCGGTGGAACCACCGAGATTCCATGCCGAACAGGGAGTATCAGTGAGAGTCACAACGGCAGACGTTTTCGAGGCAATGCAGGATGACCTCGATAGGGTCGAGCGGCGCCTTCTGGAGGCTGCACAAATCGACTTTCCCATCGTATCGCGGATGATTCAGGATTTGGTCACTACAAGTGGCAAACGCCTTCGTCCTCTCTTGCTCCTGCTGGCGGCCAAAGCGTTCACCTACGACCGCGACCGGGCAGTGACCGCCGCCGCGGGGGTCGAACTTCTCCACACCGCCTCGCTGGTCCATGACGACAGCATCGACATGGCGGCACTTCGCCGGGGTCAGCCAACGCTGAACACTCATTTGAGTTCTGGGGCGGTCATCCTGATCGGAGATTTCCTCTTCGCACAGAGCGCCATCCTCGCAGCGGCGACGGAAAGCACCCGAGTGGTATCGATCTTCGCGTCATCGCTGGGAAGTATCTGCGATGGGCAACTTCGCGAAACGCTTGAAGCGCACCGAGTGGATCAGGACCGCGAATCCTACGAGCGACGGATCTTCGGAAAGACCGCCTCACTCTTTGCCGGTGCGGCGGAGATGGGCGCCGTGATCGGTGGCGCGCCAAACGATGCAGTCCAGGAAATGCGCTCGTTTGGCGGCGACATCGGCATGGCCTTCCAGATCGTCGACGATGTCCTCGATCTCCGTGAGGGAACCCAGACCCTTGGCAAGCCTGCTGGCAACGATCTCAGACAAGGTGTCGTGACGTTGCCGACGATGATCTTCGCATCCGGATTGCCTGCTGGAAGTCCTGCTCGGGACACGCTTGAGGCGATCGTCGCCGGTGATGAACTCCGGGACGATGCCATCGGTGCCATCGTTGCCGAGATCCGCGCATCGGGCGCGCTCGAAAAGGCCGAAGAAATTGCGGCTGAATATTCAGAAAGCGCGCGCTCTCGAATCAGCATCGTACCCGACAATGAAACGCGCGAATATTTGGACGACGTTGTAGATCTGACATTGATTCGAACGTACTGATCTGCACTTTACTTATCGCCAGCCCAAGGAGAACCCCTCGCACCGCCTGGTGCGAGGGGTTCTCCTCGCTCGATGTGAAGGTTGAGATCAGCTCGCAACACCCGCACGAGACCCGCGCTTGACCGCTGCTTCCCAACCCGAGACAGGCGGAGTCTCCACTGTCTGACTCAACGTGGCGACATTCACGAACGTCGGCCCGCCGTATGCAAGCGCTTCCTGCATCGTCGACTTCAGATCGGCCGGGTCCATCACGTCAAACGACTTGAGACCGAATCCTCGCGCGATGCCAGCATAGTCAACAGTGGAGAAATCGACAGAATAATATCGCTGGTCGTGGTAGAGGTGCTGCAATTCCTTGATCCAGCCGAACGAGCCATTGCTGCAATGAACAAGCATGATCGGCAAGTTGAGCCGGCTGAGCGTCTCGAGCTCACCGACCGACATGCCAAAGCTCCCATCGGTTGTCACGCCAACAACACGCTTTCGGGGAGCCGCGTAATGAGCGCCGACTACTCCGGGAATCGCGTATCCCAGACCTCCATACGCTCGGGGAATGACGGTGGTGCGGCCCGCCCGTCGAAGTTCGTATTGTGCTGCGAGATAGGGTGTAGGCGTCCCTGGATCCGCTACGATGATCGTGTCGTCATCCAGCAATTCCCGCAGCGTTGCAATGAGCCGCTGAGGCTTCACGGGATAACTCTCGCTCCCAACCTCAGCGTCGACTTCCTGCCAATATGTCGCCCGTTGTTGGGCGAGGACATCGATACGTGGGGAGAGCCGTGTCGCCAAGCCAGATCGATCGCTAATCGCGCTCAACAGATCTTCCAGAGTCGCTCGTGCATCGCCGAGCAGGAACGCGTCGACCGGATAGGTGTTCCCGATTTCCCGGCTGGCAGCATCGATCTGGATCATCTTCGGTGGCGTCGTGCGATTCGGAAGGGTCCAGTGCGATGTCGTCGTTGATTCCGTGCGCGTACCGACGAAGACCACAAGATCAGATTCTGCGATCCACTGATTTGCATAGGAACGCGCACCATTACCACCGACGACACCGATTGCGCAACGACTCGTTTCGGCGATCGCACCCTTGCCGTTGATGCTTGTCGCAACCGGAATATTGAAGGTCTCGGCAAGCACCGTCAGAGCATCCCACGCCCCGGAGATCATGACGCCGCCGCCAGCAACGATAACGGGACGCTCTGCCGTCTCGATCAGCGCCGCCGCCCGTTCCACCTCCTGCGCATCAGCGCGGGATCGACCTCTGGGAACGACATCGCGTTCGCGGGCCGACCTCGCCCGACCGGGTCCGTCGAACTCTTGCTCGAGTACATCCGCGGGAAGTGACAAGTGAACCGCACCCGGACGATCGCTTACGGCCAGGCGAATTGCACGGGCAACGGCATCTTCCATGCCGCTTGCCATGTGAACACGCTCGCTCCATTTGGTGATCGGACGAAACAGTGCGACCTGATCCAGCTCGGTCAGGACGTTGCGATAATCCTCGCTTACCGGCGTGTCGGACGTCATGCAGAAAAGTGGCACAGCCGACCCCTGTGCTTCGGCGACGCCCGGAATGATATAGGTCGCCCCTCCACCACTCGGTCCTTCGCAAACTCCGAGGCGCCGGGAAACTCGGGCATAGACGTCTGCCATGAACGACGCGGAGCGTTCATCGCGAGTCATGACATGCGTAATCTCCGGCTCATGATAGAGCGCGTCGTAGAACGCCATGCCGGTATCGCCGGGCAACCCGAAAATGTGGTCGACCCCACTCTCACGCAATGCACGCACCAGATACTCGGAACCATTCATGTCACGCCACTCCTTCTATCCCTCATTGCAAGCAATTGGTTCGTGGGAGCAGCATCGATCCCAAGTTATTCGGTTGCCAATCTGATTCCGATATATGCATCGTTGACGTTCGTTCCCGTGGGGACCGAATGAAACAGGGAACGCGCCTCGCGCAGATATCTGCCACTATCGTTTCGGAGCAACGCCGCTTCGGCAGCCGCGAGTGCGTCGCCTCGTCGGCTGAGTCGGCTGATCAGTGCAGCATCGCCAAATCCACCGGCCGCATCGACATTGGCGCCATCATCGCCGTCCGATGCGAGACTCGCAATCATCCACGGTGCCTGCTTGCCTTGCAAGGCGATGGCAGCTGCAAGCGCGAACTCCGTGTTTCGGCCACCTGTCCCATCTCCGCGGACGGTCACGGTGGCCTCTCCGCCACCAATTACGATGTCGACATCGTTAGGCATTGCGGAGCAAACGTCGACGAATTGACGCGCGAGATCGGCTGCTTCGCCTTCCCTGTCTCGCCAGACGATTCGAGCAGAACGACCCAGCGTATCGGCCCGTGCGGCCATCGCCTCGATGAACCGTTGATTGTCCCCAACGATCCACCACAGGTCAGCGGGATGCACAGGTTTTATCGCCGCTTCTTCGTAGGACTCGCACCTGTCCTCGAGAAACGCTACGACAGCTTCAGGGACGCTGGTACGGAGTCTGTAGGCATCCAGCAGTTCAAGCGCTCGCTGTGGATTGGGGAAACGAGAAACAGTCGGTCCACTCGCGATCACGGAAGGATCATTCCCAAGGACATCGGACAGAATGAGAGACACACAGGTCGCCTCACCAATGGCGCGTCGCAAGCCACCGCCTTTGACATGGCTGAGTTCACTGCGAACAGCATTGAGATCCTGAATCGGGGCACCCGCTTTGAGCAGTACATCGGTGGTGAGCTGAATGTCCCCGAGCACAAGCGGGGAGCGTGGCGCTTCGAGCAGCGCCGAGCCTCCACCCGAGATCAGTGCAATGACGAGGTCGCGTGTATCAAGCCCAGACACCATCGCAAGTATTTCGCGGGTCGCCGCGACGCCGCGTTCGTCCGGGATCGGGTGCGAGGCGTAAGCGATCTGCACGCCAGTGCAGTCATGTGCAGGAGGAACACCGTCCTTGGTCAACGCAATCGCGGCGTCGATCCGATCTCCCAGCACGTCGACAATGCCGTGGGACATCTCGAGCGCAGCCTTGCCGATCGCGACGACAATTACCCGACCGGAGGTCAGATCGAATGCCCGCCGCCCAATCTGTAACGTCGATCCTTCGAGCGCCAGCGCGCCCCTCACGGCCTCGGCCGGATCGACCGCAGCCACACCCGCTTCATATAGCTCGTCCAGGATCGATCTCGCCTGTTTCAAGTCGACGGGCGGGGCCACGCTCATGACTCCTGGATAGCCTCCGGCTGGAGCACCTCGAGTGCATGGATCAGGTCCGGGGGAAGGGGTGCTTCGAACAGGTGATACGTACCGTCCGGCAGAGTCAGGCCAAGTTCGCTGGCGTGCAGGAACTGTCGCTTCAACCCCAGTTCCATGCCAAGGTTCCTTGCGCGTTCTCCACCGTACACACTGTCTCCGACAACCGAGTGTCCAACAAAGGCCAGATGAACCCGAATCTGATGCGTCCGACCCGTTTCGATCGAGGCGTCGATCAGCGTTGCCCGTTCATATCGCCGATTGACCTTGAAATGGCTGACGGCATGGCGGCCACTTCTGATCACCGCCATCCGTTGGCGATTCGCGGGATCGCGACCGATCGCCGCTTCGACGGTGGCCTCTTCCTCCTCGAATTGCCCTACTGCAAGCGTGACATAGCGCTTCTCGACGGTACGTTCCTGCCATTGTGCGACGAGCGTGGTTTGCGCCCGGTCTGTTTTGGCAACGATGATCAAGCCGGACGTTTCCTTGTCCAGTCGATGAACGATTCCCGGGCGAGTGCTTCCGATGATGGAGATGTCGGGAGCGTGTCCGAGCATGGCGTTGACCAGTGTTCCCCGGGGGTGACCCGGAGCTGGATGGACAACCATTCCTGCTGCCTTGTTGACGACCGCGACATCCTTGTCCTCATAGACGATATGGAGCGGAATGTTTTCCGGCTCGATCTCGATCTCTACCGTCGCCGGGACCGAGACTCTCACGACCTCGCCCTCGGTCATCTTGAAGGAGGACCGGCGAACCTGGCCGTCGACAACAACGAGTCCCTGCTCGATGAGCGTTTGCAGATACGTTCGGCTCAGATCCGGGAGCATGAACGAGACGTATCGGTCGAGGCGTTGGTTGCGATCCTCGCGTGTTGGCTTGAGTTCGAATATTTCAGCTATCTCGTCTTCTTCGGACTCTGTCTTCGAATCCGGCTTGTATCGTTCAATCATCCGTGTGTTCGCCATTTCCTTCTCGCCCCGCCGCGTGGTTCTCCGGTGCATCTACTATGCCGTTTTCGAATTCCTGAAGTGTCGCTCCGAATAGGGCCATCCACGCCATCAATACCAGGCCGAACACGATCGCACTGTCAGCAACATTGAATTTTGGCCAGATACCTATTGCGACGTAATCAACAACATACCCCATACGCAGGCGATCGATCAGATTGCCGAGCGATCCGCCAAGAGCAAGACCGACCGCAGCAAGCAGGGAAATATTTCGACCCGCCTCGTCGCGCATGATGATCAGGAAGACGAACGTCACCACGATCGCCAGAGCAGAGATCAGAACCGGTTGACCGGCAAGGACTCCGAACGCCGCACCGGTATTCTCGACGTACTGCACAGCAGCCCATCGTCCCGCGAGCTCCCACCGATGATCCGTTGCCGATCGACCGAGCCAATCCACGATGATCGATTTCACCAACTGGTCGATCAGAAAAACGCCAAATGCAACAATCCAGACAACAGCCCAGCGCGACGGTCCATCTTGCTGGACGGATGTCTCGATCTTACCCTCTGAAGATGTCGTCCGTGCTTCCAGTGAACCTGTCCCTCGCTACCATATCAGCGCATCCGGCTGACCGATCCTTGTCAGATGGTAGCACGCGCGGGGTCGGCGTCACGTCCGCGTTCGTTCCGTAGCGCGTCTATACTCTTGGGATTGCATCCGTCCGTGCCCATCACGACCCGGATGGGACCTGTCGAGAGAGGAACGAGCGCAACGTGAGCAAGGGACGAGAGCCGCTTCGGTTGATGATTGCAGGTGGGGGTACCGGTGGACATGTGCTGCCGGCGGTCGCCGTGATCGAGGAACTCAGAAGCCGGGGGCTCGATGTTGAGATGCTTTGGATCGGCAGCCATGCCGGGGTTGAGAAATCCATCGCGGAATCGAACGATGTCGATTTTCGCGCGATTCAGACGGGGAAATTGCGCCGCTACATCTCCGGGAAAACCGTGGTAGACGCATTTCGCATCCTGATCGGCACGGCGCAGGCGTGGACACATGTCCGCAAGTTCCATCCCCATGTGATCTATAGCACCGGCGGTGCAGTGAGCGTACCGACCGTCATGGCCGGATCGCGAATGGCACCGATCCTGACTCACGAGCAAACGGCCCAGATCGGGATCGCCAACCGCACCTCGGCCCGCTTCGCGGATGTGTTCGCCGTCACGTTCGAGGACACCATCCCCTTGGCAAAACAGATACACGGGGACGTCGTGGTAACGGGCAATCCAGTTCGATCATCGCTGACCGGGGGTTCGCGGGAACAGGCGTTCGCGCATTTCGGATTCACCCCGGATTTGCCGGTCGTCTATGTGACGGGGGGCGCACGAGGTGCAACTCCCGTCAACGAACGACTCGAGCCGGTATTGTCACGTCTGCTCGCCAACATGCAGATCGTGCATCAGGTTGGCCCATCATCGGCCAACGGCGATGCCGCGAAACTTCGGACGCTGCGGCGGTCGTGGTCCAACGATCTCCAGCAACGCTACATTGTGGAGGAATTCATTGGGCCGGAGATCACCGATCTCTACGCCATCACTGACCTCGTGATCGGTCGAGCCGGGGCTGGGACAATCACCGAGCTGTCGTATCTCGGCTTGCCTTCGATCCTCGTTCCCTTGCCGGGAACATGGGGAGATGAGCAGCGCAAGAATGCTCGAGTCCTTGCATCGATTGGCGCCTCTCTAACCTTGGAACAGGAAGACGCTACCCCGGATCGCTTCGCCAGTGAGATCGAACGACTGATTGCCGATCCCGCTCGGCGGCAACTGATGAGCGATGCAGCCCGTACCGCCTCTCGTCCGGACGCGGCCGCTCGTTTGGTCGACGAACTCCTGAAGCTCGCCGCCAGGTAGCTCAGTGGATCGCGGCGTCGATCGCTTCTGCGGCACTTCGGCACTTCACGATGTCTAGTCCCTGGCCGAGTTCCGAGCCGATGGACGCGCGTGCCGGCACGATCATGCGCTTGAAGCCAAGCCTTGCAGCTTCGATCACGCGGCGATCGAGTTGATTGACCGATCGAAGCTCCCCGGAGAGACCGATCTCGCCGATCACGACGGTCGACGGCTCGACTGGTTGATCCTTGAAACTCGACGCAAGGGCGACCGCGATAGCGAGATCGACTGCGGGCTCCATAATCCGCAACCCCCCCACGACGTTCGCATAAACATCCTGCGTTCCCAGTCCCAAGCCGACCCGCTTCTGCAAGACCGCCACCAGCAGTTGGAGCCGACTGGTGTCGAGACCATTGGCACTCCGTCGTGGCAGCCCAAACGCGGTCGGCGTTGCCAACGCCTGAACCTCCACCAGGATAGGCCGGGTGCCTTCCATCGTCACGGCAACCGTCGAGCCTGCCGCGTTTTCGGCTCGCTCCTCGAGGAACGCTTCCGACGGATTGCGCACTTCCCGCAGTCCCACATCAGCCATCTCGAAAACGCCGACTTCATCTGTCGACCCGAACCGATTCTTCACGGCCCGCAGGATACGGTATTGATGGAACCGGTCTCCCTCGAGATAGAGGACAGCATCGACGATATGCTCGAGGACACGAGGACCCGCAATCGTCCCTTCCTTGGTGACGTGGCCGATGATGAACACCGGGATGTTTCGCGGTTTCGCCCATTGCATCAGGCGAGATGTACATTCCCGAACCTGCGACACGCTTCCGGCAGCGGAACTGATGTCGTTGAGCATGACCGTTTGAATCGAATCCACGACGACAAGAGCGGGGTCAACCGTCTCGATCGTCGTCAGGATGTCGTCGAGGTTGGTCTCCGACATGACAAGCAGATGCTCGGATGAAACGCCAAGGCGGTCAGCTCTCAGCTTGATCTGCTGGACCGACTCTTCTGCGGACACGTAGACCACCGGGTGAGCACTCGAACCAAACCCTCCGGCCGCTTGCAGAATGAGTGTAGACTTTCCAATTCCCGGATCGCCACCGATCAGGACGAGCGATCCTGGAACAAGTCCGCCCCCAAGAACCCGGTTGAGTTCCATGATTGGCAATTCGGCTCGTGCCTGTCCCACCTGCGAAACCTTCGAAAGCGGTTGCAGCACCGCCTTCGAACGAGTTACCGCCCGCCCGCCGGGGACGCTTCGCTCCTCGATCGTCTCTACCATCGTATGCCATTCACCGCAGCCGGGACACTTCCCGAGATATCCGGGACTGACCGCGCCGCACTGCTGGCACACCCAACTCGTTCGTACTTTTGCCATGTGATCCTGTACCACCTGTCTTGGACAAAAAATCCGGCGTGGTGATCTGCGATTGCAGATCACCACGCCGGACAGTGCTCGATGCGTAAGGCGTTTCGCGTCGTCTAGACGGCAGCCAACTCCTCGATCGCTTCGAGCTTGAGAAGATCATCTTCTACCGCGACACGAACTGTGTGTCCTGGCAAGAATCGTCCGTTCAACAGACCTTCCGCCAACGGATCCTCGATCAGGTTCTGGATGATTCGGCGAAGCGGACGTGCACCATACGTATGGTCGTAACCGCGTTCTCCAAGAAGATCCTTCGCTTCGATCGTGATCTCGAGGGTGATATCTTGCTCGGCAAGCTGCATTCGCACGCGGGAGACTTCGAGATCCACGATCTGCCGGATCTCTTCCTGAGTCAGGGAGTGGAACACAATCGTGGCGTCGATCCGATTCAGGAACTCGGGTCGGAACGTCTGCTTCAACTGGCCCATGACCTTGTCAGTCATCGCCGTGTGATTCCGCTTAGCGGTTTTCTCCTGATCCTCGCGCTGAGCGAAGCCCATCGTCATGTCTTTGCTGATCTCTTCAGCTCCAACATTCGACGTCATGATGATAATGGTGTTTCGGAAGTCAACCTTGCGTCCCTTGGCATCAGCCAGAGAACCATCCTCCATGATCTGAAGGAGCATATTGAAGGCTTCCGGATGGGCCTTCTCGATTTCATCCAGCAGAATCACCGAGTAAGACTTGCGGCGAACCGCTTCAGTCAGCTGTCCACCCTCCTCATAGCCAACGTAGCCTGGAGGCGCTCCCACAAGGCGAGCAACCGAGTGTCGCTCCATGAACTCGGACATGTCGATCTTGATCAGGTGATCCTGCGATCCGAACATGAACTCGGCAAGCGCCTTGGCAAGATAGGTCTTTCCCACCCCGGTTGGGCCGAGGAAGATGAATGATCCAATCGGGCGTCGAGGATCCTTCACACCTGCACGAGCTCGGCGAACAGCCTTCGCGATCGTGGTGATCGCCTCGTCCTGCCCGATGATGCGCTCGTGCAGCGCTTCTTCCATGTGAAGCAAGCGTTCGGATTCTTCGCCAGCGATCCGAACAAGGGGAATTCCCGTCCACATCGAGACGACTTCAGCAATGTCTTCTTCGGTGACGTACGTCTCCTCGGAAGCCTGCTGGTCCTTCATTCCCTGCTCTTTCTTCTCGATACGATCCCGAAGCTTTCGCTCACGGTCTCTTAGCTCGGCAGCAAGTTCGAACTCTCGTCCGTTTACCGCTGCTTCGAGCTCACGTTGAAGTGATTGCAATCCGGCAAGGGCCTCCTTGAGGCTCGGAGGGGAAACAGAGCGTTGCATGCGAACCCGAGAGGCTGCCTCATCGATCAGATCAATCGCCTTGTCCGGCATGAACCGATCTGGAACGTACCGGGCGGCAAGATTGGCAGCCGCAGTCAATGCATCGTCACTGATCTTCAGCCGGTGATGCTCCTCGTAGAGAGGACGCACACCCAGAAGGATCTGAATAGTCTCTTCGATCGACGGCTCGTCGACCTGGACTGGCTGAAAACGCCGTTCGAGCGCCGCATCGCGCTCGATATACTTGCGATACTCGTCGAGCGTCGTTGCGCCGATGGTTTGCAACTCGCCGCGTGACAAGGCTGGCTTGAGAATGTTCGCCGCGTCGACCGCGCCTTCGGCGGCACCGGCTCCAACCAGCGTGTGCAGCTCGTCGATGAACAGGATGCTCTTGGATTCCTTGACTTCATTCACGATCTTCTTGAGCCGCTCTTCGAACTCACCACGATATTTGGTGCCCGCAACAAGAGCCCCGATATCGAGCGCCACGAGTCGCTTGTTTTGAAGTTGCTCTGGAACATCGCCAGCCACAATCCGCTGTGCGAGGCCTTCGACGATGGCTGTCTTGCCGACGCCAGGCTCCCCGATCAGTGCCGGATTGTTCTTTGTACGTCGTGAAAGTATTTGCATGACGCGATCGATCTCTTTGGATCGACCGATGAGAGGACCCAACTTGTCGGTACGCGCTGCCTCGGTCAGATCGAACCCAAGAGCGTCCATATAAGGAGTCTTCGTTTGCTGCTTGGTTTGGGATTGCTGGGAAGCGCTCTGGCTGACAACCTGCATAACCTGGGCGCGGACCTTCTCCAGATTTACGCCGAGACTCTCAAGCACACCCGCAGCGATACCTTCGCCCTCACGGACCAGGCCCAGCAACAGATGCTCTGTACCAATGTAATGGTGATTCAGGCGTCGAGCCTCATCGACCGAAAGCTCGATGACTTTCTTCGCGCGCGGAGTGAGGCCGATTTCGCCCATGATCATGGAATCACCACGACCAATGATGAATTCGACCGCAGAGCGAACCTTGGGCAACTGAACGCCCATATTCGCCAAAACCTTTGCGGCGACACCGTCGCCTTCTCGCACAAGTCCGAGGAGCAGATGCTCAGTCCCAATGTAATTGTGATTGAACCTCTGAGCTTCTTCTTGGGCGAGCGTAAGGACCTTGCGAGCTCGATCCGTAAACTTGTCGAACTTTTCCGCCATCCTGGGGCTCCCCCGGTTTCAAGGAACGTGAGATCTTGCGATCCCTTCATAAACGCGAGCTTCTCTACCTATGTATACGCAAGGTCCGTGCACGCGGACGTCCATCGCGACCAGAATGCAACGCGGGTAATGTGATCGCGCTACGGGAGCATTGTCGGCTAAGAGAAGAACTATAGACAAATGGCCAATAACGACAAGTGCACTCTGCACCTGCCGCTATTGGCTTTTTTATCACATTCGGTCTGGTGTGTCCCGGTCATTTGACCAGTTGTTGACGATTAGCTTGCCTGTTCGTCGTCCGACACATCACTGGATGCGTTGTCCTCGGAAGGCGACGCGGCGTCAAGAGCCACCTCTCCCACTTCCACCTCTCGCAGACTCTCCGGCAACGAATATCCGGATCGCTCTGCCGCCTCGGCGGTGGCGAAGTAGATCTCGGCATTCGTGTGCTCGTAATACGGAGATTCCGGAGTGTGATAGAACATCGAGTCCGTGTTGCCCTTTACAGGGAACTCGCTGGGAACACTATTGTCCCCATCGGCTACGGTCCAGTCATCACCTTTAGTGTTGGCTGGTGCGATCGGCTTGCCTCGTCCATTCAGCGGGACGTCGTCGTTGGCCGACGAAGTTTCCTCAGGGAATGCCGCAGCTGCTGTTTCGGCTGAATCTTCTGATTCAGCCTCGCCCGTGGCTCCAGCAAGTGTCTGGTCGGACGCATCAATGATCGCCTCGGTCGCAGTCTTCGGCTGGAAGACAGTTGCGGCTTCCTCGGCAGACTGGGTTGCTTCAACTTCGCCTGCGGCTTCTGCGAGATTGTGATCGGCAGTCTCTTCGGCAGCCTCGGTTGCAGTCAAGGTCTCTGCGGGATCGTCAATCTCTCCGGAATCAGCTGTTGCCTCTGACATTTCTGACACTGAGGAAGATTCGTTGGAATCGTCTTCACCGGATGAACCGTCTGCTGAATCAACCGTCTCAGTCGAATCGTCGCTGGCTTCCACCTTCTTGAGGCTCTTCTTGGGTGTGCGCTTCTTCGGCGCTTCCACCGGAGTGTCGCTCAGGAGATCCTCAGGTGCGCCCGCCATCGCAAAGGCAAGTGCCATCGCCGACAGATCTTCACCCTCGAAGGCGGAAGTGGTCTCACTCTGGGCCGGTCGCGCAGATCGTTGCTCGCGAGCCTTGCGCTGTTGCGCAGACTCCTCTGCCCGTTGTCGACGCTCTTCGAAGGCCGCAACCTGATCGGCGCCGGCAGACTGAGCCGGGGCTTCCGCGGTTCGCTCGGAGCGTGTCTCGCCCGAACCTTCGTTCTCTTCCGGCGTGATCTGACTCGTTCCAGTCAAACCCTCTGCCTCGAGTGCAGCGCGGATCTTCTGAACAAGCGCATCGCGCTCTTCGAGAATGCCCTCGCCGAACACGCCCTCAAGCTCTGCATCCGGCGTATCGAGTGCCCGGCGCAGGCTCAAGCCCATGCGACGTCGCTGCGGATCGATCCGGATAATGCGCAGGATCAGATCCTGGCCTTCCTGAACGACCTGCTTTGGATGCTGAATCCGCTCGTCTGCCAATTCGGAGACGTGGATCAGTCCTTCGATACCGTCCTCGATGCGTGCGAACGCACCGAAGTTTGCCAGCTGAGTGACGGTACCCTTGACCAACTGCCCAACCTCGTAAGAGGAAGCAACACGGCTCCATGGTTCCGCCTGTGTGCGCTTTATCGACAACGCGATCTTTTTCTCGCCCGGGTTGATACCGAGGACGTAGACATCGACCTCGTCACCAATCTTCAGCAACTCGCTTGGATGGCGAACGCGACTCCAGCTCAACTCGGAAAGGTGGACGAGTCCATCCGCGCCTCCGATATCGACGAACGCACCGAAGTCACAGATGGAAGAAACGCGACCCTTGCGGACTTCGCCCTCCTTGAGCTCCTCGATGAGGCGCTCTTTCATGACATCGCGTCGTTCCTGGATCGCCTGGCGCTCCGAGAGAATCAATCGGTTTCGATGGCGATTGATTTCGATGACCTTCAACGGAAGCTTGGTTCCAATCAGGCGAGCCATGTCGGCTTGCTTGCTGGAATCATCACCACCGCGAATCTCGGAGACCTGAGACGCAGGCACGAAGCCACGAACACCGTCGAGATTTACCAGCAAACCACCCTTGTTGTAGTTGGTGACCTCGGCCTCGATGATCTCGTTCTGCTCGTGGAGTTCCTGCAGCCGTCGCCAGCTCTTCTCCTGCCGGGCACGATCGATACTGACGACAGGATGACCTTCGTTGTTCTCGGGCTGAACCACGAACACAAGAAGATTATCGCCAACCTGGAGTACGTCCTTTTCCTCAGTAGAAAGGCTTGAATACTCCTTGGCCGGAACGATGCCTTCTGCCTTGGACCCAATGTCCACCAGCAGCTCGTCCCGATCGATGTGCATGATGATCCCCTCGAGTACATCCCCATATTTCAGGGTTTTGTAATCGTGGCTCGGATCACTGAGGAATTGCTCCATAAGCGAGGCGCCGTCCATATCGGCGTCGAAATCGACCTCCGACACAGCATTCTCGGTGGCAACGTTTGACTGCTGCCCCTCGATACCGTTTGCGTCACCTTGCTCACGAACGTCCGTACCGTCCATAGACCTTCCTTAAAACAGATAAGCACGCAACAAACCCCGCCCGTCATGTTTCCTGGCTGTTTGCCATTACATGAGGAGAGGTTTTGAGAAATTATACCTTGGACAGGTGCATTGAAACAACTCACCCCACGCGAGCACGAATACGGTGCTCGGTTCTCCACTTCCAGTCCATCGCACCACGTATCAGAACCGGAAATCAATCTCCGTTACGTTTTGCCAAAGTCGTCGTCTTCAGGTGCGAGAAGCACATCAGCGAGGAGCATGTCGCTCCATATCCATATAGCCATTGCCTGCGTTCACCACGGGGGGTCCGTGATTGCAAGACGGCACCCAGCAGCATCGCCGGGGAAGGTCACCACTCCTGGCCATCTGGTCACAAGGAAATTCGCCGTGCCCGACTCCAGGAAGCCCCCGATGGTTCCTCTCGAGGATTTTCAAGACGAGCAGTTAGTCGCGCATGCCGATCGGAAGGCAGCATTCTCGATCCTCTACGACCGCTACACACCCTCGATTCTCGGGTATTGCCGTTTGCGAATTGGAAACCTCCACGACGCCGAGGATACGGCTGCCTCGATCCTTCTCAAGGCATTCGCCGGCTTCCCGCCCGATCAGCGCAGCACCTTCCGAGCCTGGCTTTTCACCATCGACCATCACACCGTGGTCGACTTCTACCGGCCCTCCGAACGCTGGCCAGGAACAATATCCGACCTGTACGTCGCCGATCAGATCGCCGACGGTGCTCCAACTCCCGAACAACACATGCTCCGCAACGACGAACAAGCCCCGCTGCGATGCGCGATGTCTAAGCTGACTGACGATCAGCGACGGGTGATCGAGCTCCGGCTCGAGGGTCTCAAGGGTGCCGAGATCGCCTCGGTCATCGGTTGTACTCACAGTGCTGTCAAGATGCTTCGACATCGCGCAATGAATCGCCTCCGAATCGAACTCACATCCATCGCAGCGTCCACAGAGGAGCACCCCGATGCGTCCTGATTCGCGGCCACCGCCACACAATCGATGAAGACCGTGTTGACGAGCTCTGGGATCGCATCAACGGCACGCTGGATGGACGAGCCCAGCCCTTGTCACAGAACTCCGCAGACACAATCGATCCCGCGGTAGCGACCATCAGCCTGGTTGCGGCGATGGTCCCGCCCGTGGAAGAGGAATCGCTCGCTCGCATTCGTCAGAAGTTCCACGCAGGAGTTGATAAGGAGACAGCCATGAGGACAGTTACGCGCGGAGAACCAACATCTGGCGAACTGCCGCAGCTGAAACAAGCGTCTACAAGGGCTCCCAATCAGTTCCGCCAGGTCCCAAGGACCCTGAACTGGATTGCTGCTGCGGTGCTGATCCTGGCGGTCGTTGGTTCAGCGTTCGTGGCAGGAGCCGGTCGCTCATGGATTGCGCCCGATTCCAGACCCCTGATAGAAGTGCTTCCCGGTTTTGCTAACCAGCCAGATGAGAACCTACGGGAAGGCAGTCTGGTTCACATCGACGTTGACCCGTCCACTGCTCCTTATAGTCTCGTAGAAGTCGGAGTCTGGGAGCTCATCCTTCCCTTCGACATAGGTTTCCAGATCCCGCCCTTGAACTCATTTGGACCATCGCCATTGGCTTTCTACGTAATCTCCGGCACGGTGGGAGCAGGAACGCAGGGCCATGAAACATTCATCGGCGTGGGTAACGGCATGGGTCTTGGCGAAGGATGGGATTATGTTCGCAATGTGAACCTGACGCCGGCCACTATTTGGGTAATAGCTCCGTTGCCCTGGAAAGTCTCAACTGGTTACGACTTTCACTTTACCCCTTGGATCTCACCGTCGGCGTCGGGGGGGCCGGAGAAGTCTGGCTCGAATGGCACGTTCGAGATGAGGGAACTGATGCGGATGCAAATGGGTATTGCCGATGGGAAAGATACTGGAGCAACACTTGGACTTTACAGTGTCGCCCCGGCAATGCATTCACACACCGATTACCATCCGGATTGCGGAACATCCACGTCCTCGATGGCCAGTTCGATGTCACCGATATTCCGCCATTGGGAACTACGGTGCCACCGACCACGATTCGTCAAGGCCAGAACCATGGAGTCACCAGCGATTCCCCACGCCAGACATACAACGCGGTGGGAAGTAAGCCCCTGAGCATCTTGACCCTCTCGGTCAATCCTGCAATCCGACTCAACATCTCCACGCCGATCCTACAACCCATATTCCCGCCAGTTACGGAATGGAGCAGCATGGGAGGTTCAGCTGAAATGGCGATACGCCTGATCACGATGCAACCGAAAGCCTCGTATCAACTCACGACGAGCGCTGGTGTCATCTATCAGCTCGTTGATGGTGAAGTGGAGGCAGTTCCCAACGATCGCACTGGAAGTAAGTCACTTTTGCAGGGACAGAGTATCGGCCAGGCATCGGGACGTGGCCTCGTCCTCACGAATCGCTCAGACAAAGTCGCTCATGTTCTCCAGAGGATCGTCTCGACCACGAGCTTGATGGCGAGTTCGGATTCGCTATCCGACTATGAGCTCAAGGTCGACGTGGAAATCCTGATGATCGCAAACGCCAACACTTCGCTAAGTAATCAGGATTTTATTCTCAGCCTTACCACCGACACGCTCGAGGCCGAAGAGCAACTGAGCGTCCTGCCATCGAAGGATTCAACACTGCTCACGGTCGCGGAAGGCGAGGTGCAAGCAAATCTCAAAAGCGAACCGATGGAAATCAAACCATCGCAGAAAGCCGATCCCGTCGATGCTTCGGCTGGGGATTCGATTACCATTGGCGTTGGTGGCCAAGCGTTTGCCCAACCGGGTTCTAGCTTCTCGCTTCAGAGTAGCAAGGAAGCTGCCAAACTCGTGCGGCTCAACATTACTCCGAAGGCGGCGATGTCCACGACGCCTGTGACTATCCCCTTTACCGGCGACGTACCGATCGCTATCTCCCCCATGGCAACGCCGCTTACCTTGACCGACCTCGATACCCTTTTAGCAACTCCTGCCCTCGGCATGGAGTTCCGCCTCAATCGCAGCCTGCGCGATGCCCCCGGCGGCGAGCGAGATCCAGGAACGCCTGCTGAGGTTGTCACAATGCTCACGGATCACGTTAACTGCGTTTCAACCGGGGATATCCGCTCATCTACGCCCATTTCAGCGATCAGGCGTTGCGTGAGGACGAATCCGTTCGAGACCTGATCGCCAAGAGTTGGGACGCCGGCAACGCACCTGGTCAGTTGATTGTCGAAGACATCGTGCTCTTGCCCGACGGCAGAGCCGGTACCGGGGTCGTGATGAATAATCAGAGCGCCTACCTCACGTTCGTTGTGCAGGATGGCGAATGGCGAGTGGAAGATCGATATCTGGGACAACACTTGGGAATCCTATCCGGACGCAACCGCAACCCCGGTGAAGCCAGCCGATCGAAATCAGGAAACCTCGTCCGGCTTGATCGGACGGGGTTTCCTTCTGCATGCCCCCAGTGCTGTCGACACGGTTATGTCGAAAAACTACGTCCCGGCAACGGCCGCGATTGCCTCGATCGTGGCATCGAGTTCTGGTTGCTCGACGTATCCCATGTGGCCGATCCGGAGAATGCTGCCAGCGAGGTGCCCTTGACCAATCGCGATCTCGATACCCGATTCAGCACGGAGGCGATCGTGGAACTCGGTCGCGGTCATGCTGTCGGGTGCAAAGAAGGCGGTGATGGAATCGGAATAGTACGCGGGGTCCGCAAGCAGTCGCAGTCCGGCGTCTTGCAAGCCCGAACGCACATGGTCTCCCAACCGCGCATGTCGTAACCAGATGTCCTCCATCCCCTCATCGAGCATGGCGATCAACGCCGCGTCCAGCCCATACAGAAGACTGAGCGCGGGTGTCGTGGGTGTGGTCAGATTCGCGGTGGCAGCCGCCATCGTCCGCACATCCCAGAAAAACCGTGGAAACGTCGCCTGTTCGGCAGCGGCCATCGCCCGGGCGCTCACGGCTGAAACCATCAGTCCGGGAGGGCACATCCACGCCTTTTGAACGCCCGAGAGCACCCAGTCTAGATCCCATTCATCGACTTCGAGCGGAAGTGCGGCGGCTGAGCTGACAGCGTCGACGACGACCAGGGCGTTGTTTGCGCGAGCCACCTTGGCCAGCGCCGGGAGGGGATTTGTCAGGCCGGTCGAGGTTTCGTTGTGGGTAATGAATGCTGCCTTGAACGGTCCGTGGTCAGCAAACGCCTGCTCGAGCATCTCGGCGGTAACGGCCTGCCCCCACTCCACTTCCAGCCGACAGACATCGATGCCGAATGTCTTCGCCGTTTTTGCGTATCGATCGCCAAAATCACCGGTCACCGTTACGACGATTCGATCGCCGGGCGAGAGCAGGTTCACAATGGAGGCTTCCCAACCGGCCGATCCCGTTCCTGACCACACGTACACACCTTGCTCTGTGCGATGTGCCACTTTCAGATTCTCGGCAATCCGACCAACGAGTGCGGCTGCCTCGGGACTGCGATGGGGAACCATGTCGCCTTGCATCGCGGCAACGACAGAGGGATGAAGCACTGTCGGCCCGGGGATGCGGAGCCACCGACCGTTCGATAGTCGAGGGTCGCTGGATCCGAGGGGTGACGTTGCGAGTTCCGTTTGCGAGCTGACCATGGATGTTGGCACCTTTCTGAGACTGACTAGAGACGATCGGGTTTCGCGAGTACATTGGCAAGATGGGCGGGATCCGCGTAGAGCACGAGATCCGGAGCAAATTCCCCGTCGTGGACGGTGATGAGGCCAACACCGAAATGATCGAACCATCGTCGATCTGTCGCGGAACCGGGGTTGAACAACACGGTCGATCCTATCTGCTCGATCAATGGCTTATGGCTGTGGCCGAAAAGAACGCAATCCACTTTGCCGGAAAATTTCCGGATCGCCTGATCACGCGCCGAGCGTCCCCCGTGACCGTGAATCATGCCGAAACGGAATTTGCCGACCGTGAATCGGATGGTCTCGGGGAGAAGATACTGAAGTTCGGGGTCGTCGTTGTTGCCGGGAACGGCAAGCAGCGGTGCAACTTCGGAAAGGTCTTCGAGAACCCCCCGCGAGTTGGCATCTCCGAGATGGACGATCAACCCCACTTCGGCACGCCGGAACAGGTCCAACACCTGAGGGGGCAACTCGCGTCGAGATCCTGGATAAATATGCGTATCGGAGATCACGCCAATCATGAGAGGCGCATCGAAGATTCGTTGGAGTGTGACTGGGCCCGATTGCCGTTCGCTGGGTGCCATGCCTTACTCGTCAACCACCGAGAAGATGATCCCCGATGCAAGGCTGACGAGAATCGCCCCAATGAACGCACCCCACCATCCGACTTCGAGCCCCGGTGTGATCGCCGCTCCAAGCTTGAAGAGCGCGGCGTTGACAACAAGCGCGAACAGCCCGAACGTGAGGCAGGTGATGGGGAAACTCAACGTCTGCACCAGCGGTTTGACGAACGCATTGATGACGCCAAGGATAATTCCAAACACCAGCACCGTCTCTGATGAGTCGAATGCAATCAGCCGTGACGATATCGTTCCGAGGATCAAGGTTGCGACAATCGTCGCGACAGCGTAGGCAGCAACTCGAATCATGGCACCGCATCACATGGGAGATGAACAGCCGTCCTGCTCATCGGCGCTTATCTGGCCCAAATGAAACATACCGCCGTTTCAGAAGGAACCACGTTTCAATCATGTGAAGTATAGCGGCAGTGCCGCGAAGCGATGGTATCGAATTGTGCCGGTATTGCGGTATCCCATACCGGCTGCTATCATTACGAAAGTATTGGATTTTAAGCGAAGAATTATGTGCCACTACACTTGGCCATTGAACAGGCACGAACATGACAAACAATGATACGAGAAACATAGGTTGTCCGGTCGCCAGGACAGCTGAGATTATCGGAAACAAATGGACACCACTCATCGTGCGGGATCTGGCCTCAGGGCAGAAACGCTTCAGCGAACTGGAACGATCGTTGTTAGGCATAAGCCCCAAGACGCTTTCTGAACGTCTGAAGCGGCTCGAAGAGGCGAGCGTCGTGAATCGTCATTGCTTCGCGGAAGTTCCTCCGAGGGTGGAATACACGCTGACCGAAAAGGGCCATGCCCTGCTGCCGGTAATCGACAGCATGCGAACGTTTGGAACGACGTGGCTTCCTGCCGAGGATTGCCAGGATGAATCCGAACTGGCAGAAGCCGTCATCGCCGGATCCTCGCGAGCGTAACAACCGTATCATCGAAGCATGCTGATCCAGCGTCGAGACGGGTACAACCCATACGAGTTCATCACTGATTCCAGGGATGGGAAACATGGTCCGAGGCAGGCAATGAGATGTCTCAGACACTCAGATCCGGAAAACCTACTCACGCGTTGCGTCTGAGGATCCACGGATTTCAGGAGGCCGAACCGGCGCGACCCTGTCGGCCGGAACATGTTGTGGATTGATATGTGAAATGCCATCTCGAAGATGGTCATCTCTCGAATAATTGGCATCCGTTAGTCCGCGAGTATGGGTCAGTCTCCCTCCAGAAATACCGATCGAGTCAATATGAATCCGCATGCCGAAATTGTTGGGAGCGAACCACCGGGCCCCCATGCAAGGATGTCTTACGGGATATCGTTCGGTCCTCCAACGCCCCACATGGATAGTGGGAACATCCCGATGATTGCTTGAAGACGCTAGGCTGCCTGAATCCTTTGGGGAATGTTGCCAGAGTTGTGAAGAATCCAGTTCTGGCGAGCGGCCGTTCCCGCTTCCCTTCCCTGATACTGTCCGACGAGCGATCGAAACAGACGGAGCACAAGAGCCAGGGTGGCAGGGTGTGATGACGTGACCATCAGTATACTTTGTCGCACGAGACCAGTTGTGCGACCGTGGTCCGCCCGAACTTCATGAAAAAGGAAATGACAACGTAATGGTGGTTCAAGATCCCAAGATCGAACAGCAGGCAGTCGAAAGCCAGAAGCTGCGGGTATTCTCGGGTATTCAGCCTTCGGGCAGCCTGACCCTGGGCAACTACCTCGGGGCCATTCGAAACTGGGTGGTACAGCAACAGCAATATGACAACATCTTCTGCGTCGTCGATCTGCACGCGCTGTCGTTCGCAACCACCCGCGACTCGATGTTCGATAACATCCGTCGTCTCGCCAGTGTCATCCTGGCGTCTGGGGTCGATCCCGAACAGTCCATTCTTTTTGTGCAATCGGACGTCCGCGAACACTCCGAATTGTGCTGGCTCCTGAACTCCGTCACCCAGTTTGGGGAACTTCGCCGGATGACGCAGTTCAAGGACAAATCGGAAAACGACGACGAATCGGTCAGCGCCGCGCTCTTCGACTATCCGGTCCTTCAGGCCGCAGATATCATCCTCTACGATGCCGCACTCGTGCCGGTCGGTGAGGATCAGAAGCAGCACGTCGAACTCACGCGTGATATCGCCTATCGGTTCAACCAGCGCTACGGAAACACGTTCGTGGTTCCGAAGGCGGACATCAAGCCGGAAGGTGCCCGGATCATGGCCCTCGACGATCCGTCCAAAAAGATGAGCAAGAGTTCTCCTAATCCCGGAAGCTATATCTCGCTCAACGATGACCCGGATACGATTCGCCGGAAATTCAAGCGGGCGGTCACGGATTCGGGGAGCGAAATCGTCAGCACTCCGGAGAAACCTGCTCTTGCCAACCTTATCTCGATATACGGTCTGTTGAGCGACTCCACCCCTCAGGAAGTGGAAGCGCAGTTTGCGGGCAAGGGGTACGGTACGTTCAAATCGGAACTCGGTGAGATCGTCGTGAACGCGATTCGCCCGATTCAGGAACGACTATTCGAACTCGAATCAGCGCCGGAGATCGTCGAGCATGCACTCGCGAATGGTGCCGAGCGGGCTCGTGATATCGCCTCGACGAAGATGCAGGAGGTTCGATACAAGATGGGCCTGGGTGGACCGCGAGCGTAGATGCGAACCAAACGGCAGGATCACACATCGCGCTCGAAGCTATTGCCGGCGATCACCCATCGACTCGGACATCATTCTGCCTGAACACTTAGATAAAAATGCGCCGGGCGCACGTGTTAGTACACGACACGGATATTCACGATCCTTTAGGGATGTTGCCCCATGACCATCCTGATCGCCTGACTGCCCACGAGGGACGTGCTGGAAAACGTTCGAACAATCGTTTGCTTCGCAGCTTGGCGCGATTTCGAAACGCGGAGTCAGCTGCATTCGATCCTGCCGCAAATCACTGTGAAGAGCTGGATACGCACGAAATACCCTCACTGCACGTCCTGGCAGTGAGGGCATTCTGGACGAACTCTGAGAGATCATGCCGACCTGCGGGCCTACGCGACGGTTTCGGCCGCCTTTGCCTTCTTCTCCATAATGGTGGTCGAGTGGCCGGCATCAAGACGAGCGGACGGATCGATGTACCGAACGGCATGGTTGACCGCGGAAACCGCCTCCGCCGCCCCAGTCGCGATCAGCTTGAATTTTGCCGGGTAAGCGACGATGTCGCCTGCTGCAAAGACCCCTGGGATGCTGGTCTCAAGCGTCTGCTGGCTGGCGAGAATCTGGTTCCGCTGCAGTTCGAATCCCCACGTCTTCATCGGTCCCGGATCTGCCTTGAAGCCGATTGCGCAGATAAGATCGTCCAGTTCCAGATCGGTCGATTCGCCGCCTGCGTTCTTGTAGGTGATCTCCGCAAGTCGTCCGTCCTGGCCCGCCCGAACGTGCGTCACCTCATATCCGGGGTAGCGCAATTGGACGGATGACTGCTCGAGCTCGAGAACTGTGGATTCATGCGCGCGGAATTTCGACCGGTGAATGACATGGACACTCGCCGCGATCGGCTCCAGCGTCAGTGCCCAGTCCACGGCAGAATCCCCCCCACCGACGACCACGACGCGCCTGTCCCGGAAGTCCTCGATCCGCTTGGCGAAGTAGTGGACCCCCTTGCCTTCGAGGTCTTCAACCCCCTCGGCGGTGAGCCTGGTTGGCTCAAAGGCGCCGACTCCAGCAGCAATGATCACCGACCGGCTGCGATGCATCCCATTGCTTGTAGACAGAACAAAGGTGCCATCTTCCTGCCGTTCGAGCGACTGAACCTGCTCCTTGAGCCGAATGATGGGATTGGATCGCATCGCTTGCTCGAGACATGAGGCGACAAAATCCTTGGCGAGAACCTTGGGGTATCCGATGACATCGTAGATGTATTTCTCGGGATACATCGCCGAACATTGACCGCCCACTTCTTCGAGCGAATCGATGATCTGTACGCTCGCACCGCGTAAGCCTGCATAGAATGCGGCGAACAATCCCGTTGGTCCGGCCCCGATGATCGCAACATCGGTGATCTCGGTCTGCGCTTCATCAGCGATAGTGTTCACATTTTCAGCGTACGAATTCATATCTTTACTCACAGACGACCATCTCCCGGTGATGAAGCCTCATGGCAAGAGAACGCTTTGTTTGGATGGGTCCGGCCTTGATCTCGCATAACGGACCATATGACTCGGATTTTACACGGTTTGCTACGCGAGCGGAGGCCCGGCACGGTCCATCTGCACCCGCGTGCCGCCTTCGACGCAGTAGACGTTTGCCGCTGGGCGTAAAACACTCTGAACGCACAATGCAACGTGTTGCCCGATGCAATCGCATATGCCTGTGTTTGACACCGCAGGTCGGCTTCTTCATAGTTACCATGCGTATTCTTTTCCTGCCACCGGTGTTGACAGGAATTCCAAACTCACACTATTTGCCCCATCACCATGAGGTCACAACGTGTTCGAATCCGCAAAGGAATGGGCTCGCGCACGGATGGCTCCCAGCACCTGGGCGCGCCTGAATGCTACAGCGGCGTCGACCAACCAGGCCGCTGCCGACCTGCGGATGTCCATCGAGCGAGGAACGGCATCGGCGATCGATCGGATTCCGGCTAATCGCTCCAACCGCTTCGATCTATGGCGGATCGCAATGGCGACCGCGCTCGTTATCGTCCCAGCCCTGATTATGGCCGTCTTCGCCTTCCCCGACCCTACTATTCCGGAACTCGTTCTGTTGATCACCGTGGGTCTCGCCGCCTACCTCTTCGACTGGATTGGTGGTTGCGTTGCAATCGTCGTGTCCTTGCTCGCACTTCAGATGGTCTTCGTCGATCATCTATCCTTCAGCACTAATGTATCTGGTGAGGACATCGTCCGTCTGGCTGCCTTTGCGCTTGCCGGCAGTCTCCTTGTGAAGATGATCGAGCATCTCAAGAACGAGCGCTCCGTTGCTCGCCTCGATGCAGCCGCCACGCGCGCGGCGAACACGGCCCTCAGTGCTGTTGAGATTGCAGCAGCCGGGCGGCCGGCGGGGGATTACAGCGCGTACATCGGGGTTCTCCAGTCCCTGCTCTCCGCCATGGTGCGTGTCAACCGCGCTTCTGCCGGCGCCCTCTATCTTCTGGATTCCGGAGATTCCGTGCTGGTCCCCGCCGCTCGGTATGGTGACCGCGCTGATGACAGCGGTGACCTCGATGACTTGCGTCCATCGAACGAACTCACGATCGGCGAAGGATTTGCGGGCCGTGTATTTCGCGAGCGTCGTTCGATCACCATCTTCGATATCGCGGAGGAGATGGACGCATTCGACGTGATCGATACGAATCCCCACGTGAGATCTGTGGTGGGTGTCCCGTTGGTCGACCAGAACGATCAGGTGATCGGCGTCGCATGGGTGGGCCTTTATGTTCCGTATCGCTTCTCGGCGACAGCAATTGCCCGATTGCAATCGCTCAGCCTTCGCACTGTTGCCTTCATGGAATCAGCCAGGCTCGCCGACCTTCAGGAGGAAATGCTCGATCGTGTTCAGGACAATCACCGTCGCCTGCAATCGGTGATCCAGACGATGCCTGAAGCGATGATGGTCGCGCGGCCCCCATCCGGAACCATCGTGGCCTCGAACGCCGCCGCGCAGCGCATGTTCGGAATACGGCTTGATCGGGACCTGCGCCCGATGCTTGTGGACCAGTTGCGCGTGGCATTCACCACCAACGACCCCGAGCAGGAGATGCCGATTTCACGCGCGATGATGTCCGGAGAGGTGGTGACAGGAGTCGAACTGACCGTCACCCTCCCGGATGGCAGCGCGGTCCCGGTGGTCGCCAGTGCGGCGCCTCTCTTCACCGAAGACGGCGAGATCGATGCCGTGGTCGGTGTCTTCCAGGATGTACGGCCATTGAAGGAGGCCGAACGCCTGCGAGATGAATTCATCTCGGTCGTTTCCCACGAGTTGAGATCACCGTTGACACCCATCCGCGGCTTTGCACAGGTCGTCGCACGTGACCTGACCAGGGAAGGAGGTCACGAGCAGCATGTCGCCTGGCTGAACACGCTGCAGACGCAGGTCGATCGCATGACGCGTCTTGTGGACGACCTGCTCGACGTTTCCCGCCTCCGGGCCGGTCGCCTTCGTATCCGCCGCACAGATTGCGACCTCGTCGCAATCTGCCGCGCCGTTGCGGATTCGCGACAGACATCATCTACCGATCATGAGATCACATTCCACACCGATCGTGGCGAGCTTTGGGCGAAACTTGATGGCGACCGCATCCACCAGGTGATCGACAATCTTGTCAGCAACGCCTTGAAATACACCGAACGTGGAACGGTCGTTCTCGATCTTGCGTCCGATCAACGTGACCGCATGATCGTGATCGAAGTAACGGACCAAGGCAAGGGGATTCGACCTGCCGACCGCGAACATCTTTTCACCCCCTTCTATCGAGCGCGAAGCGCCTCGGAGAGCGCTGTCCCGGGCCTGGGACTTGGCCTGTATATCTGTCGCGAACTCATTGAGGCACACGACGGCACGATCTCGGTTGAAGACGCCCCTGAAGGCGGAGCGATCTTCAAAATTGTCATTCCCTGGGATCGACCGATGACCGCCAAGATTTCGGCCTGATCTTCCGAGCCGTCAAAACCCCGCTCGTATCTCGTGCCTCGACAATTCGTCGAACTGACCGAGACTCCAATTGTCACTATTCACCCGGCCAACAGGCACCAACAAAAAAAGCGCCTGCAGCGACGAATCACTGCAGGCGCTTGCACGATGTCATTGTCGACCGCGAATTACGGTTGCGGTCCCGCACTCGAATTTCGTGGGAGTTCAACGACCAGGATGCCACCGGTGCCGTCTCCGCCAATGACCGGCGGCGGCGGTCCATCAGTACCATCCGAAAGCAGATCGCTTCCGGAACTGCTTGGAACTGTCGCGACAGATGTCGAAACTGGCGTGATATCAGATGCCAGCGTTGCCGGCGGGTTGCCATTGCTTGTGGTTAAGGTTGAAGTCGCGTCCTGCGTATTTGAAGCAGCCGGGGCTGTTGATGTCGCCTCCACCGTCGAACCCGACTGCGCTTGGCCGGTCGAAGAATTTCCAGAAGGTGAAACGGAAATTTGCATGCTCGCCAACGTCGCGCCTGTGTCCGGGCTGGTGACACTCAAGGTAAAGTTCGTCTTCTCCGATACTGCGGGAGCTTGCCAATTGTACGAGCCGCCATTGATGTTGAAGATTGCGGTTTCGCCAGTGTCCGAGAACAGGCCACCGTCCGCGTTCAGGTTGACGTTAACCGCGTCGCCGACGGTGATCGCCACGATATCCCCTGCCTTCGCCGATTGCTGGGCGAGGATTGACGGTTGCACGGCAACTTCAGTCGGTGCCGCGACCTCGGTTGGGTCGGTCGGTGCCGCCACTTTGGTTGGGTCAGTCGGAGTCTCTGCGGTTGGTTCCGGCGTTTCGACCGGTGCGGAAGGTGCTTCGAGCGCAAAAAGCGAGTTGGCGATGCTCAGGCTATCGGAACCATCGAGGTTCTTGCTCGCAACGCTATACAGCACGCCATCTGCGATCCACCAGACCTGATCGTAGATCGGGGTGACGTCATGAATGGCCTCGTAGCCTTGAACACTCGCATTGACAAAGAGCTGATTGTTGAGATCATATGGCGAGCCCGCGGGCAAGCCGCCTCCAACCTGTCCAGTGATCTGCAGGAAGGTCGGGTCAGCTGCGACATTCATCCAGTAGAGGCTGTAGTAACCACCAGCCGCACTGACCGATGGCTCGCCACCGAACGGGGACGGCACGCCTCCTGGAATCAAAACGGGGAATCCAAGATCGAGACTGCTCGCGGTTTCAGGACTTAACCAATCCACATTTTGTGCGCGTGATAGTGTGACTGGCGCCGGCGAAATACTCGCCTCAGTCTGGGCGATTGGTCCCCCACCAATAGCGATCGCTGCTACGCATCCAATCGCCAGGCGACCGATACGGTTCACCTGCCAGCGCTCTGCTTTTGGTAGAGCGATCCCTCGTCCCTTGTTCACTGCTTTTCCTGCCTGGCACATTGACGTTGATACAGGGAATGGACGATCGATCCATCCTGTCGCCGCTTCGCCCGCCCAAAGATGGTTTCGCTACGCGCCGATCACCTCTAATGTACATCATCCTGTGCCTGCCTGGGACATTGTTTTCCATGCGAATAACGGGTGAAACGGGTATAATCCCGAGTTGTGGCATCGGCGCATGCTCCGGGATAGACACCCAGGGGCATTCTTTCGTGCTCACCGCCACAAGGAGAAACGTTTCATGTCGCTGACCAAAACTATCATCCCACTCACGCTCCACCCTGCTTCCGGGCCGGTCGTGTCGCCTCATCGCCTTCCCGCAAATGGCAAGCATTTCTTTATGTGGACCATCGGCTGCCAGATGAATGAAGCAGACAGTGCCAAGGTCGCGGCCATGCTTCAGGAAGCGGGATACGAACGCACCGACAACGAAGAGATCGCCGACATGGTGGTCCTCAACTCCTGTGTCGTGCGACAGGCAGCGGAAGACAAGGTAGCCGGCAAACTCCACGCGTTGGGGCGTCTGAAGCGTGCCAAGCCGGAAATGTCGATCGTGCTGACAGGCTGCATGGTGACCAAGCAGCAGGAGAAACTCCACGAGCGTTTCCCGCACGTCGACCTTTTCTTCGATCCTTCAGAGTTCGACAAGCTTCGTGACTTCGTTCCCGAGATGTCCGAGCTCGAGGACGATCTTACTCAGCTTCCGCACTATTACCAGCCGCCGACGGCAGCCGGGCATGCCGGCATCACGGCATATGTGCCGATCATCTACGGCTGCAACTTCCTGTGCTCGTATTGCATCGTCCCGTATCGCCGAGGCAGGGAGACCAGCCGGCCGTTCAACGACATCGTTTCGGAGGTCGAGCAACTTGTAGCTGGTGGCGTTCGGGAGGTTACCCTGCTGGGCCAGACCGTCAACGCCTACGGACACGATCTCGAAGGGACCCCTTCTCTCGCCGGGTTGCTTACCGCGATCGACCAGATACCTGGACTCGAAAGATTGCGCTTCCTGACGTCCCATCCCAAGTACATGGGTGACGACATCATCGACGCGATGGCTGGGTTGCGAACTGCCTGCGAGCATATGAACCTCCCTGTCCAGGCTGGTGACAACGAGGTTCTGCGCCGAATGCGTCGCACGTATACGCGCGATCTGTGGCAGGAGCGAATCGCATACACCCGGCAGCAGATGCCTGATGTGACCGTCGCGACCGACATTATTGTCGGATTCCCGGGCGAAACCGACGAGCAATTCATGCAGACGTACGACCTGCTGGCGGAAACCAAATGCGACAAGGTGCATCTCGCGATGTATTCGCCGCGACCCGGAACCCTCTCTGCTCGATGGGAGGATGACATTCCTCACGAAGAGAAATTCAGACGACATCAGGTGCTCGAGAAGTTGCAGGAGCAGGTCTGCACCGAGATCAACGGGCGACGCCTTGGCGAGACGTATGAAGTTCTCGTCGAAGGGAAGGCAAAAGGCCGCTGGACCGGCCGTTCCCGCGGCAATACACTCGTTCACTTCGACGATGACCGGGATCTCTTTGGTAAACTGCTTGACGTCCGAATCACCAAAACCAGTCCCTGGTTCCTGATGGGGGAATCCGCAGGATCGCCTCGCTAGCATCCCTCGCCGCTACTGAGTTTCGTTATCTCCCTCAATAAAAGGTACCGTCAGTCGTACGAAAGGACCACAGATCTTGGCAACCAGAGAAAAACCAAAGACGAAGAAGCAGCTGACCGCAGAGGCGCAGCAGTCGGCGCTGGAATCCAACTGGCAGGAAGCACTCAAGCTCAACGATGAGATGCTCGAGCGCTTCCCTCGCGATCCTGAGGCACTCAACCGCAAGGGACGCGCGCTGATCGAATTGCGCCAGCTGAATGCCGCTCGGGACGCATACTCGGAAGCGCTTAAGTCCGATCCTGCGAATATGATCGCGCGTCGAAACCTGCAGCGCCTCGAGATGCTTTACAACCGCGCGGAAGGCATGCCGGAGGGCGTGGATTCGTCGCTCTCTCACATCCCGAACAGCGCAGTGTTTGTCGAGGAAGTCGGTCGCACCTGGGTTGACGAACTTACCAACCCTGCCGATCTCGGCACATTGGCCGAAGTCTCACCTGGCGAGAAACTGCAGCTTTCGGTTGAGCAGGGTCGCCTTGTTGTGATCAATGACGACGGAATCCGCCTTGGCGAAATCGAATCCCGGACCGGTCACCGTGTCATCGACCTGATCGAAGGAGGCAACAAGTACGAGATTTACGCGCTTGGCGTTTCCGGCCAGAGCCTGCGCGTGATCCTCCGCGAGATATTCCGTGATCCCGCCCAGGTATCCCGCATCGCATTCCCCCGACAGGTACGAGGGACCCAGAACCTCATGCGCGAGCGCGAGCTCCTCTTCCAGCGTGATGAGACCGACTTCCTCTTCGGTGAAGATGACGACGGTGACGAGACCGATTCTGCCGACGACGACGAGGACGAAGACGATGCGGACGGGCACGATACCAACGCATCGGTGTATGTCGACGAGTCTGTGACGGATCGAGAAGAAGACGCGATGTAGTTGGTGGCTCGGGACATAAGATTCCAGTAACAGAAAAGCGTTGGGGAGCGATGTTCCCCGACGCTTTTCTGTTACCACGTCGATCCCGACCGCAGGATGGCAGGATAATCGGTTCCCGCTACGCTACTGCTCGATAACGAACAAAAGAGCAATCATGACGACAAGCACGCCACCCGCCGTAAAGAGCAATCGCCGCAGGTCGGCGCGCACGAATGCATATTCCTGCTGGCGCGTGAGTGTCTTGATGCGTGGACCTGCTTCCCGGACCGGTCGTCGGGTTGAAGATCGTCGATTCGAGGATGTAACCTCCGGTTTCGCCGGAGATACCGTCACCCTTCGGGCCGGAGGCAGGACCGTGTTAGCCGGTACCCTTGGAGAGACTAGTTGGGGGGCCTCTACCTGAATCTCCAGCACGTCCGAATCGTCATCCTCGGCGGTTAGTTCATCAGGCTTGGCAGCCATCTGTTCCGCGCGTATCTGGGATGCTCGTTCCTGCGCCTTGTTCGGCCGTGTTGCACGTTTGTAGTTCACACTCTTCTGACGAACTGGTTTTGGCATGTTGGGTGTTCCGTCTTCCCACGAGGCAAAGGCATGTCGTTCCAGATACAGCTCTCACCGTTCGTAACGCTTCATATGACAGTACAGGATACATCACGGAGCCGCTCGACCGGCGTCACCCAGGTTAGCGCGTTGTCTCATGCCGACGTCCCATCCGCCGCCACACGCAATTCAGAGGCGTGGATTCGCGCCACGAGCAGGTCCGCAGGGGTATTGATGTTCAACAATGACCATCCCTTCGGATCGATGGCATCAATGATCGTTTCGGGCACCAGGCGACGATCGATCGCTAAAAGAAACCGTTCCATGCTCCGTTCGCCTTCGGCCAGCAAGGCAACTGCACGCGGAAGGCACCTGCGATGATAGATCGCATGAAACGGTTCGATACGTGACTCACGAGTCTGCGCAACGACATCTTCTGCGCCGAGAGCAGCCATCTGTCGAACAAGCTCGATATTCACGAACGGCATGTCACAGGCCAGCAGAAGGCATCTACCGTATCGCATTGCTCCCATCCCGGTCACGAGCCCTCCCAACGGTCCTTGGCCGGGATACGCGTCCTCCACGTGACGCGTGTTTCCGATTGACGCTCCATTATCTCCACCCACGATGAGCACATCATCCGAGAGTGACGAGACAACGTGGAGGATACGCTCGATCAACGAGAGCGAGTCGTCCGGATCGAGAACGACCTGCGACTTGTTCATTCCCATGCGTCGGCTGCGTCCACCATTCAGGATGACGATCGAAATCGCAGGGGTCACTATCTGCGTCAATACAGCGCTTTCAATCGCTGGCACTCCTTCAAACCGATTGGTATACTCCTCGGCACGACGATCCGGTAGTGTTTCGGGGCAGGCGTCCCGATTGCATTCACAGGAGATCATTGCTTTGGATCATGATCGACCGTCATCAGAAGAACCTTTCCAAGCACCGCCAGGCTGAGCCTGCGGTGCTTCTCTGTTTCCGTTTCGGTGACAGAAGCATGGTGAAAGATTCGCACAATGACTAGGTACCTGGTGTCGAATTCAACTTCCATTGCAAGCCGAACTCCATACCCGTCCGGATTGGCGTTATACCATGTGGCTTTCGCTGCAGGTCAAGGAGCGGAACGCGAATGAACTCAAGCATGATCAGCAAAATCGAGAAGGCACATCGCTACGCGCAGGAACCGGAGAGGGTTTCTTTCGGATCGCTGGAGGCAAGCTTTCATGGCGGACACGACGATTACCATGTCGCACTGAAGGATGACGTCTGGACGTGCAGCTGTCATACCTTCGACAGCCTGGATACATGCAGTCACATCATGGCGATTCAGCAAATGCTCGGAAACATGCTTTCTGACGACTCGAGATTCGGTATCCCGGTTCTGTCGACCCCAAGCTAACAACGCATCCACGGTATACACCGCAGCAGAACCCCCTCTCACTATTTTGGTGAGAGGGGGTTCTGTCGTTAATTGGGAGAACCGGTCAGTCTCTCGCCAGAATCTTTTCCGGGAACCGACAGTTTCTGGGTAAGTACCCGATCGCCCACCAGCTCGCTCGGTGAAAACAGGTCGTTCGTCTCCACTCTCATCTGAACGATCGAGTGAGGCTGTCGAATCGGGGCATCGGAATCAGAGCGCACGGACCCAAGTGACACGCTGGCGGCAAGGATCACGGCATGCCAATACGTCCTCAAACGCCTGGTGAGTACAGCAGGTGAATGCTCACTCATCTTTCACCTGCTCCCGCGTTGGCATCGAGAGATTGGAGGTTCTCACGTTTCCGACCGCACCTGCAATCCGTTCGAAGCGATCGATCGCCACGATGAACACAATCGCACCTCCGATGGTCACATCGTGAACACCTGCTGCGAACCAGTCCGAGAACTCAGGCGAACCGGGATCGATTTGGACGTCAACACGTGTCTTACAGGACTGCCTGATCACGCCGAGGCATTCAGTTACGCGGTCTTCATCCACTCCCAGAAAGACAGTGGTGTTCCCCGTCCGCAGAAACCCTCCCGTGCTGGCAAGCCGGGTGGCACTCAGCCCAACTCCGATCGCCGCCCTCAGGAGCCGATCAGTATCGTAGTCCTGGACAATCGCGAGAACGAATTTCATGGTTACTGGTGCGTTCTGTCGTTGTCACCGGCGTGTGAAAAGGAGCCATGTCGATGATCGTGTTTGAAGAAGCTGGGGTTTCGAGCGCCGCGACCGAAAAAACGTTTCTGGATTATCGAAAGTACATGAGATGTGCAAACCGATGTGCCAAGACCGGACCTCCACGGCGAACGGAGCATCCGGTCATGGCGACCAACTTCGAATGGAGAATGCCGACTAATCTGCCGTCACTGCTTCGAGCGCCAAACCTGCAGCAGCCCGCAGCGCGTCAGCCTTGTCCGTCTTTTCCCATGGGAGATCCAGATCATCCCGCCCAAAATGACCGTATGCAGCTGTTTGGCGGTAGATCGGACGGCGAAGATCAAGGTGTTCGATGATCGCCGCAGGTCGGAGGTCGAAATGCTCCAGCACCAAACGTTCGATCTCGGCATCACTGATCTTGCCGGTTCCAAACGTCTCGCACATGATCGAGACCGGATGCGCCTTGCCGATGGCATAGGAGATCTGCAATTCGAAGCGATCGGCCAGCCCGGCCGCAACGACGTTCTTCGCCACGTAACGCGCGGCATACGCTCCGGATCGGTCGACCTTAGTCGCATCCTTGCCAGAGAAGGCGCCGCCGCCGTGACGAGCCATGCCGCCATAGGTATCGACAATGATCTTCCGGCCTGTCAGTCCGGCATCGGCCGCGGGGCCGCCCAGCACGAAGCGCCCGCTGGGATTGATCAGAAACTTGGTCTTCGCATCGATCAGTTCAGCTGGAACCACGCGGCGAACGACCAGTTCCTCAACGTCCCTTGCGATCTGGGCATTCGTTGCGCGGTCGAAGTGCTGGGTCGAAACAACGACTGTATCGACGCGGATTGGCTTGCCCTCGGAGTACTCCACGGTCACTTGACTCTTGCCGTCAGGGAGCAGATAATCGATTTCTCCACTCTTGCGCGCCTCGGTCAGTCGACGAGCGATTTTGTGCGCGAGCGAGATGGGAAGGGGAAGCAGCTCTTCGGTCTCGTTGGCCGCGAATCCGATCATCATGCCCTGGTCGCCGGCACCGGTTTCGTCGTTGATATCTCCGTCGTCACCAAACTCGCGCACTTCCAGCGATGTCGTGACACCGTCGGAAATTTCACGGCTTTGTTCCTTGATTGCGACGATCACACCACAAGTCTTGGAATCGAATCCATGCGCTGAATCAGTATAACCGATGTCCGCGATGACTTCCCGCACCACGGATTGGATGTCGACATAGCTGGATGTCGTGATCTCCCCGAAAACAAGCACCAGGCCCGTCGTGGTCGATGTCTCACAGGCCACACGTCCATTCGGATCCAGGGCCAGAACTGCGTCCAGCACTGCGTCGGAGATCTGGTCGCAGACCTTGTCTGGATGACCTTCCGTCACCGACTCTGACGTGAAAAGCAACTTCTTCGCCGTACTGAATGTCGTCGCCATCTTTTGCGCCCTCATGTTACCTGGTGGGTACGCGGGGCACGCAGCCTTCCAACGAGACCGCGTGCAGGGTTTACGATTGGGAGGCTACGTGCCAGCTTCCCAGGAGGTCAGGTAATGAGCCTGCTCTGGAGTAAGCACGTCGATCTCGATTGCCATCGCCGAAAGCTTCAGCGCAGCGATCTCACGATCGATTTCTTCCGGCACTCGATAGACGCGAGCCTCGAGGCTCTTGCCTTGCTTGACCAGGTATTCTGCGGCGAGTGCCTGGTTGGCAAAACTCATGTCCATTACGCTGGCCGGATGACCCTCGGCCGCGGCAAGGTTGATCAACCGGCCTTCACCAAGCACGATGACACTCTTGCCGTCGAAGACGAATTCTTCGACGAACGGTCGAAGTGTTCGACGTCCTTCGCCCGAGAGCTGGGCAAGTGCCTTGAGATTGATCTCGGAATTGAAATGACCCGCATTGGCGACAATCACGCCGTTCTTGGCTTTCTTAAAGTGCTGCTCATCAACGACGTTGATGTCGCCAGTGGCGGTGACGATGATGTCGGCAATCGCGACAGCATCTTCCATCTTCTTCACCATGAAGCCATCCATGGCGGCTTCGAGGGCGCGAATCGGATCGACTTCGGTTACGACAACAAGCGAACCGAGGCCGCGCATCCGGCTCGCGATGCCCTTGCCGCACCAGCCGTAACCGGCAACAACCACGGTCTTGCCAGCGAGCAGGATGTTGGTCGCGCGCAAGATGCCGTCAATCGAGCTTTGACCGGTGCCATATCGATTGTCGAAGAAATGCTTGGTGTCCGCATCGTTCACGGCAATGATGGGAAACTTGAGAACGCCGTCCTTTTCCATCGCACGCTCGCGGATCACACCTGTCGTCGTCTCTTCGGTGCCACCGATCAGATTTGGAAGGAGGTCCGCGTACTGCTGATGGAACATGGTGACAACGTCGGCACCGTCGTCGATCAGGATGTTCGGTGCATGCTTGATGGCGCTGTGGATATGACGATTGTAGGTCTCGTCATCCTCGCCCTTGATTGCAAAAACCGGGATACCCAGGTCCACGAGCGCGGCGGCGACATCATCCTGCGTCGAGAGTGGGTTGCTGGCGCACAAGACGGCGTCCGCGCCACCCGCCTTGAGGGTGATGGCGAGATTTGCGGTCTCGGACGTAATGTGCGCGCAGGCCAGGAGACGAATGCCGGCAAGCGGCTGTTCGCGCTCGAAGCGCTCTCGGATCTGGCTCAGGACTGGCATCTCACGAGCTGCCCATTCGATGCGGCGATGACCTGCGGCGGCCAGTGATGGATCCTTGATGTCGAAGTTACGGATCTCAGGCGTGATTGCCACCATAAAGTGCTACTCCTTGAAGCGTTGACCTGAAAGGTCACTGGCTCGAAATGACGTTCTCGCGACGGAATGTCCGGTACCGCATCGAGAGGGTGACGGTTAAGACGCGACTGACGGATCGCCTTGCGCGACCGCTATCAGATCCTTCAAAGTCAACGCATGACTAAAATCCGGAAAACTCTCTCCGAATCGAGTCAGAAACGCTTCCTGCGTATAGAAGTGTTCCTGCGGTCCGTGTTTTTCGATTGCATACGTGGCAGAGAGCGCAGCCAATCTGCCAACGGTGGGAAGATCGAGACCGAGCAGCAGACCAAGCATGAGTCCTGCGCGATATGAATCCCCGCCCCCGGTCGGATCGACGACCTCGATCGCGGGCGCTACGGGAATCGCGACCGATTCTCCTCCCACTCGTATTTCCGACCCACGATCTCCGTAAGTAACGACCGTCATCGGCGCTTTACGGGCGATATCGTCCACCGTGAGACCGGTCTTGCGCTCGATCATCCCGTACTCATAATCGTTGCCGATCACGATCTCGGCAAGATCGATGCCCTTGATCAGGTCTTCAGCAGACAAAATCACGATCTGCTGAGCGGGATCGAATACCAGTTTTGACCCCGCGTTGGCGATCTGAACAGCGTGTTCGATCATCGCAACCGGATCACCGGCGCTGATAATGCCGTATTGCGTTTTCCCCGCCAGCTCGGATACGTCGATGTTTTTAGAGTGATTGCCGGCGCCCGGGTAGAAGGCTGCGATCTGATTGCCGACCATATCGGCGTTCATGTAGGCAGTCGAAGTGAGATCTTCCTCGATCACTGGAACGAGCGAGAGATCAACCTTGAGATTTTCCAGAACGGTCCGGTAGGGACCAAAGTCCGCACCGACGGCGCCAACCAGCGCCACGGGAACACCAAGCATTGCCATGCTGTAGGCCATGTTTCCCGCAACGCCCCCACGTTGATGCTTGAGGGATTCAAGCAGAAAGCTGACCGAAAGCGTGTGCGCCTTGTCTGTGAGGATATGGTCCTTGAATGAACCATTGAATGACATGACGTGATCGTAGGCGATTGATGCACTGACGATCACTTTAGGGGAAGACGTCACGCTGGGTGCTCTCCGATGCCTTGGGGAAATCCGGTCAATCCACGATCGACCGATGCAGTCGATGGTTCGTTACAAGCCGCATCCGGTGAGGATTCGACGTTGGACAGAACGATGTGCCGGTGATCGAAACCACACGGTATCACCGGTCAGAATACCATAGCAGGCCCACTCCGGTCGCTTCGGCGTCAGCGTGGGCGCACGACCGCAGCGATGGCCTGATCGATGACATCGTCCGAAATCCCGGTTTCGGTCGTCATCGTGCCGCCGAGACTCGGAAGCACCCACAGCTGTTTGCCTCCCGACTTCTTCTTATCATGCGCCATATGGTTTCGGACGGCTCCCGGCTCGGCAATCGCGGTTGTGGGCAAGTCGAAGGCATCGATCAATCGCACGATGCGTTGCGCCTGAGTCTCGTCCATGCGCCCGGTCTGAACGGCGATATTGAGCGCAGCGACCATCCCAACGGCCACCGCCTCGCCATGAAAGAGACGATATCCGGATGCTTCGATCCCGTGCCCGATCGTGTGTCCGAAATTGAGGATCGCCCGCATATTCGCTTCCCGCTCGTCAGCTTTCACAACGGCGGCCTTCAGCGAGATATTCCTCCGGATCACCCACGGCAGGAGCGGAACGTCCTTGCGCAGCAAGGCCTCACGATTTCGTTCCAGAATGTCGAGCAGCACCCCACCTTCACCATGTGGAGTAGACGATTCGATCACGCCGTGCTTGATGACCTCCGCCCATCCGGAACGAAACTCGCGGTCCGGCAAGGTGCGGAGGAGTTCGGTATCGACAACGACTCTCGCTGGCTGATAGAACGAGCCGATCAGGTTTTTGCCAGTCGGATGGTTAACGCCTGTCTTGCCACCCACACTGCTGTCCACCATCGAGAGCAACGTTGATGGCACCTGCACGAAGCCAATTCCTCGCAACACCGTCGCCGCCGCAAACCCGGCGAGATCACCAACGACCCCTCCCCCGAAGGCGACAAGCACGTCAGAACGATCAACGCCCGATTCCAATAGCCAGTCCCACAGACGACCGACCCCGGACACACTCTTGCTGGATTCTCCCGGCGCAACCTTAATGACGCGAGCATCGAGCCCGTCGAGCCCCAGCACCTTCGTCACTTCCTGATCGAGCGCAAGGTGCAGATTTTCGTCAACGCACACCCAAACCCTGCCTACACGGGGCCAGTGATCTCGAATGGTTGCTCCTACCTGATGACGAACACCCGGTCCGATGTCGATTCGGGAGGGTGAACTTGTCGTGGTGAGTGCGACGCGCGACGGATTCCCTTCCGCGAGGGCGACAAGTTCGGCAAGATCGTTCGCGATCGCCTCGATCGTGCGTCCCCCGACATCGAGCGAGATATCCGCACGGCGATAGAAGAGATCGCGTGCCTCTCGTTGTGCGTCGATTTTATCGAGCGGATTGCCCTCCGCCAGGAGCGGTCGTTCGGCCCTTCGACCATCGACTGCTGCTTGGCCGCAAAGGCGCGTGACGATCACATCCGATGTCGCATCGAGATGGACTACCAGTGTGGACGACCCTGCCAGCAGCTTGGTGGTCCACACTTCCTCTCGAATGACAGCCCCTCCCCCCGTCGCGATTACGACGTGGTCGAGGGCGAGGCACTCGGAGAGAAGTTTTCGCTCCATCCCCCGAAATGCCTCCTCACCATCTTGAGAAAAGATCTCGCGGATCGATTTTCCCGCGCGCTCTTCGATCATCGTGTCGATGTCCAAAGCCTGCCACGACAGCCTCGATGCCACCTTCCGGCAGATAGTGCTTTTTCCGGTTCCACTCAAGCCCACGAGAACAAGACGGATATGCATTCAAACTCTTCCTCGCGTTACGTTCGGGTACCACCGGGCCTCTGGCTCGCCGGACCGGCACAGTCCGCCCGCGACCGACGTCCTTCGAAAAACCCACCGTTTGCCCCTGATCTCACGGTCGGGGCTATACTTGCATCAAAGGTGCCCATCGTTCAGCCAGTATGACTCCAAAGCCGGAAGGTCCCGCACGTCCCATGCAAAGAATCCTCATTGCCGATGACGACGCACCTATACGTTCAGTATTGCGCGACCTGTTCGAGGATGAGGGATACCAGGTCGAAGAAGTCGATTCCGGCCAGAGCGTGCTCGACGCGTTGAAGCGTCCGGCGGTAGACAGACCGCATCTGGTCATGATGGACGTTCGCATGCCGGACAAGACCGGTCTCGATGTCCTGCGGGAATCACGTGTCGATGGACAAGCCGGACAATCCATCATCGTAATGACCGCGTACGGGACGTCGAACGTGGCCATCGAGGCGATGCGTCTGGGTGCGTACGACTACATTACCAAACCGTTCGACCTCGATGACGTGCTGCTCACGATTCAGCGCTTCTTCGAGCGGGAACGCCTCAGCGAGCAGGTTCTCGAACTGTCGTCTCGGTTGGGCGAGCGCGATCCGAACGAGGTGATGATTGGCAACAGTCCAGTCATGCAAGAGGTTTACAAGACGATCGGCAGGATCGCGCACTCCGACGCCACGGTCCTTGTCACCGGTGAGACCGGCACCGGCAAGGAATTGATTGCCACCATTCTCCACCGCACATCCAGCTATGCTCGAGGTCCGCTGATTAAGGTGAACTGTGCGGCACTGCCGGAAACCTTGCTGGAGAGCGAACTCTTCGGTCACGAGAAGGGGTCGTTCACAGGCGCCATCAACCAGCGGAAGGGCCGCTTCGAGATGGCCAACAAGGGCACGATCTTTCTGGACGAGATCGGCGAGATGACGCTTTCTACCCAGAAAAAGATGCTGCGCGTGCTTCAGGAGCGGGAGTTCGAACGTGTGGGAGGCAGCGTGTCGGTCAAGATCGACACCAGAGTGATTGCGGCCACCAACAAGATCCTGCCGCAAGAGATCGAAGCCGGTCGTTTCCGCGAGGATCTGTTCTATCGCCTGAACGTGATTGCGCTCTATCTGCCACCGTTGCGCGATCGCAAGGAAGATATTCCCCTGCTGATCGAGCATTTTGTCGAGAAGCACCGGTATCAACCGGGATCCGGTCCCGCCCGCTTGAGCCAGGGTGCGATGAACATGATCATGGACTATGACTGGCCCGGGAACGTCCGCGAACTCGAGAACATGATCGAACGCTCGTCAGTCCTGTCGCGAGGTGGTGTCATCACCGAGGAGCACGTCAACTTCCTTGGGACCGATACCCGCCGCCTGATCGATATCGCGGAACGCGTCAGGCGCGGCGCAACGCTTGAAGCCCTGACATCCGAGATCGAGCGCATCGCCATTCAGGAGTCATTGCTGCAGATGGACGGCGATCGAAATGCCGCTGCATCGATGCTCGGGTTGAAGCTCGCCGAGTTCAACAAGCGCGGAACTCCGCACAACCTTTAACCTACCTACGCGCTTCCCACAATCGCTCTACGATCAACAGGTGAACGCCGCCATGAAAATTCATGGCGGCGTTCACCTGTTCTCGCCTCTTCGACTTACTGCTTCGAAGGAGATGAAGGCGGAATCCGCTCGGTCGGTGTCTCGCTGAAGTCGACCTCAACCGGATTGGACGTTCCATCGGACTGATTCTTGCGCGAAATCATGGGAAGCCCCTTGGCCATCTCCGTCGCTCGCTTCATGAAGTCGTTCAGTTGGTCGCGTGTGGGCTTCTTTCCGAAGCGGAAGTAGAAATCGGCAGACCATCCGACTGCCATCGTGCCTGCGTAGGCAATCACCACTTTGGGCACCGTCCCAGCTGCGAACGGCAACAACGCCGTGGCCTCACGAGCTGCGGTTCGCCACAGGAATCCGGCACCGACGACGGGCGCGAGTTCGGTGATGATCGCGGTATGGTCGTGCAGATCGCGGCCATTCAGCGCCGCCAGCTTGTAACACATCATGATCTGGTTCTTGGTCAGCACCACGAGATCGGCGCCGACCGCTATCAGGTTTCCAAGCACCGGGATCAGGGTGGGCACGTTGGAAACCACGGCAAACTTTGCATTCGCGCGCGCGGTTTCGTCCATGATCGCCTTGGCTGCCACACTACGGAACGTCGGGAAGAATCGTCCATAGGCAGGAGCATTCTCGATCTGGGTGGCAACGATCTCGGCCCTCGTCTGATCTTCCGGAACCAACTCGCCCGGGAGCGAATCGGCGAGAAAATAGACCTTCTCTGCGTAGTTCGTTCCAACCGCCTCGCGGGTCCGTTCCAGAAGCCGGGAATGCGTAGGATCGAAGACCACGATCGCGTCGTAGCGATGACCGTCCAGGCGAATACTCGATCCGGCAGCACGCACTTCAGCATATCGCTCCGGTCGTTCACCCAGCAATCTGACAGCCGCCTCGCGGGCATCGTCTTCGGATTCAGACAGCACCAGGACGTTGGGCGCATGCTCCGCCCGGGAACGAATCTCTTCGAAATCGACTTCCTTGACGACATTTACAAAGTTCTTCATGGAACCTACGGCTCCAAGTGGACCACCGATGGATTTGAGCGACGGCATGGCAATTCCTTCCAGGATCTCGATGAAATGGTGTGATGGCAATCGTGAGGATATTCATCCGGTCAGTCATGAGACGTTACGAGAAGTATCACCTCAATGGCAACCTGATCGCTTCCACAACGCTCCCAGCGGCGATCGCGTGATCCCCTCGCCTCACTACGATCAGGCAGTTGGCGTCCGCGAGTGATCTCAATCCCTGACGACGTGGACTTCCAATGCAGCTCACCTGCAACTGCCCCGCATCGTCTGACGTTAGTTCCCCGCACAGAATGCAATCGCTGTCCGGATCTGGGCTCAAGTCAGCTACCGACCTGGCCATGACGACCGGGCACGTCTCGCCCTTCGAGCCTATTCGGCCAGCCAGACGGGCGATCACTTGAACAGTGAATTGCAGGAAGCTTACCGCCGCCGCGATGGGGTTGCCGGGAAGGCCAATGAACGGTACGTGCGCGATCCGTCCGTATGCCAGCAACCGTCCAGGTTTCATGCGCAGCTGAACGAACTGGACATCCTGATGCTGATCGAGCGCGATTCGCATGACATCACGATCTCCTGCCGCGATTCCTGCGGTCGAGACGATGAGATCCGGTCGCTCTTCTCGTATAATTCGCGAAAACAGCACCCGCATCGCGACAGGGTCGTCCGGTGCGCGGACGCTCGCGACCAGATCACTCCCGACCGCGCGAATGTATCCACCAATCATTGGCGTGAGTGCATCGAATATCTGCTCAGACGTGCGCGCATCGCTGACGGCAACGATCTCGGCCCCGGTCACGATCAGCGCGACGCGAGGTCGGCGACGCACAAGGACCTCCGCGGTCCCTGAAGAGGCAAGGAAACCAACCCGGGTCGGCGTCATGATGTCGCCTTCCGTCGCGATCTTTTCGCCGACGGAGACTTGCTGCCCAAGCCATCGCACATTTCGTCCGTGGGATATGTCATGCGTTATGACAACCAATCCAGTCGATGGATCGAGACCAACCGCCTCGAACTCGATCACCGCGTCTGCGCTGGCAGGGAGAGGACCGCCCGTCATGAGACGAACGCAATGTCCCGCCGCCAGAGCCTCACCCGCGACATCACCGGCAGCAATCGCGCGCATCACCTGCATCATCACCGGTGATGATGGCGATGCACCTGCCGTGTCCGCTGATCGAATTGCGAACCCATCCATCGCGGCCTGGTTGAATGGCGGAGACGCGAGAGACGAAAATACATCACCGGCCAATCGCATGCCATAAGACGCATCCAGCGTCTGCAAACACGCGTCGAGCGGCTGAACGAGATCGAGCAGGCGCTTCAGAGCCACGTCGCGATCGATGGGAGCATCATTCATACCTGCAGCCGCACGACGGATCTCCTTCTGATGCATGAGACCTCTCACGTGCCCGTGCTGGAGAGTTTCATCCGAAATGATCCCATGGGGGCAGGGGCAATCGCGAGGTCCTTGACGACACTTGCGGACTTGCTGATCGCGGCCTGGTCCGGCTTCGTCAAGGTACTATCGAACACATGCTCGATTCCCTGCTGGTCAAACTTGACGGGCACTTCGACATAGGGATTCTCGCCCCCTCACCCTGCAGCAGCAAGCTCGGAGAAGCACGCGCTCCTTGTCGGGCACGATCGCGTTGACCATGTCAACGACCGATGCCGCAGGCGAAAAAGCGGCGCTGCAGGTCTTGAGCAATGCGACTTCCGGCTATTTCGGCGCACCCGTTCGCCATCCACTCCCAAAGGTCCTGACCCCCCTGATGCGCTCTGCTGATATCAACCCGTGATCTCCCGCAACCGTTCAATTGCGAGAGAGCGCTACCATCGAGTCTCCATGGTCACCGAGCACGAAGGCCATGACGTGCTGGACGGGCACGTCGAGGTCGTCTGCGATGAAGGTTCGGTAGGTACCTCCTCGAATCGAGCACACCGGCCCGACCAATCACTCGTTCCCCCGGGAAACCGGCCGCGTCGAACGACACATGACACATTGCGTCGTATGGCGTTGAGACCACAACAATGATCGCGTCGGGTGAAACCGCAGCGATTTCCCCTGGTCCCTGATTCGACGATCGCTATGTTAGTGCGCCGCAGATCGTCGCGGCTCTCTCGTGACTTGCGAGAGATCCCCGAAGTGATCGCCGCCACATCTGAGCCATGCGGACCTGAGTATCCGTTCGAACCTCCGATACGGGTGTCGTAATCGAGAACCCGGTCGGCCTCCGGCGAATCCAGCGACTTGTCCTGTAGCAGACCATCGACGATGTCAACCAGCACAAGATCCATGCAGTTTCTCATGGCGAGCAGTTGAGCGACCACGCCCCCAACCAGGACGGCACCGATAATCGTGATCTCTCGGCGCGCTTCTTGGCTTCTTACCTATCGCGGTGGGTCCGATGGATTTGCTCCTCCTTGCAGCTTTTCCGAACGCGTGTTTCCGAACCACGACACCACCAGGTGGACGACGGTATGGTCACGGACAGTCGCGATCTCGACGAGCGCGCTCGTCGTCCGGATGCATCACCCAAGAGCAATGAAAGGTGACCTTGCGGGCAGCGCCATAACCCGACCTGACGATCGACGAACCTAATTGTGCAGAGCCAGGTGCCTTTTCACCGCCCCCAAGCCCGCGATGCCAAGCGCATGAAACGGACCGGGATTCTGCCAGGTGTCTTCGCAAAAGGAGTTGACGCGCCAACATGAATCGTCCTATACTCACCCCGCTGCGGGAAAGACGCACCTGCCCAGGTGGCGAAATGGCAGACGCGCTAGCTTGAGGGGCTAGTGCCCGTTTAGGGCGTGGAGGTTCAAGTCCTCTCCTGGGCACCGGTTACAACAAGTCCCGGCAATTTGGGCGATTAGCTCAGCTGGTAGAGCGCCACGTTTACACCGTGGATGTCAGGGGTTCGAGTCCCTTATCGCCCACCGGCTACTTGCTGTGTTTCGTATCTTCCCCACCTCGTCAATGCATGCCAAGGTAGCTCAGTTGGTAGAGCTCACGACTGAAAATCGTGCGGTCGCCGGTTCGAGTCCGGCCCTTGGCACTCTGATCGCCTGATCACCTACAGCCCCTAGGTGATCGGGCTGTTTCGCGCCCGCTCTGCGAATGCTCGTGCGTAGAGTTCCCCGAAAACGGCCATGTACGACAACAATCGTGCGGTATTATGACGAGCCGAAAATGCCCCATGTTCCCCGAACCGCATGGTAAACTGAGACCACTACCGACGCGGGCAGGATTTGCCGGTTCGCCGCGTTCGACAACCGCATACACGATGACAGCCGTCTGAGGGGTCGCGGAAGCGTTCTCGTCATGCGGCGTTTTCGTGAGGCGGCCGTGGCGGACCCCCAATCAGTTGCCAAAAAAACTGTACGCAAGGGAACTGTAAACGGGCTCAACGCCGTTGAACGGCAACGCGCTGCGATCGAACTCCGGAAAACCGGGAACACGTTCCAGGAGATCGCCGACGAGTTGGGGTATGCAAGTGCCTCCGGCGCGCAGAACGCGGTCCTGTCCGCCCTCAGAAAAACCCTCCAGGAACCCACCGACGAACTCAGGAAGCTCGAATGCGAACGGCTCGATGTGATGCTCAAATCCATCTGGCCGTTTGTCTTGCGTGGATCTCCCCGTCACGTCGCGATGGCGCTTCGCGTCATGGATCGCCGCGCATCGTACATGGGACTCGACGCACCGAAGCAGGTGGAAGACAACCGGACGCTCACGATCTCGATCATGGCGGAACAGATCGCGTCGGAAACCGGCCTGAACAAGGACGAGATCCTTGCCGAGGCGCAAGCGATCATCACCAGGTCGATTGCCGAGGCGTCGTCCTGATGGCTGCGGTCTCGCCACATATCACCGAGGATGCCTTGCGGCTTGCGGCGGTCCAATTGCGACACAGGCGCGCCAATGATCCCTGGGACGGGCCGCACGGAACCGCTCGCGCCAACCAGCTTCCGCCGGACGGGACGTGGAAGACCTGGATGATCATGGCCGGTCGGGGGTTTGGAAAGACGCGGTCAGGTGCCGAATACATCCGCATGCGCGTTCAACGCGAGGACGCGCGCCGTATCGTGATCGCGGGGCCGACCGCTGCCGACATTCGCGACATCATGATCGAAGGCGAATCCGGTCTTGAAGCGGTCTGCGAGCGTGCCGGTCTGCGCATGACGTACACCCCGTCCAAACGCCGCGTGACGTTTGCCACTGGTGCGATGGCCGTCCTGGTGAGCGCAGACGAGCCCAAGCGGTTTCGTGGGTTGCAATGCGATACGTTCTGGGCGGATGAGCTCGCATCGTGGCGCTACGACGATGCGTGGGACCAGCTTCAGCTCGGCCATCGTCTCGGCGACAGCCCGCGCGGGATCGTCACGACCACGCCGCGCCCCATTCCGATCATCAAGAAGCTCATCAAGAAGACGAACGTCACGGTGACGCGTGGATCGACATTTGAAAACACGGCGAACCTGGCGGCCGACTTCATCACCGATATCCTCGATCAATACGATGGCACGACGCTTGGCCGGCAAGAGCTTTATGCCGAGATCCTTGAGGATGTCGAGGGGGCACTCTGGAATCGCTCCCTGATTCATCTGTGCAAGCGTGAGGACATGCCCGCCCTGAGCAAGATCGCCGTTGCGATCGATCCGGCGACCACCCACGGAGAAAACTCCGATGAAACGGGGATTGCCGTTGCGGGCCTGGGCGTGGATGGCAATGTCTATGTGCTGCACGGTTCCGGATATCGACTCTCGCCGAATGATTGGGCGAGCGAGGCCGTCAGGCTCTACATGTTCCATGAGGCCAACGAGATCGTCGCGGAATCAAATAATGGCGGCGAAATGGTGAAGCAGACCATTGTCAATGCGACCAAAGAACTCCCTATTCGCCCACGGATCCGTCTCATTCACGCGAGTCGCGGCAAGCAGGTACGTGCCGAGCCGATCGTGGCGCTCTATGAACAGGGGAAGGTTTTTCATGTCGGGAGCTTCCCAAGCCTTGAGGATCAACAGTGCGTCTTCCCGGTGGGGCGAGACCACGATGACCAGGTGGATGCACTCGTTCACGCGATTACCGCCGTTGCGCCAGCGATCAGGCGAGGATTGGGGACCGTATGACCTTGCCCGTTGATCCACTTCGTTGGGCCGTCGACGCCTTCAAGGACGGAAGGAACCTGCGGTATTCCGCCTATGCCGCGTATCTGGACGGCATTCAGCCGTTATCCTTCGCTTCCGTCAAGTTCAGATCCGCGTTCGGGCAACTCTTCGAGGCGTTTGCCTACAACCGCTGTTCCAGTGTGGTGGACGCGCATGCCGACCGCCTGCGCGTGACCGGATTTGGGGCTGATGATCCCGCGATCGCGCAGGCGGCGCAGGATCTCTGGGATGCCAACCGGATGGACGTGCGCGAGGGGCAGGTCGAGGTGGACCAGCTAGCGCTCGGTGATGCCTACGTGATTGCCGAGGTCCATCCCGAACGTGGCGATGTGCAGCTATGGGCGCAGGACCCGCGCATGGTCCGCGTCCATTACGGCGACGACGCGCCCGGTGCGCTGGATCTTGGCACGAAGGTCTGGTACGACGATGAGCGCTACTGTCACATGAATCTCTATTTCCAGGACCGGATCGAGAAGTACATCTCCAGTAACCGCGCACCCGCTGGCGTGCCCGCGTCGGCGGCATCGTTCCGGCTGGTCGAGATCGCCGGCGAAACGAATCCCGTACCTCTCGCGGTGCCAGACACCGTGCCGATCTTCCACTTCGCCAACAACGGACGCACCAACGCCTACGGCGTGAGCGAGCTGCGCCCGATCCTCCCGTTGCAGGACGCGATCAACAAGACCCTGATGGACATGCTGGTGGCGATGGAGTTCGCCGCCTTTCCGCAACGGGTGCTGATTGGCGTGGAAGCGGAAGACCCGGCATCGCAGGAGAATCTGGCGCGGTTTCAGGCCGGGATCGACCGCATCCTGACCCTGTTCGCCCCGGACGCCAAGATCGGCGAGTTCAGCGCCGTCAACATCGCGCAGTACCTTTCCGTCGCCGAGTTCTGGGATACGGCGATCTCCCGCGTCTCGAAGGTGCCGGTGCATTATCTCGGGATGAACGGCACGTTCGCCTCCGGACGGGCGCTGCGGATCGCGGAGTCCCCGTTCACGGCAAAGATCGAGGACAAGCAGCGTGCCAATGGGCAGGTGTGGGGCGACGTCCAAACTTATGGCCTGCGCTTGCGGAGGGAGGATGTTGCACCGGGCGCGATCCGCGTCAACTGGGCATCTGCCGCGCCGTTGAGCGAGGAAGACGAACTCGATATCGCGAACGAGAAGAAGGCACTCGGCCTGCCATTCGAGGCGATCCTGCGGGAAATGGGCTATGAGCCGGACCAGATCATCACGATCATGCATGAGAAACGACAGCAGCTTGCCGATGAGAACCTGCTCATCGGTGACTTCGGTTCGCCGGTCGTGAATGCCCCGGCCGGCGTGACCGCTTGACCGTGAGGCGGTGAGATGGTATTGGATCGGACTCAACGCGACCTCGTCGATCTTGTACGCACCGCCGACCGGCTGAGCGATACCGTCTCGGCGTCGTTCTGGGAGCGGCTGCTGGCGATCTTTCGCGGAGCCGCGGGCCAGGTGCTGACGCGCGCCGACCGGCGTCCGCTGATGAACCTGATCGATCGCGTGCTCGACCGGACGTACGGGCTGGTGCAGCATGCCGCGCTCACGTCGGAACTCTTCACCGCGATCGTGCGCGCCACCGACCTTGCCGCCGAGACGCCGTTCAGGCGCAGCGTCGAGCGGGTGAGAAAGATCGTGGAGCGGCGTGACCCGTCATGGTGGACCCGGATACGGTCACACTCGTCGCCGGATGCCAAAGACCCGTTTCTCAGGGTGATCGGCGTGCTCGACGGCCCGGCAGTGGAACGACAACGGATGCTGCGTGCGAACCTGATGGATCCGCAGCGCCGGTGGGTTCCCCAAGAGACGCACACCACATCCACGGGCTACCGCCTCTCGGACCGCGTGTGGCGTTAGGGGCGGTCGGTGCGGAAGGCGATCGACGACCGGATCATCGCGGGGATTCGCACGGGGGAGGATGCGTTGAAGATCGCCAGGTCGTTGGAACCGTATCTCAATCCGGCGTTCCGCTCGGAGACGGTCACGCACGACGGCAAGGTGATCGCGCGACTGAATCAGACCACGACGCCGGGACGCGGTGGGTACGGAAATGTCAACACGCGTCGTCTGGTCAGGACAGAAATCTCGAGAGTTCACGCGGCGGCAAGCATGGCGGCCGCACGGGTCGCTCCCGGCACGATCGGCATGAAATGGCAACTGAGTGCTTCACACGTTGGAAGCGATGCCTGCTCGGACCATGCGCGTCGTCATAGCGAGGGAATGGAACCGGGGTGCTACACGTTCAGCGAGTTTCCGATGATGCCGGAACACCCGCAATGTCTCTGTGCGAGCGTGCCCGTCCAGATGAGCCGTGAGGATGTGATTGCCGACTTGATTCGCCGATACGGACCACCGATGGAGACAGCAGCATGACACTCAAGACCGAACTGATGGCCGAAAAACCGAGAGCAAATCGGACCGTCAATCTCAGTGATGCACTCCTTGCGATTACCGTCGACCAGTATCCGCACATCAACGGCATAGGCCCGCTATGGCAAGCATCACTCGTATCTCCAGTCACATCGAAAAAGCTGCAGGCAAGTGGGAGAACAAGAGACGAAGCCATGATGATCGTGCTGAATTTCCTCGTGCGAGAGGCTCATTACAACAATTGGGATATCCATGGAGTGACTAAGTGCGAATGATGGAACCACGACCGGAGACGATGTTGCGAACGGTATCCGCTGAGGATTTGGAGGTCGCTGAACGCGTCGCTGATTATTACGCGAGACTGCGGATGAGGGACGTGTACGAACCCGCGCTCTCGACCTGTACCGTGGCCTTCCAGGACGCGATCACGCGAACCAATCTCGTGCATGAGCTGGTGATCGGCGAGGAGGACAAGATCGCATGACCGATCTTATTGAGGAACAATAGGTTGAACGTCAGAAAATCGCGCTTGAGATCGCACGGGCAGGTCGCCTACCCGGTAAGGGGTTGCTTAGTGCCTTCGATGATGGTCTGTTCATCCTGACGGCACTCAACCCCACGGGAGATGACTTTGCGCAGATCATCATTCGTGACGATGCGCTTGAGGCATTCAGAGATGCGGTAGTTCAAGCGTGCAAAAGACGAGGAATCAATGCATGAACCTTCCCAAGATCACGTCCTTCACAACCTCGATCGAGGAAAGCGGGGTGAATGTTCATCTCGAATGCGACAGTGGCCTGCAGCTTGAAGGACTGGTGACCTCGATACATACGGAGGGCAATCTCATGATCGTGTCCTTCAGAATGCAGGGCGTCGAGCAACCTCTAGGTTTGTATGCGTTCGGACAAGACCTCGGTTTCATCATGAGTATCGATCCGCGTGTTGGCCACCAGCCGCCGTTCTTCCTGCCGGCCAATATCCGCTATCAGCCCCGTGCCCTCGAACACACCGTACGTCGATTGCAGGGATGCGCGATAACACCCCCCGATTCTGCGGAAGATCGTGCGCAGAAGGTGGTGCGATGACCAACCAGCCCAAGACCATCGACGAGATCCGGACATGGCTCACCAACTCCTACGGCGTTTCGGCGGAGGACGCGGCCAACATCATCAGCGGCGTGAGTACGTTCGCGATCGCCACCTACATGCAGTCGGAGGCGGATCGAAAACCGACGGTGCCACAAGCTGGTCAAGGGCTCACGATGGAGACGGTGAAGGCGTACGTCGATGGACGGCTGGAGGGGCTACGTGAAGACCTGTCCCAGACAAGGGGTGGCGAGTGATCTTCGATGGCGACCGGGACAGGATCGCGCCGTACCTGCGTGAGCTGGCCGATCTCGTTGGCTTGCGCGATTGGAGGATTCTTGTCTCGGATGATCCCCCGGAGCATCCGGAGCACGCGGCGAGTGTCGATGTCCGGTATGGCCTCAAGGTGGCAGTCATTTCGTTTCACCCACAGTGGGCGGAAAGTGATCCCGAGCAATTCCGAAACACCTGCTGCCACGAACTACTCCACGCGCATGTCAACCACGTCCGGTGGCCGCTGAACAACGTCGCCGACCTAGTCGGCAAGGCGATCTACGATCCGCTTTACCAGTCCGTGACGGATTACATCGAGTACGCCGTGGACGCCATTGCAACGGAGTGGGCGAAGGCGTTGCCGCTGCCGGTCACGGCGAAGACGCGAAAGAAGGTGAAGGCGGCATGATGAAACTCTGGCATGTGTTGCTATCAGCGTGGAAGCAATCAATCCGTCCAGCTCACAATAAATCTCAACTCATCATTACGCGACACAATCTTGCTGGTCTTCGTGGTCACATCTTCTCCCCCTTTCCGCAACCAGACGGTCGGTGGGTGGTCTTGATCGATGATCCTTATGACTTGATTCAATCGCCGGAATACACCTCTGCCTTTCAGTGCTTGTATCGATGGGAGTTTGTGCTTGCTGGTCACAGCGTCCCAAGCAAGGACCGCACCGCACTATGAAACCCACCGCGATCGTCTGCGGGACGGCGATGCTGATCTGCTACGCGATCCTCGGCACGATGTATCAGATCTCCTGGTTCCTTGCGCCGATTGGGCTGATGGGAGTGTCCACGTTGTTGGTGGGACTTGCCAAGGGGAAGGGGAAAGCATGATCGAACGTCTCGATGAACAAGAACGCGACCGCCGGTTTTTTGCCGCGCTCAATCGGCTGGATACGAAAGGGGCAGCACCGTTCCAGCATCCACTTGCGCCGCAGGTCTCGACCTTCGCACTCGAACGCCGGGTGATTGCGCTGGAGTCTATCGTGGCGCAATTGCTGGACCTGCCCGTCGTCCGGCATTCGGGCGTCGTCACCGCGACGCTGGAGGAAGGTGAGTGATGGGTGAAGTTACGTTCATGATTGCCGCTTTCATCTTGGGCATGATTATTCTCGTGCTTGCACTGGCCCTGCCGATCAAAAGCACCATACCCAAATATGAAACACTGCAGTGGGGAATGGTTTCCTTTGGAGTGTCGATCATGGCGGCAACTGCAACGTTGTTGATAAAGGCGGTGTTCTGATGGTCGCACGCACGACGCCGACGGTGGTGATGAAGCCGGGGCCGCCCGCTTGGATCGTCGTACGTTGTCCTCAATGCGGCAAGGCGATCTGTGAAGCGAAGTCCGGAAGCACGCTAAAAATCGTTTGCAAGCGGTGTAAGGCGGAAAGCGTCACAAACGTGGCGTAGCATGATATTATGGCAATAGTTCAATAAGCGGCCCTCGCGGCCCATATCTAGTGAGCGGACCACGCGTCCCGAACCGGCAGACCGGTTTCGGAGACGCGCTTTTTGCGTTCACTCCACGGCGACCGGATGCCGCAAGTTCCGGGACAGACCGCACACACGCACCGGCCGTCATGCCGGGGTCCGGACCGGGCCGGCCAATGCTCGGGGGAGGCTTTCCAATGTTCGTTCGACGCTCGTTCCTGCCACTCGCCTACTCGTTGCCGTTCCTGACACCCGATGGTGATCCGCCGGGCAATCCACCGCCAACACCACCGGCGCCACCGGCCGATCCGCCTGAAGTCAAGTTCGATGACGCACAGCAACGGAAGTTGAACGATCTGCTTGCCGCAGAGCGCAAGACGACCGAAGACCGGGTCAAGACCGACCTGGCAGCGCAGGCGGCAGCGGCGAAGAAGAAGGCGGACGAGGATCGCGAACGCACGGAAGCCGAAGGGCGCGGCGAGTTCGACAAGGTCAAGAAGGGTCTCGAAGAAAAGATCTCCGGCGTGGAGACCGAACGGGACCAGCTCAAGGCCGATCACGACCTCCTCGTCACGCACTTCGAAAAGGACTACGAGGATCGCGTCAAGGCAGTTCCGGCCGATATCTGGACGGAACTCAAGCCCGCCGACGATGCCGCGCTCACGGAACGCATCACGGCAGTAGAGCGGGCTGAACGGCTCGCAAAGAAGCTCGACAAGCAGAAGCCGCGCGGCTCGGGGTTCGACCCGACGCCGGGCGGAGATCGCGGCATCAACGTCAAGGACGAGACCGCCAGGGCGCGGTCCAGGATCAACCTGTAGTTCCAGGAGGAACGCATGGCAGCCATTCCAAAATCGGGAACCCCGTCGCTCGCGACGGCGCTTCCCCCCCAGAACGAACAGATCCCCGGCCTGCGAGCCGGTGAGAATATCGGCGGCGGTGATCTCTGCACGGTCGCGAGCACCGGACTCGTGATGCTCCGCACCACCGGACCCGTCCATGGCGTGGCGGCGCTGAAGGCCAGTAACGGCGAGGCCGTGACGCTCTATCGCAACGTGCGGTTCGGTTATGGCGCGGCGCTGATCCCGGGATCGCTCGTCTATCCATCGACCACGGTTCCCGGCGGACTCGACACCGCGGGCACGGCGGGCACCGATATCGGCTGGGTCGTGGACACGACCCGTATCCAGTTCTCGGGACTGTAGGAAGCGAGGAAGATCATGGTATTTGGAACACTGACGACCCTCGACGACCTGCAGGGCAACGCGGCCACGATCGCGGCCTTCGGCGAGGAAGCGCTCGCGCAGCGAGTCGCGCAATCGCTCGCAATTCACAATGGCGCGATGCAGGAGGCGCTCTCCGACTTCGCGGTCGTGACTGCCGACGCCCAGCGTCCCTATGGTGTCGGCGACGACATGGAGATGCAGGAACTCGACCAGATGGGATCCCCGGACGTCCAGAAGACGACCGCCGGTGGAAACCTCGGGTTGCCGCTCCGCTTCTACGGGATCGCGGTGCAGTGGAATCGCCACTTCATCCTCAACACGCAGGTCGGCGAGCTTCTGCGCCGCCTCGACAGTGCGGCTGACGCCGACGTTCGCAATCTGATTCGACAGATCCGGCGCGCGTTACTGACGCCGACCAACAATCTCACCTATACGGACATCCTGCAGTCTCAACTCAGCTTGCAACTGCGGGCGCTCCTCAATGCCGACGGCACGGGCGTCCCGATGGGACCGAACGGCGAGGCGTTCGATGGCGCGACCCATAGCCACTACCTCGCCACCGCGACGTTGACCGAGGCGGGGGTGACGGCCGTGCTCAACACCGTGCTCGAGCATGGGGTGACCGGCAACATGGCGATCTACATCAACCGCGCCCAGGAGGCGGCGATCCGGGCGATGACCGCCTCGTTCAACCCGTACGTCGATGCCCGGATCAACATTCCGCTGACCGAGCGGACGGCGATCGGCAACCTCGACGTCAACAATCCGACCGATCGCGCGATCGGCGTCTTCAGCGGGGCCGAGGTTTCGGTCAAGCCATGGGTACCGGCCAACTATCAGATCGTCTTCGATCGCGGGGCCGGAACCACCAAGGCGCTCGCGATTCGCACCCGCGACGGGTCGCTTGCGGGTCAGGGCGGCTTCGGCACGCTCTACGAGGCCGACGGCTTCCCGCTGCGGGCGACCGCGCTTGGACGCGAGTTCGGCGTGGGCGTCATCGGCCGCGAGCGTGCGGCCGTGGGATTCAGTGCCGGTGGGACCTACGTCGCACCAACGATCGCCTAGCGTGAGTGAGGAGGACTCGATGACTGAGAAAAAGGACACGACGCCGAAGATCGTCGCCAATCCGGGCACGACCGAGGTCGGCGTCGTGGCTACCGGCGAGACCGCCGAAACGCTAGCACCCGATCCGGTCCCCGTGGAATCGACCGCGCCCGTCGTCTACATCGTCAACGGTATCGAGGTCGATCCTAACGGCGTGCCGGTCAAGGGCAAGTAGCGATGGCGATCGACAGCGCGGCGCTGGTCGGATACCTGGCGATCGAGTACGACACGCTCCTCGCGGAAGCCGGGATCGCGACGACCGATACGTCCGAAAATCTCGGGCCGGTGCTGGATGCGGTCGAACAACTCGATGCCCTGAATCCGGACCTCTCGCCGCTGTGGATCTATCCGCTGGCCCGGTACTTCACGCTCAAGCGGATCGTGAACCGGCTGGCGGTCAATATGGATGTCTCGATCTCGGGCGACTCCTATCGCCTGAACCAGATCTTTGCCAACGCGAAATCGTTGCTGAGTGAGGCGAGGGCACAGGTCGCGTGGATCGTTGATCCAGTGCCGCCGGGCACGAGTGGTTATGGCGATATCACCGTAGTCGAGCTGCCTTTCTTGACCGGAACGATCGCATCGGAATACGGGTCGTGGTGAATCGACCTTTCCTCTCCGAGGCGACGGCGAACCGGATCAAGGGTCTCAAGCGGCGCGGCTCCGCTACCACGCAGATTGTGCAGGACCCGGTCGCGGCGATCACGATCATGCGGACCGCAACCCAGTCCGTCGCGACGTTCACGCCGATCTCGATTGCGTTCGACGCACGCATGCCACAGCAGGGAGGTGGTGATGTCCCGGTAATGATGACCGCCCAGAGCGGGACGATTGAGGTGTTTGGCGAGGACCTCGCCGCGCCCGTCCATCAGGGGGATCGCTTCGCCTGGCAGGGACAGCCCTGCACCGTCAGCACGATCTCGGGTGAGGCGTACGGCGTGGTCACGATCGCCTTCACGCTCGACACCCGGAACCGGGGGGTGTGATGGCAATTCACTGGTCACCTGACCCGTCGACGATCGGGCGCGAACTCGTACGACGGGTCGCGGCGATCGAACCGGCATGCAAAGACCTCGCGGCCTCGCATGCCAGCCGGGGCGAGTCGGCGATGAAAGCCGGGCCTCCTTGGGGTGATCGGACCGGCAACGCACGTCAGGGGCTCTTCGGTGAAGCCGAGGGAACCACGATCACACTGGGTGGGACGATGGAGTATCAACCCTACCTGGAACTGGGAACGTCAAGAATGACGCCGCGCCCGATCATCATGCCGACCGCCGAGACAACCGCATCCGAGTATTTCGCCGATGCGGCCAAGGTCGTCAGGGGCATCCTCGGGTGAGCGCGCTGGCGACCCGCGTTGCGGACGCGCTCAAGGCTGATAGCACGATCGTGGCGCTCACCAGCGTACGCGTCTTCGACCGGGACATTCGGCAGGCGGGGCCGGGGGCGGTCACGAACGTCTGGGATGTCACTGGCTTCCTGCTCGGCCCGACGATCAGTGTCGACGATCAGGGCGGCACGCGACCTCCCTTCGCACCACCCGGTGCCTACGATGACCGGCTGGCGGTATGGCTGATGGCGGACGGGACGCCCGAGGGACGGGCGGCGCTGGACGCGCTGACGGGGAGGGTGATCGTCCTGCTGAGGACCTGGCAAGACCCGGTGACGCGCGCATATCTGACGTTCGCCAACCGGCTGGGACAACGCGACGATCCGCCGCCCGATACGGGGGTGATCGACCAGATCGTCTTCCGGGTGGGCGGGATGTTTATTCGCTAGCTAACAACGCAGAGGAGTACCACGATGGCAACCAAGAGCGCATCCACCGACGAGACCGTCGAGCCGAACGCGGGCACGCAGCAGGAACAGCCGCAGCCGAAACCCGCCACCGACGCCGAGCACAAGGCCGCCGAGAAGGCCTTCTACGCGGGCGAGTTCCCGGGTGGCGGCAAGAGCCTTCGCTTCCAGACCGTCGACGGCGAGACCGTTGCCGTGGTCGAGAAGGTCTAGCGGCCATGCCCCGAACGCTGGAATACCACGGGCGAAAGCACGCGTTCGAAAATCTCCCCTCGTTCGTGGCGATGGTGAAGGCGCGCTATCCGGCGATCACGCCGGAGGGGATCAACCAGATCGTCGCCCGGAACGTGGCGAACCGGGAGGCACGGTCTCCATCCCGGATGATCCAGCTGCTGGGCGCGGACATCATGACCGCCGACCTGACGACGATCCCGGCGTGGCCGTTCCTGGGACCGCAGACGCGCCGCGACATCGCGACCTATCCGCACGCCACCGGCGAACGGGTGGACGAACTCGATGCCAAAAGCCAGATCCGGCTCGTGACCGGACTCGTCAAGGAGAAGATCAATCGCTCGGCCCTCATCTCGCCCCGAGGACTGCAACAGACCTACGTCTGGTCGCAGGCAACGGCGTGGACGCAGGAGGTCACGGACGCCGATTACGATCTGATCTTGAAACAGCGGTCGCTTGCGCGGGTGTTGCGCGATCCCGAGCGGGTGGACCCGTACGTGGAGATTCGCCCCTACGACGTGCCGGTCACGGCCGTCCACGAGTTCGACGACATGATGGAGGCCAGTCGCTTCCACGATGACATGCAGCGGCATCCGCACTTCGCGGGTGTCGATATCAAGAAGTAGGAGCACCAACCATGGCAGCAGGAACCGTTGGCTACAACCTCAAGCACGGGCAGATCGCCGCACGGGGCGCCACCCCGACCTACGTCGATCTCCCCTACGTGATGACCGTCGAGGCGACCGTCAGCCAGAACAGCGACAAGATGTCGGCCGATGGCGCCAAGGTCGTGACGGCCTACAGCGCCCCGGAAGGCTCCGGTTCGCTCGCGATGGGGATGATCAACCTCGCGATCCAGGCGATGATGACCGGCGGCACGGCCAGCCAGTCCGGCACCGCGGGCACCGCGA
>JAABUN010001150.1_pt1 | contig 61962 bp, 54 predicted proteins | sample 5559311 | NCBI WGS metagenome assembly JAABUN01 (sample SAMN10711877, study PRJNA513370) | rock metagenome | isolation source: Antarctica rocks | place: Antarctica: Victoria Land, Siegfried Peak sud
CGCCTCGGTCTGCGGTTGTCTGCCCATCGCCGCCCCTCCACCGCACACGCATTATGTCGAGTGGCGGAGTATACGATTCCGGCGTGGTCAGTGCCAGTATGTGTGGAGCATCATGTGGCCTAGTCTGTGCTGGCGAGCGTGCGGTTGCTTGCGTCGCGCACCGTCGCTCTGAGGGCGGTGGGGTACGAGGAGTTCATCAGCACTGCCTGCGGCGTTCCGGCGGTTGCCGCAAGTGCCGTCACGGTCGTGCCGTAGAGGATGCCTACCGTGCCGCTCGTGTTGTTGTTCGCCACGACGATGTCGAGCTTGCCGTCTTTGTTCAGGTCCGCGACCGCGAGCGTATACGGGTTGCTGCCGCTGGCGTGGTTGGAACGGGCGAAGGTTCCCGTGCCGTTGTTGAGCAGCACGTTAACCGTGCCGCTCGACGCGCTGTTGGCAACAGCGATGTCGAGCGCACCGTCGCCGTTGAAGTCCCCCGTGGCGATGTCGTTCGTCGAGCTACCGACGATTGCCTGCGTGGTTGCGGCACCGAAGCCGCCCATGCCGTTGCCGGGGAACAGCCGCAGCGTGCCGTTGCCGGAGAAGGCGAGGTTCGCCGTGACGAGGTCGGGTACCCCGTCGCCCGTGAAGTCCCCGGCGGCGAGGCCATAGGGATTGGACCCGGCGTTCAGATCGGCGCGGCTGTAGCCGGTGACGTTCCCCGTCATCGTGTCGGTCGTCGCGGTGAGGACGCTGACGGCGTCGCCGACAACGGCAATGTCGGGCTTGCCGTCGCCGTTGAAGTCGCGGATCATGGGGTAGGCGGCGTTGGGCGTCGCGGCGTAATCGGAAAAGGTCGTGAAGGTGTACGTGGGGGAAGCGCGATAGACGCGCACCATACCCGCCGCCGATCCGAAAGGGACGCTCGCCGTGAGTACGATGTCCTGCCGCCCGTCGCCGTTCAGGTCGGCGATGGTGACATCGTTCAATGTAAAGGGGAGGGCCACGCCGCCCGTAGCAGGGTAGTCGGTACGGCTGTAACCCGTGACGTCGCCCATCGAGTCGGCGGTGGCGAGGAAAATGCTGAACACGCCGTCGCAGTAGTAGGGCATCCCGCCGCCCGCCTGGGTGGAGCAGGAGCCGCCGGAGGTGGTGGTGACGAAGTCCGGCTTGCCGTCGCCGTTCAGGTCGCCCACCGCGAGACCGGATGGCGCGTTCTTCGCGGCGTTGGTCAGGTAGTCGGTTTTTGTGTACCCGGTCACGGCCCCCATGCTTACGGTGGCGAGGAAAACGCTCACGCGCCGCCCGGTTGCGCCGGTTCCCTTGTTCGTCGCCACGATGTCGAGGAACCCGTCGCCGTTCATGTCCGCAACGATCACCTTGTACGGCCTTTCCCCCGCCATCAGCGTGGTCGGTGCCGCGAACGCAATCGGTGGCGCGGCCCCGACGGGCGCGGCGGGCAAGGTCGCCAGCAGCACCGCGAAACTTGCCACAATAAGGAACCGTCCCCACCCCCCTCGCCGCCCGTGTACCCGTCGCATCGCATCGCCCTCCCGTGTCGCATCCCGAACCCCGGTGTTCCCCACCAGCGTACAGGGCGGGGAGGGGCGGCACATCACACGAATGGCGCATATCGCTCCCCGGTATTGCGGGAGCGATATGCGCCATTTGACGTATTGACGGGTTGCCCGTGGGAGCGGGGCAAGTCAGGCGGCGGCGGTCGGCTCGTTGAACTGACGGGCGTAGAGGGCGGCGTACTTGCCCCCCGGCAGGGCGATCAATTCGTCGTGCGTGCCGCGCTCCGCGATGCGCCCCGCGTCCACCACGCAGATCAGGTCGGCGTTGCGGATCGTGCTCAGGCGATGCGCGATCACCACGCTCGTGCGCCCGCGCAGGAGCGTTTGCAGTGCTTTCTGGATGATCGCCTCGGTGCGCGTATCTATGTTGGAGGTCGCCTCGTCGAGGATGAGGATGCGCGGGTTCGCCAGCACGGCGCGGGCGAACGACACGAGTTGCCGCTGCCCCTGACTGAGGCTCGTGCCGCCTCCCTGCCCGATGCGCGTGTCGTATCCTTGCGCGAGTTCGGCGATGAAGCCGTGCGCGTCCACCGCCCGAGCCGCCGCCTCGATCTCGTCCCGCGTTGCCCCCTCGCGCCCGTAGCCGATGTTTTCCGCCACCGTGCCGGAGAACAGGAACGGCTCCTGCAACACCGTGGCGATCTGCCGCCGCACGCTCGCCCGCGTCACCTCGCGCACGTCCCGTCCATCGAGGCGCACCGCCCCCGCCGTCACGTCGTAGAAGCGCGGGATGAGGTTGGCAATTGTGGTCTTGCCCGCCCCTGTCTGGCCCACGAGGGCCACCGTCTGCCCCGCCGCGATCTGCAAGTCCACGTCGTGCAGCACGTCGCGCCCCGCCTCGTAGCCGAAGCGGACGCGCTCGAAGGTGATCTCGCCCCGGATGGTGCCGAGGTCGGGCGTTCCCGGCGGGTCGGCGGGTTCCGGCTCCTCGTCGAGAATGCCGTAGATGCGCTCCCCCCCCGCGAGGGCGGACTGCATCTGCGTGTACACCTGCGCGATCAGTTGGATGGGGCGGAAGAACTGCTGCACGTAGATCAGGTACGCCGCGAGCAGCCCCACGGTGAGCGAGCCGTTAAACACGAGGTAGCTGCCGTAGCCGATGACGATGGCGGTGGCGAGCGTGCTCAGCACGTCTATCGTGGGCGAGAAGGCCGAGGTGATCTGCACCGCCTGCACATTCGCGGTGCGGTTCGCGGCGTTGCGGGCGCGGAAGCGGGCGATGTTCGCCCCCGTGCGGTTGAACGCCTGCGCCTCGCGGATGCCCGTGATCTCTTCCTGCAACTCCGCCGTCACGTCGCCCACGGTCTTGCGCGTCAGGCGGCTGGCGCGGCGCGAACGATCCGCGAAGAACGCCGTGACGAGCACCATCACGGGGATGATCGTGAAGCTGACGAGGGCCATCTGCACATTGAGCGCGAGCATGATGATGACGATACCGATCAGGCTGAACAGCCCGCCGAGGAGCTGCGACAACCCCTGCGACACGAGCTGATTGATCGTGTCCACGTCGTTGATGACGCGGCTCATCAGGTCGCCCACGGGGCGGCGGTCGAAGTAGCCGAGGGGCAGGTGCAGCAGGCGGTCGAAGATGCGGGCGCGTAGCCCCGCCAGCACCCGTTGCCCCACCGCGCCGATGCGGAAAATCTGCTCCCGCTGCGTCAGTGCGCCCATCACGTAGACCGCGAGCAGGGCGAGCATCGTCTGCGTCAGCCCGTCGCCCCGGCCCGTGACGATGTTCGTGTCAATTGCCCGCCCGACGAGCCACGGCCCCGCCGCGTTCGCCGCCGCACCGAGCACGATCAGCGCGAGGATGCCGAGCAGTTGCGGGCGGAACGGGGCCAATTCCCCGACCAGCCGCCGCGCCACGCGCCCCGTCTCCTGCGGCTTCTCGACCTCGCCCGTCGCCAGCCCCGGTCGCATCATCGCTTTCAGCCTCCGTTCGCCGCTCATGTCAAGTTCTTGGAAACAGTGCTACTCTGACCGTTCCTGCCTCCACCGACTATGACGCATCTGATGGGTTGGCTCTGCACTTTGTGTCTAAAGATGCCCGAAGATCATTCACAGTCGATGATTCTGGTTCACGAGCAATCATTGAAATAGCCTCACGAAAGGCCCGTACGCTCAGATCCCGCACTACCCCATCAACCCATTGCACATGCGTTTCCCGGAGTTCACCTCCGTGCGTTACCGCAGAGCGCACCTTGTAATAAAGCTTGGTTTTTAGCTCTTGCCGTAATTTGGAGATGGAAACAGGATCATTTTCGATCAGAGCAGCCATGCGTCTCGATAATGTTTCCGACTTAGCTTCATCGGGGCCACCAAGAAGTAGCCCTTCTAAGGCGCGGAACGCTGCCAAAACCCTGTCTTCTACGCTGAGCAAACCCCAAGCATGACCTAGGCGTTTAGCCGCAACCGTAATAGCATAACGTGCCGACGTTTTCGGGGCATTCTGCCATTCTATGGTCAGGCTCATACCCTGTTTGTTCATCGCTTCCACTTCGTTTTCTTCGATGGCCAAGCCTCCAACACTCGGATTGTAGAGAGTCACTTCCGCTACTGAACGGTCAGCGAGATGCGCGATTCCGAAAGCGAGCGGCGGAGTACCAATTTGGGGTCTGTTCTTGATGGAATCGAAGCCGTAAAGGTGATGCTGCCAGAAGCGGAGCAAGTTGATTCCATCCTCGACACGCTCTCGAAAAAGCTCGATTTGCCGATTTTGCGTTGCACATCCCACTCGCACCTTCGCGAACACATCTCCGGGTAGGCGACTTGCCCCAGACGGAGCGCGTCGAAGAAGGGTCGCTTCCCCCAAGCCGAGTGCACGCTTCATGGAGCGGTACGAGACAATTTCCGTATCTCCGAGAGACAAAGGCGCACGCACGCCGCTACCACTTAGGGCAACGTAAAAAGTTACGGGTGGAAGGACTCCCCCCGCTTCGGAATTGTCGAGATTCCTGAAAAGATAATCAACCATGGCGTTTACCCCCGGCGGGCCGGGATGATAGCGAAGATTGATAACAGCCCTGACTGTGCCGTCATAGACGTACTCGAAATCATAGAACGGGCCAAAATACTCATACAGCAGAAGCGCGAGGTTGTCACACTCGCTAGGGAGTGTGCGCCGGACTTTGTGTTCGTCAGTGAAACTGGCACGGTATTGTATGTGCGATTTGTCGCTTTGAAGCACAGTCTCGTCAATTGCTTCGATCTTCGCTAAGATCGCCGCCACCTTTGGACGAAGTTCTGAAAGCGTTCGTTCATCAAGCAGGTTTTCTGGTACCCTTATTTTTACCATAACACGCCCCTCCTCATAGTTTATATGAATGTGATTTTATTAATGCCTTTTATCCCGAATAAACGGTGAGGTAGAAGGTGGAACACTATAGTCGCCGACGCGCTATTCGTCGCCTCGCCACTACACATTGCCTACTCTCTCGGCAAGGCTATCACAAATCCTTTAGGCACGCCTTACCCGTCCGCCGCGACAGCCTCGATGCGCGTCCCGCCCACGATCTGCGAGCCGAGGATGTCGTTGTAAAGCGGGCTGTCGTGCAGGAGTTCTTCGTGCGTGCCTTGCGCCGCGACGACGCCCTCGTCCAGCACGAGGATATTGTCGGCGGAACGCACGGTGCCGATGCGCTGCGCGATCACGACCACGGTGCGGGTGCGGTCGCGCATCAGGGCGTCGAGGGCGGCGTGAATAAGGCTCTCGGTCTCGGCGTCCACGGCGGAGGTGCTGTCGTCGAGGATCAGCAGGCGCGGGTTGATGAGCAGGGCGCGGGCGATGGCGATGCGCTGCCGCTGCCCGCCCGAAAGCCCGACGCCGCGCTCCCCGATGATCGTGTCGTACCCCTGCGGCAGGTCCTGAACGAAACCGTCGGCCTGCGCGTCGCGGGCGGCGGCCTCAATCTCGTCGTGCGTCGCGTTCGGCTTGCCGTAGGCGATGTTCTCGCGTACCGTACCGGAGAACAAGAGCGTCTCCTGCAACACGATGCCGATCTGACCGCGCAGGCTCTCCAATGTCACGCCCCGCACGTCGTGTCCGTCGAGTTTCACCGCCCCGCCCGTCGCGTCGTAGAAGCGCGGGATGAGGCTGACGAGCGTGCTCTTGCCGCTGCCCGTGGTTCCCAATATCGCCACCGTCTGCCCCGGCTGCACGCGGAACGAGACGCCGCGCAGGATGTCGCGCTCGCCGCCGGGGTAGCGGAACCATACGTCCTCGAACGCCACCTCGCACCGTAGGGGCGGCAGTACGGTCGCGTCCGGGGCGTCCTGCACCTCGCGCTCGGCGTCCAGCACCTCGAAGACGCGCAGGGCGGAAGCCCCCGCCCGCGAGATGCCCGCCGCCTGAAAACCGATGGTCAGCACGGGGAACAGGAGGAACGACAGATAGCTGTTGAAGGCGATCAGTTCGCCCACCGTGAGCCGCCCGCCGATGATCTGATAGCCGCCGAACCAGACCACGAGCAGCGTGCCGAGGTTGCCGAAGAACCCCACGGCGGGGAAATTGTTGGCGAAACCGCGCACGGTCTGGAGGTTCTTGTCGAGCAGTTCCTCGTTGATCGCCCGGTAGCGGGCCGTTTCGTACCCCTCGCGCCCGAACGCCCGCACCACGCGCACCCCCGCCAAGTCCTCCTGCAACACCGTGTTCAGCCGCCCAAGCACCTGCTGCACCTGCCCGAACAGGGGCCGGATGGCGGTGATGAAGCGCAGGAGCAGCAGCAGGATCGCGGGGATAATCGTCAGCGACACGAGGGCGAGCTGCCAGTTCAGCAGCAGCAGCAGCACCGTGCTGCCGATCAGCATCACGACCGCCGCCGCCATCTGCACGATGCCGCTCCCCGCGAACGAGCGAATCTGCTCCACGTCGCTCGTGACGCGGGTGAGCAGTTGCCCCGTCTCGGTGCGGTCGTAGTAGCTGAAACTGAGGCGTTCGATCTGCGCGAACAAAGCGTCGCGCAGGTCATACGCGAACCCCTGCGAGGCCCGCTCCGCAAGGAACCCCTGCAAGAATGTGAACAGCCCGCGCACCGCCGCCACCGCGACCAGCCCGACCGTGGCATAGACCACGGCGTTGCGGTCGCCCGCCGCGATGCCGCTGTCCACCGCGTACCCCAGAAGGCGCGGGGCGACGAGGTTCGCCGCCGACACCACGATCACGGCGAGGAACGCCCCGCCCGCGTCCCCCCGGTACGACGCAAGAAAGGCGAGCGCACGCAGCAACGCTTTCGTGCCGCCCGGTTGCGCCGCCGTATTGCCCGGTGATCCCGGTGGTCCCGGTGGCCCGCCGCTCGGTCGTGCGCTCACGTCCACCTCCCGCCGCAACGAAACACGTATGAAACCGTCTCAGGTGTCGCCTGAAAAACCAGATCGGGTCGTGAGCGTTTTCTCGGTGGGATGGTGCGCTCAGCCCGTTATCCCCGGACGACGGGCTGAGCGCACCATCCCACCCGTACCCGGTTCAGTTGCGAATCTTCACACGCCCGCGCCACAAGGTTTCGACTTAATCCGTCAATCTGCACCAGTAGATACTACCGGGCAGCATTCCCTACTGAAACGCCGCCGCGTTCTCCGCGAGCCACGCATCGAGGGTGCGCGGCGTGGTCTTGCCTACCCGTTGTACCAAGTCCGTGACCTGCGCGGCGTTGTTCCCGGCGTAGTACACGGTCAATTCGGTGAGGCCGTCCGCGAGCCAGTCCGGCATCCCGAAGCCGCGCATCGTCTGTGCGTAGGCATCGGGCGGTACGTCCTGATAGCGCACGGGTTTGCCGATGGCGGTGGTCATCTTCGCCGCGACCTCGGTGTTCGAGAGGGCTTCGGGGCCGGTGATGTCGTACGTCTGCCCCTCGTGACCGCTCTCGGTGAGGACGTTCGCCGCCACCGCCGCGATGTCGCGCATGTCCACCGAACTGGCTTTGCCTTCGCCCTGCGGGGCCGCGAACATGCCCGCGCCCTTCACGGATTGCACATTGTTGAGGAGGTTCTGGATGAAGCCATTCGGCCTCAGAAAGGTGTACGGCACGCCCGAATCCGCGATCTGCCGCTCGGTCTGGGCGTGCCAGCGCAGAAGCGACACGGGCGAATCCGGCGACGCGCCGAGGGCGGAAAACTTCACGAGGTGCCGCACCCCGACCCGCTGTGCTGCCTCCACGACGGCCCCCTGCAACCGGGGTGCGTCGGGCGAAGCGTTCGAGAGCAGGAAGACGCGCTCCACGCCCGCCATCGCCGCATCGAGCGACGCGGGTTCGTCGAAGTCGCCCGTCGCCACCTCCGCACCCCGCGCCGACCAGTCTGCCACCTTCGCGGCGTCGCGCACGAGCACGCGCACGGGTGCGCCGCGCTCCAATAGCAGTTCCACCAATGGCTTGCCGATGTGTCCTGTTGCCCCTGTGATGAGTAGCATGTGTGCCTCCTTCGATGATCCGTCTGTCCGTAGGGGCGCGTTGCACGCGCCCTCTCGCCACACCCCGATGCTATCCCGAAAATGCGGTGCCATATCGGGAGGGCGCATCGCCGTGCGCCCCGACACGAGATGGCACGGGTTCGTTCACGCCTTCATCAATGTCGGGCGCGGCACGTCCGAAGTCGGCGCGTCGTCCTTCGCGCCCCCCGTTCGGTCGCGGGCAGCAACGGCGCGGTCGTAGGCGAGGCGAAAGAGGGCCATCGCCCCCGGCACCGCCGCCGCGTCGCGGATGGGGTAGCTCACCCAACCGCTATCGGGCAGGATGTGGTGCGGCATCGCTCGCCCGTCGTGCACGAGTTCTTCGCGCACGCGCACGGGAAAGGGCAAATCCGCGAGGTGGTCGCCGTGCAGATGCCCCAACTCCCGCTTGCCTAGGCGAAACTCCGTGCCGCCGAAGCGGTGCGGTGCCTCGGTCGCGTCGGGCCACGACAGCACCTCGTCCCGAATCTGTTCCGATATACGCATGGTCATTGTTGCCCCCTTCGCCCGCAGCCTGTCCACCGTGTTTTGCAGGAACGCACAGCGGGCCACGATCAGCCAGACGCGCAGAGCTGTGAGCAGTGATTGCGGTCGTCGCATGACTTGGCCCCCCATCATGTCGGCACGGATTATGTCGGCACACATCGAACGAAACACCGCCACCGCCAAAGTATTTCACTTGTCAAGACAATCGAAAGGATTCACCACAGAGGCACAGAGGACACAGAGAAACACGAAGACACGAACACGGGTATTTTTGCCCCTACATTGTCCGGTCTCTGTGTTCTCTGTGCCTCTGTGGTGAGTCCTTTCGATTCCTACAGCATGATGAGGCCGCGCCGCACGCCGAGGGTGACGGCCTCGGTGCGGCTGCCCGCGCCGAGCTTGCCCATGATCGAGCCGACGTGGAACTTCACGGTATGGTCGGAGATCGTCAGGCGGCGGGCGATCATCTTGTTGCCCAAGCCCTCCGCGAGCATCCCCAGTATCTCGACCTCACGGGGGGTAAGCGGGCCACTTCCCGACGCGAGGTTCGACGATGCCGCCACGGGCGCGAGGAGCGGCGGGGCGAGGGCGTTCGCCACCTCGACGGGTAGCGCGACGAGGCCCGCCGCCGCCGCCGCCACCGCCGCCGCGATCTCCGCCGCCCCCGCCTCACGCGGCAGCACCGCCCGCACCGATGAGCGGCCCGCGACCTCCCCCCAGAGGGCGGCGGGGTCGTCGGTCAGCACCGCCACGGCGGGCGGGTTGTCCCCCTCGCCGAGGGCGAGCAGCGTCGAGACGAGGTCGGCGTCCGCGCCGTGGCGGTCGAGCAGCACCACGTCCGGCCCCACGCGCTCGCTCTCCGAGAGCAGGGCGTCGGTGCTCGCGGCCTGCCCGACGACTTCGAGGCCGGGGGCGTCGGCGACGAGAGCCGCCAGCCCCGCCCGCACCACCGCCGAGGCAGCCGCGATCAGCACCCGCGTCACGCCGCCCGCTCCGTCGGTTCGCCGCGACCAATCGCCACATCTTGCGTGCGCCGCATGCCGCCGCGCAGCAGATCGAGGCGCAGGGGCGCATCCGGGTCGGCGTCGTACATCGCTGCGATGAGGGTGTCGGGACGGGCGAAGGGGGTGCCGCCGTTGCCGACGAGCACGTCCCCCGCGATGATGCCCGCCGCCTCCGCCGGACTGCCCGCCGCCACATCGAGGACGAGCAGCCCGAAGGCCCGCCCTCCTTGTACCGGCACGAGCACCGGCTGCGTGGTCACGCCGATGTATCGCCGCTCCGCCCGCTGCTTGAGGAAGCGCGTCACCGCATTCGACGGCACGGCGAGGGCGAGGCCACCCGCGATCATGCTGTTGATGCCGATGATCGCCCCCGTCGCCGTGGCGAGCGGTCCGCCGCTGTTGCCGGGGGCGAGCGACACGTCCGCCCGCACCCACTGCTGATTATTCGGCGCGTTCTGCCCCGGCGTCGTCTCGGTCACGGGGCCGATGGCGTGGACGATGCCCGCCGTCACCGCCCCGATGACGCCGAGCGGGTTCCCCACCGCCACCACGAGTTCCCCCACGCGCAGGGCGTCGGAGTCGCCCACCGTGGCGGCAGGCAGGGCAAACGGCCCGCCGTCGAGCCGGATGCTGGCAAGGTCGCGGGCGGTGTCCCGCGCCGTCACGGTGCCTTCGTAGGTGCGCTTGTCCCACGTCGTCACCTGCGCCCGGTCGCCGCGAGAGACGACGTGCGCATTCGTGATGATCGTCCCCGTCGCGTCCCAGATCACGCCGGAGCCGCCGCCGGGGATGTCTGCCCCCCGTACCTGCACGGTGCTCTGCCGCAGCCGCGTAGCCAGGGCGGCGAAGTCGTCCGCGAGCGCGTTCGAGCCGGTCAGTGCCGCGACCATGTTACTTGCCCCCCTGCGGGCGTTCGCCCACCGTGATCTGGAATTCCGTCGGCACGCCGCCACGGGCAACCCGCGCCGTCACCGCCTGCCCGACGCGCTCCGGCGACAGGAACGCCTGCACCGCGTCGGTGTCCTCCACGTTCTGCCCATCGAGGGCGACGAGGATATCCCCGATCAGCATCCCGGCTTTCTCGGCAGGGCCGTCGGCCTCGGTGGAGACCGCGATCAGGGCCGTGGTCGCCTCGGTGCCGAGGGCCGTCTTCAGGGAGTCGGGCAGCCGTACAGGTTGCAGGCTGACGCCGAAGTAGCCACGGGCCACGCGCCCGCCCGAAAGCAGGGCTTCCACCACGCGGTTCACGGTGGCAGCGGGGATCGTCAGGCCCATGCTGCGCGACAGGCCGCTCGTGTTGATGCCGACCACTTGCCCCGCCGCGTCCACGAGCGGCCCGCCGGAGAAGCCGGGATAGAAGGTCACGTCGGCGCGGATGAAGTTGTCGATCTGCCCGCCGCGCCCGGTGCGCCACGGCCCGCCCACGGCACTGATCGCACCGAGGCTGGCGGAAAGCCCGCCCTCGCCCGGTCGCCCGACCGCGAGTGCCAGATGCCCGACCTTCAGCGTCGCGGCGTCGCCGATGCTCGCGGTCGCCGCCGTCGCCTCGGTGCCGAGGCGCAACACGGCGATGTCGGTATTCGGGTCGCGCCCCGCGAGGGTGGCGGGAACGGTGGAACCGTCCGGCAGGGTGACGGTGAGGTTGTCGTCGCGCTCTACCGTATGGTCGGCGGTGACGATGATGCCCTGCCGCCAATGGACGCCGCTCGACGGTACGCGGTTGCGCCCGTTCACCGCCACAGTCGCGGCCCCGGCCCGTTCCACCGCCCCCGCGAGGTCATGCGAGAGTTGTTGCAGGGTGCTGGTCTCGGAAATCGTGCTGCTCATCTTCGGATGCCTCCTGATCGCAATGATACGGGAATCGCTCCCGGTATGGATGCAGGATACCGGGCGACGAAGGCGCACACATCGGTCGCGTGGGCAGGGCGACACCTAGACCAATGGCTAAGGACTCGTCATAACCCTCCCATACATCTCGATGCCGCACCGCACGATGCCGCTCCCCTCTCCCGCTCGGTGGGCATTCGAGCGACAAAGGAAGCGGCACCTTGACGCGCCGCATCGGTGGCGGTATGATGTTTACCGAACGGTAAGTAAACAGAACGGCAGGGAGCATGACGACGATGATACCGGATACAGCCCCCGAAGACACGCGCACCCTGATCCTCCAGACGGCGGAGGGGCTGTTCATGCGGCACGGCTACGGCGCGGTCTCGATGAATCAGATCGTGAGCGAGATATCGAAGGTGCGGCGGCTGACGAAGCCCGCGATCTACTACCACTTCGAGGACAAAGAGCGGCTGTTTGCGGCAGTGATGTTCAATGCGATGGAGCGGCACGGTCGCGCCCTCATGGCGGCGGCGCAAACGGAGGGCAACTTGCAGACGCGGCTCGTCGCGCTCGCGGAGACGGTGATTCGCGGTCGTCCGCGCCACTTCGAGCGGGCGCAGGCGGATTTCCGCGACCACGCGAGCGAGGAAACGCTCGCGGTATTCCGGGCGACGCTCGTGCGGTCGCTCGTCGCGCCGCTCGTTGCGGCCTTCGCGCAGGCGGGGGCGCAGGGCGAATTGCGGGCCGGAGTGTCGCCGGAGATCGCCGCCGCCGGGTTCTTCGGCATCGTTACCGGCCTCGATTTTATCCTCCCGGACAGCGGCACGCCGGAAGACCTCGCACGTCGGGCGGTAGACATCTATCTGCACGGCATCGCCGCGCCGTAGCGGTACCCGCCGCACGGGAGACTTCCGGGGCAAGACCATACAAGAAATGCTTGGGGGAACAATGGAAACGGCGTTGCCCATTCGTTTACCCGCTATTTACCTACCAGTAGGTCATTCACATGGTTGGCGTGGTGTTTCCTTCCTATACATCGAGCGAGCGCGAACACTCCGTTGGTGGGTACGGCATAGAAGAGGAGACAGCGATGAGTACGGAACAACAGACGCAGCCCCAGATTGAGCAGGTCCGCGACGCGATCCATGCGGCGGCGCGGCGCGTCTTCTCCCGCGCCGGGGTTCATGCCGTGACGCTGGCGGACGTGGCGACGGAGGCGAAATTCCCCCTCGACACCGTGCGGCGGTACTACGCGGACGAAGATGCGTTGCTGCGCGGCATTATCGAGCAGTGGATGGCGCAAACCGCCGCTCCCGGTGGTTCGTCCGCGCCGCCCGCTCGCGTCGTTGTCCCCACGGACCCGCGCCCCGCGCATCCCCTCGACCGCGACGAGGACAACGGCAACCCGCCCGCACTCCCCGCCGAAGCGGACGCGAAGCAGCGGCGCGGCGGCGTCACGGTGGGGGATAATCGCACCGTGGCGGCGGACATGGGGCAACTCGCGCTCCTGAGCATCCCGCCCCACATCCGACGGGGCGGGAGCATCCCGCTGTTCGAGATCGTCATGTCCGCCCTGCGCAGCCTCGGCGCGAACAAGATGCGCTCGGTACTGACGATGCTCGGCATCATCATCGGCGTCGGGGCGGTGGTAGGGTTGCTCGCCATCGGCAACGGCGTGCAGAGCCTGATTACGCGGCAGATCACGAGCAACGGCGCGAACCTCGTCACCTTGCAGGGGTCGAGCGCGTCCGCGAACGGCGTGCAGACGGGGCAGCGATACCAGAGCATCACGCTGGAAGACGCGCAAGCCTTGAATGCCCCCGGCGCGGTCCCGGATGCCCTCGCCATCTCGCCCGAAGTGACGCGCATGGCGCAGGTGACGGCGGGATCGGCGAACGCGAATGTCACGGTGAACGGCGTGTGGCCCGCGTACCTCACGGTGCGCAACGCCACGGTGCAGACGGGCGAGTTCGTCAACGACGCGCAGGTGGCGGGCAGCGAGAATGTCATCGCGTTGGGGCCGAGCCTCACCCGCACGCTCTTCGGCACCGAGAACCCCATCGGGCAATCGGTGCGCGTCGGTGGGGCGGGGTTCCGCGTCGTCGGCGTGATGACCTCCAAGAGCGGCGGCTTCAACTCGCCCGATGCGCAGGCGTACGTGCCGATCACCGCCGCCCTCGCCTCGCTGCCGGGGAGCGACCAGCCCGCGAACACGATCCGGCGCGGGCGCTCCATCGGCTCGGTCGCCATCGCCGCGACGACCGAAGACACGGTGCAGAACGTGGTGGATCAGGCGACCGACGTGCTCAACCAGCGGCACGGCGTCGGGCTTGGGCAACGCGCCGACTTCGAGGCGACCACGCAGACGCAACTGCTGCAAACGGTGCAGAGCACGGTGCTCATCATCCGCAGCTTTCTCGCGGTGGTGGCGGGCATCTCGCTCTTGGTCGGCGGCATCGGCATCATGAACATCATGCTCGTCTCAGTGACCGAGCGCACGCGGGAGATCGGCATCCGCAAGGCCATCGGCGCGAGGGAAGGGACGATCCTCACGCAGTTCGTGGTGGAGGCGGTGCTGCTCAGCCTGATCGGTGCGGTGATCGGTGTCGCGTTCGGTCTGTTCGTGTCGTTCGTTGCCAGCAGTGTGTGGCAGCCCTCGCCCGTGGAGCCGATCTCGGTCGCCATCGCGGTCGGTGTCGCGGTCGCCACGGGGCTGTTCTTCGGAGCCTACCCGGCGCAACGAGCGGCGAAACTGAAGCCCATCGAGGCGTTGCGCTTCGAGTAGGCGCACGGAGGAGCGGCGGTACTGCGGTTTGAACTTGCCCCCGTTCTGTGTCTATACTGCCCCCCTACAGACAAACCCACTCGTCAGGAGGGGAAGGCATGGCGACGGCAGTACACACGGGACAAAGCGCGGGTACGAGCGCGGCAACGGGCGTGACGATCACGGATGTGCAGGTGCTGACATTCAAGTACACCTCGTACACCACGAAGGACGACGAGGGCCACACGCACCCCGGCCCCGGACACGAGGCGCAGCGCACGCTCATGCGCGTGCGGTCGAGTGCCGGGGTGGACGGCTACGCCTTTGGCGGTTCGGCGCAGACCGCCGCCGTCGCTCGCCGGATGATCGTCGGCATGAATCTGTTCGACCGCGAGCGCATCTGGAAGAAGCTGCTCGAAGCGCAACGGCTCGAATGGCAGGCGTTCGGCGACCGCAACCTCTGCGCGGTGGACTTGGCGTTGTGGGACGCGGCGGGCAAGATCGCCAACCTGCCGGTACACGCGATGATCGGCGGCGGCGGGCGTACGAAAATCCCCGCGTACGCGAGTACGATGTGCGGCGACGACATCCCCGGTGGCCTCGACACCCCGGAGGCGTACGCCGAGTTCGCGCAAGCGTGCGTGGCGAAGGGCTACCCCGCGTTCAAGTTGCACACATGGATGGCCCCCTACGGCCCGAACCTGAAGCGCGACATTGCCGCCTGCGCCGCCGTGCGTAACGCGGTGGGGCCGGGGATCAAGCTGATGCTCGACCCGCACCACGACTACACGCGGGAGGAAGCCCTCTACCTCGGTCGGGCGATAGAGGAACTCGACTACTACTGGATGGAGGAGCCGATGAACGAGCACAATACCTCGTCGTTCATCTGGCTCACCGAGAAGCTCGACCTGCCGATCTGCGGCCCCGAAACCGCCGCCGGTCAGCACTTCACCCGTGCGGAGTGGATCATGCGCGGGGCGTCCGACCTCCTGCGCGTGGGCGTCTCCGATGTCGGTGGCCTCACGCCGTCGCTAAAAGTGGCGCACCTGTGCGAGTGCTTCGGGATGCGGCTGGAGGTGCATTCGCCCGGTGCCGCGAACCTGCAACTGCTCGCCTCGATGGCCTTCCCCGGCGAGTTCTACGAACGCGGCCTCCTGCACCCGCATGTGGACTACGACAAGGCGACGCCGTGGCTCGCCACGCTCATTGACCCCGTGGACGCCGAGGGTTGCGTGCCGGTGCCGCAAGGGCCGGGGCTTGGCGAGGAAATTGCCTGGGATTTCATCGCGGCGAACACGGTGCGGGACTGGCACTAGGCTTGCACTGCCCCTCCTCGGCGCGAGCACGGATGCGCTCGCGGTTCGTGCGGTGGCCTCCCATGGGGGGCTGCCCACGGGCGCGGGCGATGCGTGGATTAGGGGGTGCGCGACATGAGTATGCCGGACGACGAGCGCGAGCGCGGGCGCGGGGTGTGGCAGGCGGTGGGGCCGCGCCGCGCCGCGCTCACGCTGATGCCGAATCGGTGGCGTCGCCGCCCGCCGCCGCTGGAAGCGGGAACGATCATCGTGGGAGACAATGTCCTCGTCGCCGACGACAACGACCTCACCACGTCTAGTTCCCCGCACGCGCAGGCGGTAGATGCAGAGGGGACGGCACCCGCCGCCCCGACCGATGCGCCCCTCGCCGCCGCCAGTGCCTGGCTCTTTCGCCCCGGTGCGGAACCGGCACTGATTGCACCCGATGACATCCCGGCGGCACTGGCGATTGACGAGAACTTCGTGTGGGTGGATTTGAGTGCCTACGCGCAGGCCGACCTGCGCGAGATCGGGCGGTTGCTCGATCTGCACCGGCGGGCGGTTCATGCTGCCCTCTCGCCGTGGCAGCGGCCCCGGCTGGCGATTTACCCGAACCATTTCTACACCAGTGCCACCGTGGCCCGCCCCGACGCGACCACGCGCCGCGTGCAAGCGAGCGAACTCGACCTGTTCGTAGGGCGCAATTTCCTCGTCAGTGCGCATAAGCAGCCGTTGCCGTTCGGCGATCACCTGCTGACGCGGGCGCGTACCAGCCCCGAACTTGTGCTGCTCGACGCGGCGTTCATGCTCTACGTGATCCTCGACGAACTCCTCGCCTACTACGAGGAGTTGAACACGCAGATGCAGGGCGAGATCGAGCGCATGGAGGAACGCGCCCTGCGCGACACGTCCGACCAGTTCCTCGAAGACCTCGTGCATTTCAAGCGGTACGTGTTCGCGCTCGACCAGTTGGCCGAGCAGCACCGTGCCGTATTCGCCGCCTATCTGCGCCCCGACTTCACGCTGATCGCGGGGCAGGAGGTCGAGGCATTCTACGAGGATCTGGACACCCGCCTCGCTCGCCTGCTCGGTATGCTGAGCGGCAACCGCGAGACGGTCAATGGCTCGTTCGAGATTTACGTGTCGCAGATGGCGCACCGCACCAACGCGATCATCCGTACGCTCACGGTGGTCTCCACGCTGCTCTTTTCCGCCTCGGTGCTCATTAGTCTGTTCGGGGCGTCGGTGCAGGGATTGGCGACCTATGCACCGTTCACCTTCATCGGGATGCTCGTCGCTATCCTCGTGGTGTGCGCCATCGCGCTGTGGCTTTTCCGCACGCGCAAGTGGGTGTGATCGCCCGTGACTCCGCTCGTTGTGGCCACCTTCTACCTGCCCGACCCCACCGAGCCGCCCGCCGTCGCTATCGAGAAGCAGCGGCGGTGGGCGAACGAGGTGCGCGAGGAAGACCTGCCCACGCCGCAGACGATTGCCGCCGTGGATGTGCATCTCGGCCCACAGACCGCCATTGCCGTCGCCGCCCTCGTGACCTTCCCGGCACTCGAACCCATCGCGGTCGCGTCGGCGGAAGCCCCGCTCGCCTATCCCTACGTGCCGGGGTTGCTCTCGTGACGCGAGGCTCCCGCCGCCGTTGCCGCGTTGCTGATGCTGCCACAGCCGCCCGACGTGCTGATTGCGGACGGACACGGGCGGGCGCACCCGCGCCGCTTCGGGCTGGCGTGTCATCTGGGCCTCATCACCGGGCTGCCGACGATTGGCTGCGCGAAATCGCTGCTCGTCGGGCGGTACGAGCCGCTCTCGGCGGACGCGGGCAGCACGGCACCGCTCGTGGACAAGGGCGAGGTGGTCGGTGTCGTGCTGCGCACGCGGGCGGGCGTGTCGCCCGTGTTCGTGTCGGTGGGGCATCGCGTCACGCTCGCGGCGGCGGTGGAATTGATCCGCGCCGCCGCGACGCGCACCCGTCTCCCCGAACCCTCCCGCCTCGCGCATAACGAAGCGCAACGCCTCGCCCGCGCCGCCCGCCAGTAGGCTAAACTGCGCATACTTTCCCCGCTACCGACGCAAGGAGCCGCGCATGGTTGCGACGAAGAAGCTTACCATCGAAGATTACTGGCAGTTCCCCGACGATGACATCCGCCGCGAGATCATTGACGGGGAGGTGTACATCTTGCCCACGCCGGTTACTGCTCACCAACGAACGTTGAAACTTCTCGTACGGTATCTCGACCGACACGTTGAAGATCAGCAACTGGGTGAGGTTTTTTTCGCCCCATACGCGGTGATGCTTGGCCCGCACGACGTTTTCGAGCCGGATTGCATGTTCGTGTCGAACGAGCGTATGGATATTGTCGAGCGGAGAGGCATCGAGGGTGCGCCCGATCTCTGCGTCGAGGTTGCCTCGCCTTCCACGCGCAAGCGCGACCGTACGCCGAAAGCGGAGCGGTACGCGCTGCTCGGCGTGCGCGAATACTGGATCGTTGACCCGGACGGCGAAACCATCGAGGTATTTGGGCGCGAGGATAGCGGCTTTTAATCGCTCGGCGTGGTAGGTGACGACACGGTTGTTCCTTCCCGTGTGTTTCCGGATTTGGTGCTTCGTGCGTCGGCAATCTTCGCCGCTCCGCTGCGAAAGGGGTGATGCATGGTTGCAACGGAGAAACTGACGTGGGAGGACTACCAGCAGTTCCCGGACGACGGCAACCGCTACGAGATCATTGACGGGGAGGTGTACGTGAGTCCGTCGCCGGGAGACGCGCACCAGTTTGTCGCCACCGATCTCACCACGTTGCTCAATGTCCATGTGCGGGAACGGAAACTGGGGCGTCTGGTTGCGGCACCGTTCGACGTGATGCTCGGCCCGCACGACGTTTTTCAGCCGGACATTCTGTTCATCCGGGCGGAACGGCGCACCGTTGTCATCCGCGACGGGCGCATGTACGACGCGCCCGATCTCTGCGTGGAAATCGCATCGCCATCCACCCGCCAGACTGATCGTACGCGGAAGTTCGACCGCTACGCGCATTTCGGCGTCGCGGAATACTGGCTTGTCGAGCCGATAGAGCAGACAGTCGAGACGTTCGTCCTCGAAGGCGGAGCGTACGTCTCGCTCGGCACCGCAGTAGGAAACGAACAAATTGTGTCCCCCGTGATGCCCGACCTCGCGCTGACCGCCGCAGAAGTTTTCGAGGACCTGTAACGCCACCGCCGCGCTGTGATACCATGCGCCCCCGAAGCGTCGAACGCGATACCGGAAGGGAAGGGCGGCAAGCATGGCAGCAGGGCGCAAGAAGATCACCGTGGTGGGGGCGGGCATGGTCGGCGGCACGACCGCGCAGCGGCTCGCGGAGCGCGATTATGCGGATATCGTGCTCGTGGACATCGTGGAGGGGTTGCCGCAAGGCAAGGCTCTCGACCTGTCGCAGAGCGGCCCCGTGGAGGGCTACGACACCCGCATCACCGGCACGAACGGCTACGACGAGACGGCAAACTCCGACATCGTGGTCATCACGAGCGGCATCGCCCGCAAGCCGGGGATGAGCCGCGACGACCTCTTGCGCACGAACATGAATATCGTGCGCAGCGTCACGCAGCAGGTCGTCGCGCAGTCGCCGGAGACGATCCTGCTCGTGGTCTCGAACCCGCTCGACGCGATGTGCCACGTCGCTTTCGAGGCCGCCGGGTTCCCGAAGGAGCGCGTCATCGGGCAGGCCGGTGTGCTCGACTCCGCCCGCTTCCGTCTGTTCATCGCGCAGGAACTCGATGTGTCGGTGGAGGACGTGACCGCCTTCGTGCTCGGCGGACACGGCGACACGATGGTGCCGCTGCCGCGCTACACCACCGTGGCGGGCATCCCCCTCCCCGCGTTGCTCTCTCAGGAGCGCATCGAAGCCCTCGTGCAGCGCACCGCGAATGGCGGGGCCGAGGTCGTCAACCTCCTGAAGACGGGCAGCGCGTTCTACGCCCCGTCGTCGTCGGTGTGCGCGATGGTGGACAGCATCCTGCTCGACAAGAAGCGCATCATGCCCACCTCGGTGCTGCTCGAAGGCGAGTACGGCGTGCATGGCCTCTACGTCGGCGTTCCGGTCAAGCTCGGCGCGGGCGGGTGCGAGAAGATCATGGAGATCGAGCTGACGGCGGACGAACACGCCGCGTTGCAGAAGTCCGCCGGGGCGGTGCGCGAACTCGTCACGGCGATGGAAGGGCTGAAGGCGGGATGAGTCGGCACCCGGCGGTCGGCGGTCGGCAGAAAATGCCGCACGCTCCTCTCGTACCCTCTCGTGGCGTCGCGGTCGGTTCTGCCGACCGCCGACCGCCGGGTGCCGACTACCCATGACCACCGTGACGACCGCCGAGGCGCAGGCGGCGATCCTCGCCCGGTTCGCCCGCCTGACGGGGGAATCGGTGCCGCTCGCGGAAGCGGTGGGGCGCGTGCTTGGGGAAGGGATCGCCGCGCCCGCGCCCGTGCCGCCTTTCACGAACAGCGCGATGGACGGCTACGCCGTGCGGGCGGCGGACACGATGGGTGCGACGACTGCCGCGCCCGTGCGCCTCGCGGTGACAGGCACGATCATCGCCGGGAGTGGCGTGACGCTCGTGGAAGTGGGGCGGGCAGTGCGCATCATGACGGGTGCGCCGCTCCCCGACGGCGCGGATGCCGTGATCCCCGTGGAGGCGACGAACGGCGGCACCGACATCGTCGCGCTCGCGTCGCCCGTCGCGCCGGGGGCGAATGTGCGACGGGCGGGTAGCGATCTGCCCGCAGGGGCGGTCGCTCTCATCGCGGGGACGCGGGTGACGCCGGGGGCGGTGGCGGTACTCGCGTCCCTCGGCGTGGCGCGGGTGCCGGTCGTGCGCCGCCCGCGTGTGGCGGTGCTCTCCACGGGCAACGAACTCGTGCCGCCCGGTGTCGCGCCGGGGCCGGGGCAGATCGCGGACGCCAACGGGCCGCTGCTCGCCGCGCTCGTGGCGCAGTGGGGCGGTGAGCCGGTGCCGCTCGGCATCGCGCCCGACGACCCCGCCGCCGTGCGCCGTATCCTCGCAGAGGCGGCGGGCGTGGACTTCGTCGTCACGAGCGGCGGGGCGTCGGTGGGGCTGTTCGACGTGATGCGCCCGCTTCTGGCAGACGAAGGGGCGGCGGTCTTCACCCGCGTGCGGATGCGACCGGGGCAACCTTGTGCCTTTGGAGCGATTGACGGCGTACCGCTGCTCGCGCTCCCCGGCAATCCGGGGGCGGCGTTCGTCACCTTCCACGTCCTCGCCCGCCCCGCGTTGGCGCGGATGCTCGGCCTGTCGCCGGAACTGCCGCCGCTCGTCCCCGCCCGGACGCGCAGCGACATCGGGGGCCGGGGAGACCGCGACACGTACCTCCGCGCCCGCCTTTTCGCCACCGCGCAGGGGTGGGAGGTGGATACGGCGTTGCCGCAAGGGGCGGGACACCTCCCCGCGCTCGCGGCGGCGGACGCCCTCGTGTTGCTCCCCACGAGCGTGGCGCGATACGCGGCGGGCGACGCGGTGGGGGCGTTGCTATTGCATATCCCATGAGCATTGAGCATGATAGGATGCACCGACGGTACGTGCGGGAAGCAAGCCCTGTCCTATAGAGGGGGTAATCACGGCGCATTCATTGTCGCAAGGGTATGCCGAAGCCGAAATGCCCCCCGGCCCCCTCCCCATAGGGAGGGGGTAACGCACAGCGAAGTTGAAACCTTCCCTGTACGCCTCGATGCTGCCACATGCCACCCCCGCCCGCGCCGGAGTGACGAGAGGGGCCGGGGGGTGCATTTGGAGAACGATGAATACGCCGTGATGCGGGAGGCGAACGTGCTGTACACCGACGAGCAACCGATGCCAGCGTCCATACGGCGGATTACCCTGATTGCCGGCGCGGCAATGGTGGTGACGTTTCTTATCGCGGCGGTGTCGCGGGCGCGAGCGGGAGACACGGGAACGGCGATGCTTCTCGGCACGGTGGGGCTGCTGCTCGGTGTCTTCGACATCGTTGTTCTTCCCAACCTCCTGACCCCGCTCCGCGTGCGCATCGAGGGCGACACGCTCACCGTGGGCATCGGGGTATTCCCCCCGACGCGGGTGGCACTGCGCGACATCAGTTCGTGCCGCCCGGTGCTCTCGCCGGGGTGGGGATCGGCGACACGTATCCCCCCGCGTACGTACCCCACTCCCGAAAGCGGCGCGACGGGCGTGGATGTGCGGACGGGACGAAAGCAAATCTGGTTCTCGTCCCAAGACCCCGAAACGGTGTGCCGCCTCATCAACGCAGGCGGGAACACAGGTTAGTCTTTTCGCCCGCGTCGCGTCGTCACCCGTACGCTAGACGACTTTCCGCCCGGTGAAGAACTGGAAGGCGATGACCACGAGCGCGATCACGAGCAGCGCGTGGATGAGCGATCCGGCGACGTTGGCAACGAGACCGACCAACCAGAACACGACGAGCACGGCGGCGATGATGTACAGCATGGCGCGAACCCTCCTGCGTATCCGGGACTGTGACTGCGGGGGCGGCACGACCACTCGCCGTGTCGGATGCTTCCCCCTGACGCACACACCGTGCCACCCGCTCGCGTCGTGGCATCCACCGTGCATCAATATCTCGACAACAGGTGTAAGCGCGACGCGGCAGGGCGTGGTAGGACGCGGCAAGACGCGGTAGGAGGTGTGCGAGATGTGTGCGATGAAGATGGGCAATCAGGCGCGGGAGTTCATGGGGCTGGTGCGGGCAGTGCAGATGGAAGAGATCAAGGCTCAGCTCGCCCTGCCGCCCCTCGTGCTGATCGTGGCGGACGACACTGTGGCGGCGGAGCGGTTCGCCTTCGCCCTTGCGGGCGCGGATGTGACGCTCGGTGTGTCGGCGGCCCGCGAGACCACCACGGTCGCCGCGCCCGCCGCGCTCGACTCGCTCGCGGTCGGCCCCGCCGCGTACGACGCGGTGCTGCTCATTGACCCGTCGGCGGGGACGCGCCGCAACGCCGCCTTGCAACGCCTGATCGCCAACCAGCGGCAGACCGCCGTGCTCGCCCTCTACACCCGCGCCCCCGAAACGCCCGATCCCGGCCTGCCCGCCCTCACCGTGACGAGCCTCGATGACGTCACCGCGTTGCGGGCGATTCGCGCCCGCCTCGTGACGAGCCTCCCCGAAGCGCGACGGCTCTCGTGGGGGCGCACCTTCGTGGGCTTCCGCAAGCCCATCGCCGATGTGCTGATCGAGCAGACGGCGCGGGCGAACGCGCAGTTCGCGCTGATGGCCGATCTCGGTGCTCGCATCCCCATCCTTGGGGGCATCGCGGCCACGGGGGCGGATTTCCTCGTGCTGACGCGCAATCAACTCGTCCTCGCCTACCGCCTCGCCGCGATCAACGGGCGTGACCTCGACGACCCACGTAATGTGATCACCAGTGCCGCCCCGTTCTTCCTCGCCGGCCTCGGCTGGCGCGAAGTGGCGCGGCGGGCGATTCGCCTCGTGCCGGGGGTGCCGTTCCTGCCGAAGGTGGTGATCGCCTACGGCGGTACCATCGCCAGCGGTGCGCTCGCCCGCGCCCTGAGCGATCCCGAAGGGGTGCGGGCGTGGATCGAGGGGGCGCAGGCGGGCGCGGCGCAGGAGAGCAGCCCCTTGAGCAGGTTGCGCCGGGGCGCGACGACCGCCGGACGGAACGCCCGCTCGGTGATTCCGCGCTTTTCCGGGGTGCGGCGCGGCAGTCGCGGTACCGTCACCGGGAGCGACGAGACGGTGCCGGAGAGCGAGATCGGCGACAACCCTCCCGTGCAGGTCATCCGCGACGACGATCTCCTGCCCCGCCGCTAACCGAAAACGCGAAGGGCGCGTCGGGTCAGGGTTTATGCGTTTTCCTGTCGGCGGTCGTTACAGGGCCAGATGCACCTAAACCCCCACCTGCCCATGCCGCCCAGAGGGCACTCGCCTTCCCCATAGGGAAGGGGGTGACGCACGGGGAGATGCGCGGCATCGGTCTCTCTTGCTCCCCCTTCCCTGTGGGGGAGGGGGTGGGGGTCAGGTGCATTTGGTGAAAACGCATAAACCCTGCGCGAAGGACGCGGAGGAAACGCGGGATGCGTGTACAATCCCCGTGTTTCCTCCGCGTCTTTCGCGCCTTCGCGCCTTTGGCGTTTCTCCATGAGCGAGGTGTGGTGTGCGGTACGAGCGGGTGGTGCTGGTGGGGTTGAGCGGCAGCGGCAAGAGCACGGTGTCGCGGCTGCTCGCGGAGCGGTTGGGGTGGGAGGCGACCGACACGGATGTGATCCTCGCGGCGCGAGCGGGCAAGCCGATCCCGCGCATCTTCGCGGAGGACGGCGAGGCGGCGTTTCGTGCCTACGAGACCGAGGCGTTGACCGAAGCGTGCCGGGGCGCGGGGCGCGTGATCGCCACGGGCGGTGGCGTGGTGACGGTGGACGCGAACTGGACGATCATGCGCGGCGAACACGACGGCACGCGGTCGCTCGTGGTGCATCTCGCGGCATCGCCCGATCTGCTGGCGGCGCGGCTCGCGGCACACGCGGTGGAGCAGGGGGAAGATGTCGCCGCCCGCCCGCTGCTTGCGGGGCAACCGCCCGCCGACGCCCTCCGCACCATGTACGCCCGCCGCGCCCCTGCCTATGCCCGCGCCGACTTCACGATAGAAACCGGGGAGAAAGCACCGCAACGGATCGCGGACACCCTCGCCGCCCTCGTGCGCGGCGAACCTGCCGTTCTCTGGGAAGCGACGCTCGATAGCGACGCGCACCCGTCGCACCTCGTCGTTGGCAACGCGCTACTCGACATGCTGGCGGCACGGATTGTCACCCGCTGGCCCGCCGCCGAGCTTTCCGGTGCGGTCATCGTCACCGATGAGCGCGTCAATGCGGTGTTGGGAGAGCGGGCGAACGTCGCACTCGCCGCGCTCGGTGTGCCGCTGAAAGCGACGCTGGTTGTGCCTGCCGGGGAGCCGAGCAAAGCCCTCGCGCAAGCGGGAGAGTTGTACAGCCGATTAGCGGCGTGCGGGGCCGACCGGAGAACGGTCATCGTCGCCCTCGGCGGCGGCGTGGTGGGCGACCTCGCCGGGTTCGTGGCGGCGACGTACCTGCGCGGCGTGCCGCTCGTGCAGGTGCCGACCACGCTCCTTGCGATGGTGGATTCGAGCGTGGGCGGCAAGACGGCGGTGGATTTGCCCGCCGGCAAGAACCTCGTCGGGGCGTTCTACCAGCCGCATCTCGTGGTCATTGACCCCGACCTGCTCGCCACGCTGCCGGAGCGCGAGTTCGTCAGCGGGTGGGCCGAGATCACGAAGGCGGGGCTGATCGAGGCGAACGTGCCGGGGGTCGCGGTGCCGACGCTCGCCGCGTCGCTCCTCGACCGCGCCGCGTCGCTCCTTGACCGCGAACCGCTCACCCTCGCCGGGATCATCGCCCGCAGCGTCGCCCTCAAACGCGCCGTGGTGCGCGACGACCCGCACGAGACCACGGGCCTGCGGGCGATCCTCAACATGGGCCACACGGCGGGCCACGCGATAGAGGCCGCCGCCCTCGCCGCCGCACCGCCGGGGATGCTCCACGGGGAGGCTATCGCGCTCGGAATGCGGGCGGAGGTCGCGCTTGCCGCGTCGCTCGGCGCGTGCGACGCGGATGTGCCGGGGTACGTGGCGCGGCTGCTCGACGCTTTCGGCCTCCCCCGGCGGGCGTCGGACCTCGGCTTCGCGCTGCGCATCGAGGACGTGCTGCCGTACATCGCCCGCGACAAGAAAACCGTGGGCGGGCGCACGACATGGCTGCTGCCCGCAGGCGCGGCAGGCGCGTGCCGCGTCGCCCCCGTCCGCGACGTATCCCCGGACGCGGCGCGGGAAGCCATCGCCGCCGTGCTCTGAAATCGGAAACCGGGGAGAACCACAAAGGCACGAAGACACAAAGGCACGAAGAACAACAGGGGTTTGAAATATAAATTCTTCTTTGTGTCTTCGTACGGTACGCGAAAGGATGTACCACAGAAACACAGAGGACACAGAGAAAGGAATTCCTTGTTTCTCCTCCGTGTTCTCTGTGTCTCTGTGGTAAACCCTTCCGTGTTCTTGGCGTCTTGGCGGTTCAAATCCCCATCATTGCAGTGCCGCGACGGGGGCAGGGGTGCGGGTGGCGCGGCGGAGCAGGGCGAAGGCAACCGCCGCCGCCGCGAATTCCGGGATGAGGCCGAGGCCGAACGTCCACGCGACGCCGAGCGGGGCGACGAGCAGGCTCGACACGCCCTGCCCAATGAGCATCGAGGCCGCGATCAGCGTGTAGTACGCCCCGAACAGGCGACCGCGAAAGGCGTCGCTCACCGTGCGTTGCAGCGTCACCTCCAGACCGACATGGAAGGCGATCACTGCCCCGCCCGCGAAGGCGATCAGCGTCATCACGACCACGAGCGGCGGCAGCGGCACGCGCCCCGGCAGCGTCACGCAGCCGAGCAGGCAGACACCGTCGCCGAAGGCACCGAGGCCGATCATCAGCGGCGACGGGCCGCGATCCTTCAGGCGACCGAGCAGTACGCTCCCCGCGATGCCGCCGACCGCCTGCACGCCGACAATCAGCCCGAACGCTTCCGCGCCGCCGCCCACGATCTCGCGGGTGAACGGCACGAACAGTGCCGTCAGTACTCCCTCGGTGAGGTAGGCGAGGGCGACGGTGATGAAAACTGCCCGCACGGTGGCGTTGTCCCATGCCACGCGCAGCCCGTCGCGCAGGTCGCGCAGCACGACGGCGACCGAGAGCGGGGCGGCGTCGGTGCGTTCGGCCCGCCCGCCGCCGGGGACGACCACGAGGGCGAGCAACGCGGCGGAGCACCAGAACGACGCCACATTGACGAGCAAGGCGGGCGTCAGGCCAGAGGCCGCGTACCACACGCCGCCGAGGGCGGGGGCGACGAGGCGGGCGAGGTTGTTCGACAGAGCACTGAGGGCGTTCGCGGCGGTGAGGTGGGCCGGGGGGACGAGGCGCGGTATGAGCGCGTTCTTCGCGGGCTGGAACAGTTGCCCCATCGCCGCATTGACGAAGGCGACGGCGTACAGCAACCAGATCGCATCCGGCGAGCGCACGAGCAGCACGAGCAGGAACGTGCATCCGCGCACGATGTCCGTCACGATCATCACGACGCGGCGATCCCACCGATCCACCAGCACCCCGGCGACCGACGCGAGCAGCACGCGGGGCGCGGTCTGGGCCATGAACATCGCGCCCGTCGCCAACGCCGACCCCGTGAGGTCGTACACGAAGAAAGGGAGGGCGACGAACAGGGCGAAATCCCCGAAGACCGAGCCGAGTTGCCCTACCCAGAGCAGGGCGAAGTTGCGATCCCGTAGCGCGGTGAGCATTGCCCCTCCCGACCGTGGTTCATGCGGCGAACACGAGCGTACATTGTTGCACGGGATCGGCGCATCGAAGTGCGCAGAGGAGTAAACGGGCGAGGGGCGCATTGGTTGCGCGTCGCGTCTTCCGGTACGATGCGGCGCGGGGACGGCGAGCAGCGAGCGGCGAGCGGCAACGGACGGGGGCGCGTGTGGAGACACCGACGACACTGACGATGATCGGGCAGGCGGTGGCGTTCGCGTTCGCGGTGTTCGGCCTGCTCGTCGCCATCGGGTACGGCGTGGTCGCTCTGCTCGCGCCGGAGGACGATGGGCTGCTGCCGCTCGTGCCGGTGGTGGGGTGGGCGGTGCTGGCCCTCGCGCTGCAATGGCTCGGCTTCGCGCTGACTGCGCCCGTCGTGCTGCTCGTGGCACTCGCGGGCTTCGGCGCGTTGTCGGTGGCGATGGTATGGCGGCGTGGGGCGCGGTTGCGGCGGCAGTTGACCGCGCAACGAGGCGCGGTGGCGTTGCTGCTCGGCGGCGGATTGGCGTTGTACCTCGCGCATCTCACCTTCGTGTTCGCGGCGGGCGTGTTCGCCTTCGACGGCATCGGCACCGACGCCCTCTGGCTCTATGCGCACACGGCGGAATACCTGACCACGCACCCGATGCCCCTGAACGCGCCGCTCACGACCTTCGTGCAGGGGCCGGAGAACCACGCCCGTCAAGCCCTCGACATCCACCGCGCCCTCTACCCCGCGATCACGCAGACCGACGCCGCCCTCTCCGGCGTGCTCGGCTGGCCCCCGCACGCCCTGATTCAGCCGCTCGACGCGCTCTGCATCGCCCTCGCGCTGCCGGGGGTGTGGGTGCTGTCCACACGCGGGTTGCGTCTGTCGTCGGGGGGCGGGTGCGCGGCGTGCGCCCTCTATGCCGCGCACCCGCTCGTGTTCTGGACGATGGGGCTGGACTTCGCGCAGCAGTTGCGCGGCGAACTGCTGCTGCCCGCCGCGCTCGCGTGCGCCCTCGTCGCGCTCCGGGAAGGGAATGTGCGAATTGGCGTCCTCGCGGGGGTGCTCGCCGCGCCGCTCGTGGGGATGTATTTCCCCGCCTTCGCGGTGCTGGCACTGGCAACCGGGGCCGCGCTCGTTGTCGGGTTGATCGCGGCAGGGCGGGCGGGGCGGGCCGGGTGGGCGGGGCGACTCGGGGAAGTGGGGCGGGCCGCGACCGCGCTCGTCGGCGCGGGTATCGCTGCCGCTTTGCCCGCCCTCTACGTGCTATTCGCGGTGAGCGGGCCGGAGACGTGGCTCCGCAACCTGCGCAGCACGCACGCGGGCGCGGGCATTGACCGCTTCTTCCCGGTGCGCTACGCCCTCGGCCTCGCCCCGCTCTCCGATCCCCTGAAGTACGGCCCGCTCTCGCCCCTCGCCGCGCCGGGGAACTGGTGGCTCGGTAGTGTGGCACTGGTATGCCTCGCGGCCCTGCTGCTGCTCGGCGCGGTGACGCTGCTCGTGCGCGGCGATTCTGCGGCGGTCGCGGCATTCGGGGCGGCGAGCGGCTACCTGCTCTATCTGCGCGTCGGGGCGCAGTACCCGTACGGCTTCATGCGCACCGCCTGCTACGTCGCGCCGTTCGCCTGTACCCTCGCGGCTGCCGGGGCAACGGACTTCCCCGCGTTGTTCGCGGGGGCGCGAACGGCGATCTTCGGACGCCTGTACTCGGTACTCGCTGCTCGTCGCTCGTCACTTCGCGTCGCGTGTGCGGCGATGTTCGCGGCGGTGCTGCTCGTGCAAGGGGCGTCGGCGGTGCAGATGGAGCGGGCGTTCGTGGCGGTGGGGCCGCGCTACTTCGCGCCGTCCTACCTCTCGTTACAGGCGTTGCCGTCACTCGTGCCGACGGGGGCGTCGGTATTCATGCCGAACGAGGGCGACGTGAACACGCTGCGCAAGCAGATGGCGGCGGCGTACTTCCTGCCCGACCGCCGCGTGACGGTCGGGCGGCACCCGTACATCCCGCGCACGCCGCTCACCGAGGAGCGCGTGCTCGCGTCCGGCCTCGCGCCCTACAACTACGCCCTGCTGCCCGCCGCCCTCGCACCGATGCTGCACGGGGACTTCGCCCCGCGCTGGCAGGACGACGCGACGGGGTTGCGCCTCTACGAACGCATAGGGCCGCGCACCTTCTACGCGCACCGCCCGCCCTCGGCACTGGCGGGGAACATGGCCCGGACTGCCGTACGGCAACTGCGTGCGGCGGATGTTCCGCTCGACGCCGATCCCACGGACGCGCTCTTCGCCCTCGCCCGCGTCTATCACGCCCGCGCCGATCTGTGGGGCCGCTACGGCGGTGTGGACGGCCTCGACCTCGCCGCCCTCTCTCGGTGGGCCGCGACCGAGGGCGCGACAACCGACCGCGACCGGGAGCAACTGGCGATGTACGCCCCGGACTTCGCCGCCCTCGCTACTGCCCTCGCCGCCCGCCCGGTGCCGCTCCGCGTGGCCCTGCTGCCGGAGTGACGGGCGACGTAGTATGATTCCACCGTGTGGTGAAATCAGACGGCAAGGGGCAGCAGCGATGATCGTGCAGAAAATCGTGAAGCAGGGCGACCACTATGTCGTGCCGATCTCCAAGGAGGAGGCTGAGCGGCACGACCTACACGAAGGGCAGTCGGTCGTTGTCGAACTGGCGGAAGCACGCAAGGGACGCATGTCGCCGGAGGTGCGGGCGGCGTTCGAGCAGGTGTGGGCGGAATACGAGGCGACCATTCGCGCCATCGGCCCGGAATGACGAGACGAGTGCAGCACCTTGTTGTGGAGGACGTGATCGCCATCCACGAGGAGACGATGCAACTTCTTGGGCAGGCTCCTACACCCTTGCTGCGGGCAGGCGATTTAGAATCCGCCCTGTATCGCACCCGGATGGCGGAGCAATACGACGCGGAAGCGGACATACTACGCCTCGCCGCGCTACTTGCGGTCGGCATCTCACAAGCGCAGGCGTTTCTCGACGGAAACAAGCGCACGGCGTTCGTCGCACTCGTCACCTTCCTCAGAGCGAATGGCTACACCCTCACGAGGGGTGGCCTCGAAGCGAGCGAGCAGTTGACGCGGGTGGCGGAGCGAACGGGCGAGCGCGAGGCGGCGGAACGCGATTTCGAGGCGTGGTTGCGCGGGGTCGTTGCGCCTGTCGTACCACTTGCCGAGACTACAGGTTGCTGACTATTGCCCAGATGTTCACGGCGATGAGCGCGACGAGGAAGCCGAACAGCAGCACCCCGAACGCCGCCGAACCCATGAAATAGCCCACCACCGAGGAGACAATTGCCAGCGCGACCGTGACGGTGGCGGCGATGCTGGCGAGGCGTCGCCGTTGTCGCCCGTCGGTGCGCGACGCCGCGATCAGATCGCGCACGCCCTCGGCGGCGGGCGAGAGCGGGGCGGGCGGCGGGGCGGGCGGCGGGGTGCGTGCGGCCTCGCGGTGGGCGCGGGCGAGCAGGTTCGGGATGTCGCCGTACTCCGGGTCGAGGGTGTGCAGGCGCGTGAGCGGCGGGATTGCTTCCCACGGGCGGTTCGCGTCGAGCGCGGCGCGTCCGGCGCGGTACCACTCCGCGACGATCTGGCTCCGGCTCTTGCCGCAGTGCGTGCAGAATTCATCGTCCCGGTGCATCGTCATGTCGCAGTTCGGGCAAGGTTTCGCCACGTTCGCCCCGCACGCGGTGCAGAAACGGTTGCCCGTCTCGTTGTCGCGCCCGCAGTCCGGGCAGGGCCAGCCGAGGCGCAGCAGCATATCTCGCCGTACGCGGCGCGAGCGCACCCCGCAACGGCGACAGGTGTACTCCCGTGCGGCGTCGCCGTCGTCGCGGATGAGATCGTCGCCTCCGCAGTGCGGGCAATGGAGCGAGTCGGCGGCGGTCGTTGGAGCGGTCGCGGTTTCCATATGCGCAGTATACGACGGGGCGCGGCGCGATGGAGCGTTCTGCGCGGTGGATGGGGGCTTATGAAGGCTGACAACCAGATCGGGTCGTGCGCGTTTTCGGGGTGGGATGGTGCTCTCAGCCTGTCATCCCACTCCTCTATTGAGTCGCTGAACTTCATCGGCGCACGCCCTGCACGCCGTTGTACCGCGACGAACGCTTATGCGCGACCGGGGCCGGAGACGATGCGCCCCGGCGTCGCGCCCGTGTGCGTGCCGCTTTGTAGGACGCGGGAGCCATTTACCCACACGTCGCGCACGCCGATGCTCAGTTGGTGCGGGTTCTCGAAGGTGGCGCGGTCGGCGATGGTCGCGGGATCGAACAGCACCACATCCGCCGCGCAGCCCGTGCGCAGCAGCCCCCGGTCGCGCAAGCCGAGGCGGTCGGCCACGGCACTTGTCATCTTGCGCACGGCGTCTTCGAGCGTCAGCACGCCCTCGTCGCGCACGTACTTACCGAGGACGCGGGGGTAGGTGCCGTACGAGCGCGGATGCACCGGCCCTTCGGCGGCGTCAGGGTCGAGGCCGCCCGCGTCGGTACTCACCTTCATCCACGGCTGTTGCAATTGCAGCTTGACGTTCGCCTCGTCCATCATGAAGTACACGGTGCTGACGCGCTGCCCCTCGGCGGCGAGCAGGTCTATCGCGGTGTCGAGCCAGTCCTTGCCGAACTCCCGTGCGATCTCCGAGAGCTTGACGCCGTTGTATTGCCGCAACTCCGCCCGCTGTAAGCCCACGGGTACGACGCCGTCCGGCCCCGCGAGCGCACCGAACGCTTCCCATGTGCCGTCGGGTTTCGCGGCAGCGGCGCGAATCTTCGCCCGCATCGCGGGGTCGCGCAGGTGCTTGTAGAGCATCCCGCCCTCGCTCGCCCACGGCGGCAGCACGGACGATAGCCCGGTGCCGCCCGCGATGTACGGGTACATATCCGCCGTGATATCCAGCCCCGCCGCCCGTGCCTCGGTGATGCGAGCGATAGCCTGCGGCATCTTTGGCCAGTTGGTGCGCCCGCCCGCTTTCAGGTGATAGACCTCCACCGCCACGCCCGCCCGCTGCCCGATCTCGATGGCCTCCTCCAGCCCTTCGAGGAATGTGTCCGCCTCCGAGCGCAGGTGCGTGATGTAGACGCCGCCGGACGCCGCGAAGACCTTGCAGACTTCGGTGATCTCGTCGGTGGTCGTGAAGGCGTCGGGCGGGTAGACAAGGGCGTACGAGACGCCGAACGCGCCGTCGTCCATCGCTTCCGCCATCACGCGGTGCATGATGTTCAGTTCGTCGGCGGTGGGTTCGCCCATCGCCATCCCCTTCGCGTACTGCCGCAGCGTGCCGCCGCCGAGGAACGAGCCGATATTGGGCGACACGCCCCGGTCCGCCATCGCGTCGAGCCAGTCGCGGAAGCGCGTCCATGTGCGGATGCGCTCCGTCCAATCCGGCAGGCCGGTGAACAATAGGCTGCCGCGCACGGGGTCGGTGATCTGCCCGCCGAAGGGGGCGGGCGTCCACGCCTCGCCCATGATCTCGGTGGTCACGCCTTGCGTGATCTTCGAGAGGCACCGGGCGTCCTTCATCAGAGGGATGATGCTGTGCGACTGGATATCAATGAAGCCGGGGCAGACGACGAGACCTGTCGCGTCCACGACCTCGGCGGCATTCGCGGCATCGAGGCGACCCGCTGGGGCAATCGCGCCGATCTTGTCACCGTCTATCGCCACATCGCCATAGAACCACGGGCTGCCCGTGCCGTCCACCACCCGCGCCCCGCGAATCAGTACATCAACTGCCATTGCGTATCCTCCCCGACGTTGCCTGTATGCCACCCAATCTACACCAGCAGGAAAACGCGCAGAGGGAATACGGGACGCAAGAGAGGCGGAAACGAAGTTTGACGAACACGAACATTTGTGCTGCAATGTTTCTGCGTTGCTGATCGTGCAGGAGAAAGGAATTCCACATGCAAGAAGTTGAGAAGAAGGCGACGAAGAAGTCTGCCAAGAACACTCCTACGAGTGGCGAGAAGTCCCAAGGATTCACGGACGCGGAACGAGTCGCGATGAGGGCGCGTGTCCAAGAGCAGAAGGCGGAGGCGCGTGCGGACAAAGACAAGGCAGCCGGGGAAAGTGCCGTGATCGCCAGTATCGCCGCGATGCCGGAACCGTATCGTGACATGGGGGAGCGACTCCATGCGATCATCAAAGCCAGCGCACCAACCCTCTCGCCGAAAACGTGGTACGGGATGCCTGCGTATGCCAAGGACGGCAAGGTCGTCTTCTTCTTCCGCAGCGGTGACAAGTTCAACGAGAGGTACATGACGCTCGGCTTCAACGACATTGCGAACCTTGACGAAGGTGCCATGTGGCCGGTCGCCTTCGCGCTGACGGAGTTGACCTCCACTGACGAGGCAAGAATCGCCGCGCTCGTGAAGAAAGCGGTGGGTTGAGAGCGTACCGTCCGGCTCCTGTTGAAAGTCACGACGGAGCACCGCAAACCGGCACACGTCCGATGGGATACTGGTTCTCCCTTTGTGCTCCCGCATTTTCGTATTTCTTCCCCCTCTCCACTTGACGGAGAGGGGGCCGGGGGGTAGGTGCATTTCGGCTTCGGCATACCCTCACGACAATGAATAAGCCGTGGGGTCGAGGGGGGAAGTTTCTTACGCCTTCGATGTGGGCGAAGCCGTAGGCAGGATCGTGCGGTTCGAGTCTTCGGGGGTGTAGAGGTGGCAGGCGACGAAGTGGTTGTTACCCTTGTCCTCGAACACCGGGTCTATCACGTCGCACGTACCCTTCATGAAGTACTGGCAGCGCGTGTGGAAGTGGCACCCGCTCGGCGGGTTGATCGGACTCGGCACGTCGCCCGTGAGGATGATGCGTTCGCGGTTGCGCTCCTTCACGGGGTCGGGGATCGGCACGGCGGAGAGCAACGCCTTCGTGTACGGGTGCAGCGGGTTCTCGTACAACTCGTCGCGGCTGCTCAGTTCCACGATCTTGCCGAGGTACATCACCGCCACGCGGTCGCAGATGTGCCGCACCACCGAGAGATCGTGGGCGATGAAGAGATACGTCAGGTTGAACTGCTCCTGCAAGTCTTCCAGCAGGTTGACGATCTGCGCCTGAATCGAAACGTCGAGGGCCGAGACCGGCTCGTCCGCCACGATGAATTTCGGGTTCGCTGCCAGAGCGCGGGCGACGCCGATGCGCTGCCGCTGCCCGCCGGAGAACTCGTGCGGGTAGCGGTTGGCGAAGTACGGGTTGAGGCCCACGGTCTCCAGCAGTTGCTGCACGCGCTCCTGCCGGTTGTTGCGATCCACGAGGTTGTGGATTTGCATCGGCTCCGCGATGATCGAGCCGACCGTCATGCGCGGGTTGAGCGACGCATACGGGTCCTGGAAGATCATCTGCAAGTGGCGACGCATCTTGCGCATCGCGTTCGCGTTCAATTTCGTCAGGTCGGTGCCCTCGAACTTCACCTCGCCGCTCGTCGGTTTGTAGAGTTGCAGCAGGGCGCGGCCCGTGGTGCTCTTGCCGCAGCCGGACTCCCCCACGAGGCCGAGCGTCTCGCCGCGCCGCACCGAGAACGATACGCCGTCCACGGCCTGCACCGCCCCGACCTTGCGTTGCAAGATCACGCCCCGCGTGAGCGGGAAGTGCATCACGAGGTCGTTCACCTCAAGGAGCACCTCGCCGCGCCCGTCGGCGGCACGCGGCGTCTGTTGGGTCATCTCCGTCGCCATCTATTGCGCACCCTTCCCGTCGCGTTCCACGACCTCGCGCCGCTCGCCGTCCAGCCCCGTCACCTTGCCAATCGTGACATCCGTGCCGTCCGCAACGGCGGGCGTCGCCGTTGTCGTCTCTGCGGCGCGGAGGCGGGTGGTCGGGGCGGGGGTGGTCTCCACTTCGACGCGACCCGTCGCTACGGTCGTGCCATTCGTGCTACTCGCGCCGTTCGCGCCGTCGGCGTGGATGGACAGCGGGTTGCCTTCCACGTTCTCCTCGTAGTTCGTCGCGCCCGTGGCGGTGCCGCTGCCGACCGCGCCGCCCGCCTTCTTGCCGTCCACGATGTCGAACCAGCACGCGGTGCGATGCTCGTCCGTCACCACGCGCAGGGCCGGGTTCTGCTGGCGGCAGATGTCCTCCGCGTAGTCGCAGCGCGGCTCGAAGGGACACATATTCGGCAGGTCAATGAGGTCCGGCGGCAGGCCGCGAATCGGCTTGAGGCGGGTATGCTCCGTCTCGTCGAGGCGCGGGATCGAGGCGAGCAGGCCGAGGGTGTAGGGGTGGCGCGGGTTGGCGAACAACTCGCCCGTCTCGCCCGTCTCCACGATGTGACCCGCGTACATCACATTCACGCGGTCGGTCATGCCCGCGACGACGCCGAGGTCGTGGGTAATCATGATAACGGCGGTGCCGCGATCTTGCTGGATCTTCTTGAGCAGTTCGAGGATTTGCGCCTGAATCGTCACGTCGAGGGCCGTGGTCGGCTCGTCGGCGATGATGAGATCGGGGTTGCACGAGAGGGCCATCGCAATCATCACGCGCTGGCGCATACCGCCGGAGAACTGGTGCGGGTACTGGTTGACGCGCTCCTCGGCGTTGGGGATGCCGACCATCTTCAGCAGTTCCACCGACCGCTGCTTCGCCTCGGTCTTGCTCATGCCGAGGTGCAGCATCACGGCCTCGCTGATCTGGCGGTTCACCGTCAGCACGGGGTTCAGGCTCGTCATCGGGTCCTGGAAGATCATGGCGATGCGGTTGCCCCGGATGCTGCGCACCTGCTCGTCGTTCATTTCGAGGATGTCCTCGCCCTGAAAGACGATGGCCCCGTCCACGATCTTACCGGGGGGCGACGGGATGAGGCGCATCAGCGACAGTGCGGTGATGCTCTTGCCGCAACCGGACTCGCCCACGATGCCGAGCGTTTCCCCCGGCATCAGGTGGAAGCTCACGCCATCCACGGCCTTGACCACGCCGTCCTGCGTGAAAAACTGCGTCTTGAGGTTCGAGACATCGAGCAGGGGCTTGTTCTTGTCCCAGTCCGGTGCGCCTTTTTTGCGCTTGATCTCTGGACTTGCCATAGCCATAGATGGTGTACCTCCCCTTTGTCGGGGCGATGGGTAGCCCAACGGCGGCTGACCCTACGACCGTGTTCCCCTCGCCTTTCCCGCGTTGTCTGCGGTGCGACGGTGTGAAGGGGAACGCCGCGCTTGCGGTTCGCGGGAGTATCGCACAATGGTTTGCCCCATACAACAGGCGCGGTTCGGGCAGGAAGTGCGAATGTGGCGGGATGCTTTGTGCAGTTGCATGGGACCCCACCCCCTGCCCCCTCTCCACTCGTGGAGAGGGGAGAACCGTGGCAGGCACCGAACCTGCGTCGAACGCCTCGATGCCATGATGGTTCTCCCCTCTCCTGTACTCAGGAGAGGGGGAGGGGGGTGAGGTTCCCCGCATTTATGGTTCAATACCCACAAACGCAGCACGCAGCACGCAGCACGCATATCAAAGGGGACACGCCGCCATGCCGAACCGCCTCGCGCACGAGACCAGCCCGTACCTGTTGCAGCACAAAGATAACCCCGTGGACTGGTACCCGTGGGGTGCCGAAGCCCTCGACCGCGCCCGCGCCGAGGACAAGCCGATCCTCCTGAGCGTCGGGTACGCCGCCTGCCACTGGTGTCACGTGATGGCGCACGAGTCGTTCGAGGACGCCCGCACCGCCGAGGCGATGAACGCGCTATTCGTGAATATCAAGGTGGACCGCGAGGAACGGCCCGACCTCGACGCGATCTACATGGACGCGGTGCAGGCGATGACGCGGCACGGCGGCTGGCCGATGACCGTGTTCCTCACCCCGGCGGGCGAGCCGTTCTTCGGCGGCACCTACTTCCCGCCCACGGCGCGGGGCGGGCTGCCGAGCTTCGTGGAGGTGCTGAGCGGCGTCGCGGCGGCCTTCAACGAACGCCGCGACGAGGTGACGACGGCGGCGGCGGGCCTGCGCGGGCATCTCCAGAGCACGCTGCTCCTGCGCCCGCCCACCGACGCCGCCCTGATGCCGCACCTGATGGACACCGCAGCGGGCTGGCTCTCCGAATCCTTCGACGCGCAGCACGGCGGCTTCGGCCCCGCCCCGAAGTTCCCGCAGCCGATGACGCTCGACTTCCTCCTGCGGCAACATGCCCGCACGGGTGCGAATGTGCCGCTGCGCATGGCGACGCTCACCCTCGACGCGATGGCGCGGGGCGGAATGTACGACCAGCTCGGCGGCGGCTTCCACCGCTACAGCACCGACCAGTCCTGGCTCGTGCCGCACTTCGAGAAGATGCTCTACGACAACGCCCTGCTCGCCCCCGTCTATCTCCATGCATGGCAGATCACGGGCACAGACTTCTACCGCCAGATCACCGAGGAAACGCTCGACTGGATACTGCGCGAGATGACGAACGCGGAGGGAGCCTTCTACAGCACGCTCGACGCCGACAGCGAAGGCGTGGAGGGCAAGTTCTACGTCTGGACGCCGGACGAACTCGCCGCCCTGCTCCCCGAAACGGACGCGCAGATCGTCGCCGCGTACTGGGATGTGACCCCCGGCGGCAACTGGGAGGGCCACAGCATCCTGCACGTCGTCGGGTCGGTGCGAGAACTCGCGGCGGCGGCGGGCATGACGCCCGAAGACGTGCAGGGCACGATTGACCGTGCCAAGCCCGTGCTGCTCGCGGCGCGGGCGGGGCGCGTCTGGCCGGGGCTGGACGACAAGACGCTGACCGCGTGGAACGGCTTCGCCATCCGCGCCTTCGCGGAGGCGGGCGCGGCCTTCGACCGCCCGGACTATCGCGCCGCCGCCGAGCGTGCCGCCGATTTCGCCCTGCACACCCTGCGGCGAGACGGGCGGCTCCTGCGCACCTACAAGGACGGACAAGCGAAGATCGCGGGCTATCTGGAGGACTACGCCGCCCTCGCGGACGGCCTGCTCGCCCTCTACGCCGCCACGTTCGCGCCGCGTTGGCTGGACGAAGCCCGCTCGCTCACCGCAACGATGCTTGACCTGTTCTGGGACGAGGGCAGCACGACCGACGACGGCACGCCCACGGGTGCCGGTTTCTTCGACACCGCCCGCGACGCCGAAGCCCTCATCACGCGCCCGCGTGGCCTGACCGACAACGCCACACCCGCCGGGAACTCGCTCGCGGTCGAGGTGCTGCTGCGCCTCGCCGCCCTCGACGACCGCCCCGACTACCGCGATAAGGCGGAACAGTCCCTGCGTACATTGCGCGACGCGATGACGCGCCACCCCTCCGCCTTCGGTCGGCTGCTGTCCGCCCTCGACTTCGCCGTCGCCCCGCCGCGTGAGGTCGTCGTCGCGGGCGACCCCGAAGCACCGGATACACAGGCGTTGGTCGGCGTGTTGCGCTCGAAGTTCCGCCCAAACCTCACCGTCGCCGTGCGCCCGCCCGGTGCGAGCGACGATGCCCTGCCGCCGCTTTTGCAGGGCCGCGAGATGATCGGCGGCGTCGCCACCGTATACGTGTGCGAGAATTACGCCTGCAACCTGCCCATCACTACCCCGGAAGAACTGGCGCGGCAACTGGGAGACGCATAGGAGGAAACACCATGCTTGCGTCGGTGAACAAAGACGGCGACATCCGGCTGCCGGAGGAACTGCGCGATAGGTTAAACCCCTGACGGTTTCTTCGAGGTGGTACAGCGCGAGGACGGCGTGATTGAACTGCACCCGCAGATAGCGGTAGATGCTACAGAGGTATGGGTTCCGACGCCAGCGCAATTGGCAATGGAGCGCGAGGCGGACGAGAACATCGCCGCTGGTCGCGTCGAACACTTCGATAGTTTCGAAGCATTCATTGCTCGCCTTGAGCGAATTGACCGCGAACAGACTGAACGCGAACAGGCGAACCGTGAAGTATAATTCACTGCCGCGCTTCCTGACGGAGTTTGCCAACCTGCCCCCCGCTGAGCGTGCCTTGTTTCTTCAAGCAGTGCGACGCCTTAATGCGGCATACGCGCAACGCGGCGACCATCCCTTGCCCAACCGGCCTGCATCGCTTCGAGTGAGAAGGATGCAAGGCAATCCGGGCATCTATGAGATGACGTGGTCGTTCGCGGGGCCGGATGGTCGCGCAACATTTGACTACCGGAGTGTGAACGGCGAAACCATGCTGCAGTGGCGGCGTATCGGCACGCATCGTATCTTCGACGAGCCGTAAACACCGAAGCACAAAAACGCCCCCGCTCATGTGAGCGGGGGCGTCTGAACGGAGTGGAAAGGTTACGCGGCGAGGGCGGGGGCGCAATCGCCGTCGCCGCCCGCCAAGAGGCACGAGCGCAGCGACACGGCGGCGGTACGGCCCGCCTCGGTGATCGCGTAAAGGCGGCGCGGCGAACGGCCCTGCGTCGCGCTCGTCACGAGACCCGCCGCTTCCATGCCGTGTAGGAGCGGGTAGCCCGCCCAGTCACCCGGCAAAGTACGGGCGGCGTCCGACAGCGTGCGCATGATCGCGTCGCCGTGCCGCGCTTCGTTAGCGAGGCTTGTGAGGGCGACGAACACCCCGGCGGCACGCACGCGCTGGCGGTAGGCGGGGCTGTAGACGGGTGCTGACGCCGTGGCGATGGTTTCGAGAATCGCGGTCAGGTCGGTCATGGCGGGCTTCCTCTCCGTGAACAGGGGCAAACCGTAGTCCCCCTCTGCCGTACGACAACACCATTCTCCCCCGCGCATTCCCGTATTTGCGCAACCATCGAAATATGCGCGGTGCCGCCGATAACGGCGTGGTACCATGCCTGCCGGTGGTAGGCGCAACGGTGGGAAGGCTACGGGGCATGGCGCGGTCGGCGGAAACACGACAACAGCAGACGCGGCAGGCGCGGCAAGCATGGTGGGCGACGCGGGCGGTGCCGACAAGCGTGACGGGGCGACTGATTGCCTTCGCGCTCCTGCTACTCGCGGCGGTCGGCACGCTCGCGGGCGCCTTTCAGGTGCCGTACCGCGCCACCGTGGAGGTCGGGGAACCGGCGCAGGAGCGGCGCGTGTCGGGCTTCCACGCCGCCGAGGGGGCGGGCGAGTTCACCTACCGTTGGACGACCGACCGCGCCGCCGTGCGCCTGCCGCTCGGCGTTTTCCCCGGTGAGGCGGTCGTCGTGCTCTCCGGCGACCGCCCCGGCAACGACCCGCCCGCCGCGACGCTCGCCGTCGAAGACGCGCCCCCCGTTCCCGTGCAGACGGACCGCACGTTCGCGGTCTACCCCGTGTCGCTCCCGGCGACGGGGGCATTCACGCACCCCTTCGCGCTGCCGACGCTGACTATCGCCCCCGCGAATGTCGCCACGCCCCCGCGTGACAACCGCGCTCTCGGCGTCGCGGTGCAGCGTGTGATCGTCTACACGAACCCGCTGCGCTTCGGCCCCGTGGTGCCGCCGCTGCTGGCATTACTGCTCGTGTTCGGCATGGCGGCGACGCTCGCGGCCCTCGTGCTGTCGCTCGCGCCGTCGTGGGGGTATCTCGTCGCAGCGGCGTACGGCCCCGTCGCGTTCGCCTCGGCGTACCTCGCGCTGCGGCGGGCGGACGACCCCGGCGAACAGGCACGCGCCGTCGCGGGGTTTGCCGTTGCCACCGTCGCCGCGCTGCTCTTGTCGCGTCGGCAAGATGTGGCGGCGACCGCATGGGCGCAGAGAGTCTCGCGCCTCGACGGGCGGTTGCTCGTTGGTGGGGCAGTGATGATCGCAGGGGGTTACGCCGCGTATGCGTCGAACATGGTGTACGGGCAATTGTACGACGACACCTACATCACGCTCCGCTACGCCCGCAATTTCGCGGACGGCTTCGGCGTCGTCTACAACCCCGGCTTGCCGCCCGTGGAGGGGTACACGAACTTCTCGCTCACGATACTGCTTGCAGGAGCGGCGAAACTTGGCCTGCCGCTGCCGGAGACCGTCCGCACCTTGAGTGTTCTCGCCGCCGTTGCGCTTGTTGCGGCGACGTACCGCCTCGCGTCGCGGGTGCTGCCGGAGGCACCGGGGATCGTGCGGGCGGTGCCGTCGCTCGTGCTGGCGGTGTGCGGCTGGTTCGCCTACTTTGCCGCCATCGGCCTGGAGACGCACCTGTTCGCCCTCGCGGTCGTCCTTGCCGCGTGCCTGACGCTCGAACGGCGATACGCGGCGGCGAGCCTGCTATTCGCGTTCGCGTACCTGACGCGCCCGGAAGGGGTGGGGCTGTGGGCGGTTTCGGCGGTGTGGCTGGTGGGACACCTCACCCCCCGCCCCCCTCTCCACTTGTGGAGAGGGGGAGAATCACCGCGAGATCGGAGCGTTCCGGGGAAGCCTCAACCCTCGCCGCAGTTCTCCCCCCCTCCACCTGTGGAGAGGGGGGCGGGGGGTGAGGTTCCCCGGCGCGACCTCGCCCGGTTCGCGCTCCCGTTCGCGCTCGTCGCGGGGGCGCACGAGCTGTTCCGCCTCGCGTACTATGGCGTGCCGGTGCCGAACACGTTCTATGCGAAGGTCGGCACGGGGGCGGCGCAACTGCGACGTGGTGCGGCGTACGTGCTGGACACGCTGCCCGCGCCGCCGCCCGTGATCTTCGCGCTGCTCGTCGCGGCGGCGACCCTGCTGCCGGGGCGCGTCGTCATGCGCCCCGCCGCCCGCTATCTCGCGCTGCTCGCGGCGGCGTTCACCGCCTATGTCGCCCTCGTGGGCGGCGACTTCATCGGCCCGCGCTTCCTGATGCACCTCCTCCCGGTCTACGTCATCCTCGCCCTCGCAGGTCTCGTCGCGCTGTTCGGCGTGTTCGACGACAGACGGAAAGCGACCGCGTATCGGGCCGTCCCTGCGCAGCACTTCCCCGCCCCGTTCGCGGCGGGCTTTGTCGCCCTGTGGCTGTTCCTGCCGCTCGTGCCGCCGGGAACCTTCGCGCCGCAGGGGGCGCACGCACGCATCGTCACGGGGCTGACGGTGTTGGGGCGGTATCTGCGGGAGAACGCGCCGCCGGGGTCGTCGCTCGCCATCGAAGTGGCGGGCGTGGTGCCGTACGAGAGCGGCCTGACGACGATAGACATGCTCGGCCTGAACGACGCGCACATCGCCCGCACCGCCGTTGCCACGGGCGCGGAGCGGGCGGGCCACGAGAAGCAGGACCCGCGCTACGTGCTCGCGCAACGGCCCGCGTACATCGCGGTCGGCCTCACGCCACGCGGCAGGCCGGGGCGCGGCCTCGACTTGCCCGGTTTCGACGCGCAGTACCGCCTCGTCGCCCTCACGCGCATGGACGCGACCGCCGCCGCACCCGACCTCGTGCTGCCCGTCGCCCCCGGCATCAATGCGGAAGACGTGGAAGCGGCGATGCGCCGGGGCTACACCTACGCCCTCTACCAACGACGAGAGGGGTGAACTTCGGCAAAAGATCGAAAGGATTCACCACAGAGGCACAGAGAACGCAGAGGAAGAAAAAGTATCTCCTTCGATTCCCTCTGCGTTCTCTGTGCCTCTGTGGTGAACCCTTTCGATTGCTCCCACGGGGTACAATCGCGGTCTTGACGTGCGACGCGACGAAGGGGGGAGCGATGGAGGGGCGATTGCCGCTCGCGGGGGTGCGGGTGGTGGACCTGACGCGGGTGATGACGGGGCCGTTCTGCACGATGATGCTCGGTGACATGGGTGCCGAGGTGACGAAGATCGAGCAGCCGGGGCGCGGCGACGACACGCGCCACTGGGGGCCGCCCTTCATCGGCGGCGACGGCGGCGGTGGCGGTGAGGCGATCTACTACCTCTCGATCAACCGCAACAAACGCTCCGTGGCGGTGGATTTGAAGCACCCGGACGGCGCGGCGGTGCTCTGGCGGCTGATCGAGCGGGCCGATGTGCTGGTCGAAAACTTCAGCCCCGGCACCGCCGCCCGCCTCGGCTTCGGCTACGAGGCGGTGTCCGCCCGCCGTCCGCAGGTCGTCTACTGCGCGATCTCCGGCTTCGGGCAGACGGGGCCGGGGCGCAACCGCACGGGCTACGACAATATCGTGCAGGCGGCGAGCGGCCTGATGAGCGTCACGGGGCCGAAGGACGGCCCGCCCGTGAAGGTCGGCATCCCCGTGGCGGACATCGCCGCCGGCATGTTCGCCGCCTTCGCGGTGGCATCGGCACTCTACCGCGTGGCGGGCGGTGGCGGCGGTGAGTACATAGACACGTCGCTTCTGGGGGCGCAGACGAGCATGATGACCTACCTCGCCGCGACCTATCTCAACACCGGGTCGGTGCCGCGCTCGGTGGGCAACGCGAACCCGACGATCTGCCCCTACGACGTGTACCCCACGGCGGACGGCTATGTGAGCCTCGCTGTGGGCAACGACGCGCTGTGGGGCCGCTTCTGCCGCGTCCTCGGCGGCGCGTGGGAAGCCCGCATCGCCGACCCGCGCTATGCCACGAACCCGGCCCGCGTCGCCCGCATGGAGGAAATCACGCGGTTCGTCACCGACGCCTTTGCGGGGCGCACCACGGCGGACATCCTCGCGGCGATGCAGGCGGCGGGCGTGCCGTGCGGCCCGATCAACGATCTCGCCGCCGTGTTCGCCGATCCGCAGGTGCAACACCTCCGCCTCGCCCGCACCGTGCCGCACCCTACGCTAGGGGAAGTGACGGTGCCGGGTTTCCCCTACCGCCTCGCTTCCGGCGATCCCGACGTGCGCCTGCCCCCGCCGCTTCTGGGCGAACACACCGACGCCGTGCTGTCGGAACTGGGCTACGACGCGGCGGCAATCGTGGCACTACGGGCGTCGGGAGCGGTGGCGTAGCGACACAACACGAAATCTGGCCTCGCAGCCTGCGCCCGACTTATCGTACGTCGCCCCTACTGAGACGGTAGCGTTCAACCGGACTTCGCACTGTGCGCACTATGTGTTGCGCATCGCCTCGTCGGGGACGAGGGGCGCGGCCTCGGTTTCGAGAACCGTGGTCGGAACCTCTCCGGCATCGGGGAGCAGATGGGGTACGGCGATGCGGTCGGCGTCGGTATCGGTGGTGCGTTCGTCGTACATCGCCGGGGCGATGATCTCGGTTGCCGACTGCCCCTCGCCGGGGGTTTCGAGGGCCAACAGGCGCAGATCGGCGTCGGCGATCAGGGTGCGGTACACGCTGTCGGTGATGACGCCCCGCGTGCGCAGCGAGAGCAACGCGGCTTTCTCGGCCTGCAACGCCTTGCGCTGCGCCACGCGGGTCTGCTCCTCGCGCAGTTCGTCCGCCGTGACATTCAGCCCCGCGAGGTCGGTGGCGAGGGTTTCCGCCCGCTGGCTGTAGGCGTCCGCCAACTGGTCGTACACCCCCTGCCCGACCTCGCCCGTGTCGAGCATCCCGCGCAGGCTCCGACGCGCCGCCTGCACCGCCACGATCTGCCCCTGCAACCGCTCGAAGGCGAGGAGATGCACGCTCTGCATCGGCTTCAGCCCCACCCACGCCACGAGCGGGCGGATCGTCAGCCCCTGCACCAGCAGCGAGAACAGCACGACCGCGAAGGTGAGCAGCAGCAGCGTGCCGCGCTCCGCGACCGCCGTGGGGATGCTCAGGGCGGCGGCGAGGGCGACCGCCCCGCGCAACCCGCCCCAGTTGATGACGTGCATGAACCGGAGCGGCACGCGACGACCGGGCGCGGTGCGGAGGTTCACGAGGGCGGTGAACCCGTAGACGATCACGGCGCGGCCCGCGAGTACCCCCGCAATCGCCGCGAGGATGAGCGGGATGTCGCCCGGTCGGAACGCCGCGAGCGGCACTTGCAGCCCGATCAGCAGGAAGATGAACGAGTTCGCCAGAAAGCCGACGAGTTCCCACGTCTCGTGCATGGCGATGCGCGTGGCGGGACTCATCGCCTCCCGCGAGGCGTAGTTGCCCGTGACGAGGCCGTACGCCACCACCGCGATCACCGGGCTGGCACCGAGGGAGACGCCCAGTGCCTCGATGTGCAGCTCCTCCGCGAGGATGAACAGGGTATAGGTCACGAGCAGCGTGCCGGAAAACTCCACGAGATAATCGTCTATGCGCTTCGTCAGTTGGGCCACGAGGTAGCCCACCGCGAGGCCCAAGGCGATGCCGCCGACGATGGAGACCACGAAGGCCGCCGCCGTGCCGACAACGGACACCGCCCCGCCCACGACCACGCCGAGCACGAGCCGGAAGATCACGAGGGCGGTGCCGTCGTTGAACAGGCTCTCGCCCTCGACGATGATCGAGAGGCGGCGGTCGGTGCCGAGTTGCCGGAAGGTGGCGATCACCGACACGGGATCGGTGGCGGAGATGAGCGCACCGAACAGCACGGCGGCGGGCAGCGGCAACCCCGCGAGATGCACCACCCCCGCGACGATGGCGGTGCTGACGAACACGCCGGGGATGGCGAGGGTGTTGATGGTGCGCAGTTCCGCCCGCAGCCGCGCCCACGGCAGGTTGTACGCCGCCTCGAACAGCAGGGCGGGCAGGAACACGGTGAGGATGAGGTCTTCCGTAAGCGGCACCGCGAACGGTACCCCCGTGGCGGCGATGACCAGCCCCGCGATCACGAGGGCCACGGTGTACGGCAGATGCACGTACTTCGTGACCACCGCGACGAGCAGCACGACGCCGAGCAGCACCGCGAGCGTCATCACGGCCTCAACCGTGTCGCGGGGAGCGGCGGCAAGCCACAGAGCGGACGCGACGGGCATGTAGGGCAACATGATGCCTCCTCCGCTCATGCGGGCGTGAAAGTCATCGGTGCCCCTGCTGCGCCCCTGCGCCCGCCCCCCGGTGGATTCATTGTACCGCGTAGACGTGTGGGCAGATACCGTGCGTCCCACGGCAGCAACGTTCGTCGCGTGTCCGCAAACCGCAAACCCCGCTACACCCCCCTCGTGTGCAATTTGCGGTTTGCGGACTGCGAACGCCGCCACGCTACCACGGTTAGCCGCTCACTCCGCGTCGCTCTCGGCGGGCAGGGTTTATGCGTTCTCGCCAGATGCACCGAACCCCCCTGTCGGTAGCCGATAGCCGGTAGCCGGTAGTGAAATGCAGACTCGACCTGCCCCCGGTTGTTGTATTTCACTATCGCCTATCGGCTACCGGCTACCGGCGGGTGCCGATCTTCCCCGTCGCATCGAGGTGCGGCAAGAGGGCGGTTCACGAACCGCCCCTACCACCCACACCGCCGCCACCTTCACCCACATTTGGTATACGTACAGGAGAGGGCGCGACGGCGTGTGCCAGCGGAAGGATAGCCGTGCGTGCGGTTTCGGGGTTGTGCCGGTGGCACCGCGCCCCCTTCTCGGTGCAGTCATCGCGTCACACACGCAGTCTCTCGTGCGTATGCGGCGTAGTGGGGTAGCCGGTAGCCATTAGCCGTTAGCCGTTAGCGAGATGCAGATGCCATTAGCCGGTAGCGAGATGCCGGTAGCCGGTAGCCATTAGCCGTTAGCGAGATGCAGATGCCTCATGCCTTCTTGCACTTTCTGACGGCTGACGGCTAACGGCTAATGGCTAATGGCTACCGGCTAACGGCGGTTGCCCGCAGGAAGCCAAGAGGAATCGGAAAGATGTACCACAGAGGCGTAGAGGCTACCGAGGGGAATTGGCAAACCGAACCACAAAGACACAAAGGAAAACAGATCAACTGTTTCTTTTCCCTAGGCATCCTTCGTGTTCTTCTCCCTCCTTTGCGTCTTTGTGGTGATCCTTTCGATCCCCTCTTCCTCGGTGTCCTCTGCGGTACATCCTTTCCGTGTTTTCGTGGCGGGTGCGGTCAAACCCCCTAGAGGGTGGTGAATCGGGAGGATTGACGCGGCGGGTGCGATGTGTGGAGCCGAACACGACCGCAGCGTCCGCAAACCGCAAATTGCATACGAGGGGGGTGTAGCGGGGTTTGCGGTTTGCGGACACCGCGCTTCGAGTTCCACTCGTTGGCACGAGCGGGGCCACGGTAGGACTGTGCGTTTCTCCCGACGAAGTGCACCTAACCCCCCAGCCCCCTTCCCCATAGGGAAGGGGGTGACGCAGGGCAGCATCGCGGTGTTGGGGAGATTCGCGGCGTTTGTCTCTCTTGCTCCCCCTTCCCTATGGGGAAGGGGGCTGGGGGGTTAGGTGCACTTGACAAACACGCTTAAGTTATAGGGCCACGGACACGGCGGTTGCCAGAATAGCGGCGGGGATGGTATACTGCCGCACATGCCGAAGTGGCGGAATGGCAGACGCAGCAGTCTCAAACACTGCCTCCGAAAGGAATGTGGGTTCGACTCCCACCTTCGGCACCAACAACGAAACGCGAATGACCGGGGACTTGGAACGAAGTTCTCGGTCTTTTTTTGTATACTGCCGGGAACAACCGACCACTGACCACCGGCAACCGATCACTGCCGACGAAGGAGGCTCCCCATGCTGCCCGATGCCGCCGAGATGCTCGCCCCCGAAGCGTTCGTGTATCCCTCGCGCCGGATGCCGGTGGTCGCGGCGAAGGGGGTGGTGGCGACGGGCCAGCCGCTCGCGGCGCAAGCGGGGCTGCGGATGCTGCAACAGGGCGGCAACGCGGTGGACGCCGCCCTCGCCACCGCCATTTGCCTCACCGTGGTCGAACCAAGCGCGAACGGCATCGGGGCGGATGCCTTCGCCCTCGTATGGGACGGCAGCGGCACGCTGCATGGGCTGAACGCCTCCGGTCGCGCCCCCGCCACGCACACGCCGGAACTGTTCGCGGGCCTCGGTCACGACACGATGCCGCAGAAGGGCTGGCTACCCGTCACGGTACCGGGTGCGCCCGCCGCGTGGCGCGATCTGCACGCCCGCTTCGGCAGGCTCCCCTTCGCCACGCTCTTCGAACCCGCCATCGAGTACGCCGAGGGCGGCTACCCGCTCTCGCCCGGTCTGGCGACGGGCTGGAACACCACGGCGCGGGTCAATCGGGCGACCCTGAAAGGGCCGGAGTTCGCGGGCTGGTTCGACACCTTCGCCCCCGGCGGCGACGCCCCGCAGGCGGGCGGCATGTGGCGGTCGCCGGGACACGCCGACACCCTGCGGCAGATCGCGGAGACGAACGCCGCCGCCTTCTACACCGGGGCCGTCGCGGAGCGCATCGTCGCTTTCGCGCAGCAGACGGGCGGCTACCTCACGGCGGACGACCTTGCGGGCCACACGAGCACATGGGTGGAGCCGATCAGCACGAACTACCGGGGCTACGATGTGTGGGAAATTCCGCCGAACGGGCAGGGAATCGCGGCACTGATCGCCCTCAACATTCTCGAAGGGTTCGAGATGTCGCGCTACCCGCGTGAGTCCGTGGAGTCGTATCACCTGCAACTGGAGGCGATGAAACTCGCCTTCGCGGATGCCGCCGCGCATGTCGCGGACATTGACTACATGCGGGCGTCGGTCGCGGGCCTGCTCGACAAGGAGTACGCGGCGCAGCGGCGCAAGCTGATCGGCAAGGAGGCGGGGATGCCGATGGCGGGCGAACCGCCCGACGGCGGCACCGTGTACCTCTGCGCGGCGGACGGCGACGGCATGATGGTCTCGATGATCCAGTCGAACTATCAAGGGTTCGGCAGCGGCGTCGTGGTGCCGGGAACGGGCGTGGCCCTGCACAATCGGGGGGCCGGTTTCGTGCTCACCGAGGGCCACCCGAACCGGGTCGCTCCCGGCAAGCGTCCGTACCACACGATCATCCCGGCGTTCCTCTCGAAGGACGGCGAGGCGGTGGGGCCGTTCGGCGTGATGGGCGGCTTCATGCAGCCGCAGGGCCACATGCAGATGATCGTCAATCAGGTGGACTACGGCATGAACCCGCAGACCGCCCTCGACGCCCCGCGCTGGCAATGGCTCCGGGGCCGCGAGATCGAGGTAGAGACCGCCGCGCCGCAGTTCGTGTTGCAGGGTCTGGCGGCGCGGGGCCATGCGCTCTCGGCGCGGTACTTCGGCGGCAGCTTCGGACGCGGGCAGATCATCCGCCGCCTGCCGAGCGGTGCCTACGTCGCGGGCAGCGAGCCGCGCACCGACGGGTGTGCCGTGGGTTTCTAGGTCACGCCGTTCGTGGGGGCGGGGGCGGTTGATGAACCGCCCGTGCAACATGGCGATGCAAGTTCGGGATTACCCCTTCGGCGCGGGGCCGTCGCTCAACCGCTCGGTGTTCGTGCTTCCCTGAACCGCGAACACGTCTTCCGTCGCGGTGATCGTCGGCACTACCGGCGCGACCGGGGCCACGAACGGTGCGCTAATCGGGGCTACGAACGATGCGCTGACGGGCGACGGGTCGTTGACGTAGTTGGTCTCCGGCCACGTTGCGGCGGACGTTTGCCCGACGTTGCTCTCTCCCGGACTCGGTGCGGCAGCGTCCGCTGCGAACCCACCGCTCAGTAGCGACGCCGCCATGATCGTCCCGCTCGTCAGTCCGCCTACCAGCCATCGTTGCATCGTGTGCTTCATCGTATCCGCTCCTTTGTTTCGCACCGGGTGTGCCGCATCGTTGCGCGGCATGGCACCACTGTAGGGGCGAAATATTGTCTCTTGCTGACAGCATTCGGTCGGTTTGCGAAACCTTTGCGAACGAAACGATGACGCCGCCGATGCCACACGCGCAGAGAGCGCGGTGCTTCTCGTAGCAGCATTGTACAATTACCAACGGGCGCGGTTGCAATGACGCAAACCACGCGAACGGGGGGACGAATGACGCGCCCCGCTTCGCCTCGGAGCCTGTGTGAAAAAGGCCAGCGAGGGGTGGGCCGGGGCTTGGAATGAGCCGCCGCCCCTCTGCTACCTTGCCTTGCATCGCGGCGTAACCGCGTGGGTTGTCGGTGCCGATTCCTCTGCGTTCTCCGCGTTTCTCCCCCGCCGACTCTCGGCTACCCGCTACCCGCTACCCGCCGACCGTGGAGCGGGGTATACTCCTCTGCACAGATCAGCGACCGCCAATCACCAAAGGAGCAACCCACGATGACGGCGACCCCTTCCATCGCCACCGACTTCGACGCGACATGGCGACACTTCGCCGACCAGCGCACCACCAATGCCGAGGCGGCGCACTCGATCCACGCACAGCAGCGGGAACGCAAGAGTTCCTACCTCGCCTTCCTCGTGCCGGTCGTGAGCACGGCGGTTGTGGAGGCGACGCGCCCCGTGCGCGAAGCCCTCGCGCAGGCGGGCATCGGCGAGGTGTTGCCGAGTCACTATTTCCACATCACGGTGCTACCTGTCTGTCTGGCGGCAGACTTGCCCCCCGGTGGCATCGCCCGCGTGATGGATCGCACGAGCCGCGCCCTGCGAGGCTACCAGCCCGTGCGCATCGCGTTGCGGGGCGTCAATTCGTTCCCAAGCGCGGCTTTTGTGGAAGTCCACGACGAGCGCGGCGGCTTGGCGGAGATTCGTGGGCTGTTGCGGGAGAGCACCGAGCGGGCGGGCGTTCCCGGCTTCGGCCTCGAAGAGCGCGAGGCGAACCCGACTTTCGCCGCCCCCTACCTCCCGCACATGAGCCTGTGCTACTACCGCGAGGAGTACCCCACGGCGGAGGTCGGCAGTGCTTTGGAGCCGTTCCGGGCGACGGAGATCGGCACCATGCGCGTGGACACGATCACGCTCGCCAGCGTCCCGTATTCCGACTACGACCGCTTCCCGGAGATCACGCGCATCGCGGACTTGCTCCTCGCATAGCCTACACCGACCGCCTCCGGTTTCGAGAGACGCAATCGGCGCGGACGAACGCGAAAGGCGAAAGGATTGACCACAGAGACACAGAGAGCACAGAGAAAATAAAAAACGGTCCTCTTTCTCTGTGCGCTCTGTGTCTCTGTGGTCGATCCTTTCCCGTGTTTCCTCTGCATTTTCCTCTCCCGGTCGGACAACCACTCCACGTCGGGCGGCTACTCCCCGAAGGGCTGCGCCCGCGCCGCGTCGTAGATCACGCGCCCGCCGACTACCGTGGCCCGCGCCGCGCCCGTGAGCGTCATGCCGAGGAGGGGGGTATTCGGGGACTTGCTCACGAGCGTCCGCTCCGAGACGGGAAATGCGGCGTCGGGGTCAATGATCGTCACGTCCGCCGGTGCGCCGGGGCGGAGCGTGCCGCCTTGCAGGTTGAAGACGCGGGCAGGGTTGACCGTGAGGTGCGCCACGAGTTCGGGCAGCGACAGCAGTTCGGCCCGCACGAGTGCCATCAGCAGGGGCAGGGCGAGTTCCAGCCCCGTGAAGCCGCTCGGCGCGTGCGTGAGGTCGGTGGCCTTCTCCGCGAGGGTGTGCGGGGCATGGTCGGTGGCGAGGCAATCGAGCGTGCCGTCCTTCAGCCCCGCGAGCACGGCGGCGGCATCCTCGGCGGTGCGTAGCGGCGGGTTCACCTTCGCCAACGGATCGAGCAGGGGCCAACCGGGGTGATAGGCCCGCTCCCACGCCCACGCCCGCCCGCCCGATACCCACTCGTCGGTGAGGGCGAGGTGGTGCGGCATCGCCTCCCCCGTGACGCGCACGCCGCGCCCTTTGGCCTCGCGGATCAACTCCACGCCCCCCGCCGTGCTGACATGGCAGATGTGCAGCCGCCCCCCGGTCTCGTCCGCGAGCCGGATGTCGCGGGCGATAATCGCCTCCTCCGCCTCGCGTGGGATGCCGGGAACGCGCATCCGGCGCGACACCGCCCCGGCGTTCATGCCCGCCCCGGCGGGAACGAGGGACAAATCTTCGCAGTGCGTCGCCAGCGGCCTGCCGTGGATAAGCGTCGCTTTCAGGGCGTCGCACATGATGTCGTCGCTCATGCACGAGTCGCCGTCGTCGGAGAACGCAACCGCCCCCGCCGCCGCCATCGCCTCCCACGGGGCCGGGGTCTCGCCGCGCCGCCCCGCACTGATCGCGCCAATCACCGACACGCGCACGATGCCGTCGAGGATGGCCCGCTCGCGCACATCGCGCACGCGGTCGGCGGTGTCGAGGGCGGGCGCGGTGTTCGGCATGGCGCAGACATGGACGAAGCCGCCGCGTGCCGCCGCCCGCGTGCCAGTGGCGAGGGTCTCCTTCTGCTCCTGTCCGGGGTCGCGCAGGTGGACGTGGATGTCAATCAGGCCGGGGCAGACGATGCAGCCCGTGGCGTCAAGCGTGGCGGGGGCGGGGGTGCGCGTGCCGTCTTGCCGGTTCGCCACCGCCCCCACCGCCGCGATGCGCCCATTAAGGATCACCACGTCGGCGGGGCCGTCGAAGCCCGTCGCCGGGTCTATCACGCGCCCGCCCCGAATGACCAGCGACGCCCCCGTTCCCATGTCTGTGTGCATCGCTTCCCCGCCTTTCGCCTCTTCTCCGCCCCTCGCCCGCCCCTCATACGCTCGCCGCACGGTAGCGCGGGCGGGGGCCGTGCGTCAAGGACGGGCCGCGCATAGCACAGACGCATCGCCGGGTTCGCGGTCGTTCGACGCCGGTGATCGGAGTATGATATGCTGCAACGCGCCCGTGGGAATGCCCACGCGCACCGGCCCAAGGGGGAGTTTCGCTTTCGTGGATCGCTTGTTCCGCCGCCCGCACGGGCAACCCGACGCTGCTTCCAAGTTCAAGCCCGCCACCCCCGCCGAGGATAAAGGCGGCGAGGGGCTGATGACGCAGTGTCCGCGCTGCAACGCCACGTTGTACCTGCCGGAATTGCACGACAACCTGCACGTCTGCCCCAAGTGCGGCTATCATTTGCGCCTCTCCGCCCGCGAACGCATCGCCTATACCCTCGATCCCGACACCTTCGCGGAGTGGGACGCGAATGTCCGCCCCGCCGACCCGCTCGGCTTCGATGTGGAGGGGGCGTACGCCGATAAACTCGCTACAGCACAAGCCAAAACGGGTGAGCGCGACACCGCGATCACGGGCCGGGGCGCAATCGCCGGGGAGCCGGTCGCGGTGTTCGTGGCGGACTTTGGCTTCATGGGCGGGAGCATGGGCGGCGTGTTCGGGGAGAAACTGGCGCGGGCGGCGGAGCGGGCGGTGCGCGACAGGTTGCCGCTCGTGACGTTCAACACGAGCGGCGGGGCGCGGATGCAGGAGGGGCTGTTCTCGCTCATGCAGATGGCGAAGACCACCGCCGCCGTGACCGCACTGGGCAACGCCGGGTTGCCGCATCTCTCGGTACTCATTGACCCCTGCTACGGCGGCGTGACCGCGAGTTACGCCACGGTGGCGGACGTGGTACTCGCGGAGCCGGGGGCATTGATCGGCTTCGCGGGCAAGCGGGCCATCGCGCAGATCATGCGCAAGGCATTGCCCGACGACGCGCAAACGGCGGAGTTTCAGCTCGCGCACGGGATGGTGGACGCCGTGGTGCCGCGCCGCGAACTGCGGGACACGCTGGCGACGCTGCTCGCCCTCTACCGCACCCCGCGCCTGCCCGCGAAGCCCCCTAATGCCGAGACCGCCGACGCGGATCGGACGCCGCAGACGGCGGAAGTGACAGGCAACAGGTAACAGGTACAAGCCGGGGTGTTCGTACGTGCTACCTGTGGTTTGCCACTTCCAGAAAGGAGTGCTGCTTTGGCAACCAACGCCCCCCCGAACGATGCCGCCGCCCGCGCATGGGGGCGCGTGGAGCGGGCGCGGCACCTCGCCCGCCCGCGCACGTCGCAGTACTTCGCGGCCCTCGTGGCGGAGTTCGTGCCGCTGCACGGCGACCGGCTGTTCGGGGACGATCCGGCCCTGATCGGCGGTGTGGGGCGGTTCGGCGGGCGGAGCGTGGTCGCGGTCGGTCATCAGCGCGGGGCGGATGCCAAAGAAGCGGCGCGGTACAACTTCGGGATGCCGAAGCCGGAGGGCTACCGCAAGGCGGGGCGGCTTTTTGCGCACGCCGAGAAGTTCGGCTGGCCCGTGCTGACCTTTATAGACACCCCCGCCGCCGATCCCACGCTGCCGAGCGAAGAACGCGGGCAGGCAATCGCCATCGCCCAGAGCATCGCGCAGATGCTCGCGTTGCGCGTGCCGACGGTGTGCGTGGTGATCGGGCAGGGGGGGAGCGGCGGTGCGCTCGCCATCGGCGTCACCGACCGCGTGCTGATGCTGGAAAACACGATCTACGCCGTGGCCCCGCCCGAAGCCGCCGCCAGTTTCCTGAAACTCGCGCCCGAACGGAAGCGCGACCTCGCCGCCGCGATGCGCGTCGCCGCCCCCGAAAGCGCGATCTTCGGCGTGGTGGACGAGGTGATCCCCGAAGCCGCCCCCGCGCACGAGGAACCCCTCGCCGCCATCAGTGCCGCAGGTGACGCCATCGAGCGGCACCTGCGTGAACTGGAAGCGCAGTTCGGTGCCGACGACGCCCTCGACGTGCCGCGTCTCCTGCAAGCCCGCTACGACAAGTACCGCGCTATCGGGCTGTGGAGCGAGGACTGATCGCAAGCCCCGCAATGCGAACGCCGGCCCGAACAGAACCGATACCCGGACCCGGTACAACTACCCGAAGGGGATGCGCTGTACCGTCTCCATCGGCGGGTAGCGTGTGCCGTTGCCCGCGACGCGCACCAATTCGAGGGCGGCCACATGCAGCGAGCTGAGGTCGGCGGCAGGGTCGCGGAAAGGCGCGAGGGCATCGAGCACCGCCCATGTGGGGTGGGGCGCGTCGAAGTAGCACAGCGACAGGTGCGGCTGGTAGGGGCGGTCGGGGTGGCGCACAGGGGCGCGGTTCGCGGCGAGCAGGGCGTCCACCACGGCCCGCTGCATCCGGGCGAGGGAGTTTTGCGCGTCGTCCGCCACCGCCGCGAACACGCCGCTCGTGAACGGCCCGACCGCCGCGAGGCGCAGGGTGAAGGGCGCGGTTCCGGCGAGGGCGCGGGCCACATCCGCCGCGATAACGGGGTCGATCTGCTCCGTCAGCCCGCTTTCGCCCGCGTTGCCGAGGCTCTGCACCGTGATATGCAGGAAACCGGGCGGGATGACCGCCGCGATGCCCGCCGCCGCCAACGCCTCCCGCACCGGGCGTACGGCCTCGACTGCCGCCGCGTCGGGCCGCACGACGAACACGTAGAACGGCGCGTTCTCCGCGCTCCACAGACCCCAGATGCGCGTTGCCACGTCGCCCCGCTCCCGCGCCGCGAACGTCTCGTATGCGTCTCTCATTTGCCCCTCCCTGAACAAGGAACGCAGAAGGGAGGGTAAGGATTTACCACAGAGGCACAGAGAGCACAGAGGAAAGAAGACAACTGAAATTTCTCTGTGTTCTCTGTGCCTCTGTGGTAAATCCTTTCTTTGTATTTCCTCCGCGCCTTCTGCGGTTTCCCTAGCCCCGTGTCGCTCGCCGCGACGCGACGATGCCGAGGAAGCGGTCGAACAGGTCCTGGCTGTCCTGCGGCCCCGGTGCGCCTTCGGGGTGGTACTGGATGCTGAACGCCGGGAGGGTGTCGTGCGTCAGCCCCTCCACGGAGTTGTCGTTGAGGTTGAGGTGGGCGATACGCCAGCCGCGATCTTCGGGGATGCTGCCCGCGTCCACCTGAAAGCCGTGGTTCTGGCTCGTGATGCGCACCTGCCCCGTGGTGAGGTCGAGTACCGGGTGGTTGCCGCCGCGATGCCCGAAGGGGAGGCGGCTCGTCGTCGCGCCGATGGCGAGGGCGAGTACCTGATGCCCCAGACAGACCCCCGCGTACGGCAGCGCGTCGTCCAACGCCTGCCGCACCGTGCGCACAGCGGGCATCGCGTTCTCCGGGTCGCCGGGGCCGGGGGAGCAGAGCAGGCCGTCCGGGGCGAGGGCGCGAATGTCGGCATAGGGCGTGTCGTGCGGCACTACCGTGACGCGCACCCCGCGCCGTGTGAGCGACCGCACGATGTTCTCCTTGAGGCCGCAATCGAGCACCACCACATGCGGCGCGTCCGTCGGGGCGTCGTGCGTCGAGGCGGCAATCGAGCGCGAACCGTCCGGCGACACGTCGCCCACGGCGTCTATCTCGTCGGTGGTCTTCGCACCCTGCGCGAGGGCGACGAGTTCGGCGTCGGTCATCCCCGTGCGGTCGGGGACGAGCACGCCGCGCCGCAAGCCCTGCGTGCGCAGGTGGCGCGTCAGGGCGCGGGTATCCACGCCGTGGATGCCGGGGATGTCGTGGGCCTTCATGTAGTCGTCGAGCGTGCCGGTCATCTGCCAGTGGCTCGGCTCGTCCACGTATTCGCGCACGATCAGGGCGGACACCCACGGCTGGCGCGATTCGTCGTCCCCCGGTGTGACGCCGTAGTTGCCGATGATCGGATAGGTGAGGCAGACGAGTTGCCCCCGGAAACTGGGGTCGGTGGCGATCTCCTGATAACCCGTCATGCACGTCGTGAAGACGACCTCACCGAGGCTCCGCGCCCGCGCCCCGAAGGACCAGCCGGGGAAGATGCGCCCGTCGTCCAGTGCCAGTGCCGCCGTGCGGCCCGTGCCTGCGAAAACCATGCGGTGGATGCTCCTGTGTTGAGCGCGGCGAGCGCGGCGGCACCCCGCCCATGCCGTTGCGCGGCGCGGGCGGGGAACATTTCGCCCATTGTACCGCCTTTCGCGGGCGGCGTATTAGCGGAAGTTGCGCATCCAGTCGTGGGCCAGTACGTCGGCCTCGCCGCTCTCGATGGTCTCGACGATCTTCTGCGCGACGTATTCGGCGGTGTCGGGTGGGGGCATCGCGGGTGCCTGCCCACCTGCCGGTGCTGGCCCTGCGGCGGGTGGCTGTGCCGTTTGCTCCCCGCTGCGGACATTCGCGGCGAACTCGGTGTCCGTGCGGTACGGGGACATCACGCTGACGATAATGCCGTCGTTTTCCAGTTCCCGCCGCGCCGTGAGCGACAGGCCGTTCAAGGCTCGCTTCGTGGATGAGTACGCCGACACGCCCGGAAAGGTGCCGAGGGCCGTGCCGGAACTGATATTGACAATCGCGCCCGCTCCCTGCGCCCGCATGAGCGGAATCGCGGCCTGCATCGCCACGAGCGGGCCGATCACGTTCAGTTCAAGTGTTTCGCGGTACGCGGCGGGGTCAATCTGTTCTACCGGGCTGTAGTATCCCTGCCCCGCATTGTTGATGAGGACATCGAGTCGCCCGTAGTGCGCGTGTGTCGCCGCGACCATCGCCCGCACCTCGTCCTCCCGCGTCATGTCGGCGGTAATCACGAACGTATCGGGCAATTCCGCCGCGAGGGCGTCCAGTTTCTCCCGCGACCGCGCCGCGAGCGCGACCTTCGCACCCCGCTCCGCGAGCAGCCGCGCCGTCGCTTCCCCGATGCCCGACGACGCCCCGGTGACGAGAACCACTTTCCCTGCAATCTCCATCAGTGCCTCCGCTCTCTCCCCAACGACCACCGAACAATTGTACAACTAAATCGTTTATTACGTCAACTGTTGTATACTCAAGGAGTGGCAAGAGATATAACGCCCATCGTGAGCATGAGGAAGTGCATCTGTGGTGGACAAAGAAGCATCCTCCATGAAACGACCCGTGCAGCTCCCCCCGGTGGTGGGACGGAGTACGGGCGTCGTGCTGTACAAGGTGGCGCAGTTCGTGGGGGAACACCTCGACGCGGCACTCGCGCCGTGGGGAATGAAGACGCGGCATTTCTCCGTGCTCGGTGCGCTCTCGTTCGTGCCGTCGTCGTCGCAGCAAGCCCTCGCGGAGAAGTTGCGCATAGACCCGGCGACTATCGTGGGTGTGGTGGACGACCTCGAACGGCGCGGCCTGATGGAGCGCAGGCGCAACGCCCGCGACCGCCGTCATTACGACCTGACGCTCACAAACAGCGGGCGTGCGCTGCTCGGCGAGGTCTCGGTCGCCCTCGATGCGATGGAGAACGCGGTGTTCGCGCCCTTGACGGCAACGGAGCGGGTGCAGTTGCACGCGCTACTCACGCGCTTGCTCGCGCCGCTTCCCGAAGAGTAGCCGCGTTCGGTGTCGCTGATGTTGCGGTAGGTCGCGCCGATTGGTGGGGCAGGTTCCGGCTTTCCCGGTATTATGAGGCGGGCCGAAGCACCGTCTGCTTCGTGTGGGGCGTCGTACAATCCCCCGGACGAGAAACCTCCCCTCACCTCAGGGCTTATGCGTTCTCGCGGCTGGCACAGACGCGGCGGGAATGCACCTAACCCCCCACCTGCCCAGAGGGAACCCGCCTTCCCCATAGGGAAGCAACGGTGTGTCCAGTCAAGGTGACGGGGCGTACCCCGTCACCTCCCGGCGCACGCGCCGGGGCTTGTGGTCGCAGTGCGCCACGGCGTTCCCTGCTTGAGCATCGCGTTCAGGATGGTGGGGAGTTTGCGCATACATGCCACCATCGCCACCTTGAACGCCTTGCCTCCTGCACGTAGTCGAGCGTAGTAGTCCTGAATCACCGGGTTCCAGCGTGTCGCCCTCAGTGTCGCCATGTACCGCACCCGCCGCACCTCGCCCCGCCCGCCCCACACCGCCCGTCTCCCCCGCCGCGTGCCGCTGTCGCAGGCGAGTGGGGCCACCCCCACCAACGCGGCGGTCTCCTTGCCCGACACCCGCCCCAGTTCGAGCAGGCACGTCATCAGTGTGGTTGCCAGCACCGGCCCTACCCCCGGCACGCTCGTCAGCACCTCCCGTTGCGCCCGCCATGCCGCACTTGCCGCAATCGCGGCGGTCAACTCCGCGTCCAGTGCATCCCGCGCCCCTTCCAGCCAGCGGCAGTGGGCGTTGATGTGCGCCACCACCGCAGGAGCAGCGGTGTACAATCGCATGCGTTCCCCCGCCAGCATCGCCACCACCTCGGTGCGTCGCCCCAGCACGGCCCGCAACACTTGGGTCGCCGGGTCAGGCGCGGGTTGCGCAGCAGGACGCACCGCACTGGCAAAGTGGGCCAGCACGCGGGCATCCAAGCGATCTGTTTTCGCCAACTGCCCGGTGCTGCGGGCAAAGTCGCGCACCTGTCGCGGGTTCAGCACCGCCACCGCCACTCCCGCCGCGTGCATCGCCGCCACCATCGCCCCTTCCCACCCACCCGTGGCTTCCGCCACCACGAGGGTCACGGGCAGGGCCGCGAGGCGGGCCACAAGGGCCGCGATGCCCTGCGGGTCGTTCGCCACCTGCCATGCCTCCCCCTCATGCACGCACACATCGAGTCGCGCCTTCGCCACATCCACCCCGACAACGCACGCCATCGGCCCCTCCTTGCAGATGCGGGCTTGCCCATGCAGCCCCGGCAACGGTTCGGGTTCAGACGGCACCGGGGCGCGGCGACCCCGCTTTCCTACGATGTTGCGACATCCGGGGGTGATCGGCCTACCGCGCCTCGTGCTATCCTACCCGCTACCCCAACATACAAGGGGGTTGACGCTATGCCACACAATCCGACACCGAAGCAACACCGGGCAATCGCCGCGCTCTTGACCGAACAGGATGTATCGGCGGCGGCGCGGGCAGCGGGGATAGGCGCAGATGCCGGGGGCGTGTTTACAGTGGTGAACACGCCTACACGATCAGGAGCAAGACGCGATGAGTATAGTGCAGACGAACAAGCAGGGAGCGGTACGGGGGCCGCTCGCGGGGCGCGAAGACCTCGTGTGGCCCGCCGACCGGATAAGGTATGCATCTGCACATCGGGGCGGAAAACCTGAGCGCGGCTGAAGTGAAGAACGCCGCCGCGATCCTCGCCCTCGCCGTCCTTTCCTCGCAAACGCTTCCTGCCATGTCGCTTCCCGCCGCGCCGTTTCCCCGCGAACGCTGCCTGCCATAGCGTTGCTTGGGGACGATATGCCCCTGCCATAGCCGCCCTTGGCAAAGGCGGATGTACGGAGGCGCAAGAAGACCGCTATGCGGCGCGTGACGGGGCGGAAGGGGTGCCGCCCTACTCCGACGCCCTCCCGCCCTTCGGCCCGTCCTTACGCCGCCCGCCCCCCCCGCGCTTGCCATGCAGGGGATGCGTGTCCGCTGCGAACCCGCTCTTGCCCTGCACTTCGTCGCGGTAGCGTTCAACCTCGCTGCCGAGTACGAGGTATTCGCGCCCCTTCTTCGTCGCGGCGAGCCGCCCCCGGCGCACTTGCAGATACAACGTCTGCGGGCTAAGCCCCAAGCGTTCCGCCGCTTCTCTGAGTGTCAGCACTTCCTCGCCCCCGATCTGCATGATGACATTATAGAGGAATATCCTTCAACCTTTTGCATTGTAGAGCAACACATGGTACAATATCAATGTCAACGAAGGGTTGATACAGAAATGCCCCGAACGGTGGTGAGACACCGAACGGGGCGAGCAACCGAGAGGAAGTACCCTCATGGCTACCGCTGCACACGATACCATCTCCGCGACCGTCACCGCGACCGTGCTTCGCCCCGTCACCCTCGAAGCACCCCGCGCCCTCACCGACGCCACCGCCCCCGACGATCTGCGCACCGCCCTCGAAGTTTTCGCCACCCTCGGGCAGATGGACGAAGTGCAAGCGGTCGCGCTGGCGAACGTCGCCATTGCGCTGCAAGAGAACGGCGCGGTGGTTGTCACCTACTCCCACGACGGCGTGACCACGGGGCGGGTAATCTACCCGACGCAGGTGTTCCTCACCAAAGAGAACGCGGTGTGCGTGCGCGGCTTCTGCACCTTCCGCCGCGAGGTGAAGTCCTTCCGCCTCGACCGCATGGACGCGGTGCATCCCCTCGTGTTCCCCGGCGAAGACACCGCGCCTGTTGCTGACGCCGCCGACGCCGTGTAGCACGCACCGGGGCGGCACCCGCGCCGCCCCTCTCCCTACCCAAGAAAGGACACCTCCATGCAGTTCATCGCCTTTTATCCTACTGCCGTTTAACAATTAACCAAAAAAAGACGTATACCGTGCTCCGCAAACTCCATGCTGCGCACCCGGTCAGTGTCGTTCCCGTGGCAAGTGTGGAGCGGGCCGTCACCGATGCGACGATTGCCAGCACCGCAACGGCGCGACCGTAGCGGTGGCGGCGGACGAACAACGCGGTTCGTGGGGGCGGTAATTGTGCCGCCCCGGTAGACACAGGATCATGCATGTGAAAAAACTGGGCGATGCACTGACGGTGGAACTGCTTCCCGACACACTCACGCTCTTGGCACGGGCCTGTCGGCAGATGTCGGCAGGGGAGAACGAAGGGGAGAACACCGCGTTCGATGCGCTGGCGGCGGCGTTCACGCTAGCAGCGTGCAGTTGTGTGGCGTACATGCACACGAAGCCGGGTGCCGAGTCCGCGTTCATCGCCGACCTCGCAAACATCTTCGCGGCGGTAAACGTGTAGCGGCACCGGGGGGGGCACACGTCGCCCCCTTTGCATGAGAGGGAACGCACCTATGGCACGAAAGAAGGTTCCGCAGAAGCGGGCGTACGGCGAGGGCGGCGTGTTCCAGCGCAAGGATAACGGGCTGTGGGTAGCGTTCTACCCCATCACCGGAACGGATGGCAGGCGCACGCGGAAGACGAAGACCGCCAAGACCGAAGCGGAAGCCACCGCAAAGTACGACGAGATGAAGCGCGACGCCGCGCAAGGGCTGGTAATGAGTACGCGGGAACTCACGGTGCGGCAATTCCTCACCTCGTGGCTCGAAGACACCATCAAACCCTCCGACCATTCCGCCCGTACCTACGAAGACTACGCGGGGACGATCACGCGCCATGTGGGGCCGCGCATCGGGGACGTGTCACTCGCTCGCCTCACACCGCAAGATGTGCAACGCACGGTGGCGTCTGTGACGAAGGCAGTCAGCCCACAAATGGCGACGCGGTGCCGCCGCATCCTACGTGCTGCCCTCACCCTCGCCGTGAAGTGGGGATACATCACGCGCAACGTCGCTGCCCTCACGGACGCACCGAAAACGCCGCGCCGGGAGATGCACGCCCTCACCGCGACCGAAGCGCACGCCCTGCTCACGACGGCGGCGGGCGACCGGCTGGAAGCCCTGTATACCGTGGCCCTCGCCCTCGGACTGCGCAAGGGCGAGGCACTAGTCCTCTGCCACAGTGGTTATGCGGGGTAGAGGCGTGCCAGTTTCGTGCGTGCCTCGCCCACCCCGAACCGCCGGCCCACCGTCGCTTTCGCCGCGTTGCGCTGCCGCTCCCATGCCGCCACCTCCCGCCGCACCGTCTCCACGTCCCCTAACCGCCGGTCGAGACACTGCCGCCCCGGCACCGACCACTCGATCTCCATCTGGTTCAGCCACGGCCCGTGCTCGGGCGTGTCGTGCCACTCCCGTTTGCGCACGATGCGCCGTGCCTCATGCGGCGGGGAGGTTTCGTACAACGCCGCTCCCGTGTGCGTGTGCGGGTTGTCCAGTACCACCCGGATCACTGCGGCGTCGGGATACCATTCGTCTACTGGCACGCGCATCCGCCGAGCGAAGTCTGCCGCCGTGCGTCGCTCGGTGACGCCGGGTGCC
>JAABUN010001151.1_pt1 | contig 61936 bp, 61 predicted proteins | sample 5559311 | NCBI WGS metagenome assembly JAABUN01 (sample SAMN10711877, study PRJNA513370) | rock metagenome | isolation source: Antarctica rocks | place: Antarctica: Victoria Land, Siegfried Peak sud
ACCACCTCAACGACCCGCTGCCGAATGGTGTCAATGAGCCCAGGTTGGCCGAGCAGATAAGCCGAGGCTTTTTCTTTTCCTTGCCCAATCGTCACGCCCTCATACTTGTAAAACGAACCCGACTTCTGGATGATGTCTAGGTCTGAAGCGATGTTGATCAGGTCGCCAACTTTGTCGATGCCCCGCCCGAACATGATCTCGACTTCGGCTTCCTTAAACGGCGGCGCGACCTTGTTCTTGGTGACTTTGATCCGCGTTAGGTTGCCGACCTTGTCGGTACCCGACTTCACGTCCCCTTTACGCCGGACTTCCATCCTGACCGACGAGTAGAACTTTAACGCCCGGCCCCCCGGCGTCGTCTCGGGGTTGCCGTACATCACCCCGATCTTTTCTCTGATCTGGTTGATAAATATCGCCGTCGTGTGGCTTTTACTCAGCACCCCGGTCAACTTCCTGAGCGCTTGACTCATTAAACGCGCTTGTAACCCGACGTGCGTGTCGCCCATCTCGCCTTCGATCTCGGCTCTCGGTACGAGCGCCGCCACACTATCGACGACGATCACGTCAACGGCTCCCGAACGGACCAACAGCTCGGTAATCTCTAAAGCTTGCTCACCGGTGTCGGGTTGGGACACGAGCAGCTCTTCGGTATCGACGCCTAAGGCTTTGGCGTACCCGGGGTCGAGCGCGTGTTCGGCGTCTACAAACGCGGCGACGCCACCGGCTTTTTGCGCTTCGGCGATGATGTGCAAACTCAGGGTGGTCTTACCACCCGATTCGGGACCGTAGACTTCGATGACGCGGCCCCGTGGTACCCCGCCGACGCCTAAAGCCAAATCAACCGACATCGAACCGGTCGAGATGACCCCTTGGCTGAGCATGGTGCGGTCGTCGCCTAAACGCATGATCGCCCCTTTACCGAACTGTTTCTCGATCTGCGTCAGGGTCGTCTCCAGGCTCTTGCGCCGCTGTGTGTTTACACTTTCGGGAGTTGATGAGGTGCTCATAACGCACTATACCTTAATTGATTAGGTAAAGCAAGCGGGTGGTGACGTTGCTCGAGTCTTACCCCCGAATCCGGAACGCCCGTTAAACTGGTGAGATGGTGTTGTCAGCCCTTTACGAAGTGGAAAAGTTTTACGGCGAACAGGTGGTGCTCGGCGGCGTAACCTTAGAGCTGCGCGCCTCCTCGCGAACCGCCCTGATCGGACGCAACGGTGCGGGCAAATCGACCATCTTGCGCCTTTTGTTAGCTCAAGATAATCCCGATGGTGGCAGCGTCTTTCGGCGTGACGGGGTAAGTGTGGCGATGTTGGAGCAAGACCCTATCATCCCGCCCGGAATGAACATCTTGGAGGTGTCTGAACGGGCGTTCGCCGAGTTGGACGAGCTTGAACTCGGGTTGAGAAAGCTCGAGCACGACGGTTTGGCCGACCCCGAAATCTACGCTCGTTGGGAAGCTCTACACGAAACGTTCGAGCGGCGCGGCGGTCTCGAGCGGCGCTCACGGCGCGATTCGGTGCTCTACGCGCTCGGCTTTCGCGGGCGTGAACACGAAGTGGCGAGTCACCTTTCCGGCGGCGAAAAAACGCGTTTGGGATTGGCCCGCCTCTTGATGGCGCAACCCGACGTACTCTTGCTCGACGAACCGACGAACCACCTGGACATCGACATGCGTAGCTGGCTGGGTGGCTACTTGTCGCGGTATCCGGGCGGGGTGCTGCTCGTGTCGCACGACCGGGCCTTTCTAGACGAGACCTGCGACGCGACCGCCGAAATCTCGCAGGGCACGCTCCGGACGATGCAGACGACGCCGAGCCGTTACCGGGAGGCGCGAGCGGAGCAGGAAAGGCTCGAGGCCGCTACCCGCGCCAATCAACACAAAGAACACGAACGGCTCTCGGCGGCGGCTACGCAGATGAAACGCTGGGCCGGTCAGAGCGAAAAGCTCCACCGCCGCGCCAAGGCGATGGAGCGCCGCACCGAGCGTTACGCCGACACGATGCTCCCGGACGCCGAGACTGAGGAGCGCACCACCCGCTTTACCTTTCCTGCGCCCGACTCCGGCGACGTCGTGCTGCAAGCGCAGGGGCTGAGTAAGAGCTATAGCGGTGAACAACTCTTCGCGGAGGTGGGTTTCACCCTCCGCCAAAGGGAACGCGTCGCGCTCGTCGGGCCGAACGGCGCGGGTAAATCGAGCTTTTTGCGGGTCATTTTAGGTGAGGCGGGCAGCGACGATCCACGTGCGCTCTTACGTTTCGGGTCGCGCGTCCGCGTCGGTTATTACGACCAGGAGTTGCGCGGCGTCGATCCGGACGCCACCTTGTTTGAAGAGTTGGTGCGGCTCGTCGGTGACGGTGCGGCGCACAACCTGCTGGGCCGGTTTTTGTTCCCCTATGACGCGCAGTTTAAGCAGGTTCGTAACCTTTCCGGCGGCGAGCGGGCGCGGCTGGCGCTCTTAAAACTCACCCTCGGCGAATATAACTTTCTCGTGTTAGACGAACCGACGAACCACCTGGACGTCGAGATGATCGAGGCGCTCGAGGCTGCCCTAGCCGCCTACACCGGGACGCTGCTGGTCGTCTCGCACGACCGGCGCTTTATCGCGGCGACGACGAACCTCGTGTGGGAACTTGGCGGTGGGCGCTTTACGCCTTACGAAGGCGACTGGGTTTTTTTTGAACGCAAACGCCGCGAGCGGAGCCTGCAAGACGTGCAAAACGAACCGGAGCAAACTGAAAAAACGCCTGAAGAAAAACCTAAAGGTCCCTCGAAATGGCAGCTCGGGCGCGACCAAGAGGCGTTAGAGGCGCGGATCGCCGAGTTGGAAGGGGAACTCGGCGCGCTGACCGAACAGCTTAGTACGCCGCAAACCCTCTCGTCCGATGCGCTGCTAAAGACGAGTGAACGGCACGGGCAGCTCGAGGCTGAACTTTTGGACGCGATTGCCCGTTGGGAGGAGACAGTGGAAAGGCTCGAGGTCTGATGGCGAAAATGTAAAGTAAACCTGACAAAAAGCTCCAAAAGGATTACGCTCCTATCAAGTTTGCTTGACAGGAGGACGAGATGAAAACACCTGACAAAACGCAAAAACGTGGCTGGTAGCAGTTTACCGTAGGGATGGTGCTTTACGCCGTCTGGTGATTGTACTCTCACTTATCGTAGACCGCTTTGGTCTTGCCCGTCCTTATCTCATCGGGTTGGCGCTCGTCCCGATGATCCCCGCAGTCTGGGCGATGCTCAGCTGGATTCGGGCGGTAAGAGGGTTTGACGAATTGCAGCAGCATATCTTGGGTGAAGGGCTTTACTGGGCACTCGGACTCACAGCGGCGCTGACCTTTTCGTACGGACTGTTAGAGTCGTACGCCGAGTTACCGAAGGTCGGTATGCTCTACGTCTGGCCGGTCATCTGCGTGAGTTTTGTCGTCGGGTAAGCTTTGGCGCGGCGGCGTTACCGCTGATGAAACTAACGGAACAGTGAAAAACTGTCTTCGTGAACTGCGCAGCCGTGAGCGTTGGTCACAAGCCGAACTTGCGGCGTGGCTAGGCGTCAGACGGTCAACGCGCTCGAGGTTGGCAAATACGACCCCAGCTTGCCGCTCGCGTTTCGGGTCGCGCGGCTTTTTAGGCGCACGATTGGCTTTGCACAAAAAGTCTACAAAAAGTCATAAAAACGCGCTAAACCTAAACTTTTTACAATTCGCCATCATAAAGTGTTTGGCGAATTACGTAAGAGACAAGTCTAAAGCCTTAAAAGCAGTAGCAACTTTAGACGATGAAAAAATATTAGCTAAAGGGCCACTTTTTGTGCAAAGCCTGTACGATTGAAGATATCTTTGAGGATGAGCAAGCCCGAAGCTAAACCGGTACTAAACCTCGAGCAAGCTCTCGTCGAGGCGGACATCGGTATAACTCCGCTCGCCTAAAAGGTACTTCAGTACACTTTCTTCGTGTTGTGACAAAATGGCGCTGTGGCTGCCTAGTTGACCCTCGAGCCGCCCTATCGCAAAAAGCTCTCGAAACGCGCCGGTCATCTCTTGCGCCGAGAGCAGTTGTGGGCTGAAGACGCCGAGACAGGCGAGCCGCCGCTCGGCAAAAGTGTGGAGCGTTAGGTGCGCTTCGGGGTGCACCAGTGCGACCGACACCCCTTCGGGGAACCAGTAGCTGACTTTAAGCGGGTCTCCTTTGCCGGAGCCTAAGGTACCGAGCAACCGGTACGCTGCGCTGATAACCCAACCTTCGTCGTGCAGCGGAGCAGACGCGCCGAAGCCGTCTACGATCATATGTGCGCCGTGACCAAGCGAATTCACCTCTAGAGGTTATCACGCACAGGTGCTGTAAAAGGGTCGGAGCACCTAGGATACTTAAGGCACTTCTGCGAGAGATGGCTACTCAGAGCATTTCAGAATGTGCGTGCAGCTCCGTGGTGCTGACAGCATTTCTGTTAAAAATTGCTACCAGTAGCATACCAGAATGTGCGTGTCGGTCGAAGAAATTTAGACAGGGAGCGTTGCCGATCAGATGCTACTTGCTATTAAAAGGAGAGTGCTGCTCTGCAGAACTCCTCAAAAGCCGACCGGCATCTGACATATACGTAACGACAAAAATGCACCTCGTTACGACGTCGTAGCGAGGTGCATAGATTTAGGTAGAGCTTAGACCAGCTCGAGCCTGCAGCACTTTGTTCTAGCCCTTGACGCCCCCGGCGGTGTACTGCCCGGTGAGCGCGTTTTGAAACGAATAGAAGATGATCAGAATCGGCAAACTGCCCAGCACGGCGCTCGCAGCCAGCGTTCCCCACTGCGTTTGAAAGGCGTTGTTGGTAAACGCCCGCAGGCCGATACCGACCGTCCATTTGTCGTCGCCGGTCAGGAGGATATTCGCCAAGATAAACTCGCTGTAGGTCCCGATAAACTGCAGCAAAAAGATGAATAGCAGCATCGGTACGCTGATCGGCAAAATGATGCGCCAAAACGCGCCCCAACGGGTTGTCCCGTCTACGAGTGCAGCTTCCTCCAAACTCGGACTGATCGACTCCAAATAGCCCTTAAAAATCCACGAGGCAAACGCGATGGCCCCCCCTGAATAGGCCAGAATCAGGCCCGCGAAGGTGTTTAATAAGCCCAAAAAGTTCATTAAGTAAAAGATGGCGACGAGCGCCATAAATCCCGGAAACATCTGCACGAAGATAAAACTCAGCAGGGTGCCGTAACGCCCCTCGAACTTCATTCGGGCGAAGGCGTAGCCCGCCGTGGTGCTGATCACTACGGCAAAAATCCCGGTCAGGCCGGAGACGAGCAAAGTATTGCGGATAAAGAGCACGACTTTTTTCTCGCTGCTCGAGGCAACCCGTTCGCCCGCCTCGTTAAGCGAAAAAAACTGATTGTTGTTGACGCTGACCACGAGCACCGCCGTACTCCCAACGAGCAGCCAGATGGCGGTCGTTTTAAGCCGTTCTATCGCAGGCGAGTTAGGATTCGCGCGGTTCGCAAAAATCGCGCCGATAAGGACAATTCCGGCGACGACCAAAAGCCCGACCAAGAGCCACTGATACCAGAACAGGTTCGTTTCACTTAGGACGTTTTGGTACTGCACCAACGAAAACTTCGACGGGTCGGGCAAGATACCCGCGCGCACCAGCAGGTTGCCCGTTTCGGGTGGCGGCGTGTTGAGGTTGTTGATCCTGTTAAACGAAACGGCCAGGAGGTTGATCACCGGGTAGAGCGTCAGCAGGATAAACACCCAGATAAAGGTGTGGCTCACTGCGGTTGTCGCGTAGGCGCTTGCTTTGTTGCGGCTGGTCGCGCGTCCGTAGAGATACGCGCCCAGGATAATCGCGGTGGCGAGGACGATAAAGCCGATTAACAGCTTTAGCCAGCCGTAAGGAATCACCAGAAAGCGGCTTCGGTCGATCTGCGCAAAAGCGACGCCTAAAGACAGCAGTCCAAAGCACGCCGCCGTACGAAAAAACTTCGTGTTCGTGAGGGTACCCAGATAGGCGTTCATGCGTTTGATTCCTCCTTAAGCGCGCCAGTCACGCGGAAATTGATCAAGCTGATGGCGATAGTGATAAAGAAAATCAAGAGCGAAATCGCTGAGCCTAAACCGTAGGCGTATCCTCCGACCGCCTGAAACGCCTCGTTGTAGGCCCACGAGATCAGGATGTCGGTGCCGCGCGCGGTCGAGATGCCGCCGTCATAACCGGGGCCGCCGCCGGTCAAGAGGTAGATCAGACCGAAGTTGTTAAAGTTAAAGGCAAACCCTGTCAGGGTAATGGGGACGAGCGCCGTGCGCAAGAGCGGCAGAGTCACACCGGTAACACGCTGCCAGACGTTCGCCCCGTCGATTTTGGCGGCTTCGTAGAGGTCTTCGGGGATCGCTGAGAGCGCGCCGAGGGTCGCGGTCATCATAAAGGGTAACCCGAGCCAGAGGTTCACCAGCAAAATCGCGCCCCTCGCGGGCCACACGTCGCCGAGCCAGTCGAGTACCGGCAGGTCTAGGAGCGCTAGAACACGGTTGATGGCCCCGAAGTTCGAGTTTAAAAAGCCTTTCCACACCTGAATGGTAATAATGCTCGGGAGCGCCCAGGGGATAATCAGCAGGGTGCGGTAGAGGTTGCGAAACTTGAGGTTGGGATTATTCAAGAAGATCGCTAAAAAAACGCCGAATACGGTGTTGATGATAATAGTTGAAACAGCGAACAAGACGTTCCACAGAAAAACCGGCCCGAGCGAACGGCTTGCTTGCTTGAAAATAGTACGAAAGTTCTGTGGGCCGACAAAACCGAAGTCGTTAAAGCGCGTAATCGAGGTATACGTCGCGCCCTCGGGGAGCGGTTCGTTCAGGGTGATGATGTTGCTGTCTACCGAGAGCATCGTCCGGCGGACACCTTCGACCGGAACCGCGACGCCGATGCTCTCTAGGTCAACTGCGCCGGGTGGGGCACGCTCGAGCGTCAGCGTGTTACCGTCCACAGCTGTAACGTTAAACTCGGCGCTAAAACCGATGTCGGTCAGCTCGAGCGTTACCACCGAGGGCGTTGTCCCTTCAGGAAGCGGCTCGGCGAGCGTCAGAGAAGTGCCGTCAAGCGCAGTCGCTGTAACCGTTAAACTACTCGACACGTCGATGATCGCCGGAACGTTCGTACAGCCGTTTCGTAAGGCTTGGCAGCGGAGCGTCGCAGCGTCGGCAACCTCCAAAGTCGCCCCCTGAACATTTGCAATATCTGTGCGGCTGCTGATGTTGAGTTCGCCATTACGAATCCCCGCATAGTCGGTAAACGCTAAGATAACTGTCAGCACGACCGGAAAAAGGGCAAAGGTCAGGAGAAATAAAATAGACGGCAGCAGGTAGTACCACGGCATAATCCATTCAAAGCGCCGGGCGATAACCTGCAGCGCAACGATGAGCGCCACCAGACCGATAAGCACGCCGACGTAGAGCGGCACGCTCGGCGCGACCTGCTGAATGAGCCAGGTACCGGCAAACGCGGCTACACTGGCAATAAAAATGGCGAGCAGTAGTAGTAAAAGCGCTTTCCAGAGACGTGCGCCGGTACCTCCGGAACCTTTGGGTAGATGGTCGGAAACCGGGCGTGAAATGTCCACAGGTGCTCCTTTCGTAACGGGTATCGTCTAGTTTCAAACATGCTTGTTAGAAGCGTTATCTGGTACGCACGTTCTAAAGATGATGTATGCGGCTATCCTGATGCCTTGTGAAACTGGCGTGCTCAACCAAAAAAAGATGCCAGGGCGTAGTCGCCTGACATCCTTTTTCTCGAGGTAGGGGTCTAGTTTCCTTCGATTTGCGCGACCGCGCTGCCAAGCACTTTGGCAGGGTCTGAATTTTGGTCTTCCAACAAAACCGCGAGCGCGTCGCCCATCGGCCCCCAAACGTTCCCCATCTCAGGGATGTTGGGCATCGGTTCGGCTTCTTCGTAAGCTTTGATAAAACCTGAGATAATCGGGTCGTCGGCAACTTCTGCCGCTGCCTTTTGCGAGGTCGGGATACGACCACTCTGCTGGGCGAGTTTAATCTGCGCGTCGGGACGGGTCAGCCATTTGGCAAAGTTTGCAGCGTCAGCCTTGTTTTCGGAAAACTCGTTTAAGAGCACGCCCTGAACGCCGAAGAAGCCTTTCCAGGTCGTTCCGTCGGCCATCGGCGGGATGGGCATAACAGCGACCGGAATCCCAGCGGTTCGCGCTTCAGGGATAGCCCAAGGGCCGTTATACATCATCGCCGCTGAGCCTTCGTTAAAGAGACCAGCCGTAACCGACGAGTCGGTACCGGGTGGGATCAAACCGTAGTCGTACTGCAGAGCCTTGATCTGCTCGGCTCCTCTAATTGCACCCTCGTTGTCGAGGCCCACATCGCTCGGATCGGGGGTACCGTCGGCGTCTCGCTTAAAGACGTAACCGCCATTTGAATGAATCCAGTTGTACGCAAAGTAAAAGTTTTTGTCGTCGAACAAAAAGCCGTAGGTGTCGCCACTCGTCAGCTCTTGCGCTTTGCTGATCATATCCTCATAGGTTTTGGGAAATTCACTTTCGGGTACGAGGTCGGTGTTGACGACGAGCGCCGGGCCTTCGGAGTAGACAGGCAAGCCGAAGAGCCGACCGTTAAACGTAAACGCCAGCCGTGCCTGTTCATTTAGGTCGGCAAGGTAATCTTCGGTTGCAAATTGCGACATGTCCGCCAACACGCCGCCCGCCGCCAGTTCACCGATCTGGTCGTGCGGGAGTGTGGCAACAAGGTCGGCGGCTTCACCCTGCGGCGCAGCGAGGAGCATCTTTTGCTTGAGTTCGGAGAGTTCGATTTTGGTAATCTGTACGGGGACACCAAACGCAGCCTCGAAACTCGTAGCTTCACCTTGTAGCCACTCGAGGTCGGTCTCCCCGAAGTTGCTCCAGACCGTGACCCCTTGTGCGGAGTTTAAACCCACCGCTAGAAGAAGCGAAAGCGCGACAAACAGCCTTTTCATAGTTTTCCTTTCGGTGCTTTTGACGGGCAAAAGCAGCGGCCCCGTAGGGCACTCGTTTTATGACTTACGCTTTTGAGTTTACACAATAAATAGGGGGCGGTAAAGCGCTTCGGCCTCAATTCATGCGCTTTGCTGCTACCCTCTCGCGCTAGGTTGATATAATGCAAATCAAAGATGGAATGCTGCCCCCAACACTCGGGGCGTGCATAAGCCAACTCTACACACTAGCGCCGTAACGTCCGCTCGGCAATTTGTGAATAGCACCCTGAAGCTCTAAGATCGTCAGGGTCGGTAACAGCTCGGGCGCACTTTTGCCGGTTGCGACGATCAGCTCGTCTAGCAGCGGTTCGCCTCGGCTGCGAATAAGCGCCGCAAGCTCACCGAGAAAACCGGGCAGCTCGGGTTTAGGTTTTATCGGTGTGGACGCGTGCTGCCAACCGAACTCGCTGCGGATATCGTCGGCGCTCTGCGTCAAGACCGCGCCCTGTTTAAGTAAATCCAAGGCACCTTCGGCGCGCGGGTCGCCGAGTCTGCCGGGGACGGCGAAGACGCTCCGCCCTTCCTCGAGCGCGTACTCAGCCGTAATCAGCGCGCCCGACTTTTTACCCCCCTCGACGACCAGCACACCTTTTGAAAGCCCACTAATGATGCGGTTGCGCCCCGGAAAATACTCGGCTCGTGGCGGGGTGCCGAGGCGGTATTCGCTCACCACCGCGCCTCGACCCTCGGCGATGCGTTCGGCCAAGCGGCGGTTTCCACCGGGGTAGACGATGTCAACGCTCGAGCCCAATACGGCAACCGTTTGACCTTCCGGTGCAGCGAGTGCGCCTTCGTGGGCGGCGGTATCGACGCCGAGCGCCAGCCCCGAAATGATCGCGACGCCCGTCTCGGCCAACTCTTGCGCAAAGCGGCGGCCCAGTTCCAAACCGTAGTGACTGGCGTTGCGGGTACCGACCACGCCCAAGCTGCGCAGTTCAGGTAGTTCGCCGCGCACCGTTTCGGGCAACGTCCCCCGGACATAAAGCACCGGCGGCGGGTCGTAAATCTGCGCCAGTGCTGCCGGGTATCCGGGAGTACCGAGCGCTAAAAGCGAGACGCCGAGACGCTGAGCTCGGACGATTTCCGCGTCGGCTTTGGTTTGTGCGGCGCTCCTAGCTGCCAAAACCGTTTCGGCGAGTTTGCGCCCGACGCCCTCGACCTGCGTAAGTTCCGCCGCACCCAAGTCGGCGAGTGCGCCGTCCCCGAAATGCTCGACGAGCGCCTTGATCTTGCGCGGTCCCAAACCGGGTGTAAACGATAAGCTCAGGAGGGCGTGGAGCGCAGCGGTCATGTTGAGGGCAATCGTAACAGGCGTGCTCGGCGCGACGGATGAAGTTTTACGCGTCAGCTTCGCCGGGCTCGGGTTGAGCGGGTTCAAATTGAACGGATTTAAGTCAAACTGCGCTCAGATCGGCGCGGAAAAATTTTCCGCGTCTACCGGCGAGCCTGCGGCGCGCCGCAGCAGGGCGAGTTGCCCGATATGCGTCATAGCGTCGGACAAGGGGCCTTGCAAAATCCGCGCTCCGAGTTCGGGTTCGGGTGGGTGGGTCGTCAGGGCCGTCTCGAGCCGCGCCAGCAGCTCGTAAAACCGTGCAATTTCTTCCTCCCAGGTCACATCTTGGCGTACCTGATACGCTGCGCCATCTGTTTGTAAAACGGTGAGGCCGTAGTGGAGTGCGCCGTTTATATGCCGGACGAGCCCCTGTGGTGTCCGCACGCCGAACCCGAGTTCAAACGAAGCGAAGTCTGCGGGGGCACCCCGGAGCGTGTTTTGCAGGCGGTACGCCAGCGTTGTCAGCAGATGACGGCTTAAAAATGTGTCAGTCAGGGGCATACTGAAGACCGTACGCCTCTGGTGGTATGTGATAGTTCCATACGATATAGAACCACTTCTGTACGGTCGTCATCTCCGACGTACGTGCCCGTCTGCCTTCTCCCGAGTGAGAGCGTTTCGGATCAGCGGCTACCTGTTGATAGTTTGTTATTGTTAGTTTGTTACAACGTTGGCCGTAGCCGCTCGGTAGACCGTCGTTTGCAAACGGTTCGCTTGCTCCCAAGCGAGCGGTTCAGCGTAGTAAAACCCCTGCATCAAGGTGCACCCGAGCCCTGCCAGCAGCGTAACTTGCGCGGGCGTCTCGACACCTTCGGCGACAACCTCGAGCCCCAGCCGCTGCGCGAGCACCATAATCGTCCGGACGATCTCCAAACTCTTTTCGTCGAAGGTGATGCGGTGGACGAACGAACGGTCGATCTTAAGCGTATCGACCGGCAGGTCGTGAACGTAACTTAAAGACGAGTAGCCGGTGCCGAAGTCGTCCATCGCCAGTTTGACGCCGAGACTACGGAGTTGGGTTAACAAACCGATCATCCGGTCGGGATGCTCCATCACCGCGCTTTCGGTAATCTCGAGCTTGAGCCGTTCCGGACGGACGCCGGTTCGCGCCAGAAGTGTCGCCAGCCAGTCGGCCAACTGCGGGTCGCCGAGCTGTCTGGGTGAAAGGTTGACCGCGACCGCAACCTCACCGGGCGTGCTGCGCAGGCGTCTACACGCCTCTTCTAAAACCCACTTCCCGATCCCGACGATCAGGCCGGTTTCTTCAGCTAAAGGGATAAAGTCGGCGGGTGAAACGAGGCCGCGCTCCGGGTGCTGCCAGCGCAAGAGCGCTTCAAAACAGACGGTATCGCCGCCGAGCGAGACGATCGGCTGATAAACGAGCGACAACTCGTTTTTAGCGAGGGCTCCGCGCAGGTCGCCTTCGAGCTGCTGACGGGTGACGGCGCGTTCATACATCGCCGCGTCGAAATAGACAAAGGGTTGGCGGGTCTTTTTCGCCTCAAACATGGCGATGTCGGCGTCGCGTAAAAGGTCTTCGACGTTGCTGTATGCCGAGTGTCCCCGCGCGGCCCAGACGACGCCGATACTCGCGCTCGTCTGAGCGAGGTGCCCGCCCAGCTCGTAGGGTTCGGCGAGCAGCAGACTGACGCGCTTCAGCAGCTTCGCGATCCCCTCTTCGGAAACGTCTTCCAGCAACACCACGAACTCGTCGCCGCCCAGACGGACCACGGTATCGCCGTGCCGTACGCTGCGCTGCAACCGCCGCGCGACTTCGGTTAGGAGCAGGTCGCCGACGTGGTGCCCGAGCGAATCGTTGATAACCTTGAAACGGTTGAGGTCTAAAAATAAGACGGCGGTGTCGGGTGTTTTGCGGGTGGTGTCTCCGAGTACATGGGCCAGGCGGCTCTTTAAGAGCCGCCGGTTGGGAAGTCCAGTCAGGGGGTCGAAGATACCGCGCTGACTGATATCGGTCAGTGAGCCTGTAATGTTGGTGGCGACACCGTTGTTATAAGACGCGCGACCCCACGGCAGAGCATCCAGCGGTAGTCGGTCGGCTCGGCCACCGAGGTCGCGATCCGAAACTCGCTTTCAAACTGTGAGGTGCGGCCCGTGAGGTGCTCGTCTAACTGACGGCGGACACGGCTTAAGTCGTCGGGATGAACGGCGTTAAAGAAGAAAGATGCGTCGGTGTTACGCGCCTTTTCGGGGTAGCCGAGCATCGCGGCGAAACGGGCGGAGTAGTAGCCGCTGTTCGTCTCTACGTTCCAGTCCCAGAGACCGTCGTTGACGCCCTCGACCGCGCGGGCGTAACGCGCCTCGCTCGCGCGTACACTTTCTTGAGCCGCGCCGAGCGAGGCGAGCATCGCGTCGATGTCGCGGCCTACGCGCGCTAATTCGTCACGGCCCGGAAGCGCGACCCGCCGACCTGCATCACCACTTTCGGCAATCTCCTCGACCGCCGCGCTGAGCCGAGCAAACCGCCGTAAGATGCCCCGTTGGAGTAAAACGAGCAGCAGGGCAGTAGCAGCGAGTCCGGCGGCGAGCGTCAGAGCGGTAAGGACGCGGCGACTCCGCTGCGCCTGCGCGTAGATCGCGCGCGGCGCTTCGACCTGCATGAGCAGCGCCGGTTGACCCGTCAAGTCAGGTAGCAAGGTGTAGCCTGCAATCTGAGCCTCGCTGAGCGGCTGAGTCAAGCTGCCACCTTGCGCCAAGAGATCGTCTCTGACCGCTAAAACGTTTTGCGGCAAGGCGTCGTTATCTAACCGGTAGAACTTGACCTCGAGCTGGACAAGGTTGCTAAACGCCCTCGTCGTGCGGGTATCGACAAACTTGCCGACGACGACCGAACCCCGAACGGGGCCTTGGTAGTCGCTGGTGATGACCGGGGCGGCGGCGGCGAGTAGAACTGTGTCAGGCAAGACGACGAGCCCGGAGGTGCGGCCCCGCGTGCTTTGTTGCTGCGCGAGGGCGGGGGTTTGCTGCAAATAGGTTTCGATACTCTCTCCGAGCGGAATAGGTACACTCCACTCTAAGTTGACGGCTTGGGACGCGATGAGCTTTCCCGTCTTGTCGATAAAAGCAAAAAAATTGACGTTGAGATTATTCAGAGCGTCGCTGGAAAGGTTGTCTTTGATATACGCCGGGTTATGGTCTTCGATAAAGGTGTAGGTGTCGTCCCACGCCGCGTAGTCGGTTGCAGTATTGGCCAGGTGCGCCGCTTCTCTTTCCCACACATGTTCAGCACGCTCGAGGCTCTCGAGTATCTGCTGCTTCTCGAGCTTGTCGAAACTCTGGAGCAGAACCCGCGACGCGCCTAGGTAAAGCCCTAAGACAACGACTCCGACGATGGTCAGGGCGTAGAGGGCAAAACGCAGACGCAAGCTCATAAGCTACAGTCTAAAGAGATACTCTTACAAAACTCATACTTTTTGACTCGAACTTGGTAGTTAGGCTACGGCTTGCCGTTTTTAGGGCTATCAGGTCTCGAGCGTTCCTCAAACGTGCTCTTTAGGCGTCCCACGTTTCCACCGCACCCCGCCCGGCGTATCTTCCAGTACCAAGCCCAGTTCTGCCAAACGGTCGCGGATCGCGTCGGAAGTGGCGAAGTCCCGGCGTGTCCGGGCCTCTTGCCGCTGCGCGCTGACGAGTTCAACCAGCCCATCTAACAGGGCGGTGTCGTCCTGAACGGTTTGGGTCGGGATACCGATAATCCCAAGTACGTCTCCGGCGAGGTCGTCGAAAAAAGCTTTCGCCGCCCTTACATAAGCTGGTTCTGCGCGGCCCAGCTTTGCGTTGATGTCGCGGCTCGAGTCGAACAGTACCGCAATCCCTTGCGGCGTATTAAAGTCGTCGTTCATTGCAGCGGCAAACCGCTCACGGTAGGCCGCGAAGGGGTCTTTTGCTGGCGCTTCAACCTCAGCGTCTACCCGGCGCGACAGCTCGGCGTAGGTTTCTTGCAGGCGCTTAAGCCCCTGTTTCGAGGCGTAGAGGCTCTCATCTGAAAAATCGCTGACGCTGCGGTAGTGGGCGCTTAAGAGGTGAAAACGGAGCGCCGTCCCGCCGTGCTCAGCCAGCAGTTCGGAAAGGGCCAGCGCACCTTTGGATTTCGCCATCTTTTCGCCACCGAAGGTCAGAAAGTTCCAGTGAAGCCAGTAACGCGCAAACGGTTTACCGGCACCTTTCGCCTGAGCGATCTCGCATTCGTGGTGGGGGAAGATCAGGTCTAAACCGCCGCCGTGGACGTCGAAAGTGTCGCCCAGATATTTGGTACTCATGACCGAGCACTCGAGGTGCCAGCCCGGATAGCCCTCACCCCACGGCGACGGCCAGTGCATCAGGTGGCCCTTTTCGGCGGCTTTCCACAAGGCGAAGTCGCGTGGGTCGTCCTTGTCGCTCCGGACCGTTATACGCGTCCCCTCTTGCTGGTCGTCGGCGTTGCGGCCTGAAAGCTCCCCGTAGTCGCTCCACGCCGACACGTCGAAATAGACGTTGCCGTTACGCTCGTAGGCGAGGCCGCGCTCCAGCAAAGTTTCCGCCATCGTAATCTGCTCGGTGATGTGACCTGAAGCGCGTGGGATGATGTCGGGGCGGCGGACGCCAAGTTGCTCCATCGCGTCGAAATACCGCCAGAAATACTTTTCGGCGATCTCCATCGGCTCGAGCTGCTCTAACCGCGCGCGTTTGGCAAGCTTGTCCTCACCTTCGTCGGCGTCGTCGGTCAAGTGCCCGACATCAGTCACGTTCGAGACGAAACGCACCCGGTAACCTTCGTGCGCGAACCAGCGGCGCACCACATCGAAAAAAACCGGTCCGCGAGCGTTACCGATATGCGGTTCCGAATAGACGGTCGGGCCGCAGACGTAGATGCCGACGTGACCTTTTGACAAGGGCTTAAACGTTTCTTTTTGGCGGGTCAGGGTGTTGTAAAGCTGCATGGGTCTCCTCCTGGATAGATGTGCGGGCTAGGGTCGGCTTAAAACGCTAGCAACATCGTGTGTCGTACATCAAAAGCGGAGACATAAACCGAGTTTAGCACCGGATTGCCGAAATCACGAGTTACAAGTAACGTGCAGCAGCTAGACTGAGGGGATGCCTTACAAAAGCGTTGCCAAAGCCTATGAACGCGAAGAGGTCGTTAAAGGCTCACGGTTTATCGCCTTTGTGACCCGTGTAAAAGATGTCGGTGACGCGCTCGCAAAACTCGAGGCGGTCAGGGCGCAGCACGCCGAAGCGACTCACAATACTTGGGCGTACCGGGTCGGGGCCGAGGTGCGGTTTTCGGACGACGGCGAACCGGGTGGCACGGCGGGCAGGCCGATGCTCGAGGTTTTGCAAAAACGCGCGTTGGACTTTGTGCTGGCGGTTGTGACGCGTTATTACGGCGGCACCAAACTCGGGGCGGGCGGCCTCGTACGGGCGTACAGCGGTAGCCTCGCCAAAGCGCTCGACGAAGCGGGCGTTATAGAAGTTCGCGAAACCGTGACGCGCACCATCCGTGCGCCCTTCTCTGAGCTCGACGCGGTTCACCGTTTGCTGGACGGTTGGGCCGGACTTCGTAAAGGGGAGCCGGACTATACTGCCGAAGGAGTGCGGTTGCCCGTAACTTTTTTTGCCGATGATGAAGTGTCGCTTGCGGACGCGCTTCGTGAGGTGACGCGGGGCGCGGGGTCTTTGGGCTGACCTGCTGAATTTCGAGCGAACCGAAACTATAAACTTGTGAGGCGGCTCGAGCTGTTTTCGTAGTGGCGTGCAGGCGTGACTCAGACTCTGCGCGTATAGGTCAAAAACCCGGTGTCTCGTTCCCAGCCGTGCGCTTCGTAAAGGGCTTGGGCGCTGTGGTTGTCGGTTGCTGTTTGCAAGGTCAAACCCTTTGCTCCTGTCTCACGCGCGTGTTGCTGGGCACGTTCTAGGAGTGCGCCCGCCACCGCTTTTCTTCTCGCTTCGGGAGTCACGAAAAGATCGTTCAAAATCCAAAGTCGCCTCAGCGAAACCGACGAAAACGACCCGTAAAGCTGCGTAAAGCCGACGGCCTCACCTCCTAAAAAGGCCAAGAAGACAACCGACTCACCCGCTGATAAACGCGCCGCTAAAAACTCTCGAGCTGCCCCTCGGTCTGAAGGCTGCGCGTAAAACACGCGGTAGGCGTCGAACAAAGGAACGAGCGTTTCTAGGTCGGACAGCTCTGCGCGGAAGACTGTAGGTGACGGCATGGGGCAGCTTACGAGCGCCGATAATGGAGCGTCAAGCTGCGTGTTTAGGCTTGGAGCAGTTTTTTGAGCCTGACGTTAGGATAGTCAGAGAACGAGCGTTTGGGGGAGGGTGTTTGTGGCAGAACTGGAAGAAAATGGTGCAGAAAAGAACTTTGAGGAAGAAGTTCTCGAAGTCGAGCGCCTCGAGCTGCTCTCCCGGGTGGAGGATTGGCTCGAGACGCCGATGGTGGTGCTCGGGTTTGTCTGGCTGGCGCTGCTGATTGCCGAATTCGTCTGGGGGACGAGTTCGTTATTTGAAACGCTGGGCACGCTCATCTGGATCGTGTTTATCCTCGACTTTATCCTCAAACTGACGCTGGCTCCGCGCAAGCGGCTGTATTTGCGGCGCAACTGGTTGACGCTCATTGCGCTCTTTGTCCCGGCGCTGCGCGTCTTTCGGATTGCCCGCGCGGTGCGGGTGTTGCGTCTGGCGCGTACGGCGCGCGGGCTCAGGCTCGTGCGCGTCGTCACCTCGCTCAATAGGGGGATGCGCGCCTTGTCCGCGACGATGGGCCGCCGTGGGGCCGGTTACGTCGTCGTTTTGACGCTGATCGTGACCTTCGCTGGGGCCGCCGGGATGTACGCCTTTGAGCAGAGTGTTACGGGTGGCCTCGAGTCTTACGGTTCGGCACTCTGGTGGACAGCGATGATTATGCTTACGCTCGGTTCGGAGTACTGGCCGCAAACCGCCGAGGGACGCATTCTCTGCATCCTCCTGTCGCTCTACGCGTTCGGTATTTTTGGGTACGTGACGGCGGTACTGGCGAGTTTTTTTGTCGGGCGAGACGCCGAAGGGGAGGGCGAGGTTGCCGGATCGCGGGAAATAGGGCTACTACGTGAAGAGATCGCCGCGCTCCGTGAAACGCTCGCCGCACGCGCCGCAGCGGATGAATAGCTCCGGCGGCACATTTTAGGCACCGAAAATCTCGAGTCACAGTTTGATGAATGGTCTTGCTTTTGTTGAAGCTGCTGCGCTCAACAACTGTATAAAATGATATGTAATAGATGATGGCTGACGTTAAGCTATTCCAAACTCAACCTACTGGCGGCCCACCCTTTCCTGCCGCTGCATTGCCTCTTGAAGTACCTCGAAAAGCCGATTATCTAGGGACTGCGCGACGTTAAAGCGCAAAAATCCGTGCGCCGACTGCGAGAGGCTAAAAGCGTTACCCGGTGCCAGGACGATGTTTTGGGTCAACGCTTCTCGAGCGACGCTAGCTGCGTCGATACCCTCGGGTAGCGCGCACCACAAGAATATACCTGCCTGAGGTTCCAGCCACGGCACGACGCCGAGCGTTTTAAGCCGCGTACTCGTTTCAATCATCGCCGTTCGTAACCTCTGGCGCAACCCCTCCATATGTTTGCGGTAGCTGCCGTCTCTTAGAACATTCAGAACGACCTCCGCCGCAAGCTGTCCCCCGCTAAAAGAAGTAGCAATTTGAGGTCAACCAAGTCTTGGGTCCAATCAGGACGCGCCGCGATGTACCCACAGCGGGCAGACGCTGAAAGCGTCTTGGAGAAACTGCCGATATGAATCACTCTGTTTAGACCGTCTAGTGCTGCGAGCCTCTGTGCAGGCGTATGCTCAAAATCCGCAAAAATGTCATCTTCGATGATGGTTAGGCCAGACTGATCGGCCAGCCCTAATAAGCGGTGCGCGATGACAGACGACAGCGTAGCCCCGGTTGGATTGTGAACCGCAGAATTAGTGATGTAAAGTCGTGGCTTATGTTCGGAAAGCACCTGGGCAAACCCGTCGATATCCGGCCCGGTAGGGGTATAGCGGACACTGACAATCTTTGCTCGGTGAGCGCGGAGTAGGGCGTAAAAGTTGAAATAGCAAGGATCATCGACGATTACGGTGTCGCCGGGCTCGAGCAAAAAGCGGCAAAGCAGGTTGATTGCCTGGGTGCCCGATTCTGTCAGCATGATCTGCTCGGGTGCAGCTGTGACGTTGCGTTCAGCCAGCTGCCGCGCTAAAAGCTGGCGCAGCGGTGGTAGGCCGAGCGGCACGCTGTAATCGGCGAGGGCGGTACTGTCGGCTCGAGAGAGTGTCCTTAGTGACCTTCTGAGCGCCGCTTCCGGTAGCCATGACGTGGGCAGCCAGCCACAACCGGGTTTAAGAACGGTGTCCCTGGCTTCCAGAGATTGCCGCGAAATCCATAGGGGATCGATAGCGCGGTCGAGTTTGGGTTCAAGCTCTGCGAGAGATAAAGGCACAAGATGCCCAACGACGTAGAAACCAGAACCGGGCCTCGAGCGGACGACGCCCTCGCCTACAAGCCTTTCATAAGCTTCAGTTACCGTCGAGGTAGAGACCTGTATCTGTTTGGCGAAAGCGCGGATGGACGGCAGCTTGTCACCGGGCACTAGGCTGCGAGAAGTAATTCTCTGCTGTATTGCCGCCATGACAGCCGCAATTCGGGTTTGACCTTGTTCGCCCGAGTTTGCCTTTTGTGTTGTCTGTAGTGAATTCGTGTCCATAACAGTTTGGCTTGACTGTACTGCACTGTCTCTGGCACCGCAAGGCGTAGCAGCTGATAATGACCTAGCTGTGGCTAGGAGCATTCCATGAATAAAGTGGCAAACGGATGGCTATCAGGGTTTCTCGGCGTGCTGATCTTCAGCGGCTCGCTGCCTGCTACAAAGGTAGCCGTCATGGGGTTCGATCCTGTTTTTCTGACCGTTGCACGCGCTTCTATTGCAGGTTCCCTGGCGCTCTGCCTCTTGCTTATGTTTAAGGAAAAGCGCCCAACTCGTAGTGACCTTTTACCGTTGGCTATCGTCACGTTGGGCGTTGTTGTCGGTTTTCCGCTCTTGACTGCACTGGCGCTTCAGTACGTGACCTCAGCGCATTCCATTGTCTTTATTGGACTATTGCCGATGGCAACAGCGATCTTTGGGGTCGTGCGTGGTGGAGAGCAGCCGCGTCCAGCCTTCTGGCTTTTTTCGGGATTGGGCAGTGCGCTGGTTGTCGGTTTTGCGTTGACACAGAATTTAACACAGAGTTTATCCGCGTCTCCGGTAGGTGACGCTTTGATGCTCGCCGCTATCATCGTCTGTGGACTGGGTTACGCCGAAGGTGCAAACCTGTCGCGCAAACTAGGCGGCTGGCAGGTCATCTCGTGGGCCTTAGTGTTGTCTTTGCCGGTCATGCTCTTGCTCACACTGCTCCTGCTGCCATCATCATTTGCTTCCGTCGGAACGTCCGCGTGGGTCGGTCTTGCTTATGTCTCGCTCTTTAGTATGTTGATTGGGTTTATCTTCTGGTATCGCGGTCTGGCTCAGGGAGGTATCGCCGCTGTCAGCCAATTGCAACTGCTACAACCTTTTTTTGGCCTCGCGCTGGCAGCGATACTCTTGCATGAGTCGGTAACAAGATCAATGTTTGTGGTGACTGCTGCCATTGTCCTCTGCGTAGCTAGCGCACGGCGATTTGCAAAGTAAAGAGCAGCGGTGCTACCAAGACTGTCTCAGGCTCGATATAGTGTCATGGCTTGCTCGCTCCATAAGAAACTGTTTGGCAGTCCCAAATTGGCAGAAAATCTAAAAATCCTTGCTGCGCGTCAATGTCAGCAGAGTCAGCTCGAGCGGACACTTGAGCCGGAGCGGAACGACGCTAAAACCGACGCCTCGGTTGACCTAGAACTTGTTACCGGGCTGTGGCACTTAACGGTGTAAGTCCCAGCCGCCCCGAGAAGTGCGTTACATCCTCGAGCAGTCCCGGCACACAACCAAACCTAAACCACAGTGCCTGTCGGGGTCGCTCTCGTACTGTAGAGAGGTGCGGCTACGCACACCTACAGACAGGACGAAAAAGTATGGGATACTTGGCAACTCCAAGCTCGAAAGGCTATTTTATGCACCATAAATCTGTGCAGGACTTGCGTTGGTGACGGATGAACTCGAGCAAGACGCGCCCAAGTCGCCGACTGAAGCGACGCCCGACGCGCCCGACAATGGCAGCGCCGTCAGCGACTTTTTTAGCACCGACGACATCTTTCAGCGGGTTTTGGCGACGGCGGCGCACGAACTCGAGCGCCCGACCAGCACCTTCATCTGGGGCGCACTCGCCGCCGGGCTGATCCTCGGCTTTTCGTTTTTGGCGCGCGCGGTTGTCACCGCCGCCGTACCGGGGCAACCCTCACTGGTGGGTGATTTGCTCTATCCGATCGGCTTTATCTTCGTAATTCTGGGCCGTTATCCGCTCTATACCGAAAATACCCTGACCCCGATGACGCTGGCGCTGACGCGTTTTGCTAGCCTCCGCGATTTGTTGCGTATCTGGGGCTTTTCGTACCTGCCCAACCTCGTCGGTGCCGGACTTTTCGCGCTGCTGTTAGCGGCGACCGGTATCATGCAGCCGGATACAGCCGAGGTTGCCTTGCACCTGGGCGAGCATCTGTTAGAAGCGCCTTGGCTCGACGCTTTTTTTCGGGCGGTGCTGGCAGGTTGGCTCTTAGCCGGACTCGTCTGGCTTGTACACGCCGCGCGCGACACGGTGTCGCGGCTTTTACTCATCTGGCTGGTGATCTACCTGCAGGTCTCCGCCGAGCTGTACCACTGTATCGTTGGTTCGGTCGAGGTGCTCTACGTCGTGTGGCGCGGCGACGCAAGTTTTCTGGCCTATTTGACCGACTTTCTGGTACCGGTGACGCTCGGCAATACCGTCGGCGGGGTTGTGTTTGTCGCCGTCTTAAACTGGGCGCAGTTTAGCCCGGACAAAGGGCACGGTCAAGACTTCGGGCCGCAGCTCTCATGGCGTGAGTGGGTCATGGGGCGTAAAACAAACTAGCCTACTCACTTTAGAAGACGACGCTACGGGAGACTCTATGTTTTTTGACAGCTGGTCTGGACTTTTGCGGGTGCTGGTCGTCGCTCCGCTCGCTTACCTGGCGCTGATTATCCTCTTACGGGTATCGGGTAAACGCACCTTATCGAAGATGAACGCCTTCGATTTTGTCGTAACCGTCGCGCTCGGGTCTACCTTTGCGACGGTTGCCTTGTCGAGCGACGTTGCTTTAGCCGAAGGTGTGACGGCGTTTTTGACGCTGATCGTAAGTCAGTTTTTAATTACCTGGCTCTCCGTACGGTCAAAGGCTGTTAAACGGTTTGTCAAGTCCGAACCCAGCTTGCTTTTTCATCAGGGCGAGTTTTTAGACCGCGCGATGAAACGCGAACGCGTGACGCAAGAAGAAGTGCTGGCCGCCGTACGTGAAAAAGGTCAGGTAGCTTTGGGGGAGGTTGGGGCGGTCGTTTTGGAGACCGACGGAACCTTTAGTATCCTCTCCGGCGCTTCCGCCGAGCGCTCGACCCTGCAAGATGTGCGGGACATCTCGAGTGGACAGCGCAGTTGATCTCAGGGCGTACCCAAAAGCCGTGCGAGCTGTGTCCACTCGAGGTCAAACACCAACGTCTTAACCGCGAGCGCCACGACCACGATCAAGAAAACACGCCGCACGACCTCGTTGTTAAGTTTCAAGGCTAACCGCCCCCCGAGCAGCGCCCCGAAAAACATCGTTACGCTGAGCAGCAGGCCGAGCGGCCAGTCGATCAGTCCGGCCCAGACATAAACGGCGGTGGCGACGAGCGACGAAAACAGGTTGACGACTTTGGTCGTCGCCACCGCCTGCAAAAAGGTCATACCGAACAGTGCCACAAACCCGGTTGTCAACATCGTCACGTAGCCGCCCGAAAAAAAGCCGCCGTAAACGCCCAAAAAAAAGGTCAACAGGTAGCCGCTCACAGCCGCGCCGCGTCCGACATGCGTTTTGGGCGTGACCCCGGCGCGGCGGTTGACGACGACGAACGTCGCTACCGCGAGCATAAAAAATGCAATCAAAAAGCCCATCGCTTCAACCGGAACGAGCGTCACGAGATACGCCCCGACCGCCGAAGAGAAGAGCGTCAGACCGACCAATAAAGGAAGTCGCTGCTGGTCGAACTGGTTTTTACCGACAAACGGCAACACCCCGCCGAGACTCATAAACGTCAGGGCGAGCATGTTCGTTGCGGTCGCGACGCGCGGGTCGATACCGAACTGCAGCATCACCGGAATCGTGATGAGCGAATTTGCGCCCGTAACGACGCCGACGACGCTGGTCAAAAAGAACGTTGTGCCGAGCAGGAGCAGCTCGAGCGGCCCCAAGTTAATGGGCACTCACGGCGTCACTCTCAGGTGTGTCAAATGCGTCAAGCTCTACTCGGTACCGGCACTTCTCCCGCTCACCACGCCGGTAGAGGTCGCTACCCTGCGGCACCGAAACGATCTCGACAAGCGCCGCGCCCAAACGTTCGCAGGTTTTACGCGAGGCGATATTGTCGGGGTTACAGGTGATCCATAAGGGCTCGAGTCCGTGCCGTTTAGCGAGCGGCAATAGCAAACGGCAGGCCCGCGCCGCGTAGTGCTGACCGCGGTACGCCCGCCCGACGCCGTAACCAATGTGTCCCGCGTAGTGCGTGATGTAGTGGTCGCTACTCAGCCGCAAGTCGATGTCGCCCATGTACGCGCCGGTCTCGGCGTGCATCATCTTAAACGCGTAGTTGGGAGCCAACCCGAGCGACCGGCTCCCCTTGTAGGTGCGCTGCAACTGAAGCGTCAAATCACCGTCTTGCAGCCGTCCCGGTTCGTAAAACTGAACGCCGACCTGCACGTCGCTCAGGCGCGCTCTAAGATCGTGACCCGCTCCATCACGTCGGGCTTGGTTCCGGACGGACGCGCCGGGTCGATACGTTGGAGTTTGTCGAGGACGTCCAACCCTTCAACAACCCGGCCGAAAACCGTGTGTTTGCCGTCGAGCCAAGGTGTTTCGGCGAAGGTGACAAAAAACTGCGAGCCGTTCGTACCAGGGCCAGCGTTCGCCATCGACAACGTGCCTTTTTGCTTGTGTGAACGACCGTTATCGGTCTCATCACCGAAAGTGTAGCCCGGCCCGCCGCGCCCCGAACCCGTCGGGTCGCCGGTCTGCGCCATGAAATCGTCTAGCACCCTATGAAAGACGATACCGTCGTAGTACTTGTGACGGGCTAAAAAGACGAAGTTGTTGACGGTTTCGGGCGCGTCATCTTGAAACAGATCGACGACGATGCGGCCCTTGTTCGTTTCGATAACGGCCTGATAATCTGTGCCCGCTTCTAAAACCTGTTCGGGTTTGGCAAACTCGGTTTGACGCTCACTGCTCAGCGGTTCGGCTTCGACATAATCTTGACTCATAAAAACTCCTTACGATTTGGGTTTTTGAATGATGGTGACGGACTCTAAAACGTCGGGTTTGGCGTAAAATCCGACCAGCGTATCGCCGCCACCGGACTGACCGACGATACCTTTATAACCGGCGACCTCGAACTGCTCACCGGGTTGGGGCATACTTTTGAGGGTTTGCTCGAGAAACGCCCCAAGCGTTCCCTTTGCATTTTTAGGTAGTGCCAGACCGCCCTGCCGCACCTTTGCCAGAGCGTCGTCAGGTGAAAATACATACTGCGGGTCGGATGAAGAGGGGTCGATACGCTCGAGCTTACTGAGCACCGCTTCACCGCTGATGAGGTCGCCGAAAATCGAGTAGCCGCCGTCGAGATGGGGCGCGGCGTCAAAAGTGATAAAAAACTGCGACCCGTTGGTATCCGGGCCAGCGTTCGCCATCGCCATGACGCCCGCGCTGTCAAAACTTAAACCGTCGGCGATCTCATCGTCGAAGGCGTAACCGGGGCCGCCCGTGCCGGTGCCTGTCGGGTCGCCGGTCTGCGCCATAAAGCCGTCCAAAACGCGGTGAAAGACCACCCCGTCATAAAAGTGATGCCGCGCTAAAAAGATGAAGTTGTTGACGGTTTTGGGGGCGTCGTCCTCGAGTAACTCTAAGACCATCGTTCCTTTATTCGTCTGCAGTACGGCGGCGTAATCTTCGTTAGGCTCTAAAACCTCGTCGGCCTTGGAGAAGTCTCGCTCCGGGTTTTGGGATAAAAAAGGAACGGCGGTGTAGCCTTTCGGAATGGTCGGGCTCGACTGCGTTTTAGGTTGAGGGCTGGTTTGAGCCAACGCGCTTCCTGTCAGCAGCAAACCGAGCAGGGCGGGCATCAATCGGGGTAGGTGCATAGGGCCTTACTATATCCCGGCCTCCGGTGAGCGGTTTGCAACCGGGCGTCACGTCGCCGCACGCGCGTTTCTTTTACGCTGAAGTTATGAACCGTTCTTTGCTCGTGTCCATCTTGCTTTTTGCGCTCAGCGCCTGCGCGCCGAGCGTCTACGACGTGCCCTACCCAGTCGAACCCGTCACGCTGCCCCGTGACGACGCCGCGCACGACGCGCCTATCGAGTGGTGGTACTACACCGGGCATCTGCAAAGCGAAACAGGCGAAGCGACCGGTTTCGAACTTACCTTCTTCAAAGCGTTTACGCCGCCGTCGATCAAGCTCTTCGGCGTCTATCCGGTGTCTAACACCGTAGACCGCGGCTACGTCGGGCATTTTGCGATCAGCGAAAAAGGTGCGGAGACGTTTACGATGGGCGAGCGCACCGACTTTTGGGCGTATACCGGCGCGTCGTCGAAAGACGACCTGAACGTCCGCGTCTCGAACTGGTCGGTAGAACGCGCCGACGACGGTGTGAGCCACCACATCCGCGCGTTACAAGGCGGGTACAAGATCGACCTCATTCTGACACCGGAAAAAAGAGCCGCGCTGCACGGCAACCCGCCCGGGATTCAGTCGATGGGGCCGGGCGGGACGAGCTACTACGTGTCTTATACGCGGATGAAGGTTTCGGGGACGCTTTCACGCAACTGCGGCGTTTTAGGTCTCGGTTGCAAGACGGTGAGCGTGACCGGGCAGGCGTGGAGTGACCATCAGTGGGGCGACTTCAGCGTCTCGAGCTACGCCGGGTGGGACTGGTTTAGCGTGCAGTTCAACGACCAAACCGAGCTGATGCTCTACTTTATTCGCGCCGCTGACGGGACGTACCTGGCACAAGCCGGAAGTTTTATCACCCGTGACGGGCGGACGCTCGAGCTGACTCAAAAAGACATTAGTCTGACGCCGACAGGCGAAACCTGGACGAGTCCGAAGACGGGCGCAATCTATCCCACGCAGTGGCGCGTCCAAATACCTAAACACGATATCAACGTGACCGTCACGCCCGACTTTCCCAATCAAGAGATGGACACGCGGGCCTCGACGGGCATCGTCTACTGGGAGGGTTCGGTCGAGGTTGCAGGCTCGAAACCCGGTGTCGGGTACGTCGAGCTGACCAACTACGACCGCTACCCTTATGGGCAGACGGACGCCAGCACGCCGCTTCAGCCGCTGCGGGGGCCGTTCGGAGAATAGCTTAGTTCAAATCTTTCTAGTCGATTTCAACGTGCTGGACTCGAGAAGCAAGAAGTAAGGCGTAAGAATTAGAAAGGCCACAGCCAACCATCCGGTTTTGGAACCTGAACCGACGCCTCCCCGTAAACATAGACCGGGCTGCCCGAAAGGGTGAGGCTCGAGTCAGCCATCCGAGTTCTGCCCGTCATGTCCGTGACTGTAAGCGGCGCGTCGGCGCTGTGATTGCTGAGGTTGACCTCTGCACTCGTTTCTTGCGCCTTGCGGCGGGGTGTCCACATCACCCGGAGCGGCCTGCCCGCGCGCTCGAACAAAAAGCTGTACACCGGGTCGGGCGTCCTTTCCTGCTTTACGAACGTTGCGCCGGTAAGCTGCCGCGCGAGAACCGCGAGGGCCACATACGCCGGTTTGGGTGTGTACGCGCCCAGCGGGTCGTCCGGGTGCCGGAGCAGGCCGAAGTTGTGTTCGCGGTTCGTACGGTTCATGCCCGTGTTGAGGAGCGTGTACCAGTACACTTTTTCGACCCCGATGGCGAGAGACGTGACGAAACTTCGCACCGCGTAGCGCGCGCTGTCGAGCCCGGAGACGCCGGTTGCGCCCCGGTGCGTGGGCCAGCCGAGTTCGGTCAGCTGGAGAGGTTTGGGCTCGCCGTGATTATACTTTTTGATAAGGTCTTGGAGTCGCAACAAAAGCGTGCTCAGACTCTCCTTGCGGGTGTCGGGTTGGCGTGGAAAGCTGTAAGGGTGAACCGAAACCGCGTCGATGTACTCGAGCGCGCCCAGCTTGAAAAGCTGCTCGAGCCACCCGAACGGGAGCGTGACTGCCGCCGGTGCGACCACCGTCAGGTCGGGCCGCTCGGCTTTGACGGCCCGGTAGGTGCGCTCGAGTATTTTCAGGTAGGCGTCCGGGCGTTTGGCTGCCGGGCCTTTAGAGAACGAGCCGTTGAACTCGTTCCAGACCTCTACCGCGCGCAGCTGGTCGCCGTACTGACGCACGATCCTCCGCGCATAATCCGCAAAACCGTCCACACCGTCGTCGGTGTGCGGCGTATCGCCACCGTCGTAGTGGCGGTTGTTGTAGTTGAGGATAATCAGCGACCTGACCCCGTGCGACCCGCACGTCGCCATGTAGTGTCGGTGGGCGTCCGGGAACACGCAGGTACCGCGAACGGGTTCGTTGCGTTTCCAGGTGAGTTCGTCGCGGTGCGTTTTGAACCCGCCCAGACGCAAGAGTGGCACCACTTCGGGGTCTTCTTTGGAACGTGAGGCGAGGTCGGTATCCGGCCCTGTGAGCTGCCCGAAATGGGTACAGATACCGAACGGCGAGTCCGCCACAGTATCGAAACCGAAGGGCTCTAAAACTGCCAGCGGCGTCTTGACCGGCTTTTTGCTACCGTCCGGAACGAACGACAAGATGTAGTGACCGCGTTCACCTGACGGCAGCTCCAGACTCAGTTCCCCCGCGCCCTCGTGACGCCCCCGCTTTATGGTCTCGCCCGCCAGATTTGTAAGCGTCCACGCGCCGCTGCTGTTTGCACCGACGCGGACGGGTTCGCCCTCGAGAAAGACATTGCCCAGTTTCAGAGGCGTCAGAGTATTCATCCTTGTCACCTTAGCCGGACAGGGCGACTCTGCCTGTACGCACCGGCGCATTTTCGGTTAAGTGAAACTTCTTTTCGGCCTCTACGCCCAGGGCAGTAACGCCAACGCTAAACCTTGACGGAATTTCGAGTCGGCGAGCAAGCAGCTGAAACCGAGATTCCGTCTTTCAACTGAATGCACGTTTTCGAGCAACGCGTCAACACGCGTCTCGGTCACGCTGAAACGTCGACCGACCTCAACCTACCGCTCGTAAAAGGGGGGCGGTTCGATCTTCAAAAGCCGCAGATAGACGTAGCCCTGCGCGCGGTGGTGAACTTCGTTGTCGATGAGGTAGAGAATCAGCCCGTTACCCAGCATCTCCCACTGTCCGAACGCAGTATGCGACTTTTGAAATGTGCTTGCCGGAATCTGCGACCAGTGGTCGTGAAGCACCTCGCTCGTTTCGTCCCAAAGCTCGAGCAGCTCGGCTTTGCTAGGTTCGGCCTGCGCTTTCATAGCGGCCCAGTCGGGTTGTTCCCAGGCTCCGTTTGCCAGACCGTTCAGCGTCGGCGCGACCATCCCGTCGATTTCTAAAATCAATACGCCAAAGCTCCGCATCGGCGGGGCAGGTTGAAACGAAAAGAGTTTGTCTTCGGGGTACGCCCCCAACACGCGCCGCGTCAACCGGCGGTGGCCTTCCCAATGCTCGAGCATTGCCCCCGGAGCGATAAAGGTCTCTGTTTCGGTTTGGGTGGTCATGGTTGCCTCCTCGAGCCTGAAATCTCGTAAATTTGTGGCTCTAAAGAAAGCTTAGCGCAGGTTCCCGTCAAGACTTGTCGGGATTTTATGGGTTACAACAAGACTGTCGTACCTGTCAGCGCCGAAAACGGTTTCTAAATTCCCTCGGCGTCATCCCCTTAAGGTCTCTGAACTGCCGGTTGAAGTTGGCTAAACTGGCGTACCCGGCGGTGTCGGCGATATGAGCTACGGGCTTTTCGGTATTGACCAGCAGCGCACACGCCTGACCCACCCGGAGCTGGGCGATATACGCTGTCAGGGTCAACCGGGTGTAACGCAAAAAGAGCCGATGGAACCCCGACGGACTGAGGCGGGCCAGGGCCGCGAGGTCGGCAACCGAGATAGTTTCGTGATAGTGCAGGTGGATGTACTCGAGAACCCGGCCCATCCGCCCATCGTTCGGGTGCGTATTGACAGTCTCTAGATGTGGCCCCGCAAGGTGCAAGGCGTTGTCATGAGCGAGAACCGTTATTACACTGAGAAACTCGAGCAGCCGCTCGGCGGGCTCGAGCCCCGATAACTTCATTAGGGTGGCCCGCACCTTTTCTGCTGCCTCGGGTGAAAAAGCCAAACCGCGCCCCGCCGAGGCCAGCATCTGCGCGACCGGCCCCAGTTCAGTCAGCGTCCCGGTCAGCGCGTCGGCCCATTCCGGCCTGAACCACATGACTAGCGCGACGTGAGGCAGGGCGGGCTCGAGCTTCCCGGCTGAGTTCCACGTGTGCGGCAGGTTCGGGCCTAACAGCACCAAGTCACCGTCGTCATACGTGCTGATGCTGTCACCGACGTAACGCTGGCCCCGGCTGTTTAAGGTCAGCGTTAGTTCGAACTCGGGGTGATGATGCCACTGAAAGGGAATCTCATCATCTAAGCGCCGTTCAAAAAAGACCCAAGATGCGTCCGTAGGCACGTTGACCTGCTCGAGATACGGTTTCATGCGTTTAGACTAGACGCTTTGCGTCGTGTATTTCAAGGGCAACGCCAGTTTAGGTTCAGTTTTAGCTTCGATGACGTAACACGTCCCCGCCGTTGCCGCCTATCCTACCTATAGAACAAACCGAACTTAGGAGGAGACACCATGCTAGAACCCACACACGATACCCGCCTCGATTTTGGCAGACTGCCGCTGACAATACCTGTATCTGCATCAAAACCTTTATCAGCCCGCTCCGTAAAAGGCTGCGCTAAACGTGCCGCCAGCACCTGTTCAGCTTGTACCCGCTGCCAAGCCGCCAGCAAAGGAGACCGCCAATGAACAACACGACACCCGTCCGCGACGCCCACCCTTCGACGAAAGCGCTTAGCACCCCGCTCAAAGATATTAAGAAGACCCTGCCGCTACGGGTACTTTCCGAAGATGACTGGCAGCACTGGACGACTTACGGCTACGTCATCGTCAAAGATGCCGTCCCACAAGCGAACGTTGAGCGCCTCGCTGAAGTTTTATGGAACTTTCAAGGGATGAACCCGGACGACCCCGAAACGTGGAGCAAACCACAACTGCGCGACCATAAGATGAAAGAACTCAACAACACCGGAATGGTTGAGATTTACAACCATCAGTATCTTTGGGACAATCGGCAAGAGAGGCGCGTTTACGACGCTTTCGTAGACATCTGGGATCGTGAAGACCTGTGGGTGACGATTGACCGGGCCAACCTCAACCCGCCGAATAAAGACACGCGCGCTACCGGCGGCTTTATCCACTGGGATGTAGATACCTCGCTGCGGCCCCTGCCCATCGGCGTTCAGGGCGTGCTCTCGCTCGCCAAGCAAGACGGTGACGTGGGCGGGTTTCAGTGTGTGCCCGAGCTGTTTCAGAACATGGAGGAGTGGCTCAAAACCCAACCCGAAGACCGCAATCCGATGGCCCCAGACACGACCGGGCTCGAGGTGGTCAAAATCGAAATGAACCCCGGCGATATGCTGATCTTTAACAGTTTACTCGCGCACGGCATTCGCCCCAACACGTCGGAAAACCGGGTACGGATGGCGCAGTACATCTCGATGCATCCTGCCGAAGAAGATGATGAAAAAGAACGTGACATCCGCGTCGCCTCGTGGAAAAACCGTGAGGCACCCCGCCGGGACGCCTTTCCCGGCGACCCCCGGGCGTGGGAGAAAAATAATAGTGAAGTCGCGGAACTGTCACCGTTAGGTAAAAAACTGCTGGGACTCGAGTCCTGGCGCTAAACCTCAACTTGTCCTAAAGTATTTCTGCCCGCTGAGCTAAACTCGGCGGGCAACTTTGCTTGAGTTCCCGTCAAGCCTCGTCGGGATTTTGTAGGATACTGGGGACATGTACGACCCTTCGATGCGGGTGTTGACGGTGCTCGAGCTACTCCAAACGCACGGGCGAATGTCAGGTAGCGAGCTTGCGGCCCGGATGGAGGTCAGCGTCCGGACGGTTCAGCGTTACGTGGCGCGGCTGCAGGATTTGGGGATTCCGGTGGCTTCGAGCCGGGGGCCGGGCGGCTCGTACCGGCTCAGGCCGGGGTTTCGCCTGCCGCCTCTGATGTTCGGTACCGAAGAGGCGTTCGCTATCGCGCTCGGGCTCGACGCGCTCGTCTTTTTGGGTCTCAGCGAAACGGCTCCGGCAGCGGCGGGTGTCAAAGCAAAGCTGGCAAGGGTTCTTCCTGAAACGGTGCGCGAACAAGTCGAGGCGTTACGGGCGGTGCTCGAACTCGAGCGTCCGGCGTGGGTCGTCGGCGCAGATGTTGCGCTCTTGACGCGGTTGGCGAGTGCGGTACAGACCTGTAAACGCGCTCGTCTGAGCTACCGCAAAGAGGGCGGCGCGGTTGGTAAGCGCGAGGTCGAACCCTACGGTTTGATGCAGCACAGCGGGCGCTGGTTTTTAGGTGGCTACTGCCTTTTACGGCGAGCCTTGCGGCTTTTTCGGGTTGACCGTATCGAAACGGTGGCCGTGCTAAAAGGGACGTTCGAGCGCCCCGCAGACTTTGAGATGGCGGCGTTTCTCCGAGAGAGCATCGCCTTCGCGCCCGCTCCGTGGGAGGTTTCGGTGTGGCTGGACGCGCCGCCTGAAACGCTGCGGCGGCGTGTCGGAGCGCGGGCGGTTTTAGAACCTGAAGGTGACGGGACAAGGCTGCGCTGCGGCGTGACCGATTTAGACGCGTTTGCGGTAACGCTGCTCTATCTGGGGTGCGGGCTCGAGGTCACTAAACCGCCCGAGCTTGGGCGTGCGTTTCAAACTTTAGCCGAACGCGTCCGGCGTATTGCGCTCCCTAACGTGGGTTCTGCTCCCGAATGACCGCGTCTGCTTTGTCGCTGACGCTGCTCTCAACCTGCTTTTTCAGCTTTTGATACTCAGCCTCTGAAACTGCCGAATCAGCCAAAAAGTCGTAGCGGCGGAGGCTTTCAATCACCTCTTGCGCCGCCTCCAAAGGCTCACGGTCTGACGTCATGAGCAGGTCGAAACGGGCGGCGGCAACGTCAGAGAGCAGAAGTAGCAGAGCCTCGAGCCACCGCTTTTGAGCTGGTGTTTGTTCATGGGTCATAGCTGGAGTATAGCAGCAGGTATCATCTGGTCAGCAATGCTCACAGTCTAAACTTTACCGACTAGCACTTACATTTTAAGATGATACTTGGTGCAATTTCTCGTGGAAATGCTGTAGGGACGGTGGTACCGAGATAAAGAGGGCTGCCGAGCTTTTTACGGTGACCTGAACCTTTGTCTCACCGTAAAAAGTACCGTAACTTTACCCGTCAGCAGCTGAATTTTGCAGCGCTTCACGCGCCTCGAGAAACCTCAGCACTGCGACCTCTTCGACGCGCAACCCTTTAGGGAGTGAACTCGAGACCGCTTCCCGCACTTCAGCCAACTCTGTCAGCGACCCGTCCAAGTAGCAGTCGATCACGTCCGGATGAACGTAGCTTCGGCGGCAAACTGCGGGCGTATTGCCGAGTTTTTTAGCGACTTCTTTAATCGCCACCGTCACGTTTTTCGTCGCTTGCGTTTTCGTCTGTGAGGGCTCCAAACCCGTCAGCGTAAAGGTTGCCAAGACCGTTCCGGCCCAAGTACGAAAATCTTTCGCGCTGACGTCTTCGCCCGTGACGTCTTTTAAGTACGCGTTCACGTCGCCCGATTCCAAATCCTGTAGTTCACCCGCTTCGTCGTAATACTTGAACAGTTCGTACCCAGGCAGCGCTTCACACTTCTGGACGATTTTGGCGATCTTTTTGTCCTTCAGCTTGATGTCCCATTCCTTACCGCTCTTGCCGGTAAAGTCGAACTCGACGGTCTCGCCTGAGACGTGGGCGTGTTTTTTGCGGATCGTGGTGAGGCCGTAAGAGCCGTTTTCTTTCGCGTAGGTCGTGTTCCCGACGCGAATCAGGGTCGTTTCTAAAAGCTTGACGACGGCGGCCAACACCTTGTCTTTGGGTAGCCCCGGCAGCGCCAGGTCTTTTTGTACGCGCCGCCGGATACGCGGTAACAGCTTGCCGAACTCGAGCATCCGGTCGAACTTGGCGGTGTCCCGGACGCGGTGCCACTCCGGGTGGTAGAGGTACTGTTTACGCCCCCGTTCGTCGCGGCCGGTCGCCTGAATGTGACCGTGTTCGTCGGAGCAGATCCAGACGTCTCGCCAAGCCGGGGGAATGACGAGGGCTCCCAACCGTTTGCGAGTTTCCTTGTCGGTAATCCGTTGGCCGCCCAGTCCTGTATAGCTAAAACCCTTGCCAGCTCGCTTCCTGCCCAAACCGGGTTCGTGGTCAGAAACGTAACGGAGCTTCGCCTGCTCGACTGCTCCAGCAAGTTCAGCGGTCGGCGGCGTAACGGGTTCAGTAGCGGTGACGCTCATAGTTGACCTAAAGTAGATAGTTTCGTAAGCATCTTTTAAGTTTAGCGAGGCTGTAAAAAGCTAAAATTGCTCTAGGTAACGGATGGACAAGGGCTCGAGCCGAATGTACCTGTTCAGCGGATCAACAAGCTCATCCTGTATGCTGACTTCTCAATTCTGACTCCCTACTTTTTGCTTCTTGCTCCCGAACTATGGGCTTTTCCTCCCCACGCCGCGCCCTAACTTTTTACACTGGCCCCATGACCTTTAACGATATGCTCGCGTCGTTCGTCGCCAAGGGTGCGTCGGACATTCACCTGCACGCCGGGATGTACCCGGTGGCCCGCCTCAGCGGTCGGCTCGTCCCGGTCGGCGAGACTAAGCTTTCACCGGCGGCAACCGAGTCGCTTATCGATATCATGTGTGATGAGCGGCAAAAGGCCGTTTTTGCCGACAAGCATCAGGTTGACCTCGCCTACAGCATCAGCGGGGTGGCGCGCTTCCGCGTCAACTTGTTTCATCAGCGTTCGTCGGTCAGCGCCGTGTTGCGGGTCATCAATTCGGACGAGGCGCAGCTCCGGGTGGTGAACTTGCCGCCCGACCTGCTCACCTACTTTAGAGATCAGGAGAAGGGGCTTATTTTAGTTACCGGCCCCACCGGATCGGGCAAATCGACGACCTTGACGCGGATTATCGACGAAATCAACCAGGTGCACGACAAGATGATCATTACCGCCGAAGACCCTATCGAATACCTTCACCGCGCCAAACGCTCGATTATCGTTCAACGCGAAATCGGGGTCGATGCGATGTCGTTTTCCGACGCGCTCGTCGCCGCGATGCGTCAAGACCCCGAAATCATCATGATCGGCGAAATCCGCGACTACGCCACCGCCGCTGCCGCCATCAGCGCGGCGCAGACGGGGCACCTCGTTTTCAGCACGCTGCATACGCTCGACACGGTGCGCACCGTCAACCGCGTGATGGAGCTGTTTCCGCCACACGAACGGGCGTCGGCGCGGATTTTGTTTGCCGACTCGCTCGTCGGTATCGTTTCGCAGCGGCTGTTGCCCCGTGCGGGCGGCGGGCGCATTGCCGCGTCTGAAATTATGAAAGGCACGCTGCGGATTAAAGACCTGCTGCGTGACGAAGACCGTTACAGCGAACTTTACGACGCGCTCCGCGACTCGCGGCTCGATGGAATGCAGCTCTTCGACGACGCGCTAGCCGACCTCTACGCCGAGGGCAAGATCACCTTTGAAACCGGCTTTAGCGCCGCGACGAGTTCGCAGAGCTTTAAGATGGCCGCGACGCAGATCGACCTGCGCAACCAGCAAAGGCAGGCCGTTTAAGCTACGGCTCGAGGTCCCGGCACAACGAGCTGTGACCTAGCTGGGCGCGACCTCGAGCGCCCGCGCCCCACGCGCCGCGACCTGTCCGATCACAGCGGCCCGAGGAAACCCCGGTTTGATGGCGGCGCGCAGTTCGTCTACTCGGCTTGGCGAAACAGCGAGCAAAAGCCCGCCCGAGGTCTGCGGGTCGGTGAGCGACCACCACGCGCTTTCGCTGAGGGTCTCACGCCCGCTTGTGTGCGCCTGTACGTAGTCGGTATTGCTGCGGTGGGCTTTGGTCAAGATATTCTGGGCCAGGGTTTCGGCGGCGTGCCCTAACAGCGGTACGGCTTGAGCGTCTAGCTGAAGGGTGACGCTAGAGCCCTCCGCCAGATGCAGCGCGTGACCTAAAACGCCGAAACCCGTTACGTCGGTCGCGGCGTGAACCGCCAGGTGAAGTTCATCGGACAGCGCTAGATTGTTCAAGGTTTTCATCGAGGTAATCGCCTCGGTGATGTCCCCGTAGCTTAGCTCACCGTTTTTAAGTGCGCCCGTCAGCGTCCCGGTTCCGACGGCTTTAGTCAGTACCAGCACGTCCCCGGCCCTTGCGCCCCGGTTGCTCCAGAGTTTGTCAGGGTGCGTCAGGCCCGTGACGCTAAAGCCGAGCTTGAGGGTATCGTCGTCGATGGAGTGCCCGCCGACGAGCTGCGCTCCGGCTTCGTTGATCTTTTCTACTGCGCCCGCCATCAGCTCACGCAAGATGGTGAGCGGGAGAGTCTCGAGCGGATACGCCAAGATGGTGAGCGCCGTCGTCGGCGTCGCGCCCATCGCAAATACGTCTGAAAGCGCGTTCGCAGCGGCGACCGCACCGAAATCATAGGCGTCGTCCAAGATGGGCGTAAAAAAGTCGAGCGTCTGCACCATGACCTGCTGGTCGTTGACGCGCCAAACGGCGGCGTCGTCTAAAAAATCGGTACCGACGAGCAGATTCGGGTGGCTTTGCCGGGGCAGTGTTTGCAGCAAGGCCGAGAGTGTTCCGGCGGCGATCTTCGCCGCGCAGCCGCCTTTTTTAACCGTCTGCGTAAGTTTGACAGGTGTACTCAACGTGTCAGCCATTCGTAACATGCCTCCAAATCGCCGGTAAACAGCACCGGGCGTCCTGAGTTTTTAAGTCCTTTGCGGTAAAGCGGGTCGTAGTAACGTTCTAAAAGTGGGGTGATCCAGCCCCGGTGCGCGTCTAGTTCGTGCCAGCTGCCGGAACTCTCAGCGTTTTCCAGGCTTTTAAGCGCCGCGTCCGTAACCGTACCCGAAAGACGTTTTCGCAGTTTCCCCAAGCTGCCGCTCAGATACTGCCGCGTCTGTATGACGCCGAGCGTGCGGCTGAGTGAAAGCACATAGTCTTGATGGATACGCGTAAGGCGGTTTTCGAGCGGTTCTTCGACAATCACGACCGGAGAGGTCTGAATAACCTCATGAAGCGGGTCGGGTAGGTCGATATGACCGATGCTGCGCGATTCGTCCTCGAGCACCAGCCTCGCTTCACTCCCCAACAACAGCTGCGCGGCGACGCTGTTTTCAAACGTCGCCTGTGCGGGCTGCGGTTCACCGATTCGTCCAAATGCGCTCCCCCGGTGCCGCGCTTCATGTTCCAAATCGAGAACCTTGAGGTCCGGTATTCCGCTGAGCCGTGCCAGCAGCACTGTTTTACCCGAGCCCGTCAGCCCGCCGATAACGACACTCTCGTACCGTGTTAAAGATGGTTCCAACTGTTGCGTCAGGTGAGCGCGAATCGCTTTGTACCCACCTTCGACGCGCGCTACCCGGTCGTCGCCGATAAATTCAGCCGTCAGCTTGCTCCGCAAGCCGCCGCGCCAACACGTCACGGCTGTCGGGCCCGCCGCTGCAACCGCTCGCCACGCTTCGATGCGCTCGGTTAGACAAGGTTCGGTCAGCGCGTAACCGAGCTTGATCGCCTCGGCTTGCCCCGCCTCCTTATACCGCAACCCGACGAGGTGCCGCTCTTCGTCGCTGAGAATCGGGTGCAGCGCTGCGCCGGGTAGTGCGCCCGCCGCCACTTCGACCGGGGCGCGTACGTCGAGCAGTGTAAGCGCTGGGCGGCCTGCGCTGACAGGGTAGAGGTCGGCGGGGGAGAGCAGGGACATAAGGGTGACTCTACCGTCTGAGCGCCTATGCTGCCGTAGTACCGGGTGAGTATCGTACTTCGTCTAGCCATAGGTGACACTTTTCCTTCTGCTCGAAAAGAGAAGGCAGAGTTTCAGCCGTTTACCCCTGAGTCTGGACTGCTCGGACTTTTCTGTCGTAATGAAGAGTAGCTCAGCCGCTAAAATGAACCGGTAAGGCAGTAAACACCCATGAGGAGGACAAAATGAACCGTCTGCGTAGCCAGTATCCGCTCAGCACCACCAAGAAAGCGCTTCGCCAAATGCTGACTCGTCTCATTCTGGTAGGGGGAATCCTCCTGACTACTGCTTGTACTGAGCCGGTTGCTACGACGCCCCCGACGCCTAACCCACCCGCGACACCTGAGGTACCTGACGCGCCTGACAGTATCTTCACCTTTGCCTTTGCTACACCTGAAGAAGGTGCAGCGTATTTGGGAACGAGCGACACCTTTACTCAGGAGATGAGTCCGCTCGACCGTGGCCTGCGTTTAGGTCGAGAAGATGTCAGCGAAGCCGAGCTACTCGAGTACGTTTCTAAACAAACGTTGGCTTGGACGCCAGCGGAGACCAAAAAACTTTCAGGCGTTGCCCAAACTCTCTCTAAAAGCTTAAAAGGTTTGCAGTATCCGCTGGCGGACGAGGTTTGGCTGATAAAAACAACCGGTGAGGACGAACTCGACTCGGCCTATACCCGTAGAAACGCGGTCATTTTCCCTGAAAGCTATCTGGCAGCCCCCCAAGAGCTGCTGTTACCCCTCTTGGCTCACGAACTCTTTCACGTTTTATCTAGGACAGCTGCGCCAGCGGCTCGAGACGCGCTTTACGAGATCATCGGCTTTACGCGCTGTGAGGGTTTTGAATATCCGGCGGAGCTTGCTGAGATTAAGCTTACAAATCCTGACGGCGTTGATATGGATCATACAATCTCTACCTCTGTAGGCGACGTGCTGCCCGTTTTGTTCGTCCCAGGTGAAGTAGACCTCAGTGAGAAGAAAAACCCTGGACAACTTTTAGGAGAAGGTACGCTTCAGTTCAAAATGATCGCCGTTGACGACAGCTGCGCCGCCCTAGAAGAAAACGGGGAGCCGAGTCTTTACGACGTCGGTGAGCTTGGCGGTTTCTTTGAACAGGTGGGAAAAAATACCGATTATATTATCCACCCGGACGAGATCTTGGCGGATAACTTTGCGTTTTTGCTTACAGGTACGGTAGCTGGGAACGAAGGCGTAGGGGACATCCCTGATCCTGAAATTCCTGAGGCGATGGGAAAGGTTTTAGGTTTGGAATGAGCTTGCCTTGGGTGGACGCAACAGCCCAACGCAACGCTCGAGTTAGATAACCAATGGTGCTAGTTCGCTCGAAAATAGAACGGCGCATGGGCTTTTGTTTACAGAGCGTTCGGCTTGCTCTTCGCCTTAAACGCCTTTGAAAACAGATGTCACCGCGCTCAGACAAACTTCTCAGATGAAAAACGCGCGGAGTACGCTGTTAAAGTGCCCAATTTAGTAGCATTTCCAAGAGAGCTTGCACTAAGCACTATTTCAGAATGTGCGTGCTAGTCAGCAAAACTCAGATAGAGAGCGTTGCTGACCAGATGATACCTGCTGTAGCTATCAAAACTAGCACCAAAGGTTATGTAATTACTGTCAAGTGGAAAAGTCTCGCAAAAGATCGGAGGTTGGGCTCGAGGTTGCCAGCAGGTGCCACACCAAGTGCAAACCCGGCAGTTTATCTTGTCAGCGCGAGCTTTACCCCAAGCACCGTAAGCGCCCCCGCAAAAGCGCGCCTCAGCCAAACGACGACCCTTGGAGAACTGACGACACGTTGACGAAGGCGGCTCGCCAGCACGCCGTACCCCAAAAAGACGACGAAGGTGACGAGCATAAAAACAAAGCCTAACAGCAGCAGTTCGGCGAGCGGTGAGGTTGCGTCCACTGAGACGGAAAGTGGCAGAAAAGCAAAAAAGAAGAGCGTCAGCTTGGGATTTAGAAGGTTGAGCAAAACGGCTTTTAAGACGATTTGCTGAGTATTTTTCTCAGCTGCGGCCGCGTCGAGTGAAAGTGCTCCGTGGTCCTGCCACAGCGCCCACGCAAGGTAGAGCAGATAGAGTGCGCCCGCGACTTTGAGCCCATGAAAAAAGGCGGCGCTCATATGGAGAATGAACGAGAGTCCGAAGATGCTCGCCAGCAGATGAGGAATGACGCCCAAGGTGCAACCGAACGCTGCGGCAAAACTCGCGCGTCTACCGTAAATAAGCCCGCTCGAGACGGTGTAGATCACGCCGGTACCGGGTATCAGCGCAACGACGAGTGAGGTCAGCAAAAACTCGGGGCTAAGCATGAGGTTCCGTTTTGTTCGCTGCGTAAACTGTAAATTCGATTTCGGCTGCCGGAGCAAAAAGGAGAACATTTTTGCGGATGATCTCGAGCTGTCTCTCCGCGGCTGCTACAGGTATGCCTGGAGGTGCGTAGGCGACGTAAAGCGCACGGCGAGTTGCCGGTGAAATCAGGGTACGCGCGTCCTGACCGGCGATGATCGTGCAGACGATGCCTAAAGCGTCTGTCATCATTACGTCGTCAGGTTTAAGCGTTTTGACGAAGCCGTTCATCCCGGTAAATGCTTCGCCGCCTCTGGTCGCGTCAAGTGTGAGGGGAGAGGTGAGCAAATCCGCGTCGTGTCCGGCAGTAAGGACGAGGGTTTCCAATTCGGCGGCAAAATTAGCGTCAACGAGCGGGCTGACGCTCGGGAGTGACTTGCCTTTGAGGATGGACTCGAGCTGAAGCTGCAGGTGATAGGTGTTGCCGAAGCGTTTGTAAAAGTTTCGGTAAGCTTTTAAGACCTCCAACTCGAGCAGCTCGGCCCGAGAAAAACCTCCAAACTTTTCCCGGAGACGCATTTCGATCTCTCGTTTTCGCTCATCTAACGGTGCTGCGCGCGCTGTGTTGTCCACCTTGCCGACCAGCAACACCCCGACGTGTCCGCCGGAAAAATTTGCGCGCCAGCGGTCGGTCACGTTAATCTGAATCATCTTTTAACCCCTCGCACATCAGTTTCTCTAAGCTTTTGATGTCCCGAGAAGCGTACCTAGTCCGAAGTCGAGCTGTCTTGTACGGCGTTGCTGCACCTTAATACTGACCCCTGTACTGACCGGGCGTAAAGCCCCACAACCGTTTGAACCAGCGCGTCAGGTGGCTCTGGTCGGTAAATCCGGTTGCGAGCGCGACCTCGGCGGGCGTTTGTCCGGAAGCCAGTAGCGTTTTGGCGCGTGCTACCCGTACCTGCCGGAGATATGCGTGTGGCGGAACCCCGACAGCTTTACGAAAAATGCGGACGAGGTGGTAGCGGCTGAGTTGAGTTTGTCGGGATAGCGTTTCCAGTGAGACGGCCTCGGCGTAGTGGGCCTCGAGATAATCCTTGACCTGTGTGACGGCGCGGGGCTCCCGGCCTTCTCGAACTACGGGTAAAGGGGCGTCGGCGTACCGGGTAATAAGCTGCGCCAGCACGCCGAGCAGAAGGGTCTCTTGCTCGAGCAGTGACGTATCCGGCTGTTCTAGAAGGCGGTGCAAGCCGTATATTTTCCGGGCTAAAAAAGGGTCTCTGAGTACACCCGCCTGAAAAAACGGCAATTCACGCGGTCTGACGGCAACGTCAGCAGCAACGCGCTGACGCGTACGGGCCTCGAGGTAAAACATCCGGTAGCTCCAGCCTTCCGGTAGTGCGGGTTGGCCGGTATGGACCTCACCGGGGACGCACAGGTTGACGTCACCGGGAGCCGCGACGACGTTTTCGCCCCGGTAAAAAAAGCCCAACGCGCCCCGTCCGATCACGCCGACCGCGTAGCGTTCGTGCGTATGTTTCGGAAACGACTGGGTCACGTGCGCCGCGCGTAGCAGCTCGAGGTTGTTCAAACTCGGTATACGCCACACCCTGTTCTTGGCTGCAGGCTTTTTCAACTGTACCAGCGCCCCATTTGCCAGCGCCAAGGCTTATAGCAGAGAAGGGCAAAACTGCTTGCGTTCTCCCTTCCGCCTTCGTTATTCTCTTTACGCATCGTCAACCGGCTTTAGCGTGCGACCCATTAAAAAGGAATGACCTCGAGCCGCCCCCCGACCTCGACGTCTTTATGTGGCGGAATCACGGCGAGGGCGTCGGCGAGGAGCAGCGAACGCAGCACCCCCGAACTCTGGTTGCCTGTACTACTCGCCAAGGTACGCCCATCGGCGTCGTAGCTTAGCGTCACGCGCGCGAACGTCTCCTTAAAGCCTGAGCCCTTAAACGGCGTGGCGGCGTCCACGGGTCTCCGCTGGTAATAGGGGATAGGCTGGGTGCTACCCAAAGCGGCAGCTAAAAAAGCCTCGCCGAGCAGCCTAAACACGACGAGGCTCGAGACCGGGTTACCGGGAAGCCCCAAAAGCGGCAGGCTGCCGTAACGTCCGAACAACACCGGCCCACCCGGTTTCATCGCAACTTTCCAAAAATAAACCTCGCCTTTAGAAAAAAGTAGGTCACGGACAAAATCGTAACGGCCCATCGAGACGCCGCCGCTGGTGAGAAGGAGGTCAAGCTCGAGCCCTGCCAAGCTCACTTCCAGTAACGCCAAGTCGTCTTTGACGTTTGGCAAACGTACCGCTTCACCGCCTGCACTGCTCACGAGCGCGGAGAGCGCGTAAGCGTTCGAGTTGTACACCTGAGCGTCCCCGAGCGGTTCGCCCGGTTCGGCGAGTTCGTCGCCGGTGGCTAAGATACCGACTCGGGGGCGCTTGACGACCGGCACCTCGGCGTAACCCATCGCTGCTGCAATCCCGACCGCCGCCTCGTTTAACCGTTGCCCTTTACGGAGATAAACCTCACCACGGCGCAGGTCTTGCGCTCTAGGCCGGATGTCGCCCCTGTTGGCAGGTCGGCTCAGCGCTACCTGTTCACCTGAAACTTTCGTAAACTCCACCCCGATAATCGCGTCCGCCCCCTGCGGTACCGGCGCGCCGGTATAGATACCGATCGCTTCACCGCGACCGACGCTGCCGGAAAAGACGCTGCCTGCCGGAATGTCGCCGACGACCTGCAGCGTCACCGGTGTGTCCGGGGTTGCGCCCAAGGTATCCGCCGCGCGGCAGGCGTAGCCGTCTAACGCGGAATTGTCGAGCGTCGGATGGTCTACGGGGCTGTATAGGTCTTGAGCAAGCGTCCGACCTAGCACATTTTGTAGAGCGACCCGTTCGGCTCCCAGCCTCGGTGCGCGCCGCTGGAGGGCCTCGAGTGCTGCTGTTACAGCGATTTGACCTGGATAAGTCTGGCCCTGATACGTCACCCCGCTATGCTACCAACAAGCGTAGGGCGTTTGCCGTTTAACAGGGTGCAATCTCCCAAACCGCGTAAAAAGGCCAAATCAGGTTTTGAAACCTCATGATAGACTCTGTTTGCGCAGAGTATAAGATACGTTGCAAACCAGTGCAGGTCAATTAAACACCGGGGTACGTCTCGGCGTAATCCTAGAAGGAGAGACATGACGACGAGTTACAGCAAAATCAAGATTCCCGAGGGCGACAAAGTTACTATTCAAAATGGTGAGCTGAAAGTACCCACACGTCCCATCATTGCGTTTATCGAAGGCGACGGCACCGGCCCCGATATCTGGCAGGCGTCGGTAAAAGTTTTCGACGAAGCGGTGCGTAAAGCCTACGGCAGCGAACGCGAAATCGCCTGGATGGAGGTCTACGCAGGTGACAAAGCCAACGACGTTTACGGTGAAGTCGTGTGGCTTCCCGATGAAACCGTCGAGGCGCTGAGCGATTATCTGATTGGTATTAAAGGCCCACTCACGACGCCGGTCGGCGGCGGCATCCGCTCGATCAACGTGGCGCTCCGCCAACGGCTCGACCTCTACGCGTGTTTGCGCCCGGTGCAATATTTTAACGGCGTGCCGAGCCCGGTCAAGCACCCCGAACAGGTCGATATGACCATCTTCCGTGAAAACACCGAAGACATCTACGCGGGCATCGAGTACAGCGAGGGTTCGGACGAGGTGAAGAAGTTTCTATCGCTGTTTCAAGAGAGCTTTCCCGACTCGTATAAAAAAATTCGGTTTCCGGACACTTCAGGCATCGGCATCAAACCCGTCTCGAAAGAGGGTACCGAACGGCTGGTACGTGCGGCCCTGACCTACGCCGTCCAAAACGACCGCGCTTCGGTGACGCTCGTGCATAAGGGCAACATCATGAAGTTTACCGAGGGGGCCTTCCGCGATTGGGGTTACGCGCTGGCCAAAACCGAATTCGGCGCAGCTGAGCTTGACGGCGGCCCTTGGCTCACCTTCGACAACCCCGACACCGGCACCACGATTACCGTCAAAGATGTGATTGCCGACGCGATGTTGCAGCAAATCTTAACGCGCCCTGCCGAATACGACGTGCTGGCGACCTTGAACCTAAACGGCGATTACATCTCCGACGCACTTGCCGCGCAGGTTGGCGGCATCGGCATCGCGCCGGGAGCCAATATCAACTATGAGACCGGGCACGCTATCTTCGAGGCGACGCACGGCACCGCGCCCAAATACGCGGGGCAAGACAAGGTCAACCCGGCGTCGGTCATCTTGTCCGGTGAGATGATGTTCCGGCATCTGGGTTGGCACGAGGCAGCGGACTTGATCGTTACCGGCATCGACAAGACCATTTCGCAAAAACGCGTGACGTACGACTTCGAGCGGCAGATGGAGGGTGCAACGCTGCTTAAATGCAGCGAGTTCGGTGAAGCTGTCGTTGAAAATATGTAACTTAGTAGCAGTGGCATTTCTACGAGAGATGACTACAGGAGTCATCTCGGAATGTGCGTGCTAATGTACGAAGTTCTCCGCAGGCACGGTACTCTTCCAAACAAGGGCGTTGCCGGTCAGCACGCACATCACGAGTTAATATCTGCGGGGAAACGGTACCACATTATGCGGATTCCGCTTAATTTTCCATCGCCGAGTGCCTTTCTCGGCGATAGTCCATACTGCTCGAGTCCGCATCTTTTTCCATCCGCTACGCCCGGTTAGCGTTCTATCACCCTGAAGGCGACTGGGTGTTTGACTGCAGGGCGTTTTTATAGCTCAATCTCGAGCTTGCTCGCGGAGATTGGACCGACCCCTAGCGCGCCCCACCCAATACCGCGTTCTTTGTAGACTACGAAGACGCGGCGTGGACGGCGTAGAGGGTAGTGTGAGAGGAGCGGGTTCAGGACCGGGTTGCACGCGGATAGGCTGCGCGTAAGGTGTTGCGAGCGTTTGGCACAGGGCGTTTAGGAGACGTTCGGCCCAGCTAAGACGATTGGGCGGCAAATAGTACGTGGTTTGGCCCTTCGCGCGGCGAACGAGCAGCAATCGGCCGACTTTGAAGAGGTCGAAAAGCGTTTTTTTACCCTTTGCCAAACTCGGCAACAAGAGCAGTTCGGTTGCTTGCAACCGACCCGGCTCGAGCTGAACGCCCGCAGCTAAAAGGTCTAATAGGTTCGCTTCGTAGGTCTCGACCGCCCGAAGGGTAAGCGGGTAGCTGCTGAGCGTAACCTCCGGCCTTGCCGGGGCCGGATAACCGAACGCCTCGATACCGCCTGCGCAGGTTCGGCTCAGCGCGCGCTGCCACGCAGGGTTTAGTTGGCGCTGCCAGAGCTGCGTTCGGCTGGGGTCTAAGGCGCACGTGTTGGACGCCTTCCAGCTTTCGTTGGGTGATGAGACGCTCTTGCCGGTTTTTTGAATCGCAAGCATTCCCGGTTCGAACGTCTCGCCGATAAAGTTGCAGATTTCGGTAAGCACCGTTTCGGGCGCGCTGACGAGGTCTTCGTAACGCACTGTGAGCGTGTTCAGGTCGCGCTCAAAAAACGACTGGCTCTCGTTAAACCACGCCGTCCACAAAAAGCCGTTCGCGAGCGCCGACGGGCTCGCCCACGGGAGCTGCCGCATCGACAGGGCGCTGTCTCTAGGGTCGCGGACAATCCGCACGATGGGCGCTTTCGGGTACGCTGCGCGAATAGTCGGGAGGTGAAGGAGGTGGTTGGGGGTCTTCTCGGCCCAACGCGGTTTACCTTGCTTGTCGGCGTAAAGCGTGGTTAAAGATTCTAAGATTGCGCCGACGCTGGGGTCTCGAGCTGCTAAAAATTTCTGCAGGTCGTGCTCACTATGACCAAAAAGCTCGGCTACGGGTTGGTTGGCCAGCGTCAGTGAAGTGACCATTTTCACAGCTCGGTTCGGCCACGCGGGGTCTTTGACGGCGGCCCGGAGGCGCGTCGCGGAGAGTTTGTTAAAAATTGGGTTTCGGGGCCGCAAGAGACGCGGCTGTGACCCGCAAGCATCGAAGCGAGCAGCGTCGTCCCCGAACGCGGCGCACCGACAACAAAGATAGGGGTGTCCGACATAAGTTAGATTTTACACATAAAAATAACTCAGCCGGACGTAAAGGTACGTCCGGCTGAGTTACAGCAGACAACGGTAAGGGCTTTTCTAACGCAGGCTTTGAACTCCCAGCAGGGTTGTTTGCGCAATCTTGACGTTGCTAAGCGCGAACAGCGCGTCTTGATAATCGCCGTTTTGCGCCTCCTCGAGGCCGATCAAAAAGCTGTTGGGTACAGTGTTGCCGTCTCTATCTTTGAGCGGATAAACGCGCAGCGCGTGGGCGATAGCGCCGCTGTTAAGGCCGTCGAGACTATACTGCGTCTCGCCGCTTGCTTGCCCGTAGATACCAAAAGGCACCTCGCCGGGGTCGAAGCTGGCCTCACCCGACGCCCGTTGCGGCAGCAGTTTCTGCGTTTCGGACGCTCCGATAAGCCCGACCTCTTCAGTAACCGGCCGCGCCGCGTCGAGGATGAAAAAGCCGTAAGGCATGTCTTCTTCGGGGCCGTAGCGGGCGACGACCTCGAGCGTAACCGGTCCGGTTCCGGCTTTTTCAAACAGGGGTGCGAGCAGCTCGTCGCCGATCGCCTCGTCAGCGTCGCCCAAGCTGAGGTCCCTTGACCCGACATCGACGCGGTAGCCGAGGGTATCGACGATCTGCTGTAAGGGCGGCTCTTTTTCACCCTGTTCACCTTTACTGCCGAGCCCGTACAGTCCGATACTGGGCGCTTGAACGTCGCCACTGACGATTTCGACCTGTGCGCTTTTGCTACCGGCAGAACCGGGGACGAAAGTAATCGCCGCCTCGAGCGTGCCCCCGGGTTCGATTTTTGCAGGTAAACCTGATTCCGAGAGGGTAAACGCGTTTGCGTCGGGACCGGCTAAAACGAGCGCCTCGAGGTCTAAAGGCGCATTACCGATATTTCTAAGGGTGATATGTTTGGCGTCGCTGCTTGTCCCCTTGACACTCGAGAAGATAAGCTCACCGGCGTTGGGTACTGAGACCTCGAGGTTGGCAAGGTCGGGCACACTAGGCTCGGGTTTAGGTTGGGGTTGCGGCGGCTCTAAAAGGGCCGTACTGTCACACGCGCCGAGCATCAGCAGTAGGGCGAGTATAAGGTAGATAAGCTTGTTTTGTTTAAGTTTAGTCATAAAGTCACGTCCCCGGCGCAAGTGTGCCGCGCAGGACACCCTACACGGCTGCTGCAAGAACTCGTGTCGCAAAGAGTACAAGTTGCGCAAGACGGGTTGCGCAAAACAGGTGCGCAAGACGATGGTCGTGCGCACTCAGTCAACGTTCCCTTTGCTGAATCTTAAAAAGCCGCCAGGAGTCGCTGAAGTAGCCAAACGCCGAACCACAGAGCGAGCCCGACTCCTAAACTCAACAGTAGCAGAGCTATCCCTAAGAAAGCTGTGACGCTTCCGTTCGAGGGGCGTTTCGCGGGTTTGTCGCAGAAGGGTCCGACGCGATTCTCGAGCAGAACTAAGATTAGGTGCGTTGGCCTTAAAAGCCGCGCCGAAAACGTCACCTAAAACAGGTATAACCCCGAAGAGCGTTTCGGCACCCACGTTGAGCGCCATTCTTACGACTGTGCGGTGGGGCATCCCCAAACGGTACGCTCCCAAAATAACGTAACGTAGCCTGCCGGGAGCAGCATCACAGCGTCTCTAAAGCCTGGGATCGGGCCGATAATCGGGTTGTGGCCGACGCGTTAGGCGCGCGCCGCTAAATGGCGTTCGACGAGGCGCATATTGCGTTTATTAGCCTTCCAAAAAAAGTCGAAGATGTCGCCGACGATAGGAATACTCCCAATTGCGGCGTCTAAGACAGCGTTATAGATCATCCTCGAGACCAGCGATTTCGGCAGCCCGAGCCGCGCTGCCCGTACGATCAGATAGCCCGAGATCAAAAACCCGCTCACGTCACCGATGATCGGCACGAGCCCCAAGATGGGTTCTAAACCGACTCGGTAGCCGACAATTGGAATTCGAAAGGCTTCGTCTAACAGGTGCGCAAACCGGCGCAACTCGCGCAGTTCGCGGGTATAATCCCCTCTAAAAGTACTGCCTCTTGGTCCATAATCACTCATACACTTTTCCCTCCCCGTCCGTCCCACCCGGCGTACGCGTAGAACCTGCCTGTTTTACCATCTCTCAAGTAGTTGGCCAAAGGTTCACGTATCGGTAAGATCGGAATCATCTCTTCAACCTCTTCAACCGGAAAAAACCGTGCCTCGACGATGAAACCGTCCGGGTCGCGCGGGTTTAAGAGCCCGTCGTACGCGGCGATAAAGGCAAACGACAAGGCCCGGTCGTTACGGCGCACATCTTCGACGTGGACCGAGTACGCCAACCTCTCGATCCGGGTTACTTTAAGTCCAGTTTCTTCCATCACCTCGCGTGACAGGGCGTCCAGAGTCGATTCGCCGCGTTCGACGACCCCACCGGGAAGTGTGTAGCGGACGTTTCCAAACCCTTGCCAGTCGTTGCCTACCAGCAGAACCCGACCCCTTGCGTCGAGCAGTATGGCGGCGGCAACGACAAACTCACGCCGCGCCACCGTGAGCCATCTGCTCTAGGCGTTCTTGTTGTTCAGCGTTGGATAAGGCTTCGGTAAGTTCCTCGAGCTTGCCCATCATCGTGTCCGAAAGGTTGTGCGTGGTGTAGCCGATGCGGTGGTCGGTGATCCGCGACTGCGGAAAGTTATAGGTGCGAATCTTTTCGCTGCGTTCGCCGGTACCGATTTGCACTAAACGCGCTTCACGCGCTTCGGCGGCAGCTTTTTCGCGCTCACGTTCTAAAAGCCGCGCGCGCAGTACGGTCAAGGCTTTTTCTTTATTTTTTATCTGTGACTTGCCGTCCTGACACGTGACGATAATTTCATCGGCGGTGCCGGGTTTGTAGGTAATCCGCACGGCCGAGTCGGTGGTGTTGACCGATTGCCCACCGGGACCTGAGGAGCGGTATACATCGACGCGGTAGTCGGCGGGGGAGAGGTGCATATCGACGTCTTCAGCTTCGGGCAATACGGCCACCGTGATCGTGCTCGTGTGAATACGCCCCTGCGTTTCGGTTGCCGGAACACGCTGCACCCGGTGAACACCCGACTCGAACTTGAATTTGCTGTACGCGCCGCGCCCGGTGATTTCAAAACTCACTTTGGAAAGCCCGCCGACGCTGCTCGGATAGGTGTCTAAAACCTCGGTCTTAAAACCCAGGTCGGCGGCGTAGCGCCCGTACATCTCGAACACTTCGGCAGCAAACAGTGACGCTTCGTCGCCCCCTGCAGCGGCCCGAATCTCGACGATCACGTTTTTTTCGTCGAACGGGTCTTTCGGGAGAAGGAGAGCCTCGAGCCTGGCCTCCTGCGCTTCTTTTTGAGGTTCTAGCTCTTCTAACTCCTCTCTCGCCATCTCCGCTAGTTCGGGGTCGGCGAGGGCTTCACGGGCGTTGGCGATACCCCCCAAGATGTCCTGATAGGTCTCAAAGGCGCGGACGATACTCTGCAGCTCGCTGTAACGCTGCATCGTCTCACGGTAACGGGTCTGGTCGTTTAGGAGCGCGGGGTCTCCTAAAGACGCCTCGAGTAGGTCGTACTCTTCGGTTAGGGTTTGAAGCTTCTCGATCATTAGAACTAGTCTACTCTTTACGCCGCCCGCCATTAGTCCGGCGTCGTTGGCGATAATTTCGGAGCCAGCAGTCGTAGGGACAGGTCATCAAACAGCTGTACAAATCAGCAAAACTGAGACGAAGTGTGTTGCCGACCGCTGAGAGCTGCTCTAAGGAAAGGGAAAAAAGCGCCCACCTCGCCACACTGCGAACACGAGCGACTCAGGGAGAAGTCCGGGCGCGCGCTCGGCAGAGAAATCGTAGCTGCCGCCTACCCCGTCAACCGGCCCTAAGCCGATGAGGGCGTCGCGTAACGCGCTCCGAACGGCCGCTTCCCCAAGGTCGGTCGGAGCGGTGTAGCTCAGGACCTGTTCGGCGGCGGCTCCTAAAAGCTGCGCCGCGTCCCACGCCCCGGCTGCTAGAGTCACGGTCGCTACCGCCGAACTTTCAAACAGCACCCCCCTGAGCGCACGGCGAAAGCTCGAGACCCGCGCTTTCGCCGGATGCATGTCAGGGAGCCTGTACCCCAGCACAGCCGGACTGACGACGCTGACCGCGCCCGTAAGCTCGGCGCGCCCAAACGCGTCGAGCGCTTCCCAGACCTCGGCGCGTACGACGCGCACACCCGAGTAGCCGCGCGCGGTCAGTGCTTCGGCGGCCTCTAAGGTTCCCGGCGCGTCGTCCCACAAGACGACGCTGCCAGGCTCGAGTGTTGCGGCGAGGAGCGCCTCAGGGGTGAGCGGCGTGCTTGGCGCAGCGCCCTGCGCCGGGTACCGGACGACGCCGATATTTGCGCCCCCAAGCACCTTTTTCGCTGCGTCGCCGGTCGTGCCTAGCGGCGTCATAAGTACGAGCGGCGCTTGCGGGCCCTCGAGCGCCAACTTTGTCAAGACCTGCGTCTCGGTCGCCGAGAGCGAAAACGGATAGCCGCCATCCTCCCCAACCGGGGCGAGGCTCAGCGTCGGAACGCCTGCAGCGGCGGTGATGGGCACGACCTGAGCAGCGACCCGCGCGGTTTCACAACAGAGAAGTGCGTGAACCCCGGCGGCAGTAAGCGTTTGTGCTTGAGCAGCGGCGTAACGGGCGTCGCTACGGCTGTCTAAGATACTCAGTTTCACCTTTATCCCGGTACCGAGCAACGTTTCCGCCGAAGCTCTGAGCGCGGCGGCTGCTACCTGCCCCACCTGCGCCGCATTGCCGCTCAGTGGCAGCACTGCGCCTAAGCTGAATGTTTGCGCGTTCGCAGCGCCCCACATGATGCTGCTTAAAAGACTGCACCAGCAAAAGAATCGCATACGCTCTACTATCTCACGCGCCGGAAGCTTTTAGGGCTGCGTCTTAACCGGTTTGCCCGATTAAAAATCCCCGACCGTCAGGTAGGGGATAACAGGCCACGCACGAGCTGACGTATCAAAGCGGAGAAAAAGAGCAGGAGGACGGTGCGCGGTCCTGCTCAAACCATACTCGGCGGGGTCTTACAGCCTTCTTACAAGGATATTTACCAAAGGCGTTTACAAACTCCGCTGTCGGCCTCTAACCCGCCTGTTCTTATTCAGCCGTCCGCACCGACGTGAGGTTTAGCGTTACGGACGTGCTGGAATGGGTCAGCTGTGAGGGAGCCGGAGGTGCGCCGTACAGACCCGCCACTACACATTGACGCGTTATTTTCGGTTCAGTCGGTTTTGGGGTTGTGCGAGAAATCGGTTGAGTCCGCTGAAGGAGTGATGAGAATACAGCATGTAGCGGGGAGAGTACGGCTCAGGGACTCTTCTATTCGGTGTTTCATATTCTCGTCCTTGCTTTTCTCGCTGGCTCAACTGATTAGGGGTGTCTCGTTTTTTCAGAGGCTGTTTCGTAGGTCAAGCGCCGTGCTAAACTGAGCATGTGAAGCTTATTATAACTATCGTTCAAGACGCCGACGCGGGCAAGTTGCAAAACGCTTTAAGCGAGCGTGGGCTGCGTTCGACCAAGCTCGCCTCGAGCGGGGGCTTTCTGCGCGAAGGCAACACCACCTTTATCGTCGGCGTCGAAGACCATGAGGTTACGCGGACCAAAGCGATTATTCACGACGTTTGCCGCGAACGGAGCAAAATGCTCAGGCCGCTCCCGCACATGAGCGAGATGGGACCGGTGATGCCGAACGAACCTATCGAGGTCACCGTCGGCGGCGCGACGGTTTTTATCCTTGATATCGAGGAGTTTGCCAAACTTTAAGCTAGGTATGCGCTTGGGTTCGGATATATTTGCTCGGTGATAATCTTACGTGTACGAAAATGCTTCCGATAAGCTCTACCTAGTAGCCCTGCTTTCCGCTCTCTAGCTCCCTTCTCCTGATGGTGGTTGCCCTTTGGGTTCGAGTCAATACCTCCTCTAAAGCACATGTGCCTTGCTTTGTTGTACTTGCCATTTAGTGTACAAAAAGCGTAAACTATAGAAGCTTATAAACTAATAAGGTTACGTGTAAGCCATCCGTTTTGGCCGCAAACGGTGTTCCGGGTTCAACCGTAAGGTTATTCAAGGAGGCTAACGATGAGCGCACCCCAACAGATCGACCACCTGTTAAACCGTGATTTGACTCTTAAACAACTTATCGCCTTATCGCAGAGCGTAAAAGAAACGAACACGATCTCAACAACGCAGCAGACCAAAATCCTGCAAAATATCTCTAAACGCATCTGGCAGCGTTCGGTGTGCGAGTATGACGGCTACTAACGCGTTTGCCGCGTAACGACGCTCACACCTCCTAAAAAGATAAAGGCTAAGCTTTCTCTATGAAGGTTCAGCCTTTTTTATCCGTGCTGCTCGTTGCGCTGCTGCTCGCTGCGTGCTGCCCCGCCCCGCTCGCCGAACAACCGACAGCGTTTCGCGGCGTCGTCGTCGGCGTCTCGCCGGACGTTTCGGCGCTGCATCTTCGCACGCCCGGTGCGCCGCTCTTGACCCTGAGCGTACCTGAAGGTATACAAACGGGCACCGGCGAGACAGTACCGCTCGGCGCGCTCCGTGCAGGCGATACCGTTTATATCCGGGGCGTGCTCCGTAGCGGCGAGTTGCAAGTGTCCGAGGTAAGAAGGCTCGAGTAAACATCCCCCGATTTCATGAAGTCGGCGGCGGCATTTAGCTGCACGCTAAAATGCCCGCCAGAAAGTGTAACCGCCCTCCTATACAAACCGTGACGAGCTTGTCATAGTTAGCTAGCCAGGGGATACTTATAGGAGGTAGGTTATGAAAAAGAGATTTATCGGTTTACTGCTGGGTCTTCTCAGCGTTGCAGCAGCTCAAACGACAAGTGGTGGAATGGCCAGCGGCGGTGCGATGAGCGGCGGCATGATGAGCGGCGGCGCAACCGGCGCGGGCAGCTTTGTCACGACTGAGGACGGTGCCCGCATCTACTACGAAGTGCACGGTCAAGGCGAACCGCTCGTCCTTGTTCACGGTTATCCGCTAAACAGTGGACTTTTCAGAGACAACGTCGGACCGCTCTCAGAGCAGTATCAGGTCATTACGCCGGACCTTCGCGGTTACGGCCGGAGCGAAACGCCTGACGACCAAGGCTCGGTTGCAACCTACGCCTCCGATGTGTTTGCCGTTATGGACGAGTTAGGGGTTGACCAGGCGATTATCGGCGGGATGTCGATGGGCGGGCCTACCGTGTTCGAGATGTACCGTGAAGCGCCCGAACGGTTTCGTGGCCTTATCTTAAACGATACGATTGCCGCCGCGTCCAGCCCTACAGAAGCAGGACTCTGGCAGGGTGTAGGAAAACAGGCCGAAACGATGGGGGTAGCGTCGCTCGTCGATTCTTTAATGCCCGACATGCTGACGGCCGAGACGCGGATGAACAACCCCGAGTTGGTCACCTACCTCGGCAACCTGATGAAACAAGCGTCGCAAGACGCGGCAGTTGCCGGAGCGAGCACGCTCGAGACCCGCCCTGACTCGGCGGCTACGTTAGCCGAAATCACCGTACCGACCTTGATCTTAACGGGTAAAGACGATACGCTCTATCCGTATGAGATTGCCCAGTCGCTTAACAAAGGCATCTTGAACTCGGAACTCGTTCTGCTACCGGGCGCAGCGCACGCGGCGATTATTGAAGCGGCGGACGAAGCGAACGCAGCGATTCTCAAGTGGGCCGAGGACCTGCCTCAGTAAGCTTTCTCGTTTGATTGACAGGGACAAGCCAGAACAAATGCTTGTCCCTTTTTTGCGGTTTTGTTGACGGCTCGATGTTTTCGTCAAGCTGTAAGTTTGTAGGCGTCTCAACAGACTTCTGGTTATAAAAACCTGAGGATGAAAAGGAGGCGGCACATAAGAGCACCTATTTATAAGGATGTTTTGGTTACCCCTATACCTGACGCGCAGTTTTAAGCAAACTCAGCACGCCGCAGCTATTTACACCGCTAGAGAGTTGAAACGTAGGAGGAGAAATGGACAGTACGCAGATCAAAGAGCACATGGAAGTTGTCGGATCGGACGAAAAGCATGTCGGTATTGTGGACAAACTCGAGGGTGAACGCATTAAGCTTACTCACCACGATTCGCAAGCGGGCGGTAAGCACCACTTTTTACCGCTCTCGGCAGTTGCCGATGTGGGCGAGTTCGTCACGCTCTCTATGACCGCTGCCGAAGCTGAAACGCAGTGGGAGGAAGAGCAGTAGCTCTTCCCAAAACCTTTACGTAAAACTAACTTTCAGCTACCCTTCGACGACGAGCAGGCTAGTTTGCGCTGAGCTGTTGGGGGGTACTGATCTAACTATCTAGGAGTTAAAGCAATATGCAAAGACCAACACACGCCCCATTGGGGCTCGGTCTCTTAGTCGGGCTGCTGATTTCATGTGCCCCGGCAGTTGGCTCCGGAGCTTCAGCAAAAGCGGCGGCGTTGCCCCAAACGCAAACGACTGGAGAACTCGAGCAGGTCGCTTCGTTTACCGGACCGATGCCTACAGGCGTCACCGTATCGCAAAACGGGCGCATCTTCGTCAACTTTCCGCGTTGGGGCGACCCGGTGGCGTCAACGGTAGCTGAGGTCGTCAAGGGTCAAGCTGTGCCCTACCCAAACGCCGAGATTACGGCGCTCGACCGGAAAAATGCTGCTGAGACGTTTGTCTCCGTACAATCTGTCGTCGTTGACCCGGACAACCGTTTATGGGTTTTGGACACCGGCAGTGTCAATTTCGCGCCGGTTGTCGAGGGCGGCCCCAAACTGGTCGGTATCGATTTGGCAACGAACAAAATCTTTAAGACGATTCGTTTTCCCCGCGACGTCGTGCTGCCGACCACCTATCTTAACGACGTCCGTTTCGACCTAAGCCGAGGCGAGAGCGGCGTCGCTTATATTACCGATTCGTCCGACTCCGGACCAAACGGCCTAATCGTCGTCGATTTAGCCTCAGGCACGAGCCGCCGCCTACTCAACAATCACCCTTCGACTAGAGCAGTACGGAACTTTTTACCGTTTGTCGAGGGCCGACCCCTGATGCAGCGCGTGCCGAACGAGCCGCCGCAGTATCTTGGTCTCGGTTCAGACGGTATTGCCCTTAGCAGTGACGGTAGCCGCCTCTACTACTGTCCTCTCGCCAGCCGCAGACTCTACAGCGTTTCGACGGACGCGCTGCTGGGCGCGACGACCTCTGCCCGGGTTGCTGCAACCGTCAGGGATGAGGGGATGAAACCTGCGTCCGACGGGCTCGAGTCGGACGCTGAGGGCCGTATTTACGCTACGGCTTACGAGCATAACGCCATCGTCCGCCTGAAACCCAATGGACTTTACGAAACGGTGGCGTCTGACCCGCATATGTTGTGGCCCGATACCATGTCGCTCGCAGGTGACGGCTACCTTTACTTCACCGCAAACCAGCTTCACCGACAACCGAACTATCATAACGGTGAAGACCTGCGGAAAAAACCCTACAGCTTGTTTCGTACTAAGGTTGACGCGTCACCGGTCCGGTTACGCAAGTAAGACCCGTCCCGAAGAGAGCTAAACGCGAAGGAGGTATTACCCCCCGCCTGACGCTAATGACTTAAAGGTCGTGGGGCCGCCTAGACGATGCGGCCCCACGGCGCGGGCGCGGAGAAGGGCTCGAGCCCCACATCGAGATAGAGCGCGTCGGGAAGGCCCAAATCGGTCACGTAAAGCTCACCGACCGGGCCGCCCGGGGTAGTTCCAGGCTTGGGCAGCGCGAGAGCGAGAGTCGCAGTCGCCTGCACCACGTCGCCGGGAACACTACCGTCGTCGGCGTTGAGGCCGGTCGGTACGTCGAGTGACAACACCGTCGCGCCGAGGTTGTTTAAGACCGTGATCACGTCGAGCGTTCGGCCCCGGGGGGGACCCTCGAGCCCTGTCCCGACCGCCGCGTCGATAACGCAGGCGAATTTCATTTTAGGCAGACCGCTCTTAACCCGTATATTGCTATGCGCCGAAAGTTTTTCGAGTTGCTCTTTAGGAACCCCCGAATAGTTTTCCGCCTCGTGGGTCGGGACGACCCACACGCGGCGGCCCTGCTCCGCTAGGTAGCACGCCGCCGCGATCCCCGCGCCGCCGTTATGCCCGCGCCCGACGACGACCAGTACCGGCCCTTCGGGGACGAGGTGCGCGGCCAACGCGCCGAGGCTCGAGCCCGCCCGGTCCATCAGGTCGAGCATCCTTAAACCGTAGCGCCCGGTAGCGAGAACGGTCAGCTGCTGCAGTTGCGCGCAGCTCATCTTGGGTACGTCGCTCCAAGCGAGGGTCGGAATCTCAGCGACCATCACGCCGCACCCGACAAATTGGCGGTCGTGTAAACGCTCTGCACGTCGTCGAGGTCTTCGAGCGCCTCGATCATCCGCACAAGTTTGTCGGCTTCGTCACCACTCAGCTCCGTTTCGGTCTGCGCAACTTTAGTAAGCTGCGCGATCTCGGCCTCGAGCCCACCTTCCTGTAGCCCTTCTAAAACCGTGTAGAGGTCGCTCGGGCCGGTATAGATGGTGAGCTGCTCATCGGCGTGGAGGTCGTCTGCGCCGAGTTCGATGGCGAGTTCCTGCGTCTTTTCAGAGGTGTCGCCGACGACGATGACCCCTTTACTTTCAAACTGCCACGCGGTCGAGCCCGACATGTTGCCGCCGTGTTTGCTAAAAACGTGCCGTACTTCGGCGACGGTGCGGTTGCGGTTGTCGGTCAGCGCTTCGATGAGCAGCGCGACGCCGGACGGCCCGTAGCCCTCATACGCCACCTCGTCGAAACTGCTGCCTTCACCCCCGCCGAGCGCCCGTTCGACGGCGCGGTCGATGTTGTCTTGCGGTACGTCGTCGCTCTTAGCCGCAGCGAGCGCGTTTTTAAGAGACAAATTTGCGGTCGGGTCGCCGCTGCCGCCTTCACGGACCGCAGCTTGAACCGCCCGGATATGTTTGCTGATCGTCTTGCCGCGATTGTTGTCGTTTACGGCCTTTTTGCGTTTGATTTGTGACCATTTACTGTGACCTGCCATAACCCTGACTCCTCCGGCTTACGTTCTTCGCCTCTACTGTTTTCTAAGTATAAAGCTTATGGGCGCGTTCGCGAAACCGGGTGTCTCGGCCACTTGTAGCAGGTCACCTTTGGTCAGAAACGCTCTCAGCGTAAGTTTAGTCGTCCAGCACGCACATTCTACGGTGATATTTGTGTCAACCCGTTACGAAAATGCTATCGGTCTGGCGCTCCGGGAGACGCCCCTAATCGGTTGAGCCAGCGAGAAAAGCAAGGACGAGAATATGAAACACCGAATAGAAGAGTCCCTGAGCCGTATTCTCCCCGCTATATGCTGTATTCTCATCATTCAGTATTCTTATCACTCCTTCAGCGGATTCAACCGATTTCTCGCACAACCTCTGCTCCGGAGGCGTCTCGTCGTTCGCTGTAGTTTGTGCTGCCGATTCGGGGCAAAAGCGGTGTACCAGGTATGCAGGTATGTCAATCCCCCAACGGAGAAACCGACGGAATATCCTCAAAGTTCGGCTCAAACCCGAACGCTGCGTGATAGCGTCCGTCGGCTTGCGCTTCACCTACATAAACAGGCTCTGCGCTGCTAAGCCCGGTCAGGGTCACGCGCACGCGGGTACCGGCCAGCTCGAGCGGTAACAAAGTGCTGCCCTGCCAGGCGCTGAGTCCTTCAGGCGGCGGGCGTGAGAACGAGAGCTGCAACTCGAGGCCGCGCTCTGGCTTTTGCAAAAACGTCACGCCGAGCAGCTGCGCGACCTCGCCTGAAACGTCACCCGAACGTGTAAAACCGTCCTGGTTCAACCAGCCGTCGTCTTGCAAGATAAAGCCGCCCGCTGCGCCGCTGCTGCGGAGGCCGAGCTGCACGGCGAGCGGCAACGCCGGAGCTTCGTCTAATACGACACTCAGCGTCTGCGTCCCGGCGGGGAACGTCTCCGGTACGCTACTCTTGTTGCCGTAAAAGAGCGCGATTTCACCCGGAGAAGAGAGCGAGACGGTGGCAGTAAGCGTCGGCACTTCACGGAGTACCGAAACGACCTGCACGCTTTCTAAGGGCGCAGGTTGATAACCTAAAACCTGCGCTACGGCGACCCGTCCGTCCGGGTAGCGGGCCGCGCCGAAACCGACGTGGGTAAATCCTGGGTTGAGCAGATTCGCGCGGTGTCCGGGACTCTCGAGCCAGCCCACCGTCGTCGCCTGAGCGGTGTCCGTCTCTCCGACGAGCGCCAGATTTTCGCCGAGCGTCCCGATAAAAGAGCCGCTCCGGGCCACGCGGCGGCTCAAGGTTGTGTTTTCGGCGATCGGCGAGGTATGTGAGAAGTAGCCCAAACCCGCCATCTCTGCGGCGTGGTGGCGGGCGGCTTGGGCGAGGTTTTCGTCGGGCTCGAGCGTCTCTACCCCGTTAGCAGTTCTCGCCTCGTTGGTAAGCGTGAGGAGGGCGGCCTCGAGCGCGGTGTCGGCGGGTAGGGGCGCGTAAGGCGCTGCGCTTGCCGTAGCGTACGCTGTCAGTATCAGTATAAGCAGCGCCAAGCTCCATAACCTCACCCTACTGAATATAAAAGGTGGTTTCGGCGGTAGCTTGACCCGAAGTGTCGCCTGAAAAGCTCAGCGTCACGCGCTGCAAACCGCGAGGTGGCGCGAGAATGTACTCGCTACGCTCTCCCGGCGTCGGCAAGTAAACATCGGCGTCACCCTGGACAAAAACGCCTCGCGCAAAGACCGAAGCCACCCCGTCCGGCCCGATGGCTGTAAGCGATACGTAGCCGCTCCGCGTACTCCGCACCCGAAAGCTGATCGCTTCACCTAAACTGTAAACCGACCCTACCCCTCGCGTCGGGGCGAAGTCGGTGATGACGGGCGCTTCGGTGACGATGATTTCAGGTTGTGAGACCCTGGCCTCCGGAACCGGGCGCACCCGCACCGACGCTTTCGGTTCCGGGCTGACGTAAAATGTACAAGCACCAAGGGTAAAACTTAATACCAAACCTATTAAGACTAAAGAGCGTTTCATCCGAGTAGTTTAGCAAGTCTAGGTTAAAGCCTAGCGCAGAGAAACCTCAACAAACGTACAGCAAAGCTTCATCTAAAAAAGAAAACCTTCACGAGCCCAGCTACACAAAGGTAACTCGTGAGGGTTTTACAACCACCTGTATAGCCCAGTTACACCGGCTATTCTTGACCGGGTTGCGGTTTCGACGTGAGTAAGTACTGCATATCGGTCTGAAGATATTGCCCGGACGGGTCGAACCAGTAAACGTACCCGGTGGTTTGGGTAGCTGCGCCGTTCGTCACTTCTGAAACGGAGCGCGTCACCTTACCGTCAACCATCCCCTGATAAATCGGTTTACCGTTTAGCGCGTACACGGTAATGTACATTCGTCCACCCGTAAAGTCTTGCAGGTCGCGGCGGATACGGTTCTGGGTTTCGTTACGACAGCCCGAAAGTAAAAGCAAAGCGAGTAGTAGAAAAAGCGTGAGCGTGCGTTTACTCCGTAACCATTTGGAACCTGTCATCATAAACTCCTTTAGAAGAGCATACTCGAGCGAGCACCGGTTTGCGCGCTTCCAACATGTCGGACGATTTGACTCTCTCACACTCAGGTAATATATACTCTTGTGGTGACAAGGACGCTCACCGACCCTTACACCACGCTGGGCGTACCCCGCACCGCCGACGCCGCCGAGATCAAAGCGGCTTACCGCAAGCTGGCGCTGCAGTATCACCCTGACCGCAACGCCGGGAGCCGCGAGGCCGAGGAGCGGTTCAAGGAAATTTCCGAAGCCTATGCGACGCTCCGTGACCCCGAACTGCGGGCACGTTTTGACCGTTACGGTACGGTGGGTAGCCCAAACACCGGCCCGGCGGGTTACGGCCCCGGTCGCCCCGACTTCAGCACCGTCGATTGGCAGAGCGTGTTTCAAGAGGCGGATATCAAGATCGACTGGAGCCAGCAGGCCGCGCCGCGTACCGGCAACGCGGTGTTCGACACGCTTTTCGGGGTAATGACGGGGATGATGCGGTCGTCGGGACTCCTGCCCGGTGAAGACCGTGAGGTGACGCTCCTGGTGACGCTCGCCGAGGCCAGAGCGGGCGCGCAGCGGCGTGTTCACGTCCCGGGACCGAGCGTCTGCGCGACGTGTGGCGGTACCGGGCAGGGCGCTGCCGGGTTCTGCGAGGTTTGCGGAGGGCGCGGCGTCTCGCGGGGTGGCAACAGCGTCGAGGTTACGGTGCCGCCCCTCCGCAAAGACGAAACGCGACTCAAGCTCAAAGGTCTGGGCGGCCCCGGTCGGCCTCCCGGCGACGCGTACGTTGACCTTCATGTTCAGCTCCCACCGGGCGCGACGCTCTCCGGGGATGGTACGCTGCGCGCACCGCTGACGGTTTTGCCTTTCGAGGCGGCGCAAGGACTTAAGACGGTGGCGCTGGGCGTAGACGTCACGGTACCTGCAGGCTCGAGCCACGGTGACGCCTTGCGCGTACCGGGCGGCGGTCTAGGGGGTAGCGACCTTTTACTGTCGCTGCAAACCGACCTTTGGGGCGGCCTCTGGCGGCGCGTCCGTAACGCACTTAGTTAGAAGGGAGGAACGATGTCGAAGAAAAAGGAAACCAAAACCTCCCCCAAACACGAGGACCGGCCCTTATACGTTATCAGTGTAGCCGCCGAACTCGTCGATATGCACCCGCAGACGCTCCGCCTCTACGAACGCAAAGGGCTGATCGAACCGAGCCGTTCGTCGGGGCAGACGCGCCTCTACTCGCAGCGTGACATCGACCACCTGCGCGAAATCCGCCGCTTGACCCAAGAACTCGGTGTAAATTTGGCGGGCGTCGAAGAGATCATCCGTTTGCGCCGCCAGTTAGACGAACTTCAGGGAGGGATGGAAACGCGCATCGGGGTATTGCAAGGTGAAATCAGCGAACGCATCCTCGACTACCGCCAGCAAGGGGCGCTCCCGGCCCCAGAGGATAACGAAGACGACCCTGAAAACGACCCGGACGAAGGTTAGCTAGCCGAGTCCAGCGTTATACTCGGCGGATGAGTGACTCTACCAGCGGCAACTACAAAAACTACCTCGAAAACGCCAGCGACCGGCTCTTAGCCGAGCTTTGTGACTTCCTTAAAATCCCCTCGGTCAGCACCGCGCCGCAACATAAAGACGATGTGCGCCGCGCCGCCGATTTCGTATTGGAACAGCTAAACACCTCGGGTTTCACCACCGAGCTTTACGACACAGCCAGGCACCCTATTGTCTACGCCGAAAAACACGTCTCTGACGATGCTCCGACGGTGCTGATTTACGGTCACTACGACGTGCAGCCGCCCGAACCGCTCGAGCTGTGGACGACGCCTCCATTCGAGCCGACTGTTCGGGACGGTGTGCTCTACGCGCGTGGCGCGTCCGATGATAAAGGACAGATTTTTGCGCACCTTAAAGGGGTCGAGGCGCTGCTTTCCGAAACCGGGACGCTGCCGCTCAACGTCAAGTTTTTAATCGAAGGCGAAGAGGAGATCGGCAGCCCCAACCTCTTACCTTTTATCGAAACTTATAAAGACCTGCTCGAGTGTGACGTGGTTTTAATTTCCGACAGCGCGATGGCTGCGCCTGAAACGCCGACCATCACCTACGGGCTCAAGGGTCTTGCCTACATCGAGGTTCACGTCAAAGGTGCCGATATGGATTTGCACTCAGGTGCGTTCGGCGGCGCGGCTCCAAATCCCATCAACGGCCTTGCTAGGATGATCGCGGCCCTTCACGACGACGATGGCCGGGTTGCAGTACCTGGATTTTATGACGCGGTGATCGACATTACGCCCGAAGAACGTGAAATCTTTAAGCGGGCTCCGTTCAGTGAAAAGGCTTTGGCTGAAGAGTTGGGCGTGAGCGCGTTGCCGGGTGAAGCGGGCTACACGGTACTCGAGCGGCTCTGGGCGCGCCCGACGCTGGACTGTAACGGTATCTCCGGCGGGTTTCAGGGTGAAGGTTCTAAAACGGTGATTGCCTCCGAAGCGATGGCGAAGATTTCGTGCCGTTTAGTGCCGAACCAGACCCCGAAGGAGATCACGCAAAAGCTCGGTGATTACCTGCGTTCTATCGTACCGGACGGGTTGAGCGTGGAGATTCTCGATCTGCACGGCGGGGACGGGGTGCTGACGCCGCTGACCTCAAACGCCGTACAAGCAGCTGGTCGCGCCCTCGCGGAGGTTTACGGCAAAGAGACGGTTTTTGCCCGGACGGGCGGTACGATTCCAGTCGGTAGCACCTTTCAAAAAGTTTTGGGCGCAGATGTTGTCTTTGTGGGCTTGGGGCTCGAGAGCGACCGTGCACATTCACCGAACGAGAAGTTCGATCTGGTGAACTATTACAAGGGGATTGAGGTGAGTGCGGCGCTGCTCGAGGGGTTTGCTAAAGACCTATAAATACATAAGCTGAATAAGAGTAGGCTAGGCCCTTACTCCTACTTTGAAGGACCTGGCCTAATTTTATAGTAAACAAGTAGCATACAACGCTATGCTACTTTATGGGAAACAGCTAGTAAGCCAGAGATTCCACCTTGCGTTGAAAGAAAATGTCCAAATCTTGACATTCATCAGCAACAAACGCATATTCATTTCCTAGTGTCTCCAATGCTTTTACAAGTCTTTTGCGGCTCTGCACGGTTGCAAAAGAGAAGGTTTTGTAGGTTTCCTTCAAGTCATTGAGAGTTCTTATAGCTTCGTCAACTTGTGGTGCCATAAGCGCAATTTTAGAACTGATATCTTTAGCCGATTCGTAGGTCAATGCGTCACCTAAGTATTTCCAAGCCAAGTTTCCGCAACAATAAGGGATGGCAAATCGAGCGAACCGTTTTATCAAACTGAGCGAGGAAGAGAACGAGAAACTGAGGGCCTTGGAGCAGAACCCACATA
>JAABUN010001153.1_pt1 | contig 61830 bp, 51 predicted proteins | sample 5559311 | NCBI WGS metagenome assembly JAABUN01 (sample SAMN10711877, study PRJNA513370) | rock metagenome | isolation source: Antarctica rocks | place: Antarctica: Victoria Land, Siegfried Peak sud
CCGTGCGCCACTTTATATCTTTCCCGAAGGAAAGTTTAATCGTTCGACTTGCATGTCTGAGGCACGCCGCCAGCGTTGATTCTGAGCCAGGATCAAACTCTCGTTAAAAAGTTTTTACTAGCTTTTGTTGTTCGTTGGTTCAACATAAATTGAACCGTGTTGAATTAACACATGGACTCGCATATCTAGTTTTCAAACATCAAAAATTCTATTTTGATTTCGCTCCCTTTTTATGAAGCGAACTTTTGATTATACTCAATCAAATCTTTTTGTCAACCGCTAAACAAAAGTTTTTAACATTTCTTTTTTCAAGTTAAAACTTTCGTCTCGGCAAACATTTAATTTATACATCCATCTCAAACTTGTCAAGCGGACTTTGAACTTTTCTCAAAATTTAATTTTCAGCCTAATAATATTTCTATAAACAAAAAGTTTTATATTATATTGGCTCTATAGCGCCACCATATTTTAGAGTGTTTGAAACGAAAATAAATTCTCAAAAAACTGCGCCTAATTTTTTGGCGAAAGAATAAGATGAGCTATATCAAAACTAAGTTGCCCAACAACAAAAATTTTAAATATTTTGTTTTGCTTTTAGTAATAAGTCTATGATCTCACGTACTGCCCCGTATCCGCCCTTCGTTTTAGTTTTATAAACAGCATAAGGTAATAACTCTAAAACTGCATCAGCAACGGCTATCGGAAAACCAACTTTTTTGAATAAACAAATATCGCCCAAATCATCTCCGACGTAGGCAACTTGTTCGGCACTTAATTTCGCATCTTGTAAAATATCTGCAAAATCCTTCGCTTTGTCAAACGAACAGGCTTTGATGTAATGCATTCCGAGTTCGGTTGCCCGACTTTCTAAAATTTTTTTAGAATTTCTTCCAGAAATTATTCCCGACCGAAAACCCGCATTATGCCACGAAACTAAACCTTGTCCATCGCGGACGTGAAAAACTTTCATAGCTTCGCCGCTTTCGGTAAAGTAAAGCCGTCCGTCTGTCAAAACACCATCGCAATCCATCAAAAGCAGCTTGATTTTTTTTGCGCGAGATATAATGTCTTGTGTTAAGTTTTGTTTGCCCATTTTTTCAGAAAATCAGATATTTTTTTCCAGTTGAAATTATCTAACTTCAAAAACATCAACTCCGCTCAATTTCCAACCACTTCCTACTTTTGTTAACCGAAAGACGGCTGTGCCGCTTTCCGCAGATTTACTTAGTAGTTTGATATTTAAATTAACTTCAGCCCGAAACGTATTTGCATCGATTTTATCCGTAGATAAAACTTTTGTTTGCCACTGTTCGGCTTGACCGGCAATGCCGCCGGAAAATTTCGGTATTTCACCTGACAGAATAAACGCGTCGAGTTCCGCTTTGCGAGCTGATACAGCCGCTTTATCAAACTGTACAAAAAACGCTTTGACGCTTTCATCGATTGCCGCTGAAACATTAGATTTATTACGTCCTTGACGCGCGGCAAGCGTTGCTCCGTATTCGGCATCATCCTTTATAGCTTCTTCAAAAAATTTCGCGGCTTGTGTATTTTGCCTTGTCTTTAAAGCAATTTCACCCAATCCCGCGTTTGACCAGGCAAGACTTCGCGCAGAAGGAAGTTTTTCGTCCAATACAGCGCGAAATTCCTTTTCGGCATCCGAAGTTTTTCCTTGCGACAGCAACGCGCGCGCCAGCCAAGTTCGGGCGTCGTCAAAGCGTGACACGTTTTGTAAAACCAATCTGGCATTTTTTTCAGCTTTAACAAAATCCTGCTGGTCGAAGGCACGCTTGATAAATAAAATTGCGTCACTGTTATCGACTTCGCGCGGCGCCACATCATCGGAATAATCAATTTGCGGATAATATTTATCAGTATCAATTTCGGTGCGGACAATTTTACCGGAGCTTTTGAAAGTGACTTCGCCGAAACTTTTAGGAGCAATCGTTGTTTGTGAATTTAACTTTTCGCCGCTGGCGGTCGTTACCGAAATATTTACTGACGTTTCAATCGAACCGGTATTACGCAGAGCGATTTTCGTCTCCGCACCGTTTATCTGCGGCAATCCGACAAGCAAATTCGTATCGGTTACCTTGTCGAAAAAGTAATCGAGAAGCTCTTTTTGTGCTGAAAAAGCAGAACGCAGCTCGCTCAAATAAAGACTACCTTTTTTTGCCTGCGAACGAATGGCGGAGAAAAATTCGTCTTGTCCTATTTTTTTCGCCAGCAACCGCCAAATCATCGCACCTTTGTTGGCAACAGCCGTATAATAATAATCGTCAATTGGCGAAATTAAATTCAATGGAGCGTCGCGCTGCGCGATTGCAACGTAAGACGTACGTTGGCGCAGACGCTCGAGGTCGGCAACGTCTCTGCCGTATTGTTTTTCCAAAAACTGTGTCGCAATAAAACGCGGCAATCCTTCACGGATAATCCCCTGCCCGTCGCCATTAATCAAAACTGCGTTACCGATCCAAAGTTTCGCCACCGATTCGGCAATCGTCATCGCAGTTTGTGAATCAATCTTTTGCCGCCGGAACGCGCTTTCCTCAACGAAAATCGTTCCGCCGCTCGAAAATCCCGCGCCCCGTTTGACCGCCACAATTTTGATCGGTTCATCCGGCGAGTTTCCCAATAAATTTGCCGTAAAAGTTTTTGCGTCCGAAGCTAAATTTGCTAATTCATTTGCGCGTTTCTGTTCTTCCGCGCCTGCGCCTTTTGGAACAAAGACGGAAACATTATTTGCATTTATCGTGTCCCAACTGCCGGAAATAAAAAACGGTTGTTCGTTTAATTTTTGCTCAAATGAATTACCGTTTGCTGTTCCTGAAGAAATTACCGTTTCACCGTTTGCCGAATTGATTTGCAAATGCACCGGCGCAAAATCCGCGCCACGCGCAAAATACCAACTGTTCGGCGTCGGATACCAAAAAGACAAAGGCAAAAATTGCGAACTAACCGGCGAAAGCGCGTTTAAGCCCGAATTTTCGTCAACTTTTAATTTATAATCTACCGCAACCGATAAATTCGCATTTGCCTGAATCGTAGGAAGTCGCACGAGAATTCTCTGTAAATTTCGGTTGCCGCCGATTTTTTCTTCGCCTTTTGTGAAATCTGCGGCTGCATCATTAACTTTGACTGATGAAATTACGGTTTTATCTGAAATTCGCAAAGTCAATCGTGAACCCGTGTTTCCACTAACATTTTTTAGATTCAAAACAGCTCTGACATTGAGAAACCTGTCCGCTTCCGTCTGCGGCAAAGTCGCCGTAATGTCGTATTTCTGAACTTCCCAGGTTTTTGAAGCGCGACTCTCGTCTTGAGCCGCTATGTTTAGAACAATAAACAAACTTATGAAAAAAAGGTTTATAAACTTCTTCATTTTTTTAATCTTTTCGGACGAGTTCGTGGATTTGTTTTAATTTGAAAAGCAATTTTTCCAGTTTTCCCAGATGCAATTGATTCGGACCGTCGCTCGGCGCATTTTTCGGATCGTCGTGAACTTCCATAAAAACCGCGTCAACGCCGCAAGCCACACCCGCGCGAGCAAACGATTCGATGTATTCGGCTTGTCCGCCCGTTGCCTTGCCGAGTCCGCCGGGAAGTTGCAGCGAATGCGTCACGTCGAAAACAACCGGCACGCCGAAACTTCTCATAACCGGAAATGAACGCAAATCAACAACCAAGTTATTGTAACCGAAACTCGCGCCGCGTTCGGTCAACAACAATTTTTCGCAACCGGCGTGCTGCATTTTATCTACGATATTTTTTGCGTCCCAAGGCGAGAGAAATTGTCCTTTTTTCACGTTCACGGCTTTTCCCGATTTTGCCGCTTCAATCAGTAAATCGGTTTGCCGACAAAGAAATGCCGGAATTTGAATAATATCGGCAACCGCTGCAACCTTTTCGATTTGCCAGGCTTCGTGAACGTCGGTGATAACCGGAACGCCGATTTCCGCTTTGACCTGCGCCAAAACTTCCAGCCCGTTTTCCATTCCGCCGCCGCGAAAGCTGTCAATCGAACTGCGATTTGCTTTATCGAACGATGATTTATAGACAAAATCAACACCGACGTGCCTGCAAATATCGTTAATTTCCTGCGCCATAAAAAGCGCGTGCTGCGCCGATTCGACAACGCACGGACCTAAAATAAAAGCCAAACGTCCATCACCGAAATTTACATTTCCGACATTAAAAGATTTAATTTTCATTCTTCAAATATTAAGAACCAAATAAATAGGCAAAAAGTCCGCTTACTAAAAAAGTTACTGTTGAACTTCGATATATCCACAACCAAACATCTGCATTTTTAGATGCTTCTATCCAATAAGGTTTTTTAAACATTATTTCATCTGCAAGCTGTCTCTCGTATGAACGCCAAAATGTTTCTTTCTTCTTATCCTTTTCCCAAAGGTTTCTAAAATTTGTTTTCTTTATATTAATCAATCGTGAGAGACTTATTGACCAAGAAATTAAAGAAATAATAATTCCACCCAAACAAACCCAACCAAAATATTCGTCAAATACCATCTTTTAAACTTTCCAGATTTAAGGCTTTGATTAATAAATTTCAACTTCCATTATTCTCAAAACATTTTTTCATTACGAATGTTCCCTTAAATTCGCTCTTCATCAATTCAAAATCCAGCAGTTTGTGTGAATGAATCGCAAAACCCGCTTTTTCGTATGCTCGAATCGGCTTGTCGGCAGTGTCCATCGCCACTAGCCAGACACAATCACAGTTTATTTTCTGAGCGCGTTCAAAAACAAAATTTATCAATTCGCGCCCGGCACCTTTGCCCGTCCATTCTTTGATAAAATAAAGCTTTTCGAGATACAAAGCATTTTCAATGTCGGAATCGGGCAGAGATTTGCTCAAAACGAGTTTCAGAATCCCGATATTCTGCTTCGCCGAAGAGATAATATAGTATTCGACATTGGCGTCAATGATTTCTTTTTGGAGAAATTCGTCGCCGAAACATCGATTCAAATACCATTCCAAACCGTTCAGCTTCCACATTTGCGAATAATGCGGCACGTAAGATTCAATGCCGATTTCGCGCAATTCCTGCCAGTCAGACAGCCCGACTTTTCTTATCTTCATATTTATTCTTCGGCTACGGCGCGTTCCGGCATTTCTATTTGTTTATCTCTCGAAACGTCATCTTTGAGATTTTCGCTGTTCAAACGATTTGCGTGCGCGGCTTTAACAAAAGCGACGAAAAGCGGATGCGCGTTGAGAGGCTTCGATTTGTATTCGGGATGAAATTGGCAAGCGACAAAAAACGGATGAGTTTCCATAGAAAGCTCGACCATTTCGACAAATTTCCCGTCCGGGGAAATGCCTGTAAAAATAAAGCCTTCTTTTTCCAAAACCGTGCGGAATTCAGGATTAAATTCGTAGCGGTGGCGATGCCTTTCCGAAATTTGTTCCGCGCCGTGATAAATTTCCCGCGCCAGTGAATTTTCCATTAATCGGCAATCCCAGGCGCCCAGACGCATCGTGCCGCCGTATTCTTCGACATTTACTAAATCGCGCAATTTAAAGATAACCGGAAACGGCGTATCGGCATTAAATTCCGTCGAATCCGCGTCGCGCAACCCGCAGACATCTCTGGCGAATTCGATGCAAGCCGTCTGCATTCCGAGGCAAATCCCGAAATACGGCGTTCTCGATTTTCTGGCGTATTTAATGGCGCGAATCATCCCCGAAATGCCGCGTTTGCCGAAACCGCCCGGAACCAAAATAGCGTCGTAATCCTGAAAGCGCGATTGATAATTTTCGTCGTCAACCAAACTTTCCGATTCAATCCAGCTAACATTGACTTTTAAATTATTCGCCACGCCTGCGTGCGTCAGAGCTTCGCGCAGAGATTTATACGCGTCTTCGAGTTCGACATATTTGCCGACAATCGCAATTTTCACATCGCCTTCGTTCGGTTCTTTAATGGTCGAAACTAGTTCGCGCCAATTCTTCAAATCGGCGTGCGGAAACGCTTCTTTTAATTGCAGCGATTCGACAATCAATTCGTCGAGTTCCTGTTCGTGAAAGGCGAGCGGAACTTCGTAGATCGTTTTTACGTCCAAAGCCGAGATAACGGCGTTTTCCCGCACGTTGCAAAACAAGGCGATTTTACGGCGCAAATCCAAAGGCAGCGTGTGTTCAGAACGACACAAAAGAAAGTCGGGCGCGATACCGATTTCGCGCAATTCCTTGACCGAATGCTGCGTCGGTTTGGTTTTTAATTCTCCGGCGGCGGCGATGTACGGAACGAGCGTGACGTGAATAAAAATCGCATTCTGCCTGCCTTCTTCATTGCCGATTTGCCGGATTGCTTCCATAAACGGCAGGGACTCGATGTCGCCGACCGTGCCGCCGATTTCGACAATCAAAACGTCGGGTTTTTCCTTTTCCGCGACAACGCGCACCGCCGCTTTTATTTCGTCGGTAATATGCGGAATGACCTGAATTGTCTTCCCCAAATAATCGCCGCGCCGTTCCTTTTCAATCACGCTCAAATAAATTCGTCCGCTCGTCCAATTATTCGCCTGCGACAGTTTCGCGTTGGTGAATCTTTCATAATGTCCCAAATCTAAATCAGTTTCTGCACCGTCGTCGGTCACGTAACATTCGCCGTGCTGAAAAGGCGACATCGTTCCCGGGTCGACGTTGATATACGGATCAAGCTTCATCATCTGAACGTTCATCCCGCGCGCTTCCAAAAGACAGCCGATTGAACTCGCCGCCAAGCCTTTGCCCAAACTCGAAACCACGCCGCCGGTTACGAAAATATATTTTGTCATTTGTTTTTAGTCCTGTTTCTACCCAAAAATTTCCTAATGTCCTTTACAGAATTAGATACGCCAACATAAATCATTGCAAAAATCAAAAGTACTGAAGTAATACCGAACCATCCTAAAAAATTAATTTGTGCGAATGTCCTTAATTGTTCGCTATCAATAGCATATCCAATAGAAAATAAAATTAATGAAAACATTGCAAAAATTACAAACATATTTGCAATAATATTTTCTGGCTTATCGAATTTAAACAAAAACATTTTTTACACTTCACTAATTCTCTAAATCTTCACCGTTCGCTGTTGCTTCGCGCTTCTTTTTATTATATCGCCCTTCTTTCAATTGAATTTTAACTTCTTTCGCCCGCGCCTCGGCTGGGTCGAGAATTTCCTGCAAAGCATTGACGCCCGCGCCGAGCGCCGAACCTTCTGCCGCATTGCGTTCAAATTCGGCTTCGGTTCTTTTTATCGGTTTGCTCAAAACTTTCAAGCCGATAAAAATTCCGGTAATTAGAAAAACGAAAAATAACAAACCAATCCAATCAGACATAACTTACTTTTATTTTTGCCGTTCAATAATTGTTTCGACTCTTTCAAAATCTTCCAGCGTATCGACGCCAATCGAGCTTTCGGAAACTTCGACGACTTTTATTCGCGCGCCGTTTTCAAGTGCGCGAAGCTGTTCGAGCATCTCCGTCTTTTCTAAAGTTGTTTGTTTTAATTTTGTATATTTTAATAAAAATTCGCGCCGGTAAACGTAAATTCCGGTGTGTTTGCGGTAAAGCGAAAGTAAATTTTTATCCGCTTGCAAAGCCTTTTCGAGCGTCTCGTATTTTTTCACAGCATCGCGCGGAAAAGGAATCGGCGAGCGCGAAAAATAAAGCGCGAAATCATTTTCATCGGTAACGACCTTGACGACATCGGGGCTTAAAACATCTCGCGCGTCGAAAATCGACTCGCACGTCGTTGCGATGTCAATCGTATCGTCGCGCAAAATCGCGTCAACCGCCTTTTCGATTGTTTGCGGAGAAATTAGAGGCTCGTCGCCCTGCACGTTGACGATGATTGAATTTTCGGATAGATTCTGTGCGACTTCAGCGATTCGGTCGCTTCCCGATTGATGATTTTCAGCGGTTAACATCGCTGTGTTCCCGCTCATTTGGACTACTTTCAAAATGTCTTCGCTATCGGTAGCGACAATTACGCGGGAAACATTTCGCGCTTTTTTCGCCTGTTCGACCGTCCACAAAATCAAAGGTTTTCCCTGCAATGAGAGCAGAAGTTTATTAGGCAGGCGAGTTGAAAACAGTCGCGCCGGAATGAGTGCAATAACATTTTGTCGGGGATTTTTTTCCGTATGCTTCACGGGATTTTAAGTTAGCAGAAAAGGTTTAAAGTTCAAAGTTCGAGTTTTAAAGTTTAGGATTGCAATAAAAGTATGGAATTCAACAATGTAGATAATCCAGTATTAACAATATCTAAAGAAATTTTGAACTCTATACATCAGAACTTTATTCTTTGAACCTTGTGCCGTTTTTGGTTAAACTCTTTTTGTGCAAAACTTCAATCAAAATCCCGGCGACAATTTATCAAAATCTTTTCCGCAGGAAATTTCCGCAATTGCAAATCCGACACCGGATAATCCGCCCTGGAATTGGCTGACGGCTTCGGGAGTCTGGCTGGCGAGCATCGTCTTTTTAGTATTGCCTTCGATTTTCATCGTGTTCTACGCCGCTGCAAAAAATGTCGATGTCCGCAATGTCGAAAGTCTCAAAGAATTTGTATTAAACGATTCGACGGCTATACTGCTGCAAATTATCTCGGTGATTCCGGCTCACGCTCTCACGCTGGCATTGGCTTGGGCGGTCGTCACTAGATTCAACAAATTTTCGTTCCGCGAAACACTCGGCTGGCAATGGGGCGGATTTAAGGCGTGGCACATCGCCGTCATATTAGTCGCATTTTTCCTGTTCGCGGCTGCCCTTACTGCATTATTCGGTGAGCAGGACAATGAATTGATGCGAATCCTGCGGAGTTCGCGTTCGGCGGTTTACATCGTCGCATTTCTGGCGACGTTCACCGCGCCGATTGTCGAGGAAGTCGTCTATCGCGGAATTATTTATTCGGCGTTTTACAAGGCGTTCGGTGTAATAATCGCCGTCATTGTCGCGGCGACTTTATTTGCCGGAGTTCACTTTTTGCAGTATAACGGCGATATAACCGCGCTGATCATGATTTGCCTTTTGAGTTTGATTTTAACATTGATTCGCGTCCGCACTCAAAATCTGCTTCCCTGCATCGTTTTGCACACGGTTTTTAACGGTATTCAATCAATAATACTGATTTTACAGCCTTTTATAAGTTCCGCTCAGGCAAATGAACAGCACGCGGCTTTATTTCATTTGTGGAAATAAAAAAGCGAGAGAATTTTTATTTCTCTCGCTTGAAGTGATTTTGCAGAACGCAAATTCTTATTATTTATTGTCAGGCAAAGTACTTTTTGTTCTCGGAACCGATGCCGCCGGCGAGACCACGACGGACGGAGTTGACTGTCGACTTGGAAACGGCGAATTATCAACGCTCGATTCACCAATATCGGTTTTCACCCTTCTTTGAATTCCTTCATAAGGCATCGGCGGATTGATAATTGTTTTAGTTCTGCCGCTTCCGCCAGCCACAACAGTTCCGCCGGAATTAGACGGCGGTTGATAATAAATGCTGCCGGGAAGACGAAAATACCAAATGTCCCGCCCGTAACCGTAACCGTAAGGTGAACTCCAGCCATATCCGAAAGGCAGGAAACAATAACCTCCGAAAGAAGCGTCGAAAACCCATAATCCGTACGAGTTATACATATTCCAGCGCGACGCGCCGAAACCCGAAATTAAAGTACTTCTTAAATCCGGTCTTTGAAGCCTGGAGTTTACTTTTGCCAAATCTTTAGCCCGGGTTTTGCTCCAATCTTCAAGCGCGGTTTTCTCATCGCGGTCGAATTTTGCGACCGCTAACCGATTTTCGGCGACGGTCGCTTCCCTGCCGCTTTTGACCGTCGTCGCATTGGCATCTCCGATTTGAGCTTTTCCCTTCCAGACGACGATTTTTTCGCTGCCGTCTTTTAATACGCTGACGCGGTAAATTCCCGACGTCGCAATCAGAAATTGCGTTTTCGGGGTGTTGACGGCAATTTTGAAATCGTCATTGGTAATTACTTCAAACACCGCGCTGCCGCTGTTTAATTTAAGGCGTAAATCGTCCAGAGCGGTCGTCGCAAACTCAAAATTTGAATTTTCCGCCAGACGCACATAAGAACCGGGATTTAATAAAATTTCCGCTTTTCCGTCCGCACCCGTCGAAACCTCGTCGCCGACTTCTAAAACGTCACCCTTCAGCAAATAACCGCTCTTTTTGTTTTGAGCGTTGAGCGCGACTTTTCCTTCAACGTAATTTACGCCGCCGGCTTTAGCTGAGATAACGTACAAATCTCTTGTCGATGATGCGGTTTTATTCCTGCTCGTTTGCGCCGAGGCTAAACCGGAAAGCGAAATAACGAAGACTACGAAAATCGAAACTGACTTAAAGTTTCTTCTCATTTTGCAACTCCTTAAAAATGCTTTTTCTCTTTTTTCTTTTTCATATTAAACCCTTTTTTTTTAATAAGCAATAATTTTTTCGAGTCGGAAATCGCTAAGAATCTGAATTGAAACTTAAAGTTTGGGAACAACCCTTTCCGTAAAAACGTAATCAAAATTATTGTCCGAACGATTTGTTCGGCAAGTTAAAAGAGGCAATTATTATGGCTACTTACCAAGACCCTGTTAAATGTTTCGCGCCGCTTGAAATCGTCGAAAGATTATTGGAAATTCGTGCGGAATTAGGTTTCGCGGAAGTCTTATATGCTGATAATTCAATTGATTTGGTTGAATTTTTAGACGCTTACGGATTTGACGTTTATTCCTTTTCTACCGAAAACGAAAAAATAAATTACGGTGATTACCGGGCGCAAATCGTGCCGGGCGGCGATGCGGTTCATTGTTCGATGACCGCACATTGAAAAGTTCTTTAAAAGTCCCCAAACAACCGAAGGAACGCGGAAGGTTTTATTTTAGCCTTCCGTTTCCATTTTAAATGGCTTTGACAATAAAAAACGTGCCGTCGTCATCCAAAAATTTTCTCTCGGTAAAATCCGCCACGCCTTTTCGTACGAAATCAATCAATTCTTTAGCCGGCAAATGAATGCCTTCCAAAACACGTTTTGCAAAGCGTTCCTGCCCGTATTCTTCATCGTTTGCGTTTGCCGCTTCGGTAATTCCGTCAGTGTACAAAACCATCGTTTGTCCGGTGTAAAATTTTATAAAATGCTGGTGATAATGCGTGTCGCGGAACATTCCGAGCGGCAAATCGCCGTATTCGACAAATTTGTATTCGCCGCTCGGTTCAATCAGCAACGGCGGATTGTGTCCGGCGTTTGAAAATACGAACGTCCGATTCGTCGCGTCCAGAATTCCGTAAATCGCTGTTATAAATTGCTGCGATTCGGTCGAATCCCAAAGAAGATTTCCGACTTTTCCCAAAGCGATATGCGGCGCGTAACCGACCTGTGCGCCGGAACGTAGGGACGCGCGCAAAAACGACATCAAAAGCGCGGCGGGAATTCCTTTGCCGACCGCATCGGCGACGACGATGCCGATTTGGTCTTCCGACATCTCGACCCAATCGTAATAATCGCCGGAGACTTCTTCGGTCGGGAAAATATACGCGCTGATGTCGAAGTTCGGAAGCTGCGGGTCATTCGCCGGAAGCAGTTCGAGCTGCACGCGGCGAGCGATTTCGAGCTGCGCCTGTAACCGATTTTTCTCGACTACCTGTTCGTAAAGGCGAACTTTCTCGATAATTATCGCAACTTGCGAAGCGAGTAATTGTAAAACCGACAAATCATCTTGGTCATATGAATTAAGTGCGTCGCTTTCGAGATCGAAAACACCGATAACTTCATCATTAGAGATAATCGGCGCGACCATTTCCGATTTAGTCTGCTCTCTGGCTGGAAAATAGCGCGGGTCGATGCCGACATCAGCCGAAATCAGCGGTTTTCCGGTTTGCGCGACAAAACCGATAAAACCTTCGCCGAGTTTCAAGCGCGGTTCGACCAATTCAAAACTTATCCGGTAGCCGCGAATCGCTTTCGATTTGAAGACATATTGAGTTTCTCCGTTTTCAATCGAAGATTCAATCAAATAAATTCCGGCGGCATCGTAATGAATCAACGAGTCGAGCGTGTCCATCACGAGCGTTAAAACTTCATCCAAATCGAGTGTGCGACTGATTTTCTGGGTAATATCGAGCAGCATTCGCAGCTTATCGACCGTCGAAAGTTCCCGATCGGGCAAGGAATTTTGCTGAATCGTTTCAATCATATTCTTTAGCGGCAACGGAAAATTACTTGTTTTCATTTATCGTTAACCGCTCACCACTTTAACTTTATATTCTTCCCAGAGACGCGAAATTTTCATCCGGTATTCGACCAGCTCGCGGCTGACGTTAAAATGCCTGGCAATTTCCCTCGAAGTTTTTCCCTGTCCGACAAAACGGCTCAGAGCCGAAAATGGCACGAGAGCCGACGCACCGATTGAATACGCGGCTTCTTCGTCGGCTTCACGGTAATCACGCGCGATTGGTTTTCCCTGTTTATTGATATTTTCAATCGCCAGACGACTCGGCTGGTGTCCGAGAAAAACGTGGCAGATTTCTTCCATCAACGTTGCGTTGTGCCGGTTTTCGCCGTGCGTCGGGTTAAGGACAATCAATTTCCTGCCGTCGCTCAGGGCTTGCGAACACGCGCCGCCCGACCATTTATCTTTGCCTTCACCCAAAAGATGCACTTTTGTCTCTTCGCTCAAAAAAGGTTCGATTTGCTCGAAGGAAGCAACCAACAGTTTCGCGTAACGTGCCAGTTCAAACGGATTGAGCCGTTCGTCATCGCGCCGCAAACCGGCAAATTCGCGCAAACCAATTGCTCGTATTTCATATTGTCTTCCTTTCTGAGTCGGTGGTAATAGCGAAGTGTCCACGGATTTAGATTATACAAGTTTTCGGCGGCTCGTAAATTATAAAGTTAAAACCCGCGATTAAAATTTCATTTGACAAAAATTATGGATTTTTAAATAGAAAAGTCTTTAAAAAGCGAAATGGGAAAAGAACCGATTCTTTTCCCATTTCGCTTTTTCCTTTCTTCAAATTACGCCGTCGCCGGATTGTTTCCGGTAATCGGCGGCAAAATCATTTTCTTTATTGGATTTTTTGAAGTTTCGTCATCGGTTTTCTGCGGTGTTCCGTTGTCATTATTACTAACTTCATTCGACACTTCGTCGAGCGGCAAACCGGCAACGATGCGGCGAATTTGAACGCTGTCGAGCGTTTCGCGTTCGAGCAGAGCTTGTGTTAAATCCTCCATCGCTTTCTTGTGTTCGGTCAAAATCACTTTCGCCCGGTCATATTGCTCCGAGATGATTCGCTTAACTTCCAAATCAATCTTGATTGCCGTATCTTCACTGAAATCACGGTGCTGAGAGATTTCACGACCCAAAAATACCTGTTCTTCCTTTTTGCCGAAAGCGAGCGGTCCCAATTCCGACATTCCGTATTGGCAAACCATCGAGCGAGCCACTTCGGTAGCGCGTTCGATGTCATTTGACGCGCCGGTCGTAATGCTTCCGATATAAAGCTCTTCAGCAATGCGCCCGCCCATCGCGTTAGCAATCATCGCCAGAAGTTCTTCTTTCGTGCGTCCCAAAATATCGTGTTCGGGCAAATAATATGTCACACCGAGAGCGCGTCCGCGCGGCACGATAGTTACTTTGTGAACCGGATCGCTGTCCGGTATATTCATCCCGACAATCGTATGCCCGGCTTCGTGAATCGCGGTTAGTCGTCTTTCCTTTTCGGAAATCACCATACTACGCCGCTCCGGTCCCATCATCACCTTGTCTTTGGCAAATTCCAGGTCGTTCATCGTCACAACTTTCTGGTTGCGACGCGCGGCGGTTAAAGCCGCTTCGTTGACCAAATTTGCTAAATCGGCACCGGTAAACCCGGGAGTTCCGCGGGCGATGACATTGACGTTGATACTTTCATCGAGCGGAATCTTACGGGTGTGCACCTTCAGAATTCCTTCGCGCCCACGGACATCCGGGTATGAAACCATTACTTGCCGGTCGAAACGTCCCGGACGAAGCAGTGCCGGGTCGAGAACGTCGGGGCGATTGGTCGAGGCGATTAAAATCACGCCGTCGTTCGATTCAAAACCGTCCATCTCGACGAGCAATTGATTCAAAGTCTGCTCGCGCTCGTCATGACCGCCGCCCAAACCCGCGCCGCGATGCCGACCGACCGCATCAATCTCATCAACGAAAATAATGCACGGAGCATTTTTCTTGCCCTGCTCAAACAAATCTCTAACACGGCTCGCACCGACACCGACAAACATTTCTACGAAGTCCGAACCGGAAATCGAAAAGAAAGGAACGTTAGCTTCGCCCGCGACGGCTTTGGCAAGCAAGGTTTTTCCCGTTCCCGGAGGTCCGACCATCAGAACGCCTTTCGGAATTTTCCCGCCGAGTTTTTGAAACTTCTGCGGATCTTTAAGAAATTCGATAATTTCTTCCAATTCTTCTTTTGCTTCGTCAACTCCGGCGACATCTTTGAACGTGATGCGTTTTTGCTGATTATTTAAAAGTTTGGCGCGCGATTTCCCAAAGCTGAGCGCTTTATTGCCGCCCGCCTGCATCTGGCGCAGAGTAAATGCCAAAAAGCCGATAAGCAGAAGAAACGGCAAAGCGTTAATCAGCAAAATCCAGCCCCAGCCGCTCGACGCCGGTTCAAGATTAACTTTCGCGCCCGTCTCGTCCGCCGCTTTCAGAAGCGCCTGGCGCGTCGCTTCGCTGGTGTCTAAATTCGCAGTAAATTTAACGCCGTTTTTATCGACCAGCTCCAACACATTTTGCTTTAAAGTAATTTCTTTAACATCCTTATTTCTGATTTGCGTCAAACTTTGGTCAAACGATAACTCTTTCGGATTAGTATCGTGTTTGCTCTGCAAAAAATAAGCGAACGCCATTGCACTGGAAATAATAACCAACCACAGTAAAATTTGCTTTGCTTTAGAACTCAATTTTTAGCCTCCAAAAACTTTCATCTTCTTTTGATAAAAAGTTTGTCTTCACAATTTCCGTTACTTTCTTATGATGAAAGTTTCCTTTTCCGCGTTGTTCTCAATAGCTTGCCGGGCGCTTTTTGAAAAGCAATCTCTGATTGTAGTTTGCCGTCTATTTTTTTTCAACCTTTGTTTTTTTATAAAACAATTTTCCGTCTTTTCTAACAACGATTTCGTCGCCGGGAAGTTCGATTGTCGAACCGCTCTTGCGGCTCAATATCAAATTTTCGACGGCTTCAAAATGTTTCGCGCCGAGGCTTCGCAAATCGCCGCGCCGGTTTTTCAGCCATTCGCGTACGATAAATCGCCGCATTGAAGGAAAGATGATCTTTAAATCCTTCACTATCAAGACTTCCTGTTTTTCATCAATTTCAATTTGAGAAAAATTTTCCGGCTCGCCGTTTGTAGCTGCCCAAATATTTTGCATCAGCAATTCAGCGTCCTCGCGCAATAATTCCGCCGTTTTCCCGAGCGTTTCAACCATCTTCGGGTTAAAGTCCATCAAAAGCGGCAGCAAAACCTTTCTGATACGCACGCGCTTATACGCCAAATCTTCGTTCATCGCATCGTACCGAAACTCAATTTCGTTGAAGCGGCAAAAGTTTTCCGTGTCTTCGCGTTTCGCCCATCTCAATAAAGGACGAATCAGTTTGATTTCGGATTTTAGATTTTGGATTTTGGATTCATCGTCTAATTCTGGGCTTTGGACTTTGGACTTCAGACTTCTGATTGGTTTCATTCCGCCGAGACCTTGCAGACCGCTGCCGCGAATTAGATTCAGCAGAAAAGTTTCCGCCTGGTCGTTGAGCGTGTGCGCGGTCAAAATTCCGTCGGCTTCGAGGTTTTGGGCGATACGAGCGAGAAACTCATATCGCGCGAGTCGAGCGTTTTGTTCGAGATTTCCCTTTTGGTTTTCAATTTTAGATTCTGAATTTTGGACTTCGACGGCGAGTTCCAATTCAAGTTTTCCGGCTAATTGCTTGACAAAATTTTCGTCTTCTTTGCTTTCCGCGCCCCTTAAATTGTGATTAAAATGTGCGAGAACAAAACGCGAGTTTAGTTTTTTTCTGTCTTTTAGCTCGTTTAAAGCCAAAGTCAAACCGACCGAATCCGCGCCGCCCGAAATCGCCACGACAAAAATTTTACCGGCAAAAGGCAAATCGAGCTTGCGCCATTCGGTCAGAAGATTGCGGACGAAATTCTGCATCATAAAATTGCCTTGAAATTACAGCTCTCTTGCGAGTGCGCTTTTCGCGGCTTCGAGAGCTTCAGAAACCCGTTCCGGCGCGGTTCCGCCGATTTGATTTTTGCTTGCCAGAGTTTGTTCGAGCGTTAGATTTTCAAACACATCCTTTCCGAAAACGTCAGAAAATTCGCGCAATTCCGCCCAGCTTAATTCGTTTAATTCTTTTTTTTCGGCGACTGCATAACGGAGAATTTTCCCGACGGTTTCTTGAGCGGCTTTGATGGGCGTATCTCTCTGCACCAGATAATCAGCAAGTTCGGCGGCGTTTAAATATCCGCGCGTCGCGGCGGCGCGAGTTTTTTCAACATTTACGCGCAAGTTTTCCAGAACGGCTTTTGCCGTCCGCAAACATATTAAAACCGAATCGACCGTATCGAAAACCGCTTCTTTGTCTTCTTCCGAATCTTTATTATAAGCGAGCGGCAAGCCTTTCATCGTTGACAGAAGCGCGGTTTGATGCCCGAAAATGCGACCGGCTTTTCCGCGAACGAGTGCGAGCGCAATCGTATGTTGTTCCGGCGCAATTAAACTCGACCCAATCGAAACGGCGTCGCCCAATTTAATAAATCCGAACTCCGCCGATGCATACAAAATCAAATCTTCGGCAAGGCGCGACAGATGAACCATCAGCAGCGAACACGCGCCGACAAATTCAAGGGCGAAATCGTTATCGGAAACCGCGTCGAGACTATTTGCCGCGACGCCTTCAAAATTCAGTTCGCGCGCGACGGCTTCACAATCGATTTCAAAAGCCGTTCCCGCCAAATTCGCCGCGCCCAACGGCAAAACGTTAACGCGCCGCCAAACTTCATCGAGCCTTTCGCGGTCGCGCGCCAGCATTTCAAAATGCGCCAGACACCAGTGCGCCCAGAGAATCGGCTGCGTCCGCCGCAAATTCGTGTAACCGGGCAAAACGGCTTCGCTCTGTTTTTCAGCCGCACCGATTAAAGCATTTTGCAAATCTCTCGTAAATCCCGAAATCTCTTTTATTTCTTCGCGCAGCCACAAACGAAATGCCGTCGCCGCCTGGTCGAGGCGACTTCTGCCGGCTCGAAGTTTGCCGCCCGCTTCGCCGATTAGTTGGATAAGCCGCGTTTCGATAAACGAATGAATGTTTTCGGACGACAATTCGGAAAAATAATTTTTATCGTAATCGGCGCGTTTGAGAATTGCCTGCAAACCGTTTTTGACGCGTTCGGATTCGCTTCGGGTAAAAACTCCGGCATTAAAAAGCGCGCCGCAATAAGCGACGCTGACGCGCACGTCAGCCGCAAAAATCCTTCGGTCGAATTTGAACGAACTATTAAACTCAGCAAAGATTTCATCTTTCATTTAACTAGATTTTCTGCCGGAACAATATTCGCGCTTCCAACTGTAATTTTGCAGACTGCTCAATTCCATTTTAGTTTCGTCTGCAAAGACAAACAAACTCAGCCTTTGGGCGGCGCGGTTTCTTATTTTCAAATCCAATTCTTTTTCCAGGCTAAAAGCGTCAGCGCGCCGGACGTAAAAATCATCAAGCCGAGAGCGATCCAAAATCCGACTGAATTTTTAAAGAATTCCTCTTCAAAATTCATTCCCAAAACTCCGGCGACGACGCCCATTCCGCCGACCATCAATGTAATAAAGGTCAGCCTTTTCATCGTGTTATTCATTCGATGCGATGTTTTCGTCGTGTAAAAATCGAATAAACTCAGAACCGTATCGCGCGAAGTTTCGATGGCATTGACGGCGGTTTCAAAATGCTGGTTGAGCATCTGAAACATCTCGGCGGCGTCCGTTTCGGCAATCCGCCGGAAATCCGGGCGCGAAAGCGCGTAAAAAACGTCGCGGTGCGGACAAAACCATCGGCGGAGCTTTGAAACGTCGCCGCGCAGCCGAACCATTTGCTTTAAAAAATCTTCGTCCCGTAAATCTTTCTGCAAAATTTCATCGTCCATTTTATCGACGGCTTCTTCGATGTCTTCCAAAACCCGGAAATACGAGACGATATGCAAATCGAGCATCGTTCCGACAAAACTTTCGGCGTCGAGTTCACCGATATTGTTTTCGCCTTTTTTTCGTTTGCCGAACTCTTGCAAATATTTGACGTCGCCGTCGTGAACGGTAATGACGTAGTTTTTGCCGACCAGATAATCAATTGGAATCGGAAATAATTTACCATTTTCGTCGACGTCGACCGAAACGATAAAAAAATGATAAAAATCCTTGTACTTGAAAACTTTCGGTCTTTCGGCAATCCTCAAAATTCCTTCAATCGGAATATTTTCCAATCCCAGAGTTTCGGCGACGCGTTCGATAACATTTCTGTCTCGTACCAAAATGTTTATCCACAAAAGCTGTTTGTCGTTTAAGCCCTCTAAAACCTTCGCGCCTAATTCTATTTTTTTGTCGTTTCCTTCGGCATCGTAAAGATAAGCCAAGACTTCCATTTTCATTTTCCTTTTATCAGTAAATAAATTTAAAATGTCGTTGGTCGAAATTTCAATTTATTTTCCGCTTTTTTGAATTTTAGTCAACGTATTTATTTATTTAATTGCGGAAAAAAGATTTGCCGCTGATTTATTTTCAGCCAAAACTCGTAAAATTAGAGTTATTGTCAATTGCTTTTCATAATAAATCCGGCAATGCCAGGCAAAATCAGGTGTTGATTTTCGCTATAAAAAAGGTTTACTTTTGATATGCTTAAATTTCACAGCGAACATAAGTTCGATTAATGCTTGAATCGAGGAAAAGATAATGTTTGAACCGGAAAATAACCAGTTAACCGAATCAACGCGAGCGAAACTTAAAAATTTGAGTAAATCGCTGCTGCGGCTGCATAAAATACTACTCGATGCCGAACGCGCTCAATATGAACTCGTCAACGGCAGAGTGCAAACGACCGGCGAGATGCTGCGGCTGGTTCTGGACGACGCGCATTTTGCCTGGCTGAGAATTCTTTCAGGACAAATTGTTTTTATCGACGAATTATTGGCGAGCAAACAATCGACCGACGAAACTGACGGAAAAAGTTTAATCGAACAAACCAGACGACTTTTGAATTTTGAAGATAACAACGAAAATTTCAAAAACAAATTTCAAAGCGCACTGCAGAATAATTCTAATGCCGTCATCAATTATAACGAGGCTCTCGGTTTCGTTAAAGAATAAAAATCTGTACCGATAACTCCCGAAGTTAAAGGAATGTCTTCAAAAATCTGCATTTGACACCTTAAATCGTCGCCGTATTTGGAAGAAACATAAAAATAGTTGTTTATAACGACTTAATTCGATTAGTATCGAAACGAAGCAATTTGTTACAGAATTGTTCTCTTTATTCGATTCGTTTTCCCGTAATGGAATCCGTTGAAGAACCAAGTTTGATGACATTTACTTAATCAAAAGCGTGGAAAATAAATTGACGAAAATTTTCAAATTTTACCTTTTTTTCGTAACGCTCGCTGTTCTTTTCCCGCCGATGGCGTCAGCGCAGAAAAAAGACCGTGTTGAAATAATTCCGCGCATCGGCGTCGAATCCGCCGCTAAAACCTGCCGGAATTTACAACCGGGACGAGTAATTTTTTTTCTCGAACCGGATTATCCGCCCGAAGCGAAAGCGGCTAAAATCGGCGGCTCCGTCGAAGTGACCATTGAAATTGATGAAAAAGGCAAAGTTTCGAGAGTTGCAAAAGTCACCGGAAACTCTCTTTTGCAAGGCGCGGCATCCGAGGCGGCGACAAAAGTAAAATTTACTCAGACCAGTTGCGCCGGAGTTCCCGTCGCGGTTTCCGGCGTCATTATTTATAATTTTATTCCTTTCATCGCATCCGATAGCTACTTTATTCCGGCTAAAATCGAGGAATTTAGCGACGTAAAAATTGAATCGCAATCTTATGAAGCGATTCTCGATTTAACCGAAAATTACAAACTAGCCTTCGGCTATGAAGATAAAAAATTTCACCCGGACGCGCCTCTGACGCGCGGCGATTTCGCGCATTTTTTGCGATTAACGCTTGATTTGCTGAACGAACGAGCCAGAAACGCCAACAAGATTCCGCGCGCGGTCAATTTGTTTTATCCGTATAATCCAAACCGACTCGGTTCGATAGATAAAATAAAAGACCTCGACAAAAAAGCTCCGTTTCTCGAATCGGTGAAAGTTCTGCTGCTCAAATACGATATTTCGCTCGCCGGCGAAAAAAACGAATTCGGCGGCAAACTTCCTTTATCACAAAACGAGCTGCTGGATTTATGGACGAAAATTTTCGGCGCGGATGCCATTCCCCTTAATTTTGAACGAACAAACGGCGACAGAATAATTACGCGCGGCGAGTTCGCTCTGTTTTTGCAGGAAAGTCTCGGAGTTTTAACTTACAAAGTTTTGCCCTGATTAGCTGTGGAAGTTTTATGTTAAAATTTCTTCGATGAAACTCCAATTGCAAACTCCGCTCGTCGAGCTTCACCAATTCGACATCGTTAATCTTTCGCCGGCAATGGCGCGAAAATTAGCGTTGGCGGTCGCCGGTTTCACCTACAAAAACGATTTGACCGAAGCGACAATCGAAGATTTGCTGAATTACTTTCCGATGCGTTACGAAGACCGCTCGAATCTGATTCAAATTGAGGAAATTCACGACGGTCTGGAAGCGTCGCTCGAACTTTACGCGCGCGTCGCGGGCGGTTTTCAGGTCGGCAAAAATCGTGGTCCGAAAGCGCCGCCGCTTTTTATCTTTGAAATCACGGCGGGCGACGCCGAAAGAACCAGAAAACCAGTCGTCGTCTGGTGGTTCGTCTCCGGCAAAGGCGCGTATCGCATCGTCAATTACTGGAAAGAACGCTTCGAGCGCGGCACGCGTTTTGTCGCTTTCGGGAAATGGGAATGGGACGCGCGAAAAAACACTTATGCTTTACGGCTCAACAAACCGGACGAACTCGAAATTCTGCCGAATTTTGAAGATGCGGAAACCTTCGGATTGTTGAGGAATTTATTAAATACGGAAACCGCAGAAAGCGAAGAAGAAATTTACCCGCCGGTTAAAACGGAAGAAAATAGATTAGAAACCAAAAACCAAAAACCAAAAACCAAAAACCAAAAACCAAAAACGGTTGAAGAATCGGACGAAGATTTGCTCGAAGACGCCGACAATCCCGAATTTGCGATGATTCACGTCGGGCGGCGCGTTCCGGTCTATCGTAAGCTCGGACAATTCCAAACAAAAAGACTGCGCGAGATTTTTTATAACATTTTGCAGCTTCTCGATAAAACTTCGATAAAAGAAACTTTGCCCGAAGATTTATGTCGACGGCAAAATCTTATCAGCCGCAGCGCAGCGATTGAAGAAATTCACTTTCCGCCGGAAAATTCGGATATTACCGAATACGCCGCCGCCCGCAGCAACGCGCACAAACGCTTGATTTTTGAAGAATTTTTCTGGGTTTCATTCGCCTTGCAGCTCAAACGCGGCGAGCGTACGAAAGAGCCGAAAGGCACGGTTATCGAAATCAATAATAAAATCCAAACGAGAATGGACGCGCTTCTGCCCTTTACTTTAACCGGCGCGCAGGAACGTGTCGTCAAACGAATTTTTGAAGATATGCAGTCGGACGCGCCGATGAACCGTTTGGTTCAGGGCGATGTCGGCAGCGGAAAAACGATTGTCGCGTTTCTGGCGATGTTTGCCGCGATGGAAAACGGTTATCAAACCGCGCTGATGGCGCCAACGGAAATTCTCGCCGAACAGCACGCCCGGAACGCGAAAAAGATTTTCGCCGATTCAAATTACCGCGTCGAACTTTTAACAGGCAGTCTCCGCGCCGCCGAAAAACGCCGCGTGCAGGCTGCCGTGGCGAGCGGCGAGATTCACGCCGTCATCGGGACGCACGCCGTTATTCAAGACGCGGTTGAATTTGAACGATTGGGTTTGGCGGTCGTCGACGAGCAGCATCGCTTCGGCGTGATGCAGCGCGGCGAGCTTCGCGCGCGCGGTTTTAATCCCGATATTTTAGTAATGACGGCGACGCCGATTCCGCGCAGCTTGGCGATGACGGTTTACGGCGATTTGGACGTTTCGGTGATTGACGAGCTGCCGCCCGGAAGAACGCCTGTAAAAACGGTTGTCGTCGGCGAAGACAAGCGCGACGGCGTTTACAAAGGCATCGAACGCGAGATAAATCTCGGCAGACAAGTCTACGTCGTCTATCCGTTGATTGACGAATCGGAAAAAATGGATTTGAAAGCGGCGACGAAAATGCACGAAGAACTGCGCGATAAAATTTTTCCGCATCTCCAAGTCGGACTTCTGCACGGGAAAATGAAAGGCGCGGAAAAAGAAGAAATCATGGGAAAATTCGTCAGCGGCGAAACGCATATTTTGATTTCGACGACGGTTATCGAAGTCGGCGTCGACGTGCCGAACGCCTCTTTGATGATTATCGAACACGCCGAAAGATTCGGTTTATCGCAGCTTCACCAGCTTCGCGGGCGAGTCGGGCGCGGCGCGGAACAATCGTTTTGCGTTCTGCTGACGGGCGATAAAAAAACTGCCGTCGCGCGCGAACGGCTCGGAATTATGGAAGAGACGACCGACGGTTTTCGCATCGCCGAAAAGGATTTGGAGATTCGCGGGCAAGGCGAAATTTTGGGAACCCGGCAATCGGGCGTGCAGACTTTTAAAATCGGCAACATTATCAGAGATTTGGAAATTTTGGAAAAAGCCCGCGCCGAAGCGGAATTTTATTTAACCCAAAAGCGTCTGACCAAAGAAACTTCGCGTTTAATCGAAGTCGCTAAAGCCGACGCCCGTTTTCTGCTTGCCGGAATCGGTTGATAAAGTTACTTTCTGAGAATAATTTACATTTGATTGTTTGAACTTTTTCAAAAGATTTGATTATATTTCATATTGGTTGCGAATTCCCACATTTGATTAGAGACCAAAACGACGGATTTCAAGAACAATCGAAAACTCTCTTGCGAAAGTTTTCACTTCCATTTTGTTGGCGAATATTAATTGATAACTGAAAAATTAAATCAACCGAAACAGTCGAAAGACTTTTGGCAATAAAAAAAATGGAAAACAAACGCCCCCCGATAAATGCTCGAAAACCTTTTAATCAACCGAACAGACCGTATCGGAGTGAAACGGACAAACCTTTTACGCCGCGGGAAGGTCAACCGCGCAGCAGTAGCAATAGGTTTGAGCCGCGAAATGACCGGACGCAACCGCGCGACGAAAAGTTTCAGCCGAGAGATTCAAGGTTTCAACCGAGAGATTCAAAGTCTCAGCCGCGAAACGATAAATTTCCCCCGCGCGATGGAAAGCTTCAACCGCGAAATGATAAGTTTCAGGCAAAATCGCGTTTTGCGCCGAAAAAGGAAAACTCTAAGCCCTGGGAAAGAGACAACCTGCCGCGCATCGTATCGGAAATGCAGGTAACGGACGGAAAACTCAGAGGAAAGTATTTGCAAAGCACCGCTTCGCCGAGCGTGCGCCCGACTGCGCGGCGCATTCGTGAAGTGATGTTTCGTATTCTTTTCAAACGCATTCGCGCCGGAAGGTTTCTCGATTTATGCGCCGGTTCGGGAATGGTCGGCATCGAAGCCATCTCGCGCGGCGCGATAATCAGCACGTTTGTCGAGCGTTCCGCAAAAATGTGCAGTTTTATCAGGAAGAATATGGAAGCCTGCGAAATCAAAGAAGGACACGGCGAAGTCGTTGAAATGGAAGTCGTGCCGTTTCTAAAAAAAATGGAGAAACGCCGCCGCGAATGGGACGTGGTTTACTTTGACCCGCCATATGATTCAAATTACGACGAAGTTTTAAGCTACTTCGCCAAAGGCGCGGCAATCAGACTGAAAGGCACGCTCGTCATCGAACATCACGCCGAAATGTTTTTCCCGGAAACTTTCGGCGAAATGCACCGCTGGCGCGTTCTCGTGCAAGGCGAAACGGCATTGAGCTTTTACGAGAGAAAGTAATTTTTGAGTCTCAAGACCAAAGTCTAAAGTCCAAAGTTAAATTTTTGTATTGACTTTGGACTTTAGACTTTGGTCTTGAGACTTTGAACTTTTTATGCGAATAATTGCCGGTGAATACCGCGGACGAATTCTCAAAAGTCCTTCAAATCTAAAAACTCGCCCGACATCCGACCGCTTACGCGAAACTTTGTTTAATATTTTGAATCCGAAAATCGGCGCGGAAACGCGTTTTTTGGATTTGTGCGCGGGAACGGGTGCAGTCGGCATCGAAGCCATTTCGCGCGGAGCGAAGTTTGCCGGTTTTGTCGATAAATCACGCCGCGCCTGCGCTCTGATTGAAGAGAATCTCGACCTTTTAGAAATTCCCGAAGAACAAACCGAAGTTTTTTTCAGTTCAGCCGAAAAATTTATCGCCCGTGAACGCAAAAACGTCTGGGACTTAATTTTCTACGACCCGCCGTATCAGGAAAACTACCGTCTGTTATTATTTGAAATCGGCGAAAACGCTTCGGAAATTTTAAACGATAACGGAATTTTAATTGTCGAGCATCGCGTTAAAAGCATTTTGCCCGACGCGTTTGGCGAGGTTCGCCGTTGGCGCGCTTTAAAGCAAGGCGAGACGCAACTGAGTTTTTATGAGAGAGTATAAAAATCGGTGAAAGCGAAATGATAGTTGCTGAGGATTCAAATCATCATTCACTATTCCTCGTTCGACATTTATTTTATCTGTACCTGTTAAATGAACAAAATAATCTGGCTCATACTTTGTTTAATCTGGGGAACGACCTGGTTTTTTATCAAATTAGGACTTGAAGATTTGCCGCCGATAAGTTTTGCCGCCGCGAGATTTACACTCGCCGTTTTTATTCTGGGATTCGTTATACGTTTCCAAAAAATTCCTCTACCGAAAACGAAACGTGATTGGAAATTACTGGCAATTACCGGTGTTTTGCAGTTTTCCGTCAATTACAGTCTGGTTTTTTGGAGCGAACAGTATATTTCTTCGGGACTTGCTGCCGTGCTGCAGGGAATGATTTCGGTTTTCGGACTCGTCCTTGCTTCGGTTCATTTGCCGAATGAAAAAATCACCGAGATAAAAATCGTCTCGGTGCTGCTCGGCATCGGCGGCGTGGCGGTTATTTTCATCGAACAACTCCAAATAAATAGTTGGTTGGCTTTTGCCGGCTGCGTCGCAATTGTCGTCGGCGCGTATGCGGCGGCGCACGCTTCGATTCTAGTCAAAGCGTACGGCGGCAATCTGCATCCGGCAAGCCTTGTTTTCGGACAAATGATTTGCGGGATTTTGCCGATAATTATTTACGCCTTTTCGGTCGAAGGAAATCCGTTAAAATTAAATTGGACGTGGCGCGCGTTAATTTCCGTTTTTTATTTGACGATATTCGGAACGATTGCGGCGTTTTGGCTTTATTATCTGCTTTTGAGTAAAATCGAATCGAACAAAGCGATGATGATTTCCCTTGTCACGCCTTTAATCGCCGTGATTATCGGCGGTTTATTTCTAGGCGAAAAGCTTCCGCCGCAGACGTTTTTCGGCGGAGCGTTAATTTTAGCCAGCATCGGTTTGATTGTTTTCAAGAAAGGAAAAGAAAGAAAAGTTGTCAATGAACATTAAAAGAATGTTTTTACATTTACCGCTTACGATTTACCGTTAATTATATGTTTTTTAAATTTACAACTGCCGGAGAATCGCACGGACGCGCACTGGTCGCCGTTGTCGAAGGCTTGCCCGCCGGTTTAGACGTTGATGTCGAAAAGATAAACTTCGAGCTTTTCAGACGTCAGCAAGGTTACGGTCGCGGCGGTCGACAGAAAATAGAACGGGACGAAGTGCAGATTTTGTCCGGCGTCCGGCACGGTCTGACGCTCGGCTCACCCGTCGCTCTGACGATTGAAAACCGTGATTTCGTCCATTGGCAGGAAGTAATGTCGGCGGAAAAATTAGAAGTCGAGCCGAAAAATCCGCGTCTCGTCAAACGTCCGCGTCCCGGACACGCCGACCTTGCCGGCGGACAAAAATTCGGGTCGAGAGATTTGCGCGACATTCTCGAACGCGCATCGGCGCGTGAAACGGCGGCGCGCGTTGCTTGCGGCGCTTTCGCCAAACAGCTTTTAAGTCAATTCGGCGTCGAAATAAAATGTCACGTTATCAAACTCGGCAACATTCCAACCGAACACATCGAAAAAACCTGGGAAGAAATTGCGGCGATAGACGAAAGTTCTCCGCTGCGGTGCGCCGACAAAAATACCGAAGCGCGAATGATTGAATTGATTGACCGGGCAAAAATCGAAGGCGACACGCTCGGCGGAATTTTTGAAGTCGTGGCGAAAAATTTGCCAATCGGTCTGGGTTCGCACACGTCCTGGAACGAAAAACTCGACGGCAGAATCGCGCAGGCATTCGTCTCGATTCAAGCCGTCAAAGCCGTCGAAATCGGCACGGGCGTTGAAAACGCGCAAAAATTCGGGTCGGAAGTTCACGACGAAATCACGTTTACGGAAAATGCTTTCAAAAGAGCGACCAATCGGGCGGGCGGACTCGAAGGCGGAATTACCAACGGCGAAGAGCTTCGTGTGCGCGGCTACCTAAAACCGATTTCGACATTAAAGAAACCGCTTCGTTCGATTGATATTGACACCAAACAGGAGAGTTTAGCCGCCTTTGAACGCTCGGACGTAACGGCAGTTCCCGCCGCCGGCGTCATCGGCGAGGCGATGCTGGCAATCGTTTTAGCCAATTCGATGCGCGAGAAATTCGGCGGCGACAGTTTAACGGAAATGAAGACGAATTTTGAAAATTATCAAAAGAGCATTCAAAAATATTAACGCCGAAAAGGTTTATTTCCCAATATCTCGTCGATACTGCATTCCGTCAAAAGAGATTTTTTCAACGGCTCGATAGGCTTTTTGCAATGCTTCATCCAAATTTTCTCCGACTGCCGTGACGCTGAGAACTCTTCCGCCCGCAGTTAGAAAATCTTCGTTATTGTTTTTCGCCGTTCCCGAGTGAAAAATTTTAATGTCTTTTTGATTCTTTAATTTGTCCAAACCTGAAATAACATCGCCTGTCTGCGGTTTTTGCGGATAACCTTTTGACGCCAAAATTACGCAAGCCGAATTCCCTTCGTTCCATTCTATTTTGATATTAGCGAGAGTTTGAGAAAGAATTGCTTCACAGATTTCCACTAAATCCGTTTTCAGGCGCGCCAAAATCACTTGTGTTTCCGGGTCGCCGAACCGCGCGTTATATTCGAGAAGTTTCGCGCCCGCGCCGGTCATCATCAAACCGAGAAACAGTATGCCTCGAACCGGAAAATTTTCTTCTTTTGCGCCTTTCAGTGTCGGTTTGATAATTTCTTCGATGATTTTACCGATGTCTTTTTGAGAAAGCAGGTTTTCGTCGGTAATCGTTCCCATTCCACCCGTATTGGCGCCCGTCTCGTTCTCGCCGATGCGTTTATGATCGCGGACGGGCGGCATCAAGGCAAAATTTTCGCCGTCGGTAAACATCAGCAGAGAAACTTCTTTGCCGATTAAACATTCTTCCAAAACGATTTTTTCAACTGCTCGCTTTCCGACGAGGTTTTCCAAATCTTTTATCGCTCGCTCGGCTTCGTCTCTGTTTTTAGCGACGACGACGCCTTTTCCCGCCGCGAGTCCGTCGGCTTTAACGACGACGGAAGAATTTTCATCACCGAATTTTCCGCCGCGCAAAATCACGACGGCTTCGGCGGCAGAATCGGCGGTTTCGTATCGCGCGGTCGGAATTTTATGCCGACTCATAAAATCTTTAGCGAATGATTTGCTGGCTTCGAGCCGCGCGGCTTTTTTGCCGACCCCGATTATTTTAAGATTCCGTTTTTCAAATTCATCGGCAATTCCCAAAGCCAGTGAAGTTTCGCCGCCGACGAATGTTAAATCAATCGCATTTTCGACGGCGAATTCTGCAAGTTGTTCTATTTCATCAGGCTTTATTTTGACGCATTCGGCAATTTCCGCGATTCCCGCGTTGCCATCGGCGCAAAAGATTTTCGTGACACTTTTGCTTGCCGCAAATGCTGCACACAAAGCGTGTTCGCGCCCGCCCGCACCGATTACTAAAATTTTCATATTGTTCGACTATAAATAAAGAAATGTCGTAACCATAATTCGACATCTGAAAAGTTATTTGCAAATCCAAAATTGGACGATAAAGATATTCTTTGCTAAATTTAAATTGTTTTCAATTTCAAAATTATTTTTCGCACGCTTTAATCCCCCAAAAGCTATTGAATTCGTTTTAGACGTTATTACTACTTTGATAAAAGAAATCTTTTGTAAAGCCGATTAATTTGACGAGTTGAAAACAAATAAGGAGGGAAAAATCGTGTCTGAAACAGAATTAAGCCGACTACCACCGCTCGCTCAAACGACGATTGCCGAATCTTCCGAGTTTGAAGATGAAACCATTTCTTGTATCGACTGCGAAAAGGATTTTATCTGGACAATCGGCGAACAAAAGTTTTACCGCGATAAAGGACTGCAAAATCCGCCGAAACGCTGCAAAGACTGCAAACAAGCCAAAAACGAACGTATCTCATCAATCGCCGATGCCAAAGCCGCCGGTGTCAAACAAAAAATCGAAGTCGCCGTTTATTGCGCCAGCTGCAAAGGTTATACAACCGTTCCATTCTACCCGTCGCAAGGTCGCCCGGTTTATTGCCGCTCCTGTTATTTGGAGATGAATCCGACTTTAACGATGAACGAAAAGTGAAAAGTGAAAAATTATTATTGAAAAACCGGTAATTTTTTACTTTTCACTTTTTACGTACTTCTTATCCGCCGACGTGAACATTCGGTCGTTTTTCCGGGTCGTGTTCGGCTTGCCGCAAAATTTCTCGCGTTACCGGCGCGGTGTCGCCTTCGCCGAATAAAATATACCTCAGCAGATACTTTGCCGGATTGCCTTCGCTCCAGCCGAAATAGACGTGCGGAATTTTACCGGTTTTATCACGCAAATGCAGCAGAAAAGCGGCAATAGCGTTTGGAACGGCAGGCGCGGAAGTCCGCAAAATTCGGTAACCGTCAACATCAAAACCTTTAATCTGCAGTTTACCCTTAAATTCCGAAGCGTCGCCGGGCGTTATCTCATAAAAAAGAATTGGGTCGCCCGAAGGAATATGGTTGTCCACCCGTTTTTCGTGTTCTTTAAAGCGATATTCTTCGACATCTCCGGTTTCACGCCGATTGGTTACGATTCTTAATTCGCCTTCTGCCAATTCGTTGACAAATTCCTGTGCCTTTTCGTCAAATTCGATTTTGTCTATCCGAACCTCGGTCGAACGCATCGCTCTGGAAATGAATGAAGCGACGATAATGCCTAAAATAAACAACGAAGCTATCTTGATTCCGTCAGGTCGCTCGATGACATTGGTGACGGTCGTGTAAACAAAGACGACTGCGATAAGAGCAAATCCAACCCACCATTTACTTTGGCGTTTTTTTGCTGAAAGCGTGACGGCGACTGCCGCCGAACTCATTAAAACTAAAACGCCGGTCGCGTAAGCTCCGCCCTGGGCGTCGACATCGGCTTTGAAAATTATCGTCACGAGAAAGCAAATCGCCGTAAAAACTATTGTCAGCGGTCGGGTCGCTTTCGCCCAATCGGGAGCCATTCCGTAGCGCGGCAGGTAACGCGGAACGATATTCAAAAGTCCAGCCATTGCCGACGCACCCGCGAACCATAAAATAAGAATCGTGCTGATGTCGTAAATCGTTCCGAATATACTGCCGATTGTTTGACCGAAAACCTCGCCGAAGTTTTCGTGGGCGATAAAAGCCAGCGCGCGCCCGTTGGCTTTTCCCTTTTCTCCGCCGCACGGGCAATAGACAGGCAGTTCGTGCAGCCTGCCGGCATCTTCACAGGCGACCGCCGGACAGAATTCCTTTTCGGGAATCAATACGCTGGTGATAAAACTCGTGGAAATAAGCATTACGCTCATTATAATAGCGGCGGTTGCCAGCAGTTTTCGCGTGTTGCCGATACGATTCGGACTTTTGACCAGAGGCATTACCGCCACCCCGGTTTCAAACCCGGAAAGACCGAGTGCGAGTTTCGGAAAAACCAGCAGAGACAAACCTATTATCAGAAATAAACTTCGCGGCTCAAGCGCACCGCCCGCTGTTTTGTTGGTAAATAAAGCCGCCTTCCAATTTACTAGAAGCTCGGGATGCGTGAAAACCTGATAAAAACCGAAGACCACGACAATCACATTCAAAAACAAATAGACAGCAACCAAAACCACAGCGATGCCGATTGCTTCCTTGAATCCTTTGATAAAAACCGCACCGAGCAAAGCGATCAAACCGAGCGTGACAAACACCGGATGTCCGAGAAAAGGCAGATGCGCCTGAACGAATGGATTTTCCAGAACGTGCGCGGTCGCGTCGGCAGCCGAAAGCGTAATTGTAATAACGAAATCCGTTGCCACGAAACCGAGCAATGCGAGAACGAAAAGTTTCCCTTTCCAGCGCGAAAACAAAGCTTCAAGCATCGCAATCGAACCTTCGCCGTGCGGACTTTCCGCCGCCACGCGGCTATAAATCGGCAGCGCGCCGAGCAGCGTCAGCAAAATCAAAACCATCGTCGCAATCGGCGATAAAACTCCGGCAGCGATGAAAGCAATTCCAGGCTGATAACCGAGCGTCGAGAAATAATCGACTCCGGTTAGACACATTATTTTCCACCACGGATGCTGGTGATGGTTTTTCTCCTTTTCATATGGTCCTTCAATTTCTTCCGTGCCTTCATAAAACCAGCGTTTAATGCCGTTTTCGGCTGGAGTTTGCTTTGTTTGTTCCATAAAAAATGCTTAAAAGACCGACAGACTATAAAACATCTGCGGTCTTTTAATTTAATCAAAATAATTTCCGTTTACTTCTGACACAAAATATAGTGTCAGTTTTTCTGTAATTTTTACCTCTGACAAAAAACAAATATTACGCTTATTGAGTTTCAGGTCAAGCCGAAAATGAAGTTTAAGAGCGCGCGAAAGGCAATCAAATATTTTTGTTGTATAAAACCGGATTTAAACATTAAAAGGGCGACGTCTCCCACTCCGTCGCCCATAGGTCACAAGTCCTCACCCCTCGTGACCAGTTATGTTCACCGGGGAGGTGAACATCTATAGATTATGCACATAGAAAAAATAATTGCAAATTTGATATTTAATATTTTCGCTCATTATTATTGGGCGACAAAACATAAGTATTCAAAGGATTTACAAACTTTTCAATCGTCAAGCCGCCAACTAAAAAATGTCTCGTCCCGTTTGGTGATTTGACGAACAAACTGTACTCACCGAGGGGCGCGTCCGCCGTTATCTGGATTTCAAAGCTGACGACCGAAACATCCGAGCCGTAATCCTGTGTTTTGATACTGCCGAGAACAACACTGAAATACGGAGCATTAAAACCAATCTCCAAATCTTCAACGACAAGATTTTTTCCGCCGATATAAATTAAATAGGATTTTCCATTGTTTAGCGGTACGGCGAGGTCTGAGAGTTGACCGTTAAAACCGGCATATTGAATGCTGAAATTTCTTTCAGTGCTTCTTAATTTTTTTGTAATATTTATTGTTTTGTCTTTAACCACATCATAACTGCCCAGTTCTTCAGCTCCCGCGTTGATTGCCTGACCCTCATCCTGCGTGTAAAAGCGATAACTTCCCGCCCTGAAACCTTCAAATCGAAAACTGCCGTCCGCAGTAGTCGAAACTTCGCCGACGACCCGACCGGAATCGGCTTCTTCCGCCCAAACTTGAAACTTTTTGATTGATTTTCCTTTATTTTGGACGATTTTGCCGACAACTGTTCCGCAGCATTCATCTTCAAAATTATTTGCGCCGTAAATAGCGCGAACTCCGGCAACATCATCTTCGGCTAAAGTCCGCGAAGCAAACGCCGGCAGATTAAAAACACCGTTTTTGCCCTGTCGCGCCTGCATTGTCGCGCCCTTTACCAGCGAATGTTCAAGACCGAGAAGATGTCCGATTTCGTGCGTCAGCGTGGCTTCCAAATCGTATGTGCCGGGTGTGCCGTCGGTGGAAAATTGCTGATACGGATTCAAAACTACATCGGCTTCGCTGATAAAACCCTGCCGATTATAAAAAGTTCGTGTTTGGGCGGAGGTTTCCTCATTTTCGTTTCCAAAGAGAAGAAGATTTTCAGGCGTCTGGGCAATTGTAATCAAACTTACGCCATCGCCCGAAATGCCCGAAGGACTAACGGTTTGTTTGTCAGCCCAAATCGTTTCAAATTTTATGTCCGTTACTTGTTCCCACGTTTCGAGGCTTCGCCGCAGAGCGCCCTCGACATCGCTTTGCGGTAGAATACTCGGGTTTGGCAGTTTTAGTGAAGTCGAGAAGGCAATGGGAATTTTGCCTTTTTTCCAATGCAGTCGAACTGTTTTAGAGGCATCGGCGAATTGCAGAGCATAAGCCGCCGCCGAGAAATGAAAACTCAGCAGCGAAAATAAAACAAAAAGAACTTTGAATGCCTTTTGCATCAAATAAAATTAGCTTTCTTCGGCGGTAAAAATTTCGGCGTTTTCCCTGCCGACATTTTCCAAATCGGCAAATCCGACAATCAGTAATAAAACAACCAGACCAAGAGTTGCGATAACATATAAGAGCGCGATTTGCTCTCCATAAATCAGAAAACCGATCACGATGCCGATTAACAGAAGCCAAAAAAGCGCAACGGTGCGGCGGCTATATTTACTTTCTTTTAATGCCATTATATTTTTCTTTTTACACTTGAAATTTTAGTTAAACTTCTTTAATTGATAACAGATTTTTCGTTTTCAAACAATTAAAACCCGACATTATTTCACAGAAATTCGTTTCAATCAATAATTCGCAGAGGCAAATCCGTAGTATTCTTTCCAACCAGTTCGACCGGTTTGATAATCGGCGGGTATTTTCTCTTACTGTGTCCCTTTTGTGCCACTTCGACGATGTCGGAGGCTTGCAGCGCAATATCATCATTTGAATTAATTTTAGCTTTGTCCAAATCTACTTCGATTATTTTCGTAGTATTATTTTCGCGCCGAAAAATTGTCACATTCTGCGCCAGAGCGTCTTTCGATAAGCCGCCCGCACTGTCGACGGCGCGCGAAACCGTAATTTGCGAGCGAAAAGAAATTTGTTTCGGATTGGCGACGCCGCCGATTACAAAAACCGATTCGGCTTCTAAAACAGTGACAATATCACCGCTTAAAATTTGTGGATTGGATTCCTTTTTGCCGCTGATTAAATCGCTGATTTTGATTTTTATATATTCCGTGTTCTTTTCCGGCGCGACGCTAGTATCTTTTTCACTTTTTTCTTGAATACTATTATTTGAATTGACCTCGGTTGCGGATTCATTCAAACAATTCAAGTTTTTCGGGCGAAAAATTTGAATTTCGCCGCTTACTTTCTCGGTCAAACCACCGGAATTTATAATAAGTTCATTCAAGAAGACAGGGCGATTTATTCGGAAACGCTGCGGCGTTCTGACGGCACCGTAAAGAACAGAGACTGGACGATTTGAACGGTCGAGGATTTTCACGACGACTTTCGGGGCGCGCAAAATTTTGCCGTAGGCATTTGCAACATCGGCGGCAACCGCGTCTTCGTTTCGGCAGAGCGCATAAATAGGGTCTTGATTATAGCCGATGTTTAAAAATCCTTCTGGTGTCGGCACGCCGCGCCAATCGTATTCACTGCTGCCGACGACATCAACGTCAATCAAATCGCCGGAATGAATTAAATTTTCTTCAAAGGTAGCGGTTTGGTTTGACTGTCTTTCAGTCGTCGGTTCGGGTGTCGGATTTTGCGCTGAAACGAAAATTTGCCCGAAAATTAAACTAAGAAAAATATACGATGAATAATACAATCTTTTATTTTTCATTTGATTTAGTCAGGCTCGAAGTTTGACCTTCACTTTTTTTCTTAACTGATGTTGATTGCCGCCGGCATCGCCGTGACCGTTTTTGTCTTCGGGCTTTGGTTCGACTTCCTTATTCGACGCAGCGATTTTCAAATTCGTTACGTCAGTTTCCGGTTGTTTTTTCTTGCCTGATCTTGACTTGGAAGAAACCGTTCCGGGAACGGCAAACCCCTTAAACTGCCAGTTGCAATTATCGCAAAGCAAGTTAAAAATAAACAGCATTTTCGACCAGAGCGGCGTGGGACGATAACCGGCTCGAATTCTCGAACTATAACATTTTGGACATCTTTGACTAATCATTTGTATTTTCAGTTTTTCGTTTTTTGTTTGATGAAATTCGGTTTTTATCACCGTTTACATTTTCAAGGCGGCGAATTTTTTCAATTTCCGAATTAATTTTCCCGGCTAATAAATCTCGTTCGCCATTTTTCGTGTATTCTCTGGCGAGAGAAAACAGCGCATCGCGGTAAAGGCTGATTGCCCGTTTATAATTTTCCTTAAATTCAGCGCGCTCGGCTTGCTCGATGAGATGCGAAATCTTCATCGAACCGATAAAATCTTTAATTGCGTCTTCGGATTCTCTTAATTTCGATTCGTCCGGATAAAATTCAAGCGCCGACTCCAAAACACTCAAAGCACTTTGAGCGTCTTTTAATTTCTCGGAAAACTTAGACTGATTTTTTGCATCTTTCAGTAATGTCCGCGATTCGATTTCTGCCCAAGCCAACAAATGAAATTTGTGAATTCTGGCAATCGTATCCTTTCCGCTTCTAAGAGCGGCTAACCGTGGCGAACCGACACCGACCGTTACGAGTTCTCGCCGGTTAATTGAAAGATATTCGTTACAAACTTCAAAAACTTCCCAATGCGCGTCCGGCAATTTTCCCAAAAGACGCGCGGCATCAGATTTTTGCTGGATATTTTTTATTATTTGAGCGTTTTTCTCGACGGTAAATTTATTTTCAATTTTATTGGCGCTTACCGAAACCGGAATTTTACTAATATTAAAATCAAGTTGCCGCTGCGCTGTCAGATACTTGTTTTGCGCTTTTCTAAGAACTACTTCGCGTAAAAAGACCGCGCTTCCTAAAATAATACTCGCCCCGATTCCGGCTGGAACCCAGGGCATATCATCTTCGCCATCGTGCAGAATTCCCCAGACCAGAAAAAAAAACGCAAGCGCCGCCGCCGCCGCCAGAATGTAATAATTCGATGCGGGAAGCCAGAATGGACGATTGCGTTTTTCAAGAATTCGTCCGGTCTTTTTTGAAGATAAAGTTTTTGTTTGGTTCATCCCGCTTTGTCTTCCCGACGGTTATAAACTTGAGATTCCCAAATTTGTTTATTGTATTTTGCCAATTTAACGCCGAATTGTTTATAAATAGTTGAATTTTATTTAGAAATTGTCAATCGAAACGATTTGACAGAGTGACAGAAAAACTTTTCTATTATAGCTTCTAACTTTGATGAACGGCAAGAAAAAGAAAAAACCGGCGCGTCCCGTCTTCGACTCGATTCGCAAACCGATTGCGCCGCCGAGCCGCAAAATCGGCAAACGTAAGCCCGAAGAAAAAATTCATCCGACAAATCGAAATACCAAATACAAACCGCAGGAAGATTTGGAAAATTAACGATGAATTTTTTCAGAAAATTTTACCGCGACATTATCAAACCAAGCGTTTGGGCAAGACCGGAAATGACGGTCACTTTTCGTGCGGAAATAATGCCGGGCAAAAACCGCACGGAGAGAACTTTCCGCATCGAAAATGTTTTACCAAACGGACGCGTCACTCTGCACGAATTTGACGGAGAACATCGTGAAAATTCGTTTGAGCCGGTAAAGTTTGAATGAGAAGATATTCGGTAAATTAAAGGTTCATCAATCCGCTAAGATATTCACATATCGTTATAATTTCCTAGCCTCGAAAAAGCTGAAATTAATAATTTTATAAATTCTGAAATTTATCTAGCGCACGTTTGGGCGCGCCCGCCGTCAATTTCATAAGTCGCGCCCGTTATCCAGCCTGCCTTTTCCGAAGCGAGAAAATATATCAAGTCGGCAACTTCTTCCGGCGTACCGGTACGCCCAAGCGGATGCGTTTTTTTGGAGTTTTCCAAAAAAATTTCGTAATCTTCGAAAGCCATTCCGCCGCGCTTATGTAAATTCGTCACAATGACGCCCGGATTGACGGCATTGACGCGAATGCCTTTCGGCGCAAGTTCCAGCGCCGAGCATCTAGTTAGCTGGTCAACCGCCGCCTTTGAAACGCAATAAGCCAGAACATTCGGAAACGAGCGAATACCGGAAACGCTCGAAACATTAACGATATTGCCTTTAGTAGCTTCGAGATGCGGGACACATTTTTGCATTGTATTAAAGACGACACGGAGATTGATGTTCATCATTTCGTCCCAATCTTTAAGCAAGGTGTTTTCGATTGTGCCGTTCAAAATGATGCCCGCCGCATTGAGTAAAGCATCAATTCGACCGAAATTGTCCGCAGTTTCCCCGACAACTTTTTCGGTGTCGCTTTCCTGTCGCAAATCCGCTAAATAAATATTTATGCTTCCGTTTTTCGCTTGAATTTCTTCGCGCAATCGATTGAGTTCAACTTCGTTTCGACCGACGGCGGCAACGTCCCAGCCGTTCTCGGCGAAAAGCAGCGCGGACGCGCGCCCAATGCCGCCGCTTGCCCCTGTAATTAGAATTGTTTTTTTCGACATTAGTTCAAGAATAAATTTTACCGCGAAATTTAACAAATTCAATTGGCTAAAATATGACCGCGCTCAAGTATTCAAATCTGGAAAATTATCAAAAAAAAGGATAGCCTGCTAAAGCTATCCTGGTAATTGCCCTTGTGTATGAATTCAATAACGGAAGTATTTTTTGAAAACGTCTTGTATCAACTTGATAACCATGTATCGTATCGAAAAATTACACCTCGCCCGGTTGCGGTTGAACCGAGAAAAATTTTTCGATAGCTTGTTGAGTTTCCTCACGTCGCCGCTGTTGAAAATCGTTAACCCAATTGCTGACGGTCGAAACCATTTCACGCGCCGCTTGTGTCGCCTTTTTATCGATTACCGGTGGTAAATCAATATTTTTGAGATCGCTTTTCTTGATAACTTTAACTTTAGCTTTCGCTGTCATAACGGTAATTCCCCTGATGTATCATTTAGAAAGTTATTAATGCAAAGAATCGAGCCGGATATTTACGCTTTGTTTCAAGCAACTTGTGTGCCAAATTTCAAACGGCGAAAAAACTTTTTTTGAATTTAAAATTAAAGATTTCAATAAATAATTTCAATCTTTGCATTATGCAAAACAAATTTTAGATTTTCGCGCTTTGCCTGTTTATTCAAACGCTTTTTTTAGGCGTTTGTTCCAAGTTTTTTTAACAAAAACCGTAATTTTTCAAGGTTGGAATCGCAAAATTCTAACATTTGAAAAATCTATCAGCGGTGGCACAATCGTTGCCATTTTTGGTGATAATGAACTTTTTTGATTATTTAATAATTTATTTAGCTTGCGCCGCGCCGCTCGGCGTTTTTTATTTTCTGCAAAATCGCCGGAAACGCACGGGCATTCGATTATTGCTTACAACAATTTTCACTTTTATTTGCTGGCTGCCGTTCGCTTATCGATTGTTGGAAAACAAGACTCGAAAAATATTTTCAGCCGACAGAAAGGCATTTATTAAAGACGATAAAACGGACACTGAAATCATTTTATTTACAAAACGTCTCGAAGAAGTTCTTCAAAAAAGCAATTTGCCAATATCAATCTTCGAGTTGCGCGAAGTCGCCGAGCGTTATGTCGGACTCACGCTCGCAAAACACTGTGAAGCCACGCCTACAACCGAGCCGGAAAAAGAGATTTTTCGCGTCGCTAAAGTCGATAAAGTCAATATCGGCGCACTTTGCTTGAACCGGCGAAACCTCAAAAGATTAACATTTCATCAAACACAAGCACGCCGAGATTTTTTTCAAATTATCAGTCAACTCTTCAGATTTGCCTCGGACAAGGAGAAATTTGTTAAATCCGCAACAAATTTTTTCCGACTTCTAAATGACGCTGAAGCAGAATCGACAATCGAAAAAGCGTTGTTGGATAATTTGCGAAATAAAATAAATTTTATCGCTAATAGTTCCGAGAATCTTTTATCAATACGTATATAAGATAAAGCATTTCTTTTAACAAGCATTGTCAAACGCCCTTAATTCAATAAAAAAGGCGAGTCAATAAAAATAATCACTAGCCTTTTTTTATTGAATTGAGCGTATCTTATTCAATTTTCACAAAATCCGTTCCCGTGCGCCCGAAAGTTTCCGGGTGATACATTTCTTCAGCTTTAGCGGGCGGCACGACAAACATTCCGGGCGTTGTCGCTCTTGTTACATAAGAATATTTATAAACGCCTTCCCACAACAGCGAGCTAAACGCTTCGGCTCGTTCATCGCGGAGATTTTGATGTTCAAACCAAGTCCAACGCCAATTGTAGTAGCCGCGTCCGTAGCTTCTGCTTCCGTATTCGAGAACCGGAGTATTACCGTCGCTGTTGTCTTGCGGAATCGATTCGGTAACGGCTAATTCGGGATTCAAGATTTCCAAACCGGCGGGCAACGGGTCAACGAGCGCGACGTGATAACGTCTTGCGGATGCAACCATTGTCAAACGCACACGGACCCGCGAGCCGGATTTGATTATCCAACTTCCGTCAGTGTTTTGTTTCACATCGTCGGCATTGTCAATGGCTTCGTATTTTCGCAAAACCGTAAAGCCGTAATCTGCTGGTTTTAAGTCAAGGTTTTTGGGCGCATATTTCATTCCGATTCGGTAATAAAGTCGTCCCGCACCTTGTTTGTCGAAAATCAAATTCGACGCGCCGTTTTGTTCCATCAAATAACTCATCGGAATATTAATTAAATTTGAATCAACCGAGCGACCTTTGAAAGGTTGCTCGCCAGCGTAAGTTCCGCCGAGCCAAACGCGCGTTACAAAATCGGGCGTAACTTTTTCAAAAACATTAAAGTATTTGTCGAGAGCTAACAAAATGAAAACGTTTTCCTGCGTATTTTCCCAACGTCCGGCTTTACGCTGGTCGAGCAATCCGCGAACGAGTTTTGGAATCAAATTGTTTTTCGCGTCGGCTTTCAAAAGCGCTTCTAACAAAACTCCGTCGGCGCGGCGATTTGAATACATAATCAGCCACGCCGCGTCGCCGTAATCGGTAACGAAATTAGCGGTCGCGGCGGTTTCAGTTGTGCGGTTCATCAAAAAGCGTTTGATGTTTTCGACTTCCGCAACGGAATTTTTATCATCGGCGAGAACCGACAAAATCCAGCCGATTGCTTCAAACGGAAGTTTCTCGAGCGTCGCTTCTGCCAGTAATTTCTTCGCTTTCATCGCGTCTTTATCGCCCATTAAATTGCGGACGTAAAGCGCGTAAGCCGAAATTGTCCAACGAACTTCGTGTGATTTATAGTTTTCGTCGAAATGCGATTCAATGTTTTTCAAATACGGCTTAACTTTAGTCAGCATTTCGTCGGGAACTTGATAACCTTTCGCCTTCGCCAAAATCAAAGCGTGCGCGACGTGCGCCGTTACAAACGGAAAGTTGTATCTTTCGCCGTCGCGCTTCCACAAACCGAAACTTCCGTCGTCGCGCTGGCGCGATTTCAAAATCTCGACATCTTTTGCAAAGCGCGCTTTTAGTTCCGCGTCCGAAGGCATTTCCTTTGCTTTGAACGCTTTCAAAACATCCTGCAAAGCGGCGACTGAAATCATTCTTGAGGCGACCTGTTCCGAACATTCATACGGATAAGTTTGCAGATAAATAAAAGCGTCGGTCAATTCCTGCAGCTGCGTCGAACTCGTCGTAATTTCCAAACCGCCGAATTGCTCAAAAACATCTTTCGGCGCTTCAACAGGCTGAACAATCGCGCCGTTTTCGTCAGTCGTGCCGTAAGTCGCAAATGCTTCGGTCGTTGCCGGTGTCCAGACGGGCAGATTGATTTCCGCCGCGTCAGAGAATTTGCCCGACGTTACAGCGAATTGAAAACGCGCTGTTCCCGCTTTCATTGCTGAAACCGGAAAACGAATTTCCACGCGGTCATTTGCCGGAACGATAACTTTTTTGCCGCCGCCGTTTGTCAATTCCGCATTCGTCGCGCGAACTGCAACGTCAACCGTTATATCTTTGTCGGTTTGATTTTGGACGACGACGGGCAATTCAACCTTATCGCCGAAATTCATAAAGCGCGGCGCGGACGGACGCACCATCAAAGGCTGTTTCGCCGTAATCGAGCTTTCGCCCGAACCGAAGCGTTTGCCCGCGTCAACCGAAACCGCCATTATGCGATAACGGGTCAGATTGTCGGGCAATTTTACCGGAACCGTCGCTTTGCCGCTCGCATCGGTTTTGACATTCGGCGCAAAAACGGCAAGCGCGTCGAAGTTTTGGCGGAGATTTATTTGTTTATTATACTCTCCTGATTCATCTCCAACTGTTGGCGCACTATTCCGTGCATCATCAGCCCTCCTTTCCGATTTCATCATGCTTCTTCCATTAATCGGAAGTGCTTGAACTGACATTTCGCTCATCACTCCGCCAGCAACGCGAAGTTTCTGTGAATCAAATTCTTTTTGCACTAAAGATTTGTCTAAATTTTTAGTATCTTCAGGATTTCCCAATACAATATCTTTGCGCGAATGATAATTCATTACGCCATCGCCGCGGTTTGTGTAGAAAATATCGAGCGGATTGCCGACGCGATAACCTGTTAAAGCCAAAATTGATTCATCAACCACGACAACCGCGACTTCGCTGTTGGCAACAGGCTTGCCTGAAAAGTCTCTCACTTCGACGTTGATTTTCGTCTCCCCAGCCGGTTCGAGAGTTTTCGCTTGTGGTTCGGCGGTAACGGTTAATTTGCGCGAAGCTGTCAAGATTGGCAGATTGATTGAACCGCTCGCAAACGCCGGACGTTTCGCCAGTTTTGCGTCAATCTCGCCAGCGTCGTTTGTCCTTTCGGACGCGCCAACAAGGTCAACCTGCGCGTAAATGTTCGGCAGATATTTTTCTTCGAGCGGAATTCTTAAAACCGTCGAAGATTCCCGCATCGAAAAGCGTTCGGTTTTGACAATGCCGTCGCGCCGCAAAGTCAAAACGCCTTCCGCCGGAACAAACGGCGACTGCACGAGAATTTCCGCCACGTCGCCCGCCGCGTAATCTTTTTTGTCGGGAATCAGATTGGCTTCTTCCATTTCGACATTGCGCTTCGGCGCGGTCTTTCCGCCCGCCACCCAGACGGTCAATTCGCTTTCGTTCGGACGTTCCTTATCATCAAAAACGCTTGCCGTTATCGTGTAACGCCCGCCCGCTTTTGCAACGAATTCACATTTGGAAATGCCGTCAATTGATTTTATTTCGCAATTCTGCTCGTCAACAATTTCCTCTTTCCACGCGCCTTTATCAAACGTCCAATCTTTCAGCCGCGCCGAGATTTTCACGTCCCGGTTCGCAATCAATTTGCCGTCAATATCGGTAACGATTGATTCGGTAACGATTTTTTCGCCTTTGTTGACAAACGTGCGCGGCGTTTTCAAACCGACATACAATTCCGACGGATGAACTAATAAATTCGTCGTGCTTGACCACGTTTGCCGATTAACATCCTGAATGCTAGCCGAAGCCGAAACATTATACGGGCGCGGCGGATTTGCCGACTCGAAATCAATTTTCAAAAGATGTTTCCCGCCCGCGTCGGTTACGCCTTTGAACGTCTGCGTCGCCCTTTCGCCGTAATTATTGTTGTAACCGCGCCACCACGGAAACCACTTCCCGAACGTAAAATCCGAACGATTCGGCGGCGTGTAATTCGTCGGCGTTGATGTAACCGTCCAATTCGCTTCGGCATTCGCCAGACCGCCGCCGGCAAAATATTTCGCTTCGACTGAAACATTCGCCGATTGTTTGACGAAATACGGTGCTTCGGTTTCATTCTTCGCCGTAACTTCAAATTCGGGACGGCGAAATTCCTGGATTTGAAAACTATGTGTATAAATACCCTCATAAGAACCGACAGTTTCCAAATCAATTCTCGTTTGACCTAAATTTGCATTATCTGGCAGTTTGAATTTGAAATCGAACGCGCCGAAAGAATTCAAATTTGTTGTTCCTTTGGCAATTTCATTGTTTCGGGAATCTTTAACCGAATAAATCAATCCGCTTGCTATGTCGCCGAGCGGTGCGATGTCGCCGAACTTTCCGCCTTGATAAACGCGAATATAGCCTTTGACGGCAACTTCTTCCTTGGGGCGATACATTTTGCGGTCGTCAAAAACAAACCAGCGCAGCCCGTCGGTTTGCGGCTTCTTATACCATGAGCCGACATCGAGGTTGTAGTAATAATTCTCAGAATTTTCGGGCAAAAACGCGACATCTTTGCCTTTTACAGCAATCAGGATATTTTGCTGTTTTGCCATTTTTTCCAGCAATGGCAAGCGCAAAATTCCGTTCGCGCCGGTCTGATTTGTTTGCGCCGCTTCGATTGATTCGGTAGCAATTTCTTCACCCTTTGAATCAATCGCGCTCGGACCTTTCGCCGCTGTTTCTGAATTCCCCCAACTCCACAGCCCTCCCCACCAAGCCTGATTTGAAGTTTCTGTATTCTGACTTCCGGCATCCGGCTTCTTTCCATTTGGAAATATCGAAAGTTCAACGCCCCTCAAAGGTTTTCCGGTTTTAAGTTCCGTTGCAAAACCGACTAATTCTTGATTGTCAACAAAAGCGTCAAGCCCGATTTGCGTCGCTTGCGCCCAAGTAAAAATTCTCGTTCGGTCGTATTTACCGCGCCTGACGATTGGTTCTATATCAACGATTAAATGCCCGAAACCGCCGTCGAAAAATTCACTCAAATCAATGCGCGTTTCAACCATTTCATCAGGTTTCTCGTTTATCAAAATAGTTTTATCGGAAACCAATTTGCCCGGAATCGTCGGATGTTTCGTGCTGTCGTCGTAATTGATACGGCGCACGTATTCCTGAAACTGCGCCCAATCTTGTGGCTGAACCGAATAGATTTTCGCGTGAACCGAATTGTAATTCGTCGAATAAATAGAATATGCAGGTTTGGCGTTCGGGTCGAGAACAACCATATTTCCGCCTTGCGCTAAAAGATTCGGCTCGCTCGCGCCGACATTGAAAATTCCGTTTGCAGTTTGTCCTAAACTTTGCCCGAAAATATCTCTGAGCGAAGCGTCAACCGAAACTTTATAAGTCGTGCGTCCCTTTTTGTAACCTTCGACGTAAAGATACTCGCCCGAAACATAGATTCTCGCGCTTTCAATCGGCGGTTCGATTTTGACGAGTTCCTTTGAAAAGCTCTGCGCGTCCAAAGGATTTGTAAAGTGGAAAATGAATGGCGTCGAAGGCACGCAAACGCCGCCGTTCCAACCGCAGCGACTTTCGACGAATTTCAAAGCACCGAAAGTTTTAAACGAAAAACTTTGCGCTTTCGTCGTCGTCAAACTTCCTTCGGCGGACGGCGTTCCCTTTTCAATTGTTACTGTGATTTGCGAATCGGCGGGCAAAGCATTTTCAGTCAAAACGTCGGAATTTACAGCACGAAACGCGAGCCAGCGATTCGGCTGAACATTTTTAACGTAGTAAGAAATACTTTCGTCTTTCGAGATTTCATTTTGCGCCGCAAGCCGAATCGGAATTCTTTGTTTGCCGAAAGTTACTGAAATTGTTTTGATAACAGCTTCGGGATTTATTTCCTGGTCAAACGAAACGAATATCAGCGCGTCACGCCTTGTCGTTTGATTTTCGGGAATTTTTGTTTCAACCGTCGGCGGCGGAGTTTGAAAAGTCCAGACGACATCTTTTTGCAAAACCTGACCGTTGGCAGATTTTGTTCCGGCTGGAATTTTCGCAGTAAATTTTGTCGCCATCGGAAAACGCTTGGGGGCGTCGAACATCAAAGTTTTCGCTCCTAACCAGCGCCAATTCCCTTCCGGCTGCGGCGTTAATTGCACAGGAACATTTTGCGCGGCTTGTTCCTGCGAAGAAACAGCAACCATCGGTTGGGAAAATGTAACATTCAAATCCGGCGCGAGATTGACCGCGCCTTCAGGCGAGTAGCGCATAACGTCCAAAACATTTCCGGTGTTGACCTTCGATGTCCCGCGTCCTTCGTCTGAGGGGAACCTGACGTTAATCGTTTTTCCAGTTTTCGGCGCGGGCAAACTTCCCGCGCGTTTCGCAAAATCAGTTTGGTCGCTTTTATCCGGTTTGATTTCTGGAAGACGTTTTAAAAGATTCGACGTTTGATTTTCGCTCAACGCTTCGCCGCTTGTCGGCGGCGTTACACTGCGATTTCCCACACCAGCCGCGCCTTCGCTCAAGCGAAATTTTAAACCGTTTTCGGGTGTTGAATTCATATTTGAAGAAGTTGTTTTGCCACGCCTTCCCTGCGCCTGCGTTTGCAAAATCATCGGTGAAATCAAACCCGAATAAATGGCAAAAATCAAAACCCAAGAAATAAACTGTTTCATTTTAAGTGTTCCTTCAAACCGCTTTGTTTGAGCGTGTAACTTTACAAAAGGTTGTGTTTCACGCTTTTTCTAATTTTATTATTTTTCAACCGGCGCTTGATTTTCTAAAATCTCAACCGACTTTTGAACGTATGAAAAAGTTAAATCTTGCAACGGCATATTCGGAGATACTAAATTTTTAAATTGTTCAGCGAGGCTTTCACAGACAAACTTTTAGACGCTAAATTTTGGAAATTGTTCAGATACGTAAAAATTAAAGGAAAACTTGAATGTTAAAGTTTATCTTTAAACGGAATCCTGAAAGTTTGAAAATAACAGAGACTAAATGTTTGTTCGCAAATTAAATTTTAACGTCTGTGCCGACGGCTTCGTCTAAATGACGAAAACCTTTTTGCCGCAAAATTCGGGCTAAACCGAAATTTATGTCGCGTGTAAAAGTAAAGCCTTGATAAACGAATCCTGTGTAAGTCTGAAGCAGACACGCGCCGGAAGCGATTTTTTCAAACGCATCTTCGGCTGTGAAAATTCCGCCCACGCCGACGATTGGCAATTTTCCTTTTGAGGTTTTGTATATTTGTTTGACGACTAGGTTTGAACGCTTTTGCAGAGGCTTTCCGCTCAATCCGCCGTTTCCGATTCTTTCAATTTCATCTTTTTTGGTTTGCAGATTGTTTCGCGCGACGGTTGTGTTCGTCGCAATAATTCCAGCTATTTTCAAGCTGAGACAAATATCGGTAATCGCTTCAATTTCGCTTTCAGACAAGTCGGGCGCGATTTTTACGAGAAGCGGTAAATTCTTTTTATTTTGTTTGCCAAGTTCAGCGTTTCTTTTTTGCAATGCGCTCAAAAGCTCTTCTAAATTTTCCGCCTTTTGCAACTCGCGCAAATTCGGCGTGTTCGGGCTGGAAACGTTGACCGTAACATAATCGGCAACTTCAAAAGCTAAATCAAAACTCTTTAAATAATTTTCTATCGCTTTTTCATTCGGAACATCTTTATTCTTGCCGATGTTCACGCCGAGAACGCAGTTTCGATTCGTTTTCTTTAATCTTTGGACGACTTTGAAAGTTCCTTCGTTGTTAAATCCGAGCCGGTTTATCAACGCTTTATCTTCGGGCAATCTAAAAAGGCGCGGCTTTTCGTTTCCCTTTTGCGCTTCAAACGTAACCGTTCCGACTTCTACAAATCCGAAACCGAGTGCGGCAAGCTGACCCACGACTTTGCCGTTTTTATCAAAGCCGGCAGCGACGCCCAAAGGATTTTTGAAGATTAAGCCAAACCTTTCTAATTCGCCGAATTCTTCGCATTTAAACTTTTCGGCAAAAAAATCTTGGACAATTTTGGACTTTAATCCTACTTCCAAAGACTCGATACCGAACTCGTGCGCCGTTTCGGTTGGCAGCTTGAAAAGAACGGGGCGAATCAGGTTTTGGTAAATTTTTGACATCTTGAAAATGATAAATGATAAATGTTAAATGATAAATGTAAAAGAAACTTTGAACTTTGAGCCGCGCTTTGTTACGATTTGCCCAAACGTATGGCAGATGAAATTAAATTGGTTGAAAAATCGCGGATAATGGACGGAGCGCGGATGAAACGCGCTATTTCAAGGTTGGCTTCCGAAATTGTCGAAGACAACCAAGGCGCAAAAGATTTATATTTGGTCGGAATTCGGCGGCGCGGCGTTCCGATTGCGGAAAGAATTCTAAAGAAAATCGAAGATTTGGAAGGCGAAAAACCGCTCTACGGCATTATTGACATTACGCTCTACCGCGATGATTTATCAACCGTCGGCGCAAATCCGATTGTCAACCGCACGGAACTCGATGCCGACATCGAAAACAAAAATATCATTCTTGTTGACGACGTGCTTTACACGGGCAGAACGATTCGCGCCGCGCTCGACCAACTGATGGATTTCGGTCGTCCGCGCAAAGTTCAGCTTGCCGTCCTGATTGACCGCGGGCGCGAACACCGCGAACTTCCGATACAAGCCGATTTTATCGGCAAAGTCGTGCCAACGAAAAAGACGGAAATCATCAAAGTTATGCTCAAGGAATATGACGATGTAGAAGCGGTCGGAATTTTTGAGCGTCCGACTGATTAGTTTTTCAAACCAAGATTTAATGCCTTGCTTTTTTTATTATCAAAATGGACAAACCGTTTCGCCGCCGTGATTTACTCGGAATCCGCAATCTTTCCGCCAAAGAGATTGTCGGAATTCTCGACACTGCCGAGAACTTCCGCGAGATAAACCAGCGCGAGATAAAAAAAGTTCCGACTCTGCGCGGCAAAACCGTAATCAATCTTTTCTTTGAGGCTTCGACGCGCACGCGCACATCGTTTGAACTCGCCGCAAAGCGTCTTTCCGCCGATGCAATCAATATCAGCGTTTCTTCTTCCGCGGTTACAAAAGGCGAAACTTTGATTGACACCGCGATGAATCTCGATGCAATGTCGCCCGACTGCATCGTCGTCCGACATTCGAGCGCGGGCGTTCCGCATCAACTCGCCAAAGTCAGCCGTGCCGCTATCGTTAACGCGGGCGACGGCGCAAACGAACATCCGACGCAAGCCTTGCTCGACGCGATGACCATCCGCGAACACAAAAAGAAAATCGAAGGTTTGAATGTCGCAATCATCGGCGATATTTTGCATTCTCGCGTGGCTCGTTCAAACATTCATCTGCTGACAAAACTTGGCGCAACCGTAAAAGTTGCAGGTCCGAAAACGCTTGTGCCGGATGATTTTCAATATCTCGTCGAAAAAAATTTATTCGTTTCCAAATCAGTCGAAGAAGCTATCGAAGGCACAGACGTTGTAATGATTCTGCGAATCCAGCGCGAGCGTCAGGATTCCGCATATTTTCCGACATTGCGCGAATACGCGATTCATTACGGCTTAACGCAAGAGCGTATTGATTTAGCGAAGTCCGATGCCATCGTTCTACATCCAGGTCCGATGAATCGCGGCATCGAAATCGCTTCGGACGTTGCGGACAGTTCGCGTTCTCTGATTTTAGACCAGGTAAAATATGGCGTTGCCGTCCGAATGGCGGTTTTATATCTCGCAACGGGAGGCACTGTCAGCAAGATTTGATGATTGCTTCGTTGATGGATGACTTGGCTGTGTTATTTACATACAAACACTAACTCAAAGAAAATTTCGTTTCAATCATTGATGATTTCAAACAAATCAATAGAGATGTAGAGATGATGTTGAAAAGGTTGAAGTTATTTTTTGGTTTCAGGTGAACAATATGAAGTTTTTTACAATCATCCTTTTTGTTTGTTTGATAAATTCTTGTTCACAGAAATCTATCGAAACGAATTTGCCGCAGACGAATACACAAATCAATTCGACAAACCAAAGCGAAAGGACGGAAGGAAAAAATTTGGAAAAGTTATCTTCGCCAAAAGGCAAAAGAAAATTGCCGGTTGTAAAAGACTTTGGAGTTTTTTATGTCTATAGAGAGTCTGACAATAAGGATGTCGGCGGTTCTCCGATTGCGCCATTCAAAAGCGCGGAAATCAAAATGGTTACTGATAGTGAAGCAAGAGCGGGAGAAAAGATAACAATGATTCCTTTGCAAGTCGAAGTTGAACCGTTTCAAATAGCGATTTCAAAAGTTACAAAAAAGAGATATAACGGCTGCGATGAACCCAAAAAAGATTTTCATTTCGAAATTGAATTTGAAGAAATAACGGATAAAATTGTTCTCGAAGCTGAGCTGGTCGATAATCAAGGCATGGAAAGGTTTGGAGTTTTCACCATCTATCCTGCGGTTGATTTTGCAAAAAACATTTTGCCGCCTACATTGAAACAGGAAATGCTGCCGAAAGAGGTCGCGATTCAAACAATCGAAGCTGCGATTGATTTGGACAACGACGGCAAGCCGGATTTGCTTGCGCTTTCTTTTTGCTGCGCGGACGAAACCAAAGCTGTAGATTCCACAGATAATGACTGCAATTACAGCTGCGAAAAAATCTTCAGGAAAATAAAACAAAGTTGGAAATTAATTCGTTCTGAAAATCCCTGTTAATTGAATAAATGAAACTTTTAATATCAGGCGGTCATTTGATTGACCCAACCGAAGGACAAAATAGCGGCAAGAATCTTTTAATCGAAGACGGAAAAGTCGTCGCTTGGTTAAATCAAAACGAATCTGCGCCGGAAAATGCGGAGGTTTTCGATGCGACAGGTTTGATTGTCGCGCCGGGGTTTATTGATTTGCACGTTCATTTGAGAGAGCCGGGGCAGGAACATAAGGAAACGATTGCGTCGGGCTGCGCGGCGGCGGTGGCGGGCGGTTGGACGAGCGTTTGTCCGATGCCGAATACTAATCCGGTGAATGATAACGCGGCAATCACCAGGTATATGATTGAGCAGGCGGAACACGCGGGTTTGGCGAACGTGTTTCCAGTGGGCGCGATTACAAAAAGTTCTGACGGAACGGAACTCGCGGAGATGGGCGAGATGAAAGCGGCGGGCGCGGTGGCGGTTTCGGACGACGGGCGACCCATTCCGAATGCGGGAATGATGCGGCGGGCGATGGAGTATGCAAAGGATTTTGATTTGCCGATTGTTGACCATTGCGAAGACAAATCGCTTTCGAGCGGCGGCGTGATGCACGAGGGGAAACTTTCATTGCTGTTGGGTTTGAAGGGAATGCCTACGCTTGCCGAGGAAATTGACGCGGTTCGCGACATAATTCTGGCAAAGAAAACCGGAGCGCACGTTCACATCGCGCATATTTCTACAAAAGGCGCGATTGAGATTGTTCGACGCGCTAAAAGCGAAGGAATAAACGTAACCTGTGAAGTTACGCCACATCATTTTACGCTGACGGACAAAGTTGTCGAAGGCTACGACACGAATACGAAAATGTCGCCGCCTCTGCGAAGCGAAAAACATCTCGAAGCGATTCTCGAAGGCATCAGGGACGGCACGATTGACGCGATTGCGACTGACCACGCGCCGCATCACGCGGATGAAAAAGCGCTCGAATACGACCGCGCGCCGTTTGGAATTACCGGACTCGAAACGGCTGTCGGCTTGGCTTTTAACGAGTTGGTTCATAAGGGAATCGTTGATTTGGTTCGATTAGTCGAACTTTGCTCGTCCAATCCGGCAAAGATTTTCAAATTAAAGAATCGCGGAACTCTGCGTGCCGGTTCAATCGCCGACATAACGATTCTCGATCCTGACTTTACCTGGATTTATAAAGCGATTGATTCAAAATCAAAATCAAAAAATTCACCGTTTGATGATTGGAAATTTACGGGCGCGGCAGTTGCTACGATCGTCGGCGGCAAGATTGTGTATCGAAAATAAACTCGTGTAATAATAAGTTTTATGAATTAGACACGAACAAACAAGAACGAACTCGAAAATTTATTTCAATTTAATTCCGTGCTATTTCGTGTTTGTTCACGGCTAAAATTTTTGGAGAATTTATTTAATGGATTGGTTGACAGACCCGCAAATTTGGATTGCGTTTTTGACCTTGACGGTCTTGGAACTCGTTTTAGGCATCGATAATATAATTTTCGTTTCGATTCTGTCCGGGAAACTTCCCGCCGAACAACAACCCAAGGCGCGTTTTATCGGGCTTTCGATGGCTTTGTTAATGCGCGTGCTTCTGCTGCTTTCGCTGACCTGGGTGATGGGTTTGACCGCGCCGCTTTTTACCGTTTTCAGTCAATCTGTTTCGGGGCGTGATTTGATTTTGATAATCGGCGGCTTGTTTTTAATCGGAAAAAGCACGCACGAAATTCACGGCGGTCTCGAAGGCGAAGAAGGACAAGCCTCGCGCAAAGTTTACGCTTCTTTTGCCAGCGTGATAATTCAGATAACGTTTCTCGACATCGTTTTTTCGCTCGATTCGGTCATCACGGCAATCGGAATGGTCGACAATATCTGGATTATGATTGCGGCGGTCGTCGTCTCGATTGCGGCGATGATGTTTTTTGCCGGAACAATCGGCGCGTTCGTTCAGCGGCGTCCGACGATAAAAATGCTGGCGTTGGCATTTTTGCTGCTCATCGGCGTCACGTTGCTCGCCGAAGGTCTGCACCAGCATATCTCGAAAGGTTATATTTATTTTGCGATGGCTTTTTCGGTTTTTGTCGAAATTCTCAATTCGGGATTGCGTAAGAAAACCGAGCCGGTCAAACTTCATAATCAATTTTCTGAAGAAGATGAAGCGGAAGTTATACGGAAATAATACACGTCGATTTAACCACTGAAACATTCAGACATCAAAAAAGCTGCCGGAGATTAAATATCCCGGCAGCTTTTTTTATTTTTAACTTAAATTTAAGTTTGTTTCAACGACCCGAAGCAAGCAACAATCTGGCTTGAGCTTTTTCAAGCCTTTCTTTTTCCGTTTCGAGTTCTTCTTCGGAACCTTTCCACGCGCTCAATTCTCTTTCGACCGATTCGCGTTCCGCTTTCGCCGCTTCGACATCGATTTCGTCGGCGCGTTCCGCCGTGTCCGCCAGAACCGAAACATTGTCGGCACTGACTTCCAGAAATCCGCCCGCGATAACCATTCGCTCAGTCGCTCCAGCTTTTGAATAAGACAAAATTCCGGGCTTCAGCGCGGAAATGAGCGGTGCGTGATTCTGCAAAATACCGACTTCCCCGTTCGCCGTCGGAACGGTTACGACATCGACCGTTTCGGTCAAAACCTTTTTTTCCGGTATGACAATTTCTAAATTCAACATAAATTTAATTACGAATTACGAATTTCAAGTTATGAATTACGAGTTTGTTTTAACAAAATTCGTAATTCGTAATTGATAATTCGTAATTGTTAAGCTGCCGCCGCCATTTTCTGCGCTTTTTCGCGGGCTTCGTCAATCGTACCGACCATATAAAACGCTTGTTCCGGCATATCGTCGCATTTGCCGTCGATGATTTCACGGAAGCCTTTAATGGTTTCTTCGGTTTTGACGTATTTGCCCGGAATGCCCGTAAACTGCTCGCCGACGAAAAACGGCTGCGAGAAAAAGCGCTGGACTTTTCTGGCGCGCGAGACGGTCAATTTATCTTCTTCGGAAAGCTCGTCTAAACCTAAAATTGCAATAATATCCTGCAAATCTTTATAGCGCTGCAAAATTCGTTTGACATCCTGCGCCGTGCGATAGTGCTCTTCACCGACAATATCGGGACTCAACAGCGTCGAGTTCGACGCGAGCGGGTCGACCGCCGGATAAATTCCGAGTTCGACGATTTGCCGCGAAAGCGCGGTTACGGCGTCCAAATGCGCGAACGTCGTCGCGGGCGCCGGGTCAGTGTAATCGTCCGCCGGAACGTAGACGGCTTGAATCGAAGTGATAGCGCCGGTTTTGGTCGAAGTAATCCGCTCCTGCATTTCGCCCATTTCCGTCGCCAGATTCGGCTGATAACCGACTGCCGACGGCATACGTCCGAGCAGCGCGGAGACTTCCGAACCGGCTTGCGTAAACCGGAAAATGTTGTCGACGAAAAACAGCACGTCGTTTCCCTGATCGCGGAAGTATTCGGCAACCGTCAAACCTGACAGCGCGACTCGCAAACGCGCTCCCGGAGGCTCGGTCATTTGTCCGTAAACAAGTGCTACTTTCGAGCCTTTGATTGCACTTTTATCGACTTTGGTCAAATCAAACGCGCCGGTTTCTTCCATATTGTGGTTAAACGCTTCGCCGTAAGTGATGACTTCGGATTCGACCATTTCGCGCAATAAATCATTGCCTTCGCGCGTTCGTTCGCCGACGCCGGCGAAAACCGAATAACCTTCGCGCGCTTTGGCAATGTTGTTAATCAGTTCCATAATCAAAACGGTTTTGCCGACGCCCGCGCCGCCGAACAGACCGATTTTCCCGCCGCGTTTGAACGGTTGAATCAAATCGATAACCTTGATTCCCGTCTCAAACATTTCGAGTTCCGTCGCCTGTTCGTCAAACGAAGGCGCGTGGCGGTGAATCGAAGCGCGCGATTCGGTTTTGACTTCGCCGAGTTCGTCGACCGGCTCGCCAATAACGTTCATCACGCGCCCGAGCGTGGCTTCGCCGACCGGCACGGTAATCGGACCGCCCGTGTCGATTACTTTCATTCCGCGCACCATTCCGTCGGTCGGCAGCATCGAAACCGCGCGCACGCGACCTTCGCCCAAATGCTGCTGAACTTCGGCGACCGTGTTAATCGGAGTTTCGACATCGAAGCCTTCGCTGACAATTCGCAGCGCTTGATAAATAGGCGGCAGATGATCGTTTGAAAATTCAACGTCGACGACCGGACCGATAATCTGCACGACTTGTCCGATTTGCTGAGCGTTTCCGTTAGTATCCATTTTAAAATTTGCTCCTTATGATAGACGACAAAAAAGGTATGATAACAAAGGAAAAAGAATATCATATTCAATTTGCGAAAGGCAAAGAGGCGTAATTTGATTAAGAAATGCAGCACTGATTTGTTAAAATTCACTGTTGCTGAACAAATTTGAATTCAATGCCGAATATTTTTTTTAAAAATTAATAAAACAGCGTCCAATCAATAAATGAACAAAGTCAAAATTCTGCCTGACAATCTGGCAAATCAAATCGCGGCGGGCGAAGTGGTCGAGCGCCCCGCTTCGGTCGTCAAAGAATTAGTCGAAAACGCTCTGGACGCGGGCGCGAAACGCATTCACATCGAAACGGAACTCGGTGGGCGGCGGCTGATGCGCGTCTCGGACGACGGCGAAGGAATGCAGCGCGACGATGCGATTTTGTCGTTTGAGCGGCACGCGACTTCAAAAATAAAAACTCTCGAGGATTTATCGAAAATCGAGACGCTCGGTTTTCGCGGCGAAGCACTGGCTTCGATTGCGTCGGTCGCCAAAGTCGAACTCATTACAAAAACGGCTGACACCGCTGCGGCAACGCGCGTTTATATTGAAGGCGGAAGATTGATTGACGTAAAGGAAATCGGACACTCGCAAGGAACGACTATCGCCGTCAGAGATTTATTTTTCAACACACCCGCGCGCCGAAAATTTATGCGTTCGGAGGCGACGGAAAATTATCATATAACGAGCATCGTCACGCATTACGCGCTTGCCAACGCCGACGTCGCTTTTACTTTAACCGGCAACGGACGCGAAGTTTTACGTCTCTCGCCCGGCAGAGATTTGCGGGAAAGAGCATATCAGATTTTCGGCGCTAATTTGATTGAAAGCCTTTTGCCGGTCAGCGGCGGGCGCGAATATGTCGCTAAAATTTCCGGCTTTGTTTCCGCGCCGCGCGAACGGCGGACGACGCGCGACGGGCAATTCTTTTTTATCAACGGGCGTTTCGTCCGCGATAAAATCATCGCGGGCGGGCTGCTCGAAGGTTTTCGCGCCGTTCTTCCGCACGGAGTTTATCCGGTCGCGTTTCTATTTCTGGACATTCCGCGCGAAGAAATCGACGTCAACGTTCATCCGGCAAAAACCGAAGTTCGTTTTCGCCGCAGCGAAGCCGTCAAAGAAGTCATCGGCGAAGCGATTCGCGGCGCTCTGCGTAACGCCGGTATCGTGGCAAACAAAGAATTGAGAACCGAAAACCGAGAGATTGCCGATTATAATCAACCGGAAAATTTAATTACAGAATTTTGCCCGCCATCGAGCGACAAAAACGCATTCGGCACGGAAAATCTCCAGCAGACGAAAATCGAATTTCAGGTAGCGGATTCGTCACCACCGGAAATCGGCAATCGACAACCGACGTTCGGCGGGCAATCTGTTGAAACGGCGAATCAAACAACAAATGAAACGCCCGCAACGGAAAACTTTGAGATTCCTGTCTCTTCGACTGACTTTGAAGAATCCGCGCAAAACAGAGACAATTACGAATTACCGATTACGAATTACGAATCAAAAGACGAAGAACAAATCAACGCTCAGCACTCGGCATCCAGCACTGATTTGCTGGTTGATTCCGGCGCGCGCATTCCCAAATCAATTGAAGTCGAAAACCTCTCGACCGGGAAAATTCGTCCAATCGGGCAGCTCCACGAAAGTTTTATTATTGCGACGGACGACGAAGGAATGCTTCTTATTGACCAGCACGTCGCGCACGAGCGGATTTTGTTCGATAAATTTCGCCGCCGCGAAACAGAACGAAAAATAGAATCGCAAAACCTTCTGCTGCCTGAAACCATTGATTTAACGCCCGCGCAATCAGTCGCTTTTAATTTGGTCGAAGCGGAACTGGAAAATTGCGGTTTCGGCTTGATGCGGCTTTCGGGACGAACCGTGGCGATAAAATCAGTGCCGACCGATTTACCCGCCTCGGAGGTGCGAAATTTGTTTGCCGAAATTTTAGAGTCGTTTGCGAGCGACAAGCGCGGACACGCCCGCGAAACTTTGCGCGACCACATCGCCGCGAGTCTCGCCTGCAAAGCCGCGGTTAAAATCAATATGAAATTAACGATTGAAAAAATGCAGTGGCTGATTGATAAATTGCTGACCACTTCATCGCCGACGACTTGCCCGCACGGGCGACCGGTGATTTTGCGTCTGACGATGAAGGACATCGAACGCGGTTTTCATCGAACCTAGAATCAAATACTTTCTAAAATTTTTAGGACGTTTTTGGTATCGCTCAAATTTTCCAATACAATGTCCGGCTTGAAAGTCCGAAGTTCTTTGCTTGGATGATTTCTGCCGGTCGCTACCGAAACCATTTTCGCGCCTAGAGCGCGGGCGCAGGCAATATCGTTCGGCGTGTCGCCGATGACAATGAATTGGTCGTGATTTAATTCGACGCGCAAAAATTTGCTAATGTTTTCGGCGGCGGTTTTGGCAAGCTCGCGGCGGTCGTGCGAAGTTTCGCCGAAAGTGTTCGGCTGGTTTTCAAAGTATTTCCACAAATCGAAATATTTTAATTTTATTTCCGCGCCGACTGTGAAATTTCCGGTCAAAAGCGCGTTGACGAACTGCGGATTTTTACTGGTCGCTTCGAGAATCTCGCGCACGCCGGTTAAAAGTCTGTAAGGTTCATTTTCCCTTTCGACGAATTGCGCCATCATTTCTCCGAGCGTTTTTGTAAATTCGTCGATTTTCGAGAAAATATCCGGCGGCGAAAATCCTTCGTCCTTTAACGCTTCATAAGCGATTTGGCTGTCGGTCATTCCCGAAACGCTCATTCCGGCGAGCGTTCCCGAACTGCCGTAAACCTTTTGCATCGCGGGCGCGAAATATTCTTTAAATGCGCCGCCGCGCGTCGATTGCAAAAGCGTTCCGTCGATGTCCCACAACAAAACGCGCAGCGTTTGATTTTCGATTTTCAATTTTGGATTTCGGATTGTCTCAACGTTTGAATTTTGAATTTTTAACATTAAACTTTGAATCTTAAACTTTGAACTTTGAACTTTGAATCTACTCAATAACCACTAAAACGTCTCCGGCGTTAACGGTCGCGCCTTCGAAAAAACGAATTTCTTTGACGATGCCGTCTTTCGGCGACTTCATTTCGTTTTGCATTTTCATCGCTTCGACGACGATTATTCCGTCACCTGTTTGGACGCTCGCGCCTTGCTCGATTAATACACGAACTACTTTGCCGGGCATCGCCGTTTTAAGTTCGGCAGTTCCTTCGATTTCACCGCCTGCCGCGCCGCTTCCGCGCAGACGCTTCGGGTCGGATATTTTTATTTCTAAATTATGATTGGCGACGCTTACTTGAAAAGGCTCGTTCGATTTTTCATTCGGCGAGACGAAGATTTCAAAAATTTCGCCGTCGTGTTTAAACAGGTAAATATTCGGCTCAGGCTCGGAGACTTCGAGTTTGTAAATTCTGCCGTCAATTTCAGCAGATACAATCGCGCCCGTTTGTTCGAGTGCAACTTCGTGTTTTTCGCCGTCGAGTTCGGCATTTATTTTCATTGGTTTTATCGTTCTAAATCATTTCCGAGTTGTAGAACTGCGTGTTCGCTTGTCATAAAGCAATAGTATTACGGCTCTAAAACAATTTTTATTGAAACGGTTGTAAATATTTTTCACGTTCGCAATAATCACCGATGGCTTTTAAAGTTTGAAAGCATCTCTGGAATTAGCCGTTTCGATGATTGCCGAAATCAAATTGTCCGGCTCAATCGGTTTGCCGAGATGACGCTGAAAGCCGGCTTCGAGCGCGGCTTGTCGGTCTTCGGGGCGATTAAACGCGGTTAGCGCGATTGCCGGAATTTGCCCGCCGTTTTCAATCGGCAGCGCGCGGATTTTCTCGAGCAGCGCGTAACCGCTTTCGTTCGGCATACTAATATCCGAGAGCAGCAAATCCGGCAACCGTTCGCCTGCTTCGCGCAATATCTCCAGGGCTTCGACCGCCGATTTGGCGGAAGTAACTTTCGCGCCGTTTATCTGAAGCATAAAAGAAACCATTTCGCGCGCGTCGGCTTCGTCGTCAACCGCCAAGACCCAAACTCCGCTTAGTTTTCCTTGATTATTCATACTTTGCGTCCCGTTATAACTCGAATCTAAATTTATCGGCGCGATTGTCCGCAGCGGCAAATAAATTGTAAAAGTCGCGCCTGTTCCCTCGCCCGCGCTCTGCGCTGAAATTCTGCCGCCGTGTAATTCTACCAAATGATACGCCAACGACAAACCGATGCCCAAACCGCCGTGCCGCCGCGTGTTTGCCGGGTCAGCCTGTTTGAAACGCTTAAAAATCTGCGGCAAAAAATCTTCGCTGATGCCTTGCCCCGAATCGGTAATGATAATTTTCGCTTCATTATTATCTCTTTCGAGTCGCACTTCGACGGTTCCGTCCGACGGTGTAAATTTTATCGCGTTTGACAGCAAATTGTCGAGAATTTGATTAAGACGGTCGGTATCGCCGGTGATAAAGTTTGCCGCCGGTTCGAGCCGTTCGGTAATAAAAATATTTTTGGCTTCGGCGGCTGGCGCGGAAAGTTCGATTGCCGCTTTGATAATCGGCACGAGTTCGAGCGGCTGCATATCGAGCCGTAGTTCGCCGCGACTGATGCGCGAGGCGTCGAGCAGGTCTTCGATGAGCTTTGACTGCGAACGCGCGTTTCTGACAATCACGTTAAGCGCGTGTTCGGTCGTTTGCGCGTCCGGCGCGTTGTTTTGCAAAATGCGCGTCCAGCCGAGCATCGCGTTGAGCGGCGAGCGCAGTTCGTGTGAAACGATAGCGATAAATTCGTCTTTAGCGCGGCTGGCAACTTCGGCGGCGCGGCGCAGAGCCGTTTCATTTTCGAGCAGTCGTTCCCGCTCGGCTTCGTTTTGTTTGCGTTCGATGCCCAGAGCGATTGTATTCGATACGGCAGCTAAGGCTTCGAGAGTTTGCGCGGTCAGCGGCTGGCGTGAAAACATCGCAATAACACCGACAAGACGTTTTTCGACAACGAGCGGATAACCCGCAAACGCCGCCATTTTCTCGCGCTTCGCCCATTCCTGGTCGCTGATACGAGAATCGCCGACGACCGAATTCGTCAAATGCGGTTTGCGCTCGGCGGCAATTAATCCGATTTTAAACTTACCGATTGGGATGCGCGAGTGCTGTCCGTCGAGATGCGTATACATTCCCGAACTCGTCTGCAATTCCAACACATTTTCATCTTTATCGAGTGTCCAAATGCGGGCAAACGCGGCATCGAGGTGCTTAACGACCGCTTCGGTGCAGGAGCGCAGAATATCCTGCAAAGAATTGTTTTGAATCAGAGCGTGGCTGACATCCGAATTCAGTAAGGCTAAATGCTCGCGTTCGACGAGCGCTCGCTCCGTCTGTTTGCGTAATGTGATGTCTTGAATAACCGTCAAAGCGAACGGTTCGCCGCCGATTTCGATTTGTTCGGCTGACAGCAGCCCGATGAGTTTTTCACCTTTTCGATTACAAAAGCTATATTCGACGTTTCGCAATTGCCCGGTTCGTTTGACAGTTTCCAATTCTTCTTCGCGCTCTGTCGTTTCCATCCACAAACCGAGTTCGAGCGAGGTTCGTCCGAGAGTTTCCGGTCTGCTGTAACCGCTGACTTCGACAAAAGTGTCGTTGACCTCGATTATTCTTCCGTCTTTCAGAGATGAAATAGTTAAAATAAGCGGGCTGGCGTTAAAGGCTTTGGCAAATCGCTCTTTGCTTTCGCTCAAAATCTTTTCGGCTTGCTTGCGTTCGGTTATGTCGCGGGCGATGCCGATAAAAACGCGCCTGCCTTTCAGATTTGATTCGCCAAAAGAAAGTTCGAGCGGAAATTCGTGACCTTCGGCGTGAAGCCCCATCACTTCGATATGTTCCCAATCCAAATGCCGTTTTCCCGTCTCTGCGTAATGGGCGAGTCCCGCTTCATGAACCGCCCGCAGATATTCGGGCATCAGCATTGTTAGTTTTTGCCCGATAACCGCTTCTACTTTATGCCCGAAAATTCTTTCGGTTGCCGGATTTGCAAATAGAACAATACTGTTTTCATCGATACTTATCAGACTATCAGAAGCCGTTTCGGCGACGATTCGGTAACGCGCTTCGGATTCCCGAAATTTTTCTTCGGCGTTCTCGCGCTTGATAAATTGACCGATAAGATTGCCGACGGCGGCAAACATATTCAGTAAATCTTCATCCGTGCGGCGAGTTTCCCGACTGAAAAAATTGAAAACGCCCAAAAAATTTTCGCCCGGCAAAACCGGAAAGGCAAACGCGCTGTGGAAACCGGCTTTGAGGGCAGCATCTTTTCTTGGCAGATTTGCAGTTTCACCGGTATTTTCAATCCAAACCGGCGCCGCCGCGCCCCAAACTCGCCCGGGCAAACCTTCGCTTTTGGCAAACTCAAACTTTCGACTCTCTGCTAAAAAGATTTCCGCTTCCGGCGAAGGTAAATGCCAGGCGGTTCTGAATTGCAGGTTTTTTCCTTCCTTTTCAAACCCCCAAAATTCGCCGACCTCAAAACGAAGCGCGCGACAAATCGCTTCGATAATTTGCGGCGCGGCAGTATTCATCGTTTCCGCCGAAGCCAAAATACTGCCGATACCGTAAAGCAGATTGAGCCGCGTGTCGTTTTCCGCTCGCAAGTCTGAAAGCGTCGGGAGCGATTTTTCTAAGTCGTCGTGCATTTTGTTAAATTATGCAATCCGGGCTTTTTAATTATTTTCTTGTAGATTTTTCGTATTCCTTTTTGAGCAAATTCATAAACTCCTCGCGCCGTTCATACAACCTTTTCGGCTCGCGCGGTGCGTGTCGCGCCAGCGAATATGCCGTAATAATCGGCAAAGCAATTGTCGAATCGACATAAGCTACAACGGTTCCGGGCAATTGGTCAGGGTCGATTTTCCCCCAGCTCACCGCTTCGGACGGAGTTGCGCCGGAAAGCCCGCCCGTGTCGGAACGGGCGTCGGTCACCTGCAAAAAATAATCGTGTCCTTTTTCGTCGATTCCCAAAACTTCCTGAATCTGCGGCTCGGTTTGCAGAGCGAAATTTTTAGGACTTCCGCCGCCGAGAATAAAAATCGCCGATTTCCCGCCTTTTTTCGATTGCTTGCCCGAATGAACGACGCCGCGTTTTGCCGCCAACACAATCGAAGCCGTTTCATTGACGTCCAGATTCGGATTCAAAATTAATTTACTTCCCTGCAACTCTTTCGCGGCGATGTTCATCCCGATTGACGAATCCCCTGGGGAGGAAGTATAAATCGGCACGCCGTATTCATAAGCGACGGCGAGCAGCGATTTATTTTCCAAACCGAGTTTTTTCTCACGCTCACGCACGTATTTCCCGCACAAGTAATGAAATTCGGCGCTCGACATCGTTTTTTGAAACTCTTCGCCTTCAATCACGCGACGGAAAAATTCGTCGGTGTCGAGCAAAACCGAATAATCGAAAAATATGTCGTAAATCCTGACAACTTCTTCTTCGCGCAAAATTCTATCGTCCATTTTCGCGTCGCCTTGATGAAGCGACAAACCGATGCCGAAATGCGTGTCGTGATAAAGATTCGCGCCCGTCGAGATTATCCAATCAATAAAACCGGCTTTAATCAGCGGAATAATCGCCGAAATCCCCAAACCTGCGGGAGTCAACGCGCCCGTCAAAGTTACGCCGACGGTTACATCATCTTCCAGCATTTTGTTAGTAAAAAGCCGACACGCTTCACGAATCCGCGCCGCGTTATACGCCATAAAAGATTCGTCAACCAAATCCGCAAGCAGCGTGCTTTTGTCAATCGGCGTCGGGTCAATGCGTTTGCCGCTCAAAAATTTACTTTTCTTTTTTGTCATAATTTCAGGGTAATAATAAATGCGATTTTGTTTCGTCTAAACTAAAAGTATGAATTGAAATTGAATGTTTTCGCAAAAGCTCTTCGATTGTTTCGACGGGACAATTTCCGACGCGAAGCCAGACGAACTTCGGCGGATGTCCGTAAAGCAAACTGCGCTGTTGAAAATCCGAATCTTTCGACACAATCGTAAAATCATTTTGCCTGGCGTAATTCCAAATTTCCGTGTCGGTTGCATCGCGCATTCCGACATTTCTGATATGAACGCTGTTCGGGAAAATGTCTGCTAATTTTTGCGGCAAACCCGGCGAAAGGTTTTGGTCAAACAAAAGTTTCATCGAATTAAGCCGCGTAATCAGGCAAAAAAGCGAGCCGGCGTTCGCGGTCAGCCGCAAAAGCCAGACAAGCCCGAATGTCTTCGCTGGTTAAATCAGGAAAATCTTCTAAAATTTCCGCCTCGCTCATTCCGCTTGCCAAATATTCCAAAACATCCGTAACTGTCAACCGCATTCCGCGTATGCAAGGTTTTCCGCTTCGTTTGTCCGGTTCAATTGTTATGATTTTGTGGTAATCCATATTTTTTAACGTGCTTGCCGCTTAAGAATTTGCTTTTCTATTTCGCAATAAATACGATTTTTTACTGGTTAAAATTTTCAAACCCAAAAGGTGGAGATGAACTATGTGTGGTTAAGAAAATATAAATTAATCGAATTGAAATACATATTAATGCGAATCAGTAGTTGAAAAGACAGACAAACAGGTTGATTGGTAGAATTTTCTTACTTATGGAAAATCAACTGATTCAACTTTATTTGTTTGTCTGTCAAATTTACGATA